>Ga0183260_10003641_pt1 | contig 12393 bp, 7 predicted proteins | sample AntDrymUQ4972206_2_FD_129768 | JGI IMG/M metagenome (GOLD analysis project Ga0183260, IMG submission 129768) | Polar desert sand microbial communities from Dry Valleys, Antarctica - metaG UQ497 (22.06) (version 2) (version 2) | ecosystem: Environmental > Terrestrial > Soil > Desert | place...
CCGCGGCACCCCGAACTCGATCGACTGCGCACCGCCCACCAGGCGCGCACGCTGCACCGGCAGATTGGCGGCCTGACCTCGCGGGCCCGCGGCGCCCTGCAACAGGATCGGCTGGACGAGGCGGCGGCGTTAATCGCCGAGGCGCTGTCGTTGTCGCCCGACGCACCCGAGGCGCTGGCGGCGCAACAGCAATTGCTCGGGCGGACCCGGGCGCAGCGCGTTGCCCGCCTGGTGTCGCGGGCCAGCAGCGCGCTGGACCAGGAGGACCTGGTCGCGGCCCGCAAGGCGATCGACGCCCTCGAGAAGCTCGACCCGCGCCACCGCGACGTCGAACGGCTGCGGGCCCGGCTGCAGTTGCTCGACACCAACGACGACGAGGTGTCGTCGCCGCCCACCCCGGCTCCGGCTCCGGCTCCGGCTCCGGCTGCGGCCACCGCCACCGCAGCCTCGCACCTCAGGGGGTCGCTGTCATCGCCACGCCCGGCGACCGTGCCGGCCAGGCCGCCGTCCGGCGAAGTTCTCGCCGCTGCCGGGAGCCGGCGGGAGGGCGCCGCTGCCGCCGGCGCTGCGCCGATTGTGTCAATCATCACCACCGGGGCCGATGCGTCGCCGCTGGCCCAGGGGCCGAGCGTCAGCGACGGGCACGGTGGGTCTCGACCCGCGCCCTCGGCGGCACCGGCGCCGGCTGCGCCGCCATCCCCCGTCAAGACGCACCACGCACCGGCCGCCGCGCCAGACGATGTCGATGCAGGGCTGCGACTGCGCGACGGGCACTCGTCGTCGGACGTGAGCGGGGCCTCGGCCACCGTGCCACCGCCGTACCCGGGGCGTGATGACCGCGACACCTCGGCGATCACGCCCTCCCGGACAGCGGTGATCGTCGCCGCAGTGCTGCTGGTCGTGGCGCTGGGCGGCGGCGGCGCGTACATGGCCTGGGTCCGCACCGCGGCGCCGACCACGCCCGCCGGCGGCCGCGTCGTGCCCGGCTCGCGTCCGGACATGCCGGCCACAAAGCCGGCCACAAAGCCGGCCGAGACTGGATCACCGTCGACACCTGCCGCGTCACCCACGGGCGGCGCCATGGCGTCGGCTGCGGTGCCCGCCGCGCCTGCGCCGATGACGGCACCGCCGACATCCGTGGCAGCGGGTGGCAACGCCTGGCAGGGGGTCCGTCAGCTGAGCGCCAGTGCCCGCTACGATCGCGCGCTCGCCGCGATCGACCAGGTGGCGGGTGTGCCCGCCGCCGACCAGCAGGCGGAGCGGCGGCGCGTGGTCGAGGGTGCGCTGCGCGCCGCGCAGACGGCACGACGAGTCGCCGAGGACCTGCAGCGCACCAGGACGCCTCAGTATCAGCAGGGCGTCGCGGCGCAGCAGCACGGCGAGCAGCAGCAGGGGGCTGGGAGGATGCGCCAGGCCGTCACCGCCTACATGACCGCGAGAACGCACTTCGACCAGGCCTTCCCGGGCAACACTGCCAACGCGACAGCGCCTGCCGCGGGCACCGACGCGGCAACGCCGCCCACAGCGCCATCCGAGGCACCGGCTCCGGCCGCGACGGCCACCGCACCAGGCGTCGATCTGTCGACGTGGTCCACGGCTGAAGCGCACGCGGTCATTACGGCATTCGCCGGGGCCTATGGCAGCCGCGACATCGCCGGCATGCGCCGCATCTGGCCGGTCATCGATCCCGCGTGGGAGGCCGAGTTCAAGGAAGCGTTTGCCACCAAGGGCGAGCTGGTGTGCGTCTTCGAGCAGACCTCCGCGACCCGTACCAGCGACCAGTTCGTGGTCACCACGCGACTGCTGACACAACTGCCCGACGGCGATCAGCGGCGTCGATCGCTGGTGATCACACTGGAGCCGCAGCGCGACCGCCTGGTCATCTCGCGCATCCGCGTGCGCTAGCCCAGCCTGATGCCTGATCGTCCTGCCATCGTCCTCGAGTCGGTCACCAAGCGATTTGGCCAGACCACCGCCGTCGACGATGTGTCGCTGCAGGTGCCGCAGGGTGCGATCTACGGTTTCATCGGTCCGAACGGCTCGGGCAAGACCACCGCGCTGCGGATGATCATGAACATCCTGCTGCCCGATCGCGGCGTGATCGAGGTGCTCGGCGACCGCGGCACGTCGGCGGCCCGCGACCAGGTCGGCTACCTGCCCGAGGAGCGCGGCCTCTACAAGCAGATGCCGGTGCGCCGGCTGCTCACCTATTACGGGCAGCTGAAGGGCGGCCAACGCGCGGCGGTGCAGCAGGAGGCAGACGGCTGGCTGCTGCGGCTCGGCCTCTCGGGGGTCGCCGACAAGAAGGTGCAGATGCTCTCCAAGGGCATGGCGCAGAAGGTCCAGTTCATCGCCACGGTGGTGGCGCGCCCAGCCCTGGTCATCCTCGACGAGCCGTTCTCCGGCCTGGATCCGGTCAATCGCGACGTCCTTCGCGACGCCGTGCTCGAATTGAAACGCCGTGGGACCACCGTCGTCTTCAGCACCCACGACATGACGATGGCCGAACTGCTGTGCGACCGGATCTTCATGATCTTCAAGGGCCGCAAGGTGCTCGACGGGTCGCTCGACGAGATCCAGCGGACCTACGGACGCGAGGAAGTGCTGGTCCGCGCCGATGGCGGCGCCGCGTTGCTGCGCCAGGTTCCCGGCGTGCAGGACGTGATCGATCACGGCAACGTGCAGCAGGTGCGGCTGGCGGGGCATCCGCAGGCCTTCCTGACGGCACTGGTAGCCCGTACGACCGTGCACCGCTTCGAGATCACGCGCCCCTCGTTGCACGACATCTTCGTGGACATCGCCAGGCCGGCGCCCGAGGAAGACACCGTTCCGGCAGCGTGAGCGCCCGGGAGAAAGCCATGATGCCGAAGATCCTGATCATCGCCGTCGCCGAGTTCGAGCAGGCGGTGCGCAGCAAGGCCTTCCTGATTGGCCTGCTGGCACTACCGCTCCTGATGGGCGCGGCGTTTGTCGTGCAGGCATACGGCGCCAGGCGCGACACCTCGGAGCGGCGGGTCGCCATCGTCGATCACACGGGCGTCGTGGGCGCGCACCTGATCGACGCGGCACGCGTGCACAATGCCGAGGCGACCTCGAGCACCGGCCGGCGCACCGGTCCGCACTTCCTGGCCCAGCTGGTCGATCCGGCCGGGCGGGGCGACGAGGACCTGCGCCTCGAGCTGTCGGACCGGGTACGTCGCGAGGAGCTGTTTGCGTTCGTCGAAGTTCCGGCGGCGGTGCTCGATGTCCGCGGCGAACGGCCACGCGTGCAGTACTTCACCGAGTACCCGACCTACGAGCCGCTGCCTGATTGGCTGCGCACCGAGGTCGGCCAGTTGGTGGCCGACCAGCGCGTGGTCCGCTCGGGTGGTGATCCGGTGGCGATGCGCGCGCTGCTGGCGCCGGTGTCGATGGATCGCAAGAGCCTGGTGGTGCGGACGCCGGACGGGCGGGTCTCGATTGCCGAAAAGGTCGACGTGTTGCGCGCCTTCGCGATGCCGGCGATTGCCATGTTCCTGCTGTTCGCCCTGGTCATGAGTTCGGCGCCGCAACTGCTCAACAGCGTCATCGAAGAGAAGACCAGCCGGATCAGCGAAGTGCTGCTCGGATCGGTGACTGCGTTCCAACTGATGTTGGGCAAGCTGCTCGGCAGCGTCGCGGTGACGCTGGTGCTGGCGGTGATCTACGTCGGCGGCGGGCTGTTGCTGGCGGCGCAGGCGGACTACGTGGGGCTGATTCGCTGGGGACTGGTGCCGTGGTTCGCGCTGTTCCTGGTGATTGCGGTGGTGCTGTTCGGCTCGATGTTCATCGCGATCGGCGCGGCGTGCAGCGAGGTGAAGGACGCGCAGGGCATGATGACGCCCGCGATGCTGGTGTCGATGTTCCCAATCTTCCTGTGGCTGAACGTGGCGCAGAATCCGGACAGCGCATTCTCGGTCTGGTTGTCGCTGTTCCCGTTTGCCGCGCCGTACCTGATGCTGCTGCGCATCGCCATTCCGCCGGGTCCACCGGCCTGGCAGATCGTGCTGTCGGTGCTCGGCGCGCTGCTCGCGACCGGCGCGATGGTCTTCGCGGCCGGCCGGATCCTCCGGGTCGGGCTGTTGATGCAAGGCAAGACCGCGACCTACCGCGAGATGGCTCGCTGGATCACGACCCGGTAGGCACGCCTCTCCCAAGGCGCCCTCTCGCCCTTCGGCGTTCGGCGTTCGGCGTCCCCCCGGTTACCCTACCCGGCATGCTCGTGTCGCGCCAGCGCCTCCGCGCCGTCCTCCCGCTGTTCGTCCTGGTGTTCGGCTGCGCGTCGTCGATCCGTGCTCAGCCTGCCATCGAGTACGCGGTGGCCATCCCCGCTCCCGAACAGCGCTGGTTGCAGGTGGACGTGCGCCTGCCGTCGCAGGCCGGTACGCCGCTCGAGGTGCGGATGGCGCGTTCTTCGCCGGGGCGGTACGCGACCCACGAGTTTGGCAAGAACGTGTACCAGTTCGAGGCGCGCGGCGAAGGTGGTGCGAGACTGCCGGTGGAGCAGGTCGCTCCGGCGCACTGGCGGATCGCGCCAACGGGCGCCACCGTGCAGGTGACCTATCGGCTGTTTGCCGATCACGTGGACGGCACCTACTCCGCGGTGGACGGCACGCACGCCCACCTCAACGCCCCGGCGACCTTCGCGTGGGCGCCGTCGCTGCCCGAGACGCCGATCCGTGTTCGTCTCAATCAGCCGCCGGGCAAGCGTTGGCAAGTCGCGACGCAGCTGTTCCCCACCGCCGATCCACTGGTGTTCACCGCTCCGAACCTGCAGTACTTGATGGACTCGCCAATCGAGTTCAGCGCCCACACCCTGCGCGAGTTCACCGTGGCTGGCGCCGGCGGCCGCGCGCCAGCCCGGATCCGGCTGGCCGTGCACCATCTCGGCACAGATGCGCAAGTGGACGCCTACACAAAGGAGGTCGAGAAGATCGTCCGCGAGCAGGTCGCGGTCTTCGGCGAGCTGCCAGCCTTCGATGGCGGCACCTACACGTTCCTGATGGACTACCTGCCCTGGGCCGACGGCGACGGCATGGAGCACCGCAACAGCACGGTGTGCTCCTCGTCTGCCGCGCTGGCCGACGGGTCGGCGCAGCTGGCCGGCACGGCGTCGCACGAGTTCTTCCACGCCTGGAACGTCGAGCGCATCCGTCCAGCGTCGCTCGAGCCGTTCGACTTCTCGCAGGCCAACATGTCGGGCGAGCTCTGGCTGGCCGAGGGCGTCACCAGCTACTACGGGGCGCTGACGATGATTCGCGCCGGACTGGTGTCTCAGGACCAGGGCGTGGCCCAGCTGGCCAACTTCGCCAGCAGCGTGCTGCGGTCTCCGGGCACCGCGTTCCGTTCGGCGGTGGACATGAGCCGGCTCGCACCCTACGTGGACGCGGCCCAGGCGGTCGACCCGACCAACTGGGAAAACACGTTCGTGTCCTATTACACGTACGGGGCCGCGGTCGGCCTGGGCCTGGACCTGACGTTGCGCGAGCGCACGAATGGCCGAGTAACGCTGGACGACTACATGCGGCAGCTGTGGAAGACGCATGGCGTACCGGGTGGCCGGGCGCCGGGCTACGTTGCGCGTCCGTACACGCTGAAAGACGCCCAGGCCGTGCTGGCCATCGTCAGCGGCGATGCCGCCTTCGCGGAGGACTTTTTCCGCCGCCACGTGTTCGGCACCGAGCTGCTGCCCTACCGGCAGCTCTTCGCGGCCGCCGGCTACCAGTTGCAGGATCGCGAGACGCCGGCAACGCTGGGGCCGGTCATGCTCGAGGCGCGGCCGGGCGGGATGGTCGTGACCAGCAACACTGTGTCGACCAGCGCCGTCTACGCGGCGGGCGTGGGGCGGGGCGACACCGTGATCTCGCTCAACGGCACGGCCATCGCGCAGCCCGGCGACTGGGAGCGGGTGCTCTCGACCCTGGCCGCCGGCGCCGAGGCCGACCTGGTGTTCGAGTCACGCGGCGAGAAGAAGACGGCGCGGGTCGAGGTACAGGCAAACGACCAGCTGGAGGTCGTGCCGATGCCGCAGCGCACTCCGCAACAGGAGAGGTTCCGCGCCGCGTGGCTCTCGTCGATGGTGCGGTGACGCGTCGCGCGCGTCACCAGCCCACGGCTTGCCCGTCCTTGCGGTGATCGGAGCCGGCGCGGTACACGCCGTTGACCGGGCGGCCTTCCGCCGTTGACTGGCGATTGAAGGTGGGCGGCGGCAGCGTCGGGTCGCGTGCGAACAGGATGCCCTGATACCCGCCGACGGCGACGCCGGTCGTGCGCTCCACGACGTGTCCCCTGCGCTGCAGATCGGCGCCGACCAGGTCGGACAGCGCCGGCTCGAGGCTCAGGGTGTTGGACGCCTGGGCGTGGGTAAATCGCGCGGCATCGGTGGTCATCTGCACGTTCATCCCGTGATCGATCATGTTCACCATGTGCTGGGCGTGCGTCTCGGGCTGCACGCTCCCGCCCATGTTGCCAAACGCCAGCAGCGGCTCGCCCGCCTTCATCACGAACCCGGCGATGATGCTGTGGAAGGGGCGCTTGCGCGGCGCGACCACGTTGGGACTTGTCTGGTCCAGGGAGAAGGCCGCGCCGCGGTTGTGGAGCACGAAGCCATAGGGCGCGACGGTGGCGCGGCTGCCATAGACGCTGAACACGCTGTGCACCAGCGACACCATGTTGCCCCAGCGATCGGCCGCCGCCAGGTAGATGGTGCCCCCATCCGCGCCCGGGTCCGTGCCGACTGTCGCGGCGCGATTCAGGTCGATGCGGCTGCACAAGTCGGCGGCGTGGGCCTTGGACAACAGGCGGGCGACCGGGATGTCCGAGAACGCCGGGTCGCCGTTGTGCGCGTACAGGTCGGCGTAGGCCAGCTTCTTCGCTTCGACCATCACGTGCCAGTACGTCGGGTTGGACGGTCCGAGTTCGGCCAGGCTCACGCCGAGCATCGGTGCGCAGACCTCGAGGATGTTCAGCATCTCGAGGGCCGCGAGTCCCTGGCCGGGCGGCGGCAGCTGGAAGACGTCGTACCCGTGGTAGCTGGTCGAGATGGGCTCGGTCCATTCGGACCGGTACTCGGCCAGGTCGCTCGCGCTCATGACGCCTCCGCCGGCGCGGACCTTCGCGACGATCGCCGATGCGATGGCGCCGCGATAGAAGGCGTCCCGGCCGCCCTTCTGGATCAGGCGCAAGGCCTTCGCGAGCCCCGGGTTGCGGACGATGCGATAGAGATCGGGCGCACGTCCATCCTGGAGAAACGTCGCGGCCGAATCGGGATCGGCGGCCAGTTGCGGCAAGGTCCGCAACAGGTCGGCGTGTCGGCGCTCGGCCTGCCCCCATCCCTCGTCGGCGAGCCGAGCCGCTCGCTCGAACGTCTCCGCGAACGTCCGCGTGCCAAAGCGCGTCAGCAGCGCGTCGTAGCCGGACACTGCTCCCGGCACGGTCGCCGCGTTGACGCCGCTGCTCGGGACCGACGTGACCCGAAGCGTGTCGGCGAAGAACTGGGGCGTCCACCCCGCCGGCGCCCAGCCGGCGGAGTTCAACGCGTACAGCTTGCGCTCGCGAGCGACGTACACGAGCGCGAAGAGGTCGCCACCGATGCCCGTATCGTTCTGTGAGGTGACGTCGAGCACCGCGCCAGCGGCCACGGCTGCGTCGATGGCGTTGCCACCCTGACGCAGGATCTCGAGCCCGGCCTGCGCCGCCAGGGGATCGCTCGTCGCCACCATGCCATGGCGCGCGAGGACCTCGGACCGTCCCTGCGCCAGCCAGCCTTGCGCGCGGCTCCCCGGCACGGCCTTCACCGTGCTCCCTGGCTGCGGCACCGCGGCGGTGGGCGTGCCGAACGGCGTCGGCGACTGCGCGCTCCCGGTCGCGTACCAGGCGCCCACCGCCAGCAAGACCATGCCGACAGCGACTCGTCGGGAGGGACCGGACCACACGCGACCCACAGCGTTCTACTCCTCCCCCATGAACGGATACCGGTAGTCCTTGGGGGGCGAGAACGTCTCCTTGACCGAGCGCGCACTCACCCAGCGCAGCAGATTGAGCTTGCTGCCCGCCTTGTCGTTGGTCCCCGAACCGCGCGCACCGCCGAACGGCTGCTGTCCGACCACCGCCCCGGTGCACTTGTCGTTGACATAGAAGTTGCCGGCCGCGTGGCGCAGCCAGGTGTGTGCCAGGCGGATCGCCTGCCGGTCGGTGGCGAAGATCGCACCGGTCAGAGCATAGGGAGAGGTCCGGTCGACGATCCGCATCGTCTCCACGTACTGATCGTCCGGGTAGACGTAGGCCGTGACGACCGGGCCGAAGATCTCCTCGCAGAGCAGCCGGTACGACGGGTCGTCGGTCTGCACCAGGGTCGGGTCGACGAAGTACCCGTCATCGCCACGCGTGTTGCCGCCGGCGACGACGGTCGCGTTGGCCCGGGCGTCGTCGAGGTAGCCGGTGATCCTGTCGAACGACTTGCGGTCGATGACCGCACCCATGAAATTGCGGAAGTCGCGGACGTCGCCGACGCGGATGTCCTCGATCATCGCGATCATGCGATCACGGACGCCTGCCCACAACGACTGCGGGATGTAGATGCGGCTGCAGGCGGAGCATTTCTGCCCCTGGTACTCGAACGCGCCGCGCACGACAGCCACCGCCAACGCCTCCACGTCCGCCGACGGGTGCGCCATGATGAAGTCCTTGCCACCGGTCTCGCCGACGATCCGCGGGTACGAGCGATACCCGGCCATGCTGCCGCCGATCGTCTTCCACATCTGGTTGAAGACGGTGGTGCTGCCGGTGAAGTGGACGCCACCGAGGTCCTGGTGCGCGAGCAGGGCCTCGGAGATCGCGACCGGGTCGCCGGGAATGAAGTTGATCACGCCTGGCGGCAGGCCCGCGGCCTCCAGTAGCTTCATCACGTAGTAGTTGCTGAGTATCGCCGTCGACGACGGCTTCCACAGGACACTGTTGCCCATCAGCGCCGGCGCGCCCGACAAGTTGCCGCCGATCGCGGTGAAGTTGAACGGGCTGACCGCGTAGACGAAGCCCTCCAGCGGCCGGTAGTCGGTCTGGTTCCAGACGCCTTTGTCGTTGATCGGCTGCTCGCCGTAAAGATCCTCGGCGTAGCCACAGTTGAAGCGGAAGAAGTCGATCAGCTCGCACGCCGCATCAATCTCCGACTGGTAAGCGGTCTTGCTCTGGCCGAGCATCGTGGCGGCATTGACGGTATCGCGCCAGGTCGTGGCCAGCAGTTCGGCGGCTCGCAGGAAGACCGCCGCGCGGTCCTCCCACGCCCAGCTGCCCCAGTCCTGTCGCGCCGCGGCGGACGCGACGATGGCTTCCTGCACCAGCTCCGGCGTCGCCTTGTGCCAGGTGCCGAGCACGTGACCGTGCGCGTGCGGCATCACGACCGGCGCGGTGTCGCCGGTGCGGTGCTCGCGCCCGTTGACGATCACCGGGATGTCGATCTGCTCGCCAGCCATGGCCGCCAGGCGCGCCTTGAGCGAGGCGCGCTCGGGCGTACCCGGAGCGTAGCTGCGAATCGGCTCGTTGACCGGCGGGGGTACCCGGCGGCGGGCCGACAGACTGGCGATCGCGAGGTCAGGGAGGGGAGGCGTGGCCATGGCCGGCCAGTGTAGATCGCCGGTGCGTCACCACCAACGCGGCGTCCGGATGCCGCGTATTGCACTTGCTCCGGACGATGGCGATGGCTATTCTCCCGACATCGCGTTCCCCCGTCCGTTTTTTTTGAAAGGACAGCCCTGATGAGCAGCACCTTCCCCACGTCGCGACGATCGGTCGTCGCCTCGGTCGTCACGGCGGTCGGCGCCATCACGGCCGGTCTGTTCGGCACCGTCCGCGCCGCCGCGCCCGCCATCCGCACTATCCCTGAACAGGCGCAGGACGCGGCGCCGAAGCCGCCGCTGTTTTCTGGCGCCAAGGTGCACAACGGTCTGGTCTACATCGCGGGCAAGGGCGAGCACGGTCCTGGTGACATCACGGTGCACACCACCGCCGTCCTCAACAAGGTCGAGGAGGAACTCAAGAAGGCCGGCTCCTCGATGGACAAGGTCCTGAAGGTCAACGTCTACCTGCACGACCTCAAGGACTACGACGCCATGAACGAGGCCTACCGCGGCCGGTTCGGCGCCAACCCGCCGGTCCGGACGACGATCGCGACCTACGGCGGCGTGCCGGGTGGATCGATGGTCGAGATCGACTGCATCGCCGCGATCTAGGCAGCGGCGATCGCGCAGCGCGATCTGGGTGCGACCGGCGCAGACCGCGTCAGTGGCCGCGGGTGCGGTCCCAGCGCGGATCGCCGCCGCGGGCTCCGGCCGGCAGCGTCTCCCACGGGTCGGCAATCAGGCCGTTGAGGTCGTACACGACCTTGCCGTCGCGCACCGTCACCTCGCAGGCCAGCCGGCGATCACTGGCGAGGCGCCCGCCCACCGGGTCGGCGAAGCCGAAGCTGCCCTTCTCCAGGCGCAGCACGGCGAGGTCGGCCGGGGCGCCGGCCGAGAGGTGCCCGAGCTCCTCGTGGTGGATCTGCCGGGCCGGGTTCCAGGTCGACATCCGGATCACGTCGGCCAGCGGCACACCCATCGCCAGGAACTTGCCCATCACGTCGACCATGCTCTTCATCGCCGAGTTCATGCTGCTGGTATGCAGGTCGGTGGAGATCGAGTCGGGCAGGAAGCCGGCCTTGACCAGCGGCACCGCGGTGGCGTACCGGAAGCTTGCGCCGCCGTGTCCGACGTCGAAGACCACCCCGCGCTGGCGACCCTCGATCATCGCTGCGCTGGGGCCGAGCGTCGCCGGGTCCTGCTCGCCGCGCACGCCGCCGTACATGTGGGTGTAGATGTCGCCGGCGCGAAAATACCGGGTGAACAGCTCGATCAGGGTGCGGCCAGCGCGCACGTTGCCGCCAAAGTCGACCATCACCGGCAGGCCGGTCGCGCGCCCGACCTCGGCGGCGCGCTGATACGGGGTCCACTCGGCGCCGTTGAAGTGCGCGCTCTTGATGCCCACCACCACGCCCTTGTGCTTGAGCGCCATCGCGGTGGTCGCCGCGGCGTCCATGTCGTCGACGTTCTGCTCGATGCCCCCCGAGCCCATGCCGTTGCCGACGATGTTGAGCAGGGCGGTGACGCGTGTCTTCGAATGGTCGATGATGCGGCTCTTGAAGCTCTCGAAGTTGCGCCAGCCAGAGGTACCGGCGTCGGTGACGGTGGTGACGCAACTGCGCAGCGTGAAGCCGTCCGGGTAGACGCTCCAGTCGCCGCCAGCGTAGTCGCCGATCTTCTCGCCCGGAAACACGTGCACGTGGATGTCGACCAGGCCAGGCGTGACGTGCAGGCCGGTGGCGTCAATCGACTTGAGTGCACGGCTGGCAGCAATCGAAGGCGCCACCGAGGCGATACGGCCGTCCTTGATCGCCACGTCGCGGACCGCGTCGACGCCGTTCCTGGGGTCGACGACCTGGCCGCCCTTGATGAGCAGGTCGTATTCGGGTGCCGGCGTCTGGGCGCCGACGGCGCCAGCCGACAGGACCAGCGACAGCGCGATCACAGGAGTACGTTTCATCGACTCACCTCGCGATGCGCCGCTGCGACGTCAGCTCTTCTTCTCGAGCACTTCCTTGAGCCGTTTGGCGACCACCTCCGCTTCGCCCGGCCGCATCATCCAGACGCCAATCAGCAGTTCGTCGCCGGGACGCACGCCAATCGACGGGGTGCCCTCGCGCAGCATCCGCGACAGGTCGGTGGGCGTGACCCCGCGCGCGGCGGCGTCCCACTTCACCCGCACGTGCGGCACGTGGTTGGCGACTTCCGGCACGAAGATCTCGGCGGTCACGCCAGGCACGGTGGTCACGGCCTGCCGGATGGTCTCGGCGCGGGTCTGGAAGTCCTGCATCTCCTTGGCGTGGTCCCTGGCGAGGTAGGTCTCGAGCGCGACCAGCATCGCCAGCATCTCCTCCTTGTTGACCTTCATGCCGCGGCCGATGGAGTCGCCGTTCGGCGCGGCGTTCATCCGCGCCGCGGCGACGAGATCCTTGCGGCCCACCAGCAGGCCGGCACTCTGTGGCCCACGCAGACCCTTGCCGCCGGAGAACGCCACCAGGTCGAAGCCCATGGCGGTGTACTTCCAGAGGTTCTCGACCGGCGGGACGTCGGCGGCGCAGTCGTTGAAGGTCGGGATGCCGTGCTTCTTGCCGAGCCGCACGAACTCCTCGTCGCGAATCTTTCCCTCGCTGTTGTTGTTGTTGTAGAAGAGCATCATCGCGGTGTGCCAGGTGAGCGCGCGCTCGAGTTCATCGGCGGTCTCGACCTCGATGAGTCGCACGCCGCAGTTGCGGACCGCATGGTCGTAGCCGAAGCGGTGCGC
>Ga0183260_10003642_pt1 | contig 12393 bp, 12 predicted proteins | sample AntDrymUQ4972206_2_FD_129768 | JGI IMG/M metagenome (GOLD analysis project Ga0183260, IMG submission 129768) | Polar desert sand microbial communities from Dry Valleys, Antarctica - metaG UQ497 (22.06) (version 2) (version 2) | ecosystem: Environmental > Terrestrial > Soil > Desert | place...
CCCGCCCTTCGGGCACGTGGCACGAACACGGGTGATCATGGATCCGGAGCTCGGTCGTTACGCCACGGTGTGGGCCGCGGCCGGCCTGCCCACGGCGGTCTTTCCGATCTCGCCAGCCACGCTCCGGATGCTCGCCGACGCCCACGTCGCGCCGATCGCCGAGGACCGCCCGATCGAGCGAGAGTCCTGACGGCCCAGCCCCGGGACGCGATGGTCGCCTACCCCGGCGGGCTCCGGGCGCGCTGGCGATGGGGCGGATCCGGTCAGGCCGCACAGGTGTTTGCCCTCTCCGAGGTGGGCGGGGAGCTGCTCGACCTCGGCCCGGAGGTCTCCGCGGACCCCGACGCGCTGTGCCGCGCCGAGCTCCGGATCGACGGGCCCGCCGGTGCCTGGACGGTCCGCCTTGCGTCCACGATCAACGACGAGCCCGCCGCGCAGGCCTGGGATACGGCCGGCCAGCTGGTGGTGAAGTACGGGTTCCACGCCTACGGCCTGGACGCGCGAGCGGGCACGCTGCACTGGATGCACCGCTCAGCCACGCCGCTTCTCGCGGTCTTCGGCTCGGCCCGCCTGCGCCACGTCATCCTGCAGGGCGAGCTGGAGACGTTCGCGGTCGAGGCGGACGGCTCGGTTGCCTGGCGGATCGCCCATTCCGATGTCGTGACCGAGGCGGCGCTCGTGGGCGGCAAGCTCGTGCTGACCGGGTACGGTGGCGGCGTGAACGCGCTCGACCCGGCGACGGGGCGGGCGGCGGGCGGGTCGCCCGGCTGAACCTTGGTGCGGCGCGCGGAGCCGGCCGCGCTGCCGCGACGTGCGCGCCGTGCCCGCGCGGAGCCGGATTGTGGATCGGGCGTGGACAAGCCCGAGCGATCAATCGAATCTCGTGGACAAGGCCCATTGACCTGGTCAGGGGCCGGGCCATAGCGTATGCATCAGCCCGGAGGGGCTGAGCGACACTAACGGCTGCGATCACATCAATGCCCACGTGTCGGGTAGGTTCCTCCGGGCCCTTTCATGTCCGGGTCCAGGCGCATCGAGTGTGCTCCGGGCGGCCGCGACCTCGCGGCCTATGATCCCGGCGTGGCTCCCCTTCTCCTCGCGGCCGCGGGCGTGCTCGCCCTCGTCGTCGCGACGGCCGTCCTGCGCAGCTTCGGACCGCGCTACCGGATCGGCCGCCTGCTCGCCGCCGCGCCGGCCGTCTCGGTCGCCGATGCCGTGCGCCTGGCCGAGGCGGGCGAGGCCCGCTACGTCCGCCTCGACGGCCGCATCGACAGCGACGCGGAGTTCGAGGACGCCGACCACAGGCCACTGGTCGTGCGTCGGACCAGGCTTCAGTGGCGCGCCCCGGGCGGCCGCGGGGCGTGGACCACATTCGAGTCCGCCACCCAGGCGGTGCCGTTCGTGGTCCGCGAGGGCCTCGACGAGATCGGAGTCGAAGCGGACGAGCTGGGGGAGGGCCTGATCGTCGTCCCGCGGGTGAGCCCCGGTCGGGCGAGCGACTTGGGCGAGCGGGCCCCGGAGGGCGTCGCCCCCGATGCCGATGCGCTGCTGATCGTGGAGCAGGTGTCCAGCGTGGAGCACGCGACGGTCATCGGGGTGCCTCGCCGGGCGGCGGACGGCCGGATCGTCATCGGCGCCGGGCTCGGACGGCCGCTGATCCTGGCAACGCTCCAACGCGACGAGGCGATGCGTGTCCTGACCGGCGGGGCAGCCGGACGCTCGCGCCTGGCCGTGGCGTGCCTCGCCGTCGGCACGATCCTGATCGGCGTCGCTGCGATCTGGTGGCTCGTCGACTCATTGCTGGGCGGCGCGACAGTCGCGCTCGCCGCCACGCCCGACCCAACTGCCCGGCCGGGCTCCGACACCCGGTCCAGCGGCGGGGGTCCCGGGCTCGTGGGCGACCCCGTCCTGGCGATCCTCGGGATGCTCGGGCTGGGGGTCGCGAGCGTCCTCGCCAGCCTCGCGTACATCCGTCTCACCGGCGGCCGGACGGAGGGCCCGCAGCGCCCTGATCGATGATCACCAGGGCCGGTGGTACTTTCGATCCATTGGCAAGAAATGTGTGGTTACTAGGCTCACGCCGTAACTTCACGAATCTTCCGGGGGCTGCACTTGGCGAAAGTGGATCTGCTACATCCCCGTCCGCTCGACGCGACGCTGACCGTCACGCGTGCGGCCGAGGTGCTGGGCGTGCACGCCAATACGGTCAGGGCATGGAGCGACGCAGGGCGGCTCCGCTACTACCGGATCAACCCCCGTGGTGATCGACGCTACCGGCTGGGCGACCTCCAGCGCTTCCTTGCGGCAAGTGACGCCACGGGCCAGTCCGCGCCGGACGATATCCGGGGCGGAGCCCTTCGCCGCCGGGGGTCGGTGGTCCCGCTGGAGGACCACCAGGCGATGCTCACCCTCGTCGGCGAGCTCTCCGCCCTGAGCGGCTCGGCGATCCGTGATGCCCTCGCCAGCCCGGAGGCGCCACTGATCGCCGCCGTCCGCACGATCCACGTGACCCTCGACGCGGTGCACGTCTCGGCCTGGCGCGCCGACGACGGCCGCCTGACGCCGATGGCCTCCGCGGGGCCGCCCGATCATGGGCTCGTGCGACTTCCGAGCTCGTACGGCGTGCTCGGCGCCGCCCTCGCCGAGCCGACCGATGTCGTGGAGGCCGATGCCCGCGAGCACCTCTCGGCCACCAACCAGCCCGGTCGCGAGGTCGGCAGCGCCATCCCCGGCGATTCGGGGCCGTGGGGCGTGCTCCTGCTCGTCCGGCGCACTCCGGAGCCGTTGACGGATTCCGAGCGCGAGCTGATCCGCGTCGCGACGACGGCCGTGGGCAACATCATCCGCGCGGCATCGTCGGCCGCGGACGTGGCGCACAAGCTCCAGCGCGCCGACGCGCTGCGGCGGGTGACGAGCGACTTCGGCAGCCGCCTCGACCTCGACGAGATCCTCGACCGCCTGGTGGACCACGCGCAGGTGCTGTTCGCGTCGGATCGCGTCGCGGCCTTCCTGTTCGAGGAGGACGGCACACGGCGGTTGGCCGCGTCGCGCGGCCTCTCGCGATCCTGGATCGCGGCCGTATCCACCGTCGAGGGCACGACCCTCGGCGAGACTGCCATCAGCGCCCGCCGGCCGATGTTCTCCGTCCACTACCGCGACGACCCGCGCGTCGGCAACCTGCGCGCCGCGGTCATCCAGGAGGGCTTCGACACGGCCTGCGTCGCGCCGCTGCTGGACGCCGATCGCCCGGAGCCGCTCGGGAGCCTGGGCGTGTACCACGACGACCCGCACCCCTGGTCAGACGACGAGCTGGACACGATGGCCGCGCTCGCGACGCAGGCCACCGTCGCGATCAAGGCCGCCGCCAACTACGCCCAGCTCGCGACGTGGGCGGCCCAGCTCCAGTCGATCCAGCAGCTCGGCACTCGGCTCAACCGCCTGACCAGCGTCAAGGAGATCGGCGAGGCCATCGCCACCGAGCTCCGTCAGCTCATCGATTACCACAACGTCCGGGTCTACCGGCTGTACGGCCAGGAGCTCATCCCGGTGGCGATGCAGGGCCGCGTCGGTGAGTACATCGACGAGCGGCCGGAGGAACTCAAGGTCCAGTTCGGCGCGGGGATCACGGGCTGGGTCGCCGAGCATCGCCTCGCCGCGAGGCTCGACAACGCCGCGACCGATAGCCGCGCCCAGACGATCCCGGGCACCGAGGACGACCTCGACGAATCGATGCTCCTGGCACCGATGCTGTTCGAGGACGAGGTCCTCGGCGTGCTCGTGCTCTCCAAGCTCGGCCTGCGCCAGTTCCGCCAGGACGACCTGCGGCTCCTCGAGATCTATGCCAGCTTTGCGGCGCAGGCCATGGCCAACGCCGAAGCGACCGAGCGCCTGTGGGAGAAGTCGGCCGCCCTCGAGCAGAAGGTTCGCGGCCAGCGCGAGCTGCTCCAGATCACCGAGTCGATCCTCACCACCCTCGACCCGCCCGTGCTCCTGGGCACGATCGCCGACCGGCTCGGGGAGCTCGTCGGCTCGGACAACGTGGCGATCGAGCTCGTCGACCAGCGCGGCGTGCTCGCGCCGGTGGTCGCTCGCGGCGTGGACGCGGAGTACCACCTGCGCCCCAGGGATCCGGGCGAGGCCGGGCTGACGGCGTGGGTCCTTGAGCACAACGAGCCCGTGCGCGTCGTCGACGAGTTCGACGACGAGCGGGTCCTCCAGCCGGCGACCGGCTCCATGCACGGCAGCCTCGTGTGCGTTCCGCTGCGCGCGCGAGAGGGCGCGATCGGGGTGCTCACCCTGGAACGCATCGGCGAGGGGCGGGTGTTCAGCGACGACGAGTTCGAGCTCGTGCAGCTGTTCGCGGCACAGGCGTCGATCGCGCTCCAGAACGCGGAGGTCCACCTCGCGGTCCGCGAGCGTGCGCAGACCGACGTCCTGACGGGGCTGCTCAACCACGGGACGTTCCGCCAGCACATCGAGGCGCTCATCACCGCGGGCGAGACCTTCAGCCTGGTCATGCTCGACCTCGACCGGTTCAAGCCGGTGAACGACGGCATGGGCCACCAGGCGGGCGACCTCCTGCTCCGGCAGGTGGCAGAAGCGATCGTTACGGCGAGCCGCGACAGCGACCGCGTCTTCCGCTACGGCGGCGACGAGTTCGTCGTGCTGTTGCCCAGGACGGACGGCGACCAGGTCGCGCCGGTCGCCGAGCGGATCCGCGCGGCGGTGAAGGGCGTGGTCGGGCCCGGCTCGCAGTGGCGCGGCCGCGCCCGATCCCTGGAGGCGTCGGCCGGGACCGCGTCCTACCCGGCCGACGGGGCGAGTGCGGATGAGGTGCTGCTCGCCGCGGATCGCTCGCTGTTCGTCGCCAAGCGGTCCGGCGGCGGGCGCGTGGCCAGCGCCGCGGAAGGCGTCGCGCTCGCGGGCGAGTTCACGCTCCAGACCCCGACCCCCATCGATCCCCTCGCCGCACCGGCCTGACCGAGAGGGTTCGCATGCCAGGGCCGGCGAAGTTGCCCGAGTGTTACCCCCGCCGTCGCCGATCGTTACCGCCGAGCGTCAGAGTGCCGCCATGACCTACGAGCCCATCTACGAACCGCCCGAGCGGCAACCGCAGCGCCGGCAACGTTCGACGCTGGACTCTCCGGCACTTTCAGCCGCCCTGGTCATCGTGGTGCTCGGCCTCGTGGCCGCGGTGGTCTTCCTGCCGGGCATCCTCTCGCCCTCGGGCCCGAACGCGTCCGGACGCCCCTCCGGCGCGCCGACCGAAGCGGGCCCGAGCGTGGCGCCCACGTTCGTTCGGCCGACGCCCAGCCCCGCCCCAACCTTTCTCACCTACACGGTCAGGCCCGGCGATACCCTCAACTCGATCGCCCGGGAGTTCCGAACCAGCGGCCGTTCCATCGCCTGGTGGAATCGCGCCACCTACCCCAGTCTCGACCCGCTGTCGGAGGGCTACGAGCCGAACACGATCCGCGTCGGCTGGGTGCTGCTGCTCATGCCCGACACGATCGTGGACGATGCCAACCCGCCGTCGTTGCCGCCGGGCGCGAGCGCAGGCCCGGGTGGCACCCCCGGCTCGAGCCCGGTCGCCGGGCCGGCGACCGAGGTGGCCCACGGGCCGCGATCGGTCTCAAACATCGCCCTGACGTTCGACATGGCGGCCGGCTGGACCCGGCCGTCGACATTGTCCAGTGGCTGATCGAGCATGACGTCCACGCCACGCTCTTCCCGACCGGCGCGTCGGGCACGCAGACCGCGCAGGGGCTCACCGCGCTCCAGCTCGCCGCCACCCGACCCGACCTGTTCGACTTCGCCAACCACTCGTGGGATCACCCGGACTTCCGCGACAAGACCCCGGCCCAGATGGCGGACCAGCTCGCTCGCTCCGAGAACGCCCTGGCCCAGATCACCGGCTCGACGAAGCCCTGGTTCCGGCCGCCGTTCGGGGCCACGAACGATGCCGTCCGGTCGGGGGTTGGCGCGGCAGGCTGGCGGACCGTGGTGATGTGGGACGTCGACACGATCGACTGGCGCCCGCAGGCCGACGGCGGCCCGAGCGCGGACGATATCGTCGCCAAGATCAGCGGCAACGCCCAAGGCGGGTCGATTGTCCTCATGCACCTGGGCGGCTACAACACGCTGGAGGCCCTGCCCGGGATCCTGGCGACGGTTGCCGCCAGGGGGCTGGAGCCCGTCACGCTCGACGAGATGCTCGGCGGCTAGAGCCGTCCCGCGGCGACCACGCGCTGGAGGAACTGCTGCGTGCGGGGCTCGCGCGGCTTGGTGAGCAGCGTGGCAGGCGGCCCCTCCTCGAGGATGCGCCCACCGTCGAGGAAGCAGATGCGATCCGCGACGTCGCGCGCGAAGCCCATCTCGTGGGTGGCGATGACCATCGTCATCCCGCCCCTGGCGAGCTCGCGCACCAGGTCCAGCACCTCGGCGATGAGCTCCGGGTCCAGTGCGCTGGTCACCTCGTCGAGGAGGAGGAGGTCCGGCGCCATCGCCAGGGCTCGCACGATCGCCACGCGCTGCTGCTGCCCGCCGGAGAGCCGGTCGGGGTAGTCATGGCGCTTGTCCTCCAACCCGAAACGGCGCAGGAGAGTGGTCGCGGCGTCCTCCGCCTCCGCGCGCGATTGGCCGAGGACGCGGCGTGGGGCGAGGGTCACGTTCTCCAGCACACGCAGGTGCGGGAACAGGTTGAACGCCTGGAACACGATTCCGATCCGACGCCGGACCCGGTCCACGTCGACGCCCCGCGCCGTGATGTCCTCGCCGCCGACCCGGATCCGGCCCGCGTCGATCGGCTCGAGTAGGTTGATGCAGCGCAGAAGCGTCGACTTGCCCGACCCCGAGGCGCCGATGAGGCACACGACTTCGTGCTCTGCGACGGACAGGTCGATGCCCTGCAGCACCGGCAGCCGCCCGTACGACTTGTGCAGGCCCTCGATCCGCAGCGCCTCCCGAGAGATCGTGGTCACCTCGCGCCCGCCGATGCGCGCCGGTGCTGCCGCGCGACGAGCCAGTCAACGAGGCGCGCCATCGGGATCGTGAGGGCGAGGAAGATGATGGCCGTGATGACATAGGGCGTCGAGTTGAACGTCGCGGCCTGCCGGATCTGAGCGGCTCGGAAGATCTCCACCACGCCCAGGACGCTGACCAGGGCCGTGTCCTTCTGGAGTCCGATGAAATCGTTCAGTAGTGGCGGGATGACGCGTCGCACGGCCTGCGGGACGACGACGAAGCGCATCGACTGCAGCTGGCTCAGGCCGAGGGAGCGGGCCGCCGCGGCCTGGCTCGGGTGGATCGAATCGATGCCCGCCCGGTACACCTCCGAGACGTAGGCCGAGTACAGGAGGGTGAGCGCCACGAGGGCCCAGAAGAACTCGTCCCGGGGCATGCCCTCGATCCGGAGTGCAGGGACGCCGAACCCGAGCACGGAGATGACCAGGATGCCCGGCAGGGCACGGAACAGGTCAACGTAGGCCGTGGCCAGGAGCCGCACCGGGGCAAACACGGCCCCGGGCAGGCTCCGCAGGACCGCGATGAGGAGGCCCAGGACGAGGACGAGGACCTCGGCGATCAGGAACAGCTGGACGTTCACCCAGAACGCTCGCGTGATCCGCGGCCAGGACTCGGCAAAGACCTCCGGGTCGAAGAACGACTGCTGGACGCGCGGCCAGCCGGGCGACGAGAGAATCAGGTAGCCGAGGACGCCGAAGACGACGAGCGTCGATAGCGAGGCGATGAGGATGCCGCGCCGGTCCTCCGGCGCGGGCAGGAGTCGCGACCGGCGGCCGGCGGGCACCGGCGGGATCGAGCCCGAGTAGGCGGGCCCAGACCCGATCACGCCGAGAGCGTCAGGCGGAAGCTAGGGCTGGAGCTCGGGAACCGTCGAGTCGGGCAGCCACTCCGTAACGAGGTCGGCCATCGTGCCGTCGTCGGTGAGCGCGGTGATCGCCGCGTCGACGCAGGCGGTCAGCGGGCTGTCGAGCTCGAGCACGAGGCTGAAGTGCTCCGGCGTCGCCCCGGCGGCCTCGCCGATCTGGCCGACGATCGCGCCGCCTTCGATCTGGACGTTGGTGATGAAGAACGCGGTCGGCAGGTCGACGACGATGCCGTCGATCTGTCCGTTGGTCATGGCCTCGATCGCGTCGTCCGTGGAGTTGTAGACCGCGGCGTCGGGCGTGGTATCGATGATGTCCTCGATCGTGGTCAGGCTCGTGGTCCCCACCTGCGCCCCCAGCTCGGCCTCCTTGAGCTCGGTGATCGTGGTGGCGTCCGCGAACTCGCTGTCGGCCATGACCACGACGGTCTGGTTGCCGAAGTAGTAGCCCGCGGAGAGATCGGCGTTCTCGGCTCGCTCCGGCTTGAAAGTAACCTGGTTGATGAAAATGTCGAAGTCCTTCGCGCCGGGCGCGAACGAGTTGTTGAACCCGGTCTGGATCCAGGTGACCTGGTCCTCTTCGAAGCCAAGCTGAGTCGCGATCGCATACGCCGTGGCGCTCTCGAAGCCCTTGCCCGTGGTCGGGTCACCCCACTCGGGGTCCCACGGCTCGACATTGCCGCCCTCACGGCCTTCGAAGTAGGGCGGGAAGGCCGGGTTATCCGTTGCGATCGTGAGCTTGCCGGCGGTCACGGTCTGGACGTTGTCCGTGGCGCAGGCATCCTCCGTCGGCGCGGGCGTCGCGACGGCCGCCTGGGTAGGTGTCTGGGTCGCCGGCGCGAGCGTTGGAGCAAGGCTGGCGGTCCCGGGGCCGCACGCGGCAAGGACCAAGCCGACGATTCCGAGCGTGGGAAGGCGCAAGCGAGCCATTTGGGGGTTTCCTCCTCTGAACGGCGGAGTGTAGCGTCAGACGCGGCGGATGCCGATTCGCGATCCCGAGGCGAGGTCCAGGCGGCGCGCGGCACTGCCGCTGGACTCGGCGAGCGCGAGGTTGCCGGACGAGTCCTCGTAGACGAGCAGCTCCCCGGCGGACGCCTCGCCGAAGGTGCGCAGCCAGCGGGCGTGAACCTCGCGGAGCCCGGGTGAATCCGTCAGCTCAATGACGAGCTGGGCAGCGGAACCGCCAGGCCCGAGAGCCTCGGCGAGGTCGGTCACGTCGCCCGCGAGGCGTAGGTTGCCGAACGAATCGACGTACGTCACCGTCGTGTCCAGGCGCCCCGCCGTGACCGTCGGCGCGGGGGCGTGCATCCGAACGAGGGTCGCCGGGTCGACGGGTGAGCCCGCGGCTTCGAACGGCGCCCCCAGGGCAAGGTGCGCCGCGACCGGGGCGAAGATGTCCCGGCCGTGGAACGTGGCACTGGTCCCTGGCAGCAGCCACTCCGGGTTCTCGAGGAGCCGGGCCTCGATCACGCCACCGAGGCGCTCGGCAGCCGCGATCAGGAGCCCGTTGTCCGGCCCGATGAGGATGTCGCCGCGAGCGGTCAGCAAGCCGACAGGGCGGCGATCCGTGCCCACCCCCGGGTCGACCACTGCGACATGAACCCCGACTGGCAACCACGGCACGGCCGTGGCCAGGAGGTAGGCCCCGTCGCGGATGGCGTATTTCGCGACGGCATGGCTGATGTCGATGATCTGGGCGTCGCGCGCGATCGCGAGCATCACGCCCCGACAGATGGCGGCGGCGCCGTCCAGCCCGAAGTCCGTGAGGAAGCCGATCACGGGATGACCCGTGACGGTTGCATGCGTCGTGGCGGCGTCGGTCGGCATCAAGCCGGGATGGTACCGAACGGGAGAATCGAGACGGCGCCCGGAGGAGTCAGGGCGCCGTCTCGGATTGCGCGAGCGGAGGGGAGGAGATCCTCGCTCGCTGGGAAGATTCAGGCTCTGGGCGGATCGATCACGTGGGTCGAGCCGGGGCGGGAGGTGCGGCGGATGGTTGCGGCTGCGGGCCGGCCGCGCGTGGCGCCCGCCGGCAGGGCATTGCGTGCCTGGGCGGCCCTCAGGTCCGCTGCGTACTGGAGGCGGCGGTGGATGATCGCCTCGATCTCCGCGAGGCTCCACCGGAAGCCGGCGCTCGGGAGACCGTGCAGGAACGCGGTGAGATTCGCCGCTTCCCCGGCCTCCAGGCCGCGGGCCAGGAGGGCGCGGTAGGTCGCCTTGAGGCTTGCCGCGAGCGGCCGATCCGTCGATTCGGGCTGGAGTTCCATCGCCCCGGGCTCACGCGAGTGCGGACCGAGCGGTCCGACCGGTTGGGCCCGGTCGGTTCGGTAAGGGGATGGTCGGTTCGGAGCGGTTCGGTGACGATGACCCGCAGGTACCACGGTGCCCCGGTACTTGTGCCGAGCCGCGCGCCGCGCCCACCCCGCCGGGGCGCCTATCCTCCCGCCGTGGACGACCTAGACCCGGCGGAGCGTGAGCCCGCCAAGCGTGATCGAACGGCCCGCCTGATGCGGGTCGCCGGGTTGCTGGCGGCGCACCCGGACGGGATGCGGCCCAAGGACATCGCGGAGCGGCTGGGCATGTCCGTTCGGAACGTGTATCGGGACCTGCGCGCGCTCGAGACCGAGGTCAAGCTGCCGACCTGGGCGGAGGAGGGCCGCTGGGGCATCCTGGAATCTGCCTTCCTGCCGCCGCTCAAGCTCACCCTGTCCGAGGCGATGGCGGTGTTCCTCGGCGCCCGACTGATGGTCCGCTACGCCGACAAGTACGACCCGGACCTGGGCTCGGCGTTCGAGAAGCTGGCCGCCACGCTCCCGGAGACGCTGCGCGACCACGTGAGCCGGAGCCTGGACGTGCTCCAGGACGCGCCGCTCGACCCCGACTTCATCGATCACGTCCGCCAGCTCACGCGGGCCTGGGCGGACCGGCGGGTGGTAGAGATCACGTACGAGGGAGCGGCGTACGAGGGCCGGGCGGGCGAGCGCTCGCGGCGGACCGTGAGGCCCTTCCTCATCGAGCCGTCGCTCCAGACGCACGCGCTGTACCTCATCGGCTGGGACGAGGACCGCGACGCGATGCGGACGTTCAAGATCGAGCGCATCCGCGACGTGCGGGTGACGCCGCGGGGCTTCGAGCCGCCGGAGGGCGCGACGCTCGAGCGCGACCTGCGGCGGGGGTGGGACATCATCGCGGACCAGCCGCCGACCGAGGTCGTGCTGCGCTTCTCGCGCGCCGTGGCCGATCGGGTGCGGGAGACGACCTGGCATCCGTTGCAACAGACGGAGCGCGACGACGATGGCACACTGGTCTGGCGATCGACCGTCAGCGGCGTCATCGAGATACGTCTCTGGATCCTGTCCTGGGGGGACGACGTCGAGGTCATAGAGCCCGCCGAGCTGCGGGTCCAGGTCCGCGAGATCCTCGAGCGTGCCCTCGCGCGTTACTCGCCTTGATGCGACCTGGCACCGCGATGCCCTGAGGCACCACAATGCCCAGGAACTGACATTCGTACCATTCACGGATGCGGGTCCAACCCGGAGGATGCGTGCCATGTCGATGGCTGCTTCGCGCTCCGGTGGTACGAGGTTCATCCTCGTCGCCGCCTTCGCCGCCCTGCTGGCGCTGTCCGCCGGCCCCCTTGCCAACCCTGCGCCGGTCCGGGCCGGCACGGCCGAGACGACGGAGGCCAATCTCCTTCAGTGGGTCAACGCCGAGCGAAGCAAGCGCGGCGTCCCGGCGCTGCGGCTCCGGTCCGCCCTCGTGGATCTCGCGGGCGACCGAGCGGCGAAGATGGCCTCGACCGGGGACCTGGAGCATTCGAGCTGTCTCGCATGCAAGCTTCGCAACCGGGGCATCTCATTCGTCACGTGCTCGGAGGTCATCGCCTACACGACCTATCCGTGGGGCGACCAGGCCGCGCAGAGCATCTTCAACGGCTGGAAGGGGAGCACCGTGCACTGGGGCATCCTGATGAGCCGGACCTACACGAGCGTCGGGTTCGGAGTCGCGTACCGAAGCTCCAACAGCTCCACGTGGGCCGCCGGAGTCCTCACCGGGTAGAAACCCCAGCCGGAGTCCTCGCGCCCACATCCCTATCCTGAGCAAGTGGCGCGCCACCCCTTTGCCGCCGTCAACCTCATCAGCGACCCGATCCACGGCTATCTGGAACTGACGAAGCGGCTATCTCGCGAGGAATCCGCGGCCGCCGGCCTGCCCGACGAGGACGCCGCGGAGGACGACCTCCTCGACACCGCCTGGCTCCAGCGCCTGCGGCGCATCAGCCAGCTCCAGAGCGCGCGCTGGGTCTTCCCGACGGCCGAGCACTCCCGGTTCACCCACGGCCTGGGCGTCATGCACGAGGCCGGGCTATGGGCGCGAGCCCTGTTGCCCTCGCTGCGCACCGCCCTGCCCTCGCTCGCGCCGGGCGAGCCGATCCCGTCCGAAGGGCTCGTCGTGGAGACGCTCCGGATCGCGGGGCTCCTGCACGACGTGGGCCACGGGCCGTTCGC
>Ga0183260_10003643_pt1 | contig 12390 bp, 9 predicted proteins | sample AntDrymUQ4972206_2_FD_129768 | JGI IMG/M metagenome (GOLD analysis project Ga0183260, IMG submission 129768) | Polar desert sand microbial communities from Dry Valleys, Antarctica - metaG UQ497 (22.06) (version 2) (version 2) | ecosystem: Environmental > Terrestrial > Soil > Desert | place...
CGTACCTGCTGGCGGCGTCGAGTATCTCGCGACGCACGTCAAGCAACTGCAAGCGAAGAATCCGAATACCGCGGTCGTGTCCGCCGGAGACCTTGTCGGCGCCAGTCCGCTGATCTCCGCATTGTTCGCCGATGAGCCGACGATAGAGGCGATGAATCTCGTCGGACTGGAAGTGAACGCGGTTGGCAATCACGAGTTCGACGACGGCAAGAGTGAACTGCGGCGTCTGCAGGCCGGAGGCTGTCATCCGATGGGCTGCCTCGACGGGGATCCGTTCCTCGGCGCCGACTTCGATTTCCTCGCCGCAAATGTCGTCGACAACGCAACCGGCGAGACCTTGTTTCCTGCGTTCAAGGTAAAAACCTTCAAAGACACGCCGGTCGCTTTCATCGGCATGACGCTAGAAGGAACACCCACGATCGTAACGCCTTCCAGGCGTGGCCGGACTTACGTTCAAGGACGAAGCCGACACCGTGAACGCTCTAGTGCCCGAATTGCGCGCGCGGGGCATCGAAACGATTGTCGTGTTGATCCACGAAGGCGGCTTCACCAGCGGCGGCTTCAATGAATGTCCGGGAATTTCCGGTCCTATCGTCGACATTGTTCACCGGCTCGACCGCGCGGTCGACATCGTGATCAGCGGCCACACGCATCAGGGCTATAACTGCGTGATCGCTGGACGCATCGTAACGAGCGCGAGCGCGTTCGGGCGCCTGGTGACGGAAATCGATCTGACGATCGACACCCGCACCAAGGACGTCGTCGCGATGAGCGCGAACAACCTGATCGTGACCCGCGACGTACCCAAGGACCCCGAGCTCACGCAACTCGTCAACAAGTACGATGCGCTCACTGCTCCGCTCGCGAACAGAGTCATCGGAACGATCGGCGCCGATCTCACGCGCAGTCAGAATGCCGCCGGCGAATCCTCCCTGGGCGACGTGATCGCCGATGCGCAGCTCGATGCGACTGCCGCGCAAGGCTTTGGCCAAGCAATGGTGGCATTCATGAATCCCGGCGGCATACGCGCCGATTTCGTGTTCGCGCAAAGCGGGAGCGAAGGCGACGGCAACGTAACTTTTGGCGAAGCCTTCACCGTCCAGCCATTCGGCAACAGTCTGGTCACGATGACGTTGACCGGTGCGCAAATCGATACCCTGCTCGAACAGCAATGGTTGGGTCAGTCCTCCCCGCGCATCCTGCAAGTATCGCAAGGCTTGAGCTACACCTGGGACAACGCGGCGCCGGTCGGCAGCCGCGTCGCTCCGGCATCGATCCGGATCAATGGCAACGTCGTCGATCCCGCGGCGGACTATCGCGTGACGGTGAACAGTTTTCTTGCCGACGGCGGTGACAATTTCACCGTATTGCGTGAAGGCGCGAATCGGCTCGGCGACGCAGTCGACTTGGACGCGCTGCTCCAGTTTTTCGCGGCCAGCTCGCCGGTCACGCCCGGACCGCGAAACCGGATCAACCGTCTGAACTGATGTCTTCGTCAACCGGAAGGAAACAAATGAAAAAGTTCCTGCTCACCGTGCTGCTCGCGACTTCGTTCGCCCACGTGCAGGCCGCGCCGATCACCTTTAGCAACCCGCAATTTCGCACTGCCGCGATCGCTTCCGTGGGCGACGTCGAAGCCGCGGAGTTCGAAAACAGTCCGCCTGACGCGCTGCCCCTGCTGACCTTCGCGGAAGTCATCACCGTCGTCGATTTTGCTGCCGCCGGCGCTATCGGTGATTCCGTGCTGGGAGGAGGTTTTCTGCAGACGACCTCCGATGTGTTTGCGGCCGGCATGTCAGCCTTCGCGTTCGCAGCCGTTCATTTCGTTGCCGACTTCACCGGGACCGGCGCAGCGCTGCGTCTGCTGCTGGACCTCGATACGCTCTCCGATCAGGACGGTGACGGGTTCGCCGACAGCCTGGTCGAGGTGCTGCTCGTGAGCCAAGGCGTGACCTTGCTTGACCAGCTGGTCACGAGCCCGGGCAGCTCCCGCTTCTCCTTTGATCTGAATGAAGGCGCGCCGGCCACGCTGTCAGTGCTGCTAACCAACAGTGCGCTCGCGACCGCCGGTAGCGGCTCGGCAATTTCATCGTTGCAATTCCGCGTTAATCAAGTTCCCGAAACGCCGATGCTGCTGCTGCTTTTGTCGGGCTTGGGCTTGCTGATGTGCGGCCGGGGCAATTTTTTTCGATCAACGTCTAGGAGAACTGCATGAGCTCACCGCTACTACCGAGGCGACGAAACTTCCTCAAGACGTCGGCTGCCGGACTTGCATTCGCAGGAACCAGCCCATTTTTCGCTTTGGGTGAGGTTGCCGCCGCAGGGCCGTTGCGCACCGCTGAACTGGGCCAAGGCGGCTACGGTCCGCTGTCGCCGGTCGCGGATCTGGCCGACGGTGTGGCTCGAATCGCGCTACCGATCGGATTCTCCTATATCAGCTTCGGCGTGACCGGCAGCATCATGTCCGACGGCAACCCAACGCCAAAAGCGCATGACGGCATGGCTGCGTTCGCGCTACCGAATGGCAATATCCGACTGATCCGCAATCACGAAGATCGTAACGATTCCAGGTCGGGGACCGTCCGCGGGAATCCGGCATTCGCGTATGACACTGCGGCGGGCGGCAGCTGCACCTCACTGGAGATTCGTGCCGACGGTATCCCGGAACTGGTCAAGGATTTCGTGAGCATCGGCGGCACGCACACCAATTGCGCGGGCGGCAGCACGCCGTTCGGCGGAGGCGCGTGGCTTACCTGCGAGGAAATCACCCAGGGAACTGGCCCGTTCGTTCCGGGCCAGCCGTTTCGGGGCAGAAACGGGTTCAGTCAGCCGCATGGATACGTGTTCGAAGTGCCTGTGCTCGCGGAAAGCGCGGTCCAGGCCGTGCCGCTCAAGGCGATGGGCCGCTTTTCGCACGAGGCGGCAGCCGTCGATCCGGAAACTGGTATCGTCTACCAGACTGAAGACGACGGCGACTCGGGTTTTTATCGCTTCATTCCCAACGATCCCGATGATCTGATCCCTGGCGGCACGCTGCAGATGCTTGCCATACTTGGCCGGCCCAGGTACGACACGCGCACCAGGCAAACCTTGCGCCGCGCGTTGCCGTGCACCTGGGTGACCATCAACGATCCCGATCCGGCCACGGCCGAAACGAATTCCAGCGCGGTCTACGAGCAAGGGCTCGCGCAAGGCGGCGCGATCTTCACCCGGCTAGAAGGTTGCTGGTTCGGCGACCGTTCGGTTTTCTTCACTGCGACTTCCGGCGGCGACGCCCGCGAGGGTCAAGTTTGGGAATACCTGCCGAGCGGGAGTTCCGGCGGCATACTGCGGTTGATTTTTGAGTCGCCTTCCCAGTCCGTGCTCGACAATCCCGACAACATCTGTATCTCTCCCCGCGGCGGTGTCGTTCTCTGCGAGGACGGCGATCTGAACAACCTCTATTGCCGCGGCCTGACCCGCGATGGACGGATTTTCAGTTTTGCGCAGAACATAACCAACGACACGGAATGGGCTGGCGCGTGCTTCAGTCCCGATGGCGAGATTATGTTCGTGAATTGGCAGGGCGATACGCGTGGGCCCGACAATGATCCCGCGCTGCTCGCGGTGCGCGGCCGGACGTTCGCAATCTGGGGGCCATGGGCAAACGGTGCGCTTTAGACTGCTTTGGGACCACGCTCTGTTGGTTCGTGCCCTTGATTGCGAGGGGCGCTCATAGCCCGAGGCGGCGACCCGCAAAAAATTCCGTCATGAGTGCCGCGCATTCGCCAGCGCGCACGCCGCCCTCGACCGTCGAGTGGTGGTTGAGCTGCGGCTCCGCGAATAAATCGATGACCGATCCGCACGCCCCTGTCTTGGCGTCGCGTGCGCCGAACACCAGCCGCGCGACCCGCGCATGGAGGATCGCGCCGGCGCACATGGCGCAGGGCTCGATCGTCACGAAGAGCGAACAACCGGGCAGCCGGTAATTTCCCAGCGCGCGCGCGGCTTCCCGCAGCGCCATGATCTCCGCGTGCGCGGTCGGGTCGTGGGCGGCAATCGGCGTATTGCCTCCGCGTCCCACGATGACGTCGTCCTTGACGATAATCGCGCCGACCGGTACCTCGGCCCGGGCGCCAGCGCCGCGCGCGAGCGCCAGCGCCTCGCCCATCCACTCTTCGTCAGTCGCCAGCATGGCCTTAAAGGAGATGGGAAGATCGCGCCTATTCCCACTCGATCGTCGCGGGTGGCTTGCTCGAAATATCGTAGACAACGCGGTTGAAACCGCGCACTTCGTTCGTGATCCGGTTACTGATACGCGCGAGCAAATCGTGCGGCAGCGGCGCCCACTGCGCCGTCATGAAATCGGTCGTCTGCACGGCACGCAATGCAACGGCGTGTTCGTACGTGCGGCCATCGCCCATGACGCCGACGGATTGCACCGGCAGATAGACGGCGAATGCCTGCGCTGTCGCGGCGTACCACGAACGGCCGTCGGCGCCGTACGCGGCACGCAGCTCCTCGATGAAAATCGCATCGGCGAGACGCAAGAGTTCCGCGCGCTCGCGCGTCACTTCACCCAGGATGCGCACGCCGAGTCCGGGCCCCGGAAACGGATGGCGAAACACCATGTCGCGCGGCAGCCCGAGTTCGATGCCGAGTTGGCGCACTTCGTCCTTGAACAGCTCGCGCAACGGCTCGAGGAGCTTCAAATGCAGCGACTCGGGCAGACCACCGACATTGTGGTGGGATTTGATCGTGTGCGCTTTCTTGGTCTTGCCACCGGCCGATTCGATGACGTCGGGATAGATCGTGCCTTGCGCGAGCCACTTGACATTGGGAAGGTGCTTGGCTTCGCGCTGAAAAACTTCCACGAAGTGCCGCCCGATGATCTTGCGTTTGCTTTCCGGATCGGTGACCCCGGCGAGCGCCGCCAGCAGCTCGTCGCCGGCGTCGACATGGATGACGTGTGCACCCAGATTCTGCGCGAACGTCTGCATCACCTGCTCTGCTTCGTGTAACCGCAAGAGCCCATGGTCGACGAACACGCACGTCAGCCGCTTGCCGATCGCGCGGTGGAGGAGCGCCGCGGCGACCGACGAGTCGACGCCCCCCGAAAGCCCCAACAGGACTTCGTCGTCCCCGACCTGCGCGCGGATCGCGGCCACCGCCTCGCCCACGAAGTTCTGCATGGTCCAGTCGTACCCGCAGCCGCAGATCTCGTGGGCAAAACGCGCGAGAATCGCGCTTCCTTGCGTGGTATGCGTCACCTCGGGATGAAACTGCACGCCGTAGAAATTGCGCGCTTCGTCGGCCATCGCCGCGGTCGCGCAAGCAGCGGAGGAGCCGATCAGCTTGAAGCCGTCGGGCAGCGCGGTCACCTTGTCGCCGTGGCTCATCCACACGTCGAGGAGTCCGTACCCTTCGGCGTTGGCGCGATCCTGCAGACCCCGAAACAGCGCCGAGTGGCCGCGCGCACGAACTTCCGCATAACCGAACTCGCGGACGGTGCTCCCTTCGACACTCCCGCCCAATTGCGCGGCCATGGTCTGCATCCCGTAGCAGATGCCGAGGACCGGAATCCCGAGCGTCCACACGGCCTCGGGTGCGCGCGGCGTGTCGCCGGCAGCAACACTCATCGGGCCACCCGATAACACTATTCCCCTCGGGGCCAACACGCGGATCGACTCGTCGCTTACGTCGTACGGGTGAATTTCGCAGTAGACGTTGGTTTCGCGCAAACGGCGCGCGATCAATTGCGTGTATTGCGCGCCGAAATCGAGGATCAAGATCTTGCAGTGCGGCTCCGTCATCATTCAGCGCGGTAATTGGGTGCTTCTTTCACGATCTGCACGTCGTGCACGTGCGATTCGCGGACGCCGGCTGCCGTGATCTCGACAAACTCGGCACGCGTGCGCAGCTCATCGATGGTCGCGCACCCGCAGTAGCCCATCGCCGCGCGCACGCCGCCCATGAGCTGATGAATGACGGCAGCCAGGACACCTTTGTAGGGAACGCGCCCCTCGATGCCTTCGGGCCCCAGCTTTTCTGCCGCGCCCTCCCCTTCTGAATCCTGAAAATAGCGATCCGAGCTGCCCTGCTGCATCGCGCCCAGCGAGCCCATGCCGCGATAGCTTTTGTAAGACCGGCCTTGATAGAGTTCGGTTTCGCCCGGCGCTTCCTCGGTGCCGGCGAGGACACTGCCCAGCATGACGCACGACGCGCCGGCGGCGAGCGCCTTTGCGATGTCTCCCGAATAGCGAATGCCGCCATCGGCAATCACCGGGATACCGGCTTGCGCGACGCCTTCGATCGCGAACTGGATCGCCGAGATCTGCGGTACGCCGACACCCGCGACAATGCGCGTCGTGCAAATCGAGCCGGGTCCGATACCGACCTTGATCGCGTCCGCTCCGTGGTCGGCAAGCGCTTTCGCGCCGCCGGCGGTGGCGACGTTGCCGCCAACGACTTGCACTTGAGGGTACCGTTGTTTGACCCATGCCACTCTTTCCAGCACCCCCTGCGAATGTCCGTGCGACGTGTCGACAACGAGCACATCGACGCCTGCGGCGACCAGCGCTTCGACACGCTCTTCGGTATCGCCCGTAGTGCCCACGGCGGCGCCGGCACGTAAGCGCCCCAGATCGTCCTTGCTCGCGTTCGGGTGCTCGGTGGACTTCATGATGTCTTTCACGGTGATCAGGCCGCGCAGGTCCATCTCCTCGTTGACAACCAGCACCCGCTCCAAACGATGCCGGTGCATCAATTCCTTCGCGAACTCGAGCTCGGAGCCTTCCATGACGGTCACCAACCGGTCACCCGGGGTCATAATGTTCGCCACTGGCTGGTCGAGATTGGTTTCGAACCGCAGGTCGCGGTTGGTGACGATGCCGACGAGGCGCCCGCCTTCGACGACCGGTAGCCCGGATATACGATGGCGCTGCGTCAGCGCCAGCACTTCGCGCACCGACATCGTGGGTGGAATCGTGATCGGGTCCTTGACGACACCGGACTCGAAGCGCTTGACCTTCGCCACTTCGGCCGCTTGTTTCCCGGGCGACATGTTCTTGTGGATGACGCCGAGACCCCCTTCTTGCGCGATGGCGATCGCGAGGCGCGCATCGGTGACCGTATCCATGGCCGCCGACAACAGAGGGATATTCAAGGAAATCGCCCCAGAAAGCCGGGTTTTGAGCGAAACGTCGCGGGGAACGACGCGAGAATGCGCAGGGACGAGCAGAACGTCGTCGAAAGTCAGCGCCTTTCGGACGACACGCATTTCACGTTTCTCCTATGCGCAAAAGCGGATTATACCCGCGTCGTTGACGCGGAATTGCGAGGGCGCATGCGCAGGGTCTTTACCGCCGGTTATTGCGCGCTGTCCTTCCGTCTCCGTACACGCAACGCACCTCATCCGACGTGCGGTAGCGTTCGCCGATTGACGTGGCACGAGCGTTGCGTTACCTTGCCAATGTCATAAAATTGCAGGAGGCAAGCGATGCCCCGCTTCCTCGTTCGAACCCGCCCGCTCCCTTGTGTTGCGCCTTCGCGATCCCGCATTCTCGGGACTGCGGTGGCCGCTGCGCTGATCGCAGGTATGGCTGCGGGAATGCCGGCTGCGGCGGCCCTGTACAAATGGACCGACGCCAACGGCCGCGTGGTGTATTCAGATCAGGCGCCCATCGGAAACGCCAAATCGGAAACAATGACCGGAGCCCCGCCGCCTGCGAACCCCAGCGCGGTCAAAGAAATGGCCACCAAGGATGCTGAATTCAAAAAACGGCAAGCGGACCAAGCCGCGAACGTGCAAAAGGCCGACAAGCAGCGCACCGATGCGGAGCGGTTGATCGATCAATGCGCGCAAGCGCGCGGGCAAATCAAGCAGCTCGCCGCCGGAGACGTGCAGATCTTCCGTTACAACGCCAAGGGCGATCGCGTGGCCCTGGATGCCGCGACGCGCGAGCGCGAGCGCGGTATGCTGGAAAAGTGGGCCGCGAAGAATAATTGCGCGGCTTGATAGGAAACTGCGCGGAAACTGCGCGTCCCCTGAGAGACCACCTTGCCCGACGGCCGGCAAGCGTTGGGCGCAGCAGCCGAGCTCCTGGCGCCTGAAAGCCGACTGCGCTTCGCTTCCAGCGCGAGCACCCCTGCAATTCCGCCGCGGGTTCCAGCGCTACAAGCGCGCTCACCTCTTTTCGAGATTCGCCTGATTGATCTTGACGTCGGCCTTGGTCTTCAGGGTCGCGAGGTACGCATTCAACAATTCGCGACCAAGTTGCTCGGAAAGCCGCGCCGATGCTGCGGCGCTTCGCGCCGCGTCGACCTCGCTGGGCTTGACGACTTGCGTGACTTTATAGAGGGAATATCCGCCGCGCTCGGCGACCGCGCCGACGTACGCTGGTAGCTGGTCCGGATTGACCTGAAATACTTTCGCGAGGGCCTCGGGCGAGACTCCCTGTTTCGGCTGATTACGACTGATTAGCTGCGGCTTGTCGAAGGTGATACCTACGTCTTTTTCCGTCTTCCCCTGCTCGAGAAGCGCAAGCTTCGCCTGCCCCGCCTGTTGTGCGAGCTCGGTCGCCGCGCGGCGAGTCAATTGGCGTCTGATTTCTTCCTTGACGTCATCGAAAGGCCGCGGCGCCGCCGCCTTGTAGTCGAGAATGCGGCCGGCAATCAGCGTGCTGGGCGCGATTTCGATCGCTTCCGTGTTGCGCTTGCCGGCAATGGACTCCGGCGCGAACAACGCTTGGACAAACTTGGGATTGCCTTGTGCTAACGCCTGCGCCTGCGATCGCGTGATGTACGGCGTCGTCTCGACCTTGAGGTCCAACGCCTTGGCGACGCCGTCGAGTCCGTCGGCCTGTTCGTACACGGTATTCTGAAATTGATCGGCGGCGGCAGCAAACTTTTGTTGGGCTCTTGCTCGCTTCAAGTCTGCTTCGATCTGATTTTTCACTTCGTCGAAGGGTTGCGTTCGCGCGGCTTTGACACCGTTGATCTTGATAACGTGCCAGCCAAAATCCGTGCGCACCGGGCCGACGATGTCGCCGACTTTGGCGGCGAACACGGCATCCTCAAAATTCTTTTCCATCGTGCCGCGGCTGAAGCTGCCCAGATCGCCTCCCTGAGCAGCCGAGCCTGAGTCCTGCGATGACTCTTTCGCAAAGTCACCGAACTTTGCGGGGTTCGCCCTTGCCTTGGTCAAGATCGCTTCAGCGCGCTCTTTCGCTGCGGCCTTCTCGGCGTCGTTCGCGGCCGCATCGACGGCAACGAGGATGTGCGCGGCGGATCGCTCCTCGGTCGCCTGGAATTGCTTCTCGTTGGCCTCAAATTGCTTCCTCACCTCAGCCGGATCGACAACCGTCTGCGCCATCAGCGCATCCTGCGACAACACGATGTACTCGATTCGCGCTTGCTCCGGCGTTTGCAACGCAGCCTGGTTCTGCTCATAAAACGCCTTCACCTGCGCATCATCGATTTTTGCGTCGCGCGCTTGCGGTTCCGCCTCCACCGTCGCAATCGCGACCTCACGCCGCTGGTCGAGCAAGCCCAGAAACTTCTCGGTCGATGCGCGCGCTACGACATTGGCGCCTGCCACCGGCTCCTGCACCGCGGCAACAAGAAGGTCCTGTCGCAGCCGCTGCTCGAACATCGTGGGCGTCATGCTCTGCGTGGAGAGCATTTGCCGATATTTCTCCGGCGAGAACTTGCCACCATCCTGAAAGGCCGGCAGCGCTGCGATGAACTGTTGCAACTGGCCATCGGTCACGCGAAACTTCTCCTCCCTGGCTTTGCGCTCCAGGACGCGCTGGTTGACGATCTGCTCGAGCATCGCGAAGCGCACTTCCGGGTTCTCGAACATGGCCGGGTCGAAGTTTTGACCCAGCGCGCGGCGTGTGCGCTCTTGTTGTTCGCGCGCGGCTTCGGCGAACTCGCTCTGAGAAATCTTGTCGCCGCCCACGGTCGCAACCGAGACATCGTCATCGCCTCGCCGCTGAAAATAATCGTACGCGCCGAAAAAGAGGAACGGGATCGCGATCAGAAACAGAATGACCTGGGCGACGCGCCGGTGCTGGTGAACTAAATCGAACATGAGCTCTTATCCCGCGAAGTAGCAAAAAAGGGCGAACTTTGGGTTCGCCCTTGGTCTTGATTATTGGCGGAGTGGACGGGACTCGAACCCGCGACCCCCGGCGTGACAGGCCGGTATTCTAACCAACTGAACTACCACTCCTAGAAAGTGCTGGCCTAGCGAAGCCGCATGAAACGGGGGCATCCCGCCATCGTTCAATGTCGAATCCTGGTGGGTGCTGAGAGGCTCGAACTCCCGACATTCGCCGTGTAAGGACGACGCTCTACCAACTGAGCTAAGCACCCTCAAACCTCCGGCGCATCGCGCTCGCGTGCACGCCTCATCCTCTTGCGCGAGGCTCGCGATCTTGCTTGAACCTCGCTCTCGATGCGCCAGCGCAACAGGTCAGTTTAACGCATCCTTGAGTGCTTTTCCAGCCCGAAACTTGGGGACCTTCGCGGCGCGAATCTTGATAGTCGCGCCGGTCCTCGGGTTGCGACCCTGTCGCGCGGCGCGCCTACCAACATAAAACGAACCGAAGCCCACGAGCGTGACCATGTCGCCTTTTTTCAATGAACTTTGGATGGCATTCATCGTCGCGTCCACCGCGCGCCCAGCAGCCGCCTTGGAGATATCGGCGTGTTTGGCGATCGCGTCGATCAATTTGGATTTGTTCACTAGACGCCCCCTGTTGCTTTCAAGTTCTACAAAAATTTAAGGCGCACCGAACGGGGCGCGCGAATGATCTATATAACGCTCGCGATTTCGCAGTGTCAAGACGAAATAGCTTTGGAGATTGCGCAGGCGGGATTTGCCGCGGCGCCTCGCAGAAAAAAGAAAACGCGCGGAGCAGGTTTCGTGCCCACGCGCGCAATAGGGACTCCCTCGACACCGCGATCGTGCTGCGGCGCGTTGCTTGCAATCGATGAAGCAAAATCAGTGCTTGAGCACCAGCGACTTGTCGTCCGTAGCCGGCTGCACCGCCGGGGGCACCGGCTGTTCCACATCCTCGATGAGCGGCGTCGGTTGCCGCTCCAGTGCTTGTGCCAGTACTTGCTCGATCCAACGGACTGGGTGGATGTCCAGACGATTCTTGATCTCCTCGGAGATTTCGACCAAATCCTTCACATTCTCTTCCGGGATCAACACGGTCTTAATGCCACCGCGACCCGCAGCAAGCAGTTTTTCCTTCAAGCCGCCGATCGGCAACACTTCACCGCGCAAGGTGATCTCACCCGTCATCGCGACATCGCAGCGCACCGGAATTCCAGTCAAGATCGACACCATGGCCGTCACGATGGCGCCACCGGCCGACGGACCGTCTTTCGGTGTCGCACCCTCCGGCAAGTGAATATGCAAATCGGTCTTCGTGTAGAAGTCCGGCGCGATGCCCAGCGCTTTCGAGCGATTGCGCACGACCGACAACGCGGCGGAAATCGACTCGTTCATGACGTCGCCTAATTTTCCGGTGGTCGTGGTCTTGCCTTTGCCTGGCAGCGCGACAGCCTCGATCGTCAGCAGATCGCCGCCGACTTCGGTCCACGCGAGGCCGGTAACCTGGCCGATCTGGTTCTTTTTCTCGGCGATGCCGTAGGTAAAACGCCGGACACCCAAGTACTTGTCGAGATTTTTCGAAGAGATCTCGATCGGGCTTTTGGCGCGGCGTGTCTTGCCCTCGCTTGCCTTGAGCAGAACCGATTTGACGACCTTGCGGCAGATCTTGCTGATATCGCGCTCGAGGCCGCGCACGCCGGCTTCGCGCGTGTAATAGCGCACGATGTCGCGCAGCGCGCTATCGGCGACGTGCATCTCATGTTCGCGGATGCCGTTGTTCTTCCTTTGCTTCGGCATCAGGTATTGTTTGGCGATGGCGATTTTCTCGTCTTCGGTATAGCCCGAAAGGCGAATCACCTCCATGCGGTCCAGCAGCGGCGCCGGGATATTCATCGTGTTCGCCGTGGCCACGAACATCACGTCCGAGAGGTCGTACTCAACCTCGACATAGTGATCGACAAACGTGTTGTTCTGTTCTGGGTCGAGCACTTCGAGCAGCGCCGACGACGGGTCGCCGCGGAAGTCCTGGCCCATCTTGTCCACTTCGTCCAGCAGAAACAGCGGATTGCGCACACCGACCTTGGACATGTTCTGCAGGATCTTGCCCGGCATTGACCCGATGTAGGTGCGGCGGTGACCGCGGATCTCGGCCTCGTCGCGCACGCCGCCCAACGACATGCGGACGAATTTGCGATTGGTCGCGCGGGCGACGGACTGTCCGAGCGATGTCTTGCCGACACCGGGCGGGCCGACGAGGCAGAGAATCGGTGCCTTCAGCCGATCGA
>Ga0183260_10003645_pt1 | contig 12386 bp, 11 predicted proteins | sample AntDrymUQ4972206_2_FD_129768 | JGI IMG/M metagenome (GOLD analysis project Ga0183260, IMG submission 129768) | Polar desert sand microbial communities from Dry Valleys, Antarctica - metaG UQ497 (22.06) (version 2) (version 2) | ecosystem: Environmental > Terrestrial > Soil > Desert | place...
GAACGGCGGCGCGATCGTCGCACTCGACCCGCGCGACGGCGCCGTGCTCGCGATGGCGTCCAATCCGACCTACAAGCCCTCCGTCTACGTCGGTCGCGTCGATCCGAAGAAGCTCGAGCCGCTTACCGACGACGACGTGGCAAAGAAGTGGAACTACCCGGGCCTGAACAGGGTGACCGCGGTGGCGTATCCGCCCGGCTCGACCTTCAAGCCGCTGACCGCGCTCGCGGCGGTCTCGGACGGGTTGCTCTCCCCGTACGAGTACATCCAGTGCACCCCGTCCGCCGAGTACGGGCTCGACAAGCAGAAGTTCAGGAATTGGAACCCGTTCACGAACGAGCCGATGACGCTGACGACTGCGCTCTCGCAGTCGTGTGACACGTACTTCTACGACGTCGGCAACCGCTACTTCGAGCGTGGCGAGCGTGAGCGGAAGTACTGGACGGCGATGCAGAAATGGGCGGATAAGTTCGGCTTCGGCCAGGCCGCGGGGCTCGACATCGGCGGTGAGGCCACCGGCCTGCTGCCGACCCCCGCCTGGCGCAGGGCGACGTACAAGGGAATCGACCGGGAGTGGAACCCGGGTGACCTGATCCAGCTCGCGATCGGCCAGAAGGACCTGACCGTGACGCCGCTCCAGATGGCCCGTTTCTACGCAGCGGTCGCGAACGGCGGCAACCTGGTGACGCCGTACGTTGTCTCCTCGATCGAGCAGCCCGGCAACGACGGCTCGCCGCCCGTGCCGTTGTACACGTTCCCGCCGCACCCGCCGCGCGCCCTCGACGTCGACCGGGATGCGCTCAGCTTCGTGCGCGATGGCCTTTTCCAGGCGACCCACGATGCCGAGGGCACCTCCTCGGGCGTTTTCGGAAGCTTCCCGGTGCCCGTCGCGGGAAAGACCGGCACGGCGGAGAAGGTCGTCAACCTGCCCGGGTATCCGATCGGGCATCTCGAGGATCAGTCGTGGTGGTGTGGCTGGGGGCCCTTCGACGGCAAGGAGTACGTGACGGGCAGCGGCACCAAGCGCGCGCCGCTTGTCGTGTGCGCGGTGATCGAGAACGGCGGCCACGGCGGCGCCGCAGCCGCGCCCGCCGCCCTGAAGGTGTTCGAGCACTGGTTCCAGCAGCGGGCCGGAGTGCAAGGGGTGGTCGCGAGTGATTGATTACGCCTCCTCCGGCTCCCGGGCTTCCCGCGACCACGTCGACGTCGTCGGCTTCGTCCGCCGGCTCGACTGGCTCCTCCTCTCCGCGGTCGTCGCGCTCGTCGCGTACGGGCTCTGGGCGGTCGCCGGGATCACGCGCTACGACATCGAGGGCAACGAGAGCTACTACGTGGTCCGCCAGGCGATCGCCGCCGGTCTCGGGCTCGTCGGCTTCCTCCTCGCCCTCGCCATCGACCCCGACCGCTATCGCCGCGCCCAAAAGGGGATCTACGCCGTCACGCTCCTGCTGATGCTGCTCGTCTTCCCGCTCGCGGACATCACGCGCGGGTCGAAGCGCTGGATCGACATCGGCCCCTTCCAGTTCCAGCCATCCGAGTTCGGCAAGCTTCTCTTCGTGCTCGCGCTCGCCGGGTTCCTCGCCGACCGGGCACGCCGGCTGCACGAGTTCAGGGTGGTCGCGCAGACGGTGGCGCTGGCGGCCGTGCCGGTCTCGCTGGTCTTCCTTCAGCCCGATCTCGGGACCTCGCTCGTCTACGTCGCTGCGCTGACGGCAGGGCTGTTCGTGGCCGGCGTGCGGTGGACGCATCTCGCCGGACTCGTCTCGCTGGCCGCGCTCGCCTTCGTGAGCGTCGTCTGGCTCTTCCCCGCAGCAGGGGTGGAGGTGCTCAAGCCGTACCAGGTCGACAGGCTTACGGCTTTTGCGAACCGCGACCGCGACCTCGAGGGCGTCAACTACAACCTGAACCAGTCGATCACGGCCGTCGGCTCCGGCGGCCTCGACGGGCGCGGGGTCGATGCCGCCACGCAGACCCGGCTCGACTACCTGCCTGAGCATGCGACCGACTTCGTCTTCGCCTCGCTCGCCGAGCAGCGCGGCTTCTTCGGCGCGGCGTTGCTGCTCGGTCTCTACCTGCTCGTCGTCTGGCGCGGGCTGCGCGTGATCACTGTCGCGCGCGACGCCTTCGGGGCGATCGCGGCCGGCGGGATCGTGATCGCGTTTCTTTTCCAGATCTTCATCAACGTCGGCATGACGATGGGGATCGCTCCCGTCACGGGGATCCCGCTGCCGTTCGTCACGGTCGGCGGCTCGTCCATGGTCGCGAACCTCGTCGCGATCGGCGTGCTCCAGGCGATCTACGCGCGGGGCCACCACGGCAGGCGGAAGCGCTGATGGCGGTCAAGCTCAATCCCTGGGTCGTGTGGGGGCTTGTGAAGGAGCTGCGGGTTGCGGCTGAGGACACGCGACCGCTCCAGGTGAGCGGGGCGCTCGCCTCGCAGCTCGAGAAGGAGCTCGGGCGCGGCGGCGCGCCCGGCGCGGTGCGCTCCGGCGGCCGGATCGAGGACGCGGCCGCCCTCGTGCGCGTACTCGGCGGGGTGCCGACCGAGGAGGATGAGCGCGAGCTGCGCGAAGCGAAGCGGGCGAAAGTCCCGGTCGTCGCCGTCCAGACCGGCACCGAGGTGTTCGACGTCCCCTACGTGCTTGCGACGGACGTGGTTTCGTGCCGTCCCGGAGCTGGCTTCCCGGTCGAGGAGGTCGCCGCCGCGGTCGCGGCGCGGCTCGGCGAGGGCGGCACGGCCCTGGCGGCGCGCCTGCCCATCCTGCGGGAGCGGGTGTGCGCTGGGCTGATCGAGCGGTTCTCGCGGCAGAACGGGATCGTGGGGGCCGCGTTCTTCGTCCCCGGCGCAGACTTCGCGGTCCTGACGCTGAACCAGATCCGCCTCGTCCTCCGGCTCGCCGCCGCGCACGGCGTCGAGGTTGACCAGAGCCGCCTGCCCGAGGTGCTGGCGACGCTCGGCGCGGGCTTCGGGTTCCGCGCACTCGCGCGGCAGGTGCTCGGGCTGATCCCGGTCGCCGGCTGGGTGGTCAAGGGCGGGATCGCCTACGCGGGCACGCGCGCGCTCGGCGAGGCCGCACAGCTCTATTTCGCGGCGCGAGCCGCGGAATCCGCAGGAGCGGATCCCGCGGCGCGCAAAAATCCCTGAAGGCGGTCGCCCGCGGCCGCAAGAGCATTCATGCCGGAAATCGCCGCCTTGGCGGCTGCTGTCCGCCCTGGGTCCTATGGTTCTTGAAACCGAGCTGGAGGGAGGCGGAGTGGTTGGTTCTGAGCACGCTGAGGAATTGCTTCAGATCGAGGAAGCCGATGCCTGGTTCGAGTACCTCGAGGCGACGCGGGCGCAGAGCAAAACCCGCTACGCCGAGGTCGAGCCGTGGGCCTGGGCCCGCCTCGGCCAGCGGCTCCGAGCCGTCCGCACGCGCCGCGCCCGCCTGCGCCCCGCCGCGGCGTAGCCACCACGGGTGATCTGACAGGGCTGCTAGCCTGTCCGAAGGCGTATGCCTACGGTTTTCACCAACACACGCAGCGCGCGACCGGCCGCATCCGCGGCCGTGTCTTTGCGCGCGCCCACTCTAGGAGAAGCATTTGTCACCCTGGTTCCGAAGGAAGCGCAAGGAAACGACCGAGCAGCAGGCGGCTTCGCAGGCGCCCGCTCCAGCAGCGCAGCCCGCACCGGCTGAGCTCCCCCCTGCCGAGGCTACGGCCGACGCGACACTCGATCCCACCAGGAAACGCCGCCGCGGTAGCCGTGGCGGGCGCGGGCGCAAGAAGCCCGGCGTCGTTGCCGGCGCCGAGGGCGAGCCGGGGTCCGACCCCACGTCCGAGCAGCCCTCTAGGCGCGAGCGCTCAAGCAGTGACGGCAGCCAGCGCGGGGAGGGCGGCCAGCGCAGCCAAGGCAGCCAGCGCCAGGAGGCGCAGCGCAGCCAGCGGCAAGAGCGCCGGGCCAACCAGCAGGGCAACCGCCGCCGCGTGCCGCAGAAGCGCGCGCCGCTTCCGAAGGCAAAGCGTGAGCTGCTGATCTCCATCGATGTAGGCGAGCAGCGCGTCGCGATCCTTGAGGACGACCGCGTCGCCGAGGTCTACCTCGAGCGGCCGGAGCGGCGCTCGATCGCCGGCAACATCTATCTCGGGACGGTCGACAACGTCCTCCCGGGGATGGAGGCCGCGTTCGTCGAGATCGGCCTCGAGAAGAACGGCTTTCTCTATGTCGACGAGATCGTCGTGCCCGAGCTCGAGGGCAAGCGGCACCACGGCAAGAAGATCACCGACCTGATCGCCCGCGGCCAGCAGATCATGGTCCAGGCGGTCAAGGATCCGATGAAGACGAAGGGTGCACGGCTGACGACCGAGATCTCGCTGCCTGGCCGCTTTCTCGTCTTCGTCCCGCAGGGCGAAGGGCTCGGCGTCTCGCGCCGCCTCGACGACATCGAGCGCGCGCGCCTGAAGGATGTGATCAAGGGGCTGAACGCGAAGGAGGGCGGGATCATCGTCCGCACCGCCGCCGAGGGCGCGTCGGCCGAGGACATCGAGCGCGACCTCGTCTTCCTCCAGCGCCTCTGGAAGACGATCCAGGCCAAGGCTAAGACCGCGAAGGCGCCGGCGCTGGTCTACCAGGAGGCCGAGCTGCCGCTCCGGATCGTCCGCGACCTCTTCGCGGGCGACTTCGAGAGCGCCCAGATCGACCACGACCGCACCTATAAGCGCATCGTCGGCTACCTGAAGAAGACATCGCCGCACATGCTCGAGCGCGTCCACCGCTACAAGGAGAAGACGCCCCTCTTCGAGGGCACCGGCGTCGACGCCGAGATCCGCTCGACCCTGAACCGGCGCGTCGACCTTCCCTCGGGCGGCTACCTGATCTTCGACTACGCCGAGGCCTTCACGGTCGTCGACGTCAACACGGGCCGCTTCGTCGGCTCCCGCTCGAAGAACTCGACCGGCCGGCTCGAGGACACGATCACCAAGAACAACCTCGAGGCCGTGAAGGAGGTCGTGCGTCAGCTGCGGCTGCGCGACATCGGCGGGATCATCGTCATCGACTTCATCGACATGGCGAATCCGAAGAACCGGGCCACGGTCGAGGAGGCTCTGCGCAACGAGCTCGAGCGCGACCGCACGAAGACGTACGTCGTTGAGATCTCTCCGCTCGGCCTCGTCGAGATGACGCGCCAGAACGTCACCGACGGCCCGCGCGAGATCCTGACCAAGAAGTGCCCCACGTGCGCCGGCGACGGGATCGTCCTCTCTGAGGCGTCCGCCGCGCTCGAGGTCGAGCGGCGGCTGCGAGTGCTCGCCGCCGGCTCGCGTGCGCAGGCCTTCCGCGTCGAGGTGAGCCCGAGAGTCGCATCGCTCCTGCTCGGTCCGGGCGGCTCCCGCCTCGCCGAGATCGAGGAGGCGTCGAAGAAGCGTTTCTTCCTCGTGCCGAAGGAGGGCGTTCACGCAGACCATGCGGCGGTGCTTGCCGAGGGCAAGCTCGTCGACCTGCAACCCGAGTCGCCAATCGCCGAGGGGGCGGAGGTCGAGGTCAAGCTCGTCGAGCTCGACAAGCACGACGCCGCCTCGGCCGTCGGTAAGCTCGACGGTGTCGACATCGTGGTCGGCGACGCCGCGAAGCTGGTCGGCAAGAAGGCGAAGGTTCGCGTCGACCGCGTCCTGGAAGGCACGGCCTACGCGACGCTGCTCACCGGCGCCGAGAAGCCGGCCGAGCCGATTACGTTCGAGAGCGAGGCCGAGAAGCCGACGCGTGCGCCGAGCCGCGCGAAGAAGGTCGAGGCCGAGGTCGATGAAGCCGACGAGGTCGAGGACATCGGGTTCGAGGCCGAGGAGCTCGAGGCCGGCGAGGTGGAGCTCGAAGAGGTCGACGAAGAGCTCGAGGATGAGCCCGAGGATGAGCCCAGCGAGGCGCTCGAGGCCGAGGCGGGCGAAACTCCTGCGAAGAAGAAGACGCGCCGCGGCTCGCGTGGCGGACGCAACCGCAAGAAGCCGGCCGCAGCGGCTGCAGAGCCAGACGGAGACGGGCCCGTCGCCGAGTCCGCGACCGACACGGTGATCGAGGACGCGCCCTCACTCTCACCCACGGCGCCGCGCATCCACGTCCCGGACTTCGCGCTCGGCGACGTCGGCGAGACCAAGCCGCCGCGCTCGCGCGCCGCCGCGAAGCCGAAGCCGACCGCGGACGAGGGCACGGGTGATGCTGCCGAGGCGGCCGAACAGGTCGCGGCTGCCGTCGCTGCCGACGACGACACTGAGGCCGCTCCGGCGAAGAAGAAGACGCGCCGTGGCTCCCGCGGCGGGCGGAATCGCAAGAAGCCCGCGGCGGCCGGTGCGGCAGTCCTCGAGAGCGAGAACGGCACGGAACCGACCGTCGAGGAAGCCGTCGAGGAGGCCGCGCCCGCACCCGCAGCGGCTTCCGGAAACGGCGCCGACCCGGCGACCGATGAGTACGTCCCGATGTCCGAGTGGCTCGACGACCTCGACGCGTAACCGGCCGGCCGGCATCCGCTACAATCCCTCGGCTCGCGGGTCACGCCCGCGTTTTTCCGCGCCTATGAACACTTACGCGATCATCTCCGTCGGCGGCAAGCAGTACCGCGTCCGTGAGGGCGAGAAGCTGTTGGTGGACCGGCTCGCCCACGGCGAGGGCAAGACGTTCAACCCGGCCGTGCTGCTCGTGGGCGGCGGCGGCTCGGAGACGCAGATCTCGCCCAAGGACTTCACGGTCACGGCCCGCGTCGTTGCCGACGTGAAGGGCGAGAAGATCCGGATCGGCAAGTACCGGCCGAAGAACGGCTACAAGAAGCACACCGGCTTCCGCGCGAGCCTCTCGCAGATCGAGATCGAGTCGATCGGCGGCAAGAAGCGCTCCGAGCCGGCTCAGCCGAAGGGCGAAGCCGCGCCCAAGGCCGAACCTGCAACGCCGAAGGCCGCCGCGGCTCCCGCCGAGGAGCGCGTCAAGGGCATGCCTGCCGGCTACGAGGAGCTCACGGTCGCCGCGATCAAGGAGCAGGTGACCGACTGGAACCGCCCCATGCTCGAGGCGGCGCTCGAGTACGAGCAGGCGCACGGCAAGCGCAAGGGTGCGCTGGCGGCGCTCGAGTCCGCGCTCGGAGAGAAGGAGCAGAGCTAATGGCACACAAGAAAGGCCTGGGTTCCTCCCGGAACGGTCGCGACTCGAACGCGAAGCGCCTCGGCGTCAAGATCTTCGCCGGCCAGAAGGTGAAGGCCGGCATGATCATCGTCCGCCAGCGCGGCACGCGGTTCCGCCCTGGCGCCGGCGTGGGCATCGGCCGCGACGACACGATCTTCGCCAAGCGCGAGGGCACGGTCGAGTTCCGCACGAGCGGCGAGAAACGCTTCATCTCGGTTGCTGAGCCTCCGACGGAGTAGCCGAACGGTCGGCCCCGATCGACGGCCGCGAGATCGACCCCGAGACGGAGCGCGATCTCCCGGCGGCCATCTCCAAGTAACAGACTGTTACTTGCTTCTCGTGCAGGCCACTACTCGGCGAAGAGCCAAGTAACAGTCTGTTACTTGGCCTAGTCTGCCACTGTGTTCCATGATCGGGCCCAAATTCAGGTCTTCGCCGGCCGCGGCGGAGACGGAGGCCTGAGCTTCCGGCGCGAGAAGCACGTGCCGAAAGGGGGGCCCGACGGCGGCGACGGCGGCCGCGGCGGCGATGTCGTCCTCGTTGGGAACAAGGACTTGCGCGACCTCTCTGCGTTCCGCGCAAAGACGAGGTTCAAGGCCGGCCGGGGCGAGCCGGGCCGCGGGGCGCGGAAGCACGGAGCGGACGGCGCGACGATCGAGATCGCCGTCCCGATCGGAACGCAGGCGTTCGGCGCTGAGGGTGAGCTGATCGCAGACCTCGCCCGTCCGGGCGCCCGCATTGTCCTTGCCCGCGGCAGCAACGGCGGCCGCGGCAACGCGCGCTTCGCGACGCCGACCCGGCAGGCGCCGCGCTTCGCCGAGGTGGCCGAGCCGGCCGGGGAAGCCGAGGTGGAGCTGCGGCTGAAGCTTCTGGCGGACGCGGCGATGGCCGGCCTGCCGAACGCGGGCAAGTCGTCGCTGCTGCGCCGGCTCTCGAACGCGACACCGAAGGTCGCTGACTATCCGTTCACGACGCTTGCGCCCGTGCTCGGGACCGTCGAGTCACCGGACGGCGGGCAACTCACGGTGGCGGACGTGCCGGGGCTGATCGAGGGCGCCAGCGAGGGGATTGGGCTCGGCCACGAGTTCCTCGCTCACCTGGAGCGCGCGCGGCTGCTCCTGCACGTGATCGATTCCTCCGAGGAAGACGTCGAGGAGCGCTTCCGCACGATCGACCGCGAGCTCGCGCTCTATGGTGCCGGCCTCGACGAGCGGCCGCAGGCGATCGTGCTGAACAAGGTCGATCTGCTGCCGGATCTTCCCGGCTTCTCGGTGGTGGCTGCGCCCATAAACAAAGACTTCCGCGTCTCGTGCGCGACGGGCGCCGGGATCGACGAGCTCAAGCTCGCGCTGTTCCGGCTCTGCCCGGCCGCGCCCGAGCCGAAGGAGGACGATGCGCCCGAGCTGCCGGACTTTCTCGAGTACAGGCCGCAGGCGCCGACCCGGCGCACCTATCGGATCTATCGCACCGATCGCGGCTTCCGGATCATCGGCGACGCGCCCAAAGGCGAGGAGCTCGAGACCGTCCTGAAGGCCGCGGGCGCCCGGAAGGGCCAGGACATCGAGATCGGTGACAAGGTCCTGGAATGGCAATAGGGATCCTCGGAGGCAGGTTCGACCCGCCGCACCTTGGCCATTTGGCGCTCGCCCGGGCCGCAGTCGAGCACTTCGGCCTCGGTGAGCTCCACGTCACGGTCGTCGCCGACGCCGCCCACAAGCCGTCCGAGGCCTCGGCCGAGCACCGGCTTGCGATGGCGCGCCTCACGTTCGCCGCCCTCGAGGCGACGGTCGAGCTCGAGCAGCATCGCTACACCGTGGACGCGCTCGAAGCGAAGCGCTACGACGATCCGATCTTCCTGATCGGCGCCGACGAGCTCGCCGCCTTCCCGACGTGGAAGGAGCCCGAGCGGGTGCTCGAGCTAACGCGGCTCGGCGTCGCCGGCCGGCCCGGCTGGGAGCCCGAGCGTCGCTCGGGCCAGTTTGGAAGCTCCGACCAGGTCGAGGTCTTCGAGCTCGAGCCGCATCCCGCCTCTTCCACCGAGATCCGGGAGCTCGCTCGCCGGGGAGAGCCGATCGACGGTCTCGTCGTGCCCGCGGTCGCCGCGTACGTCGCAGAGCACGATCTCTACCGGGGCGCCTGACGTCCACGTTTCCCGGCTACACTGAGTGCCCTGAGCACGCTCGAACAAGCACGCCGGATCGCCGCTCTCGCTACCGAGAAGCTGGCTGAAGACGTCGTCATCCTCGACATGAGGCCCGTGTGCGTCTACACGGATTTCTTCGTGCTTGCGACCGGCCGCAACGAGCGCCAGACGAAGGCGATCTACGACGAGGTGCACGCCCAGCTGAAGCAAGAGAGCAGGCTGCTCCCGCGCGCCGTCGACGGGGCAAACGAGGCGGAGTGGATCATCGCCGATTACCTCGACGTCGTCCTACACGTCTTCACGCCCGAAACGCGGCAGTTCTACCGGCTCGAGGACCTATGGGGCGACGTCCCCGCCGTCGAGCTCGAAGCCGCCGCATCGTAGCCCTGGCCGGCGACGCCCCCCGACCTGCGGAGCGGGTTTCCGGCGCCGCCTCGCGCGCCTGCGGCCGCGCGCCAGGACTACGAGGAGGCGCCGCTAAAGCCCGCTACAATCGGCGAGACCCAGGGGCCATAGCTCAGCTGGGAGAGCGTCTGGCTGGCAGCCAGAAGGTCGCCGGTTCGAGCCCGGCTGGCTCCACTATCGGCGCAGATCACAGGATCTGCGGGAGCAGATCCTGTGATGCGCGAGATCCCTGAAGGGCCGCCTTCGGCGGCCGTCGCTCACTAGCGCAACGTGGCGGAGCCGAACGAGACCGAGCACGACCGCAGCCGAGGCGGGCGCAAGCAGCAGTACGCGCGTCATGCCGATGCCGCTGGCAGAGTGAAGGAGACTCGGGCGCCGCCGCCCGGCCGGTTCTCGGCCCAGATTCGGCCGCCGTGGGCCTCGACAAGCCCGCGCGCGATTGCGAGCCCGAGGCCGGCGCCGCGCGCGGAGCGTGCCGGGTCGCCACGCCAGAAGCGCTCGAACATCCGGCGCAACGACTCGGGCGAGAGTCCGACGCCCGTGTCCTCGACGGAGACCCGCACCCCGTCGAGATCCGCCTCCACGAGCACCGCGACCGAGCCATCCGACGGCGTGTGACGAAGCGCATTCGCAAGCAGGTTGAGCAGGACTCGCTCGATTTTCTCCGGGGCGCAATGAGCGGTGACGGCATCCCCGACCCGAGCCTCGAGCGTGACCTGCCGCGAGCGCGCCTCGGCCTCGACGCTGCGCAGGCAGGAGCGGACGAGACCGGAGAGCTCCGCGTCGCGTAGCTCGAGCGTCAGCGCGTTGCTGTCGATCCGCGCCAGCTCGAAGAGATCGTCGGTGAGCGCGGAGAGGGCACGAACCTGGTCGCGGAGGGCGGGCACGTACTCGTTCGGATCGGCGAGTCCGTCTTCGACCGCCTCCAGCATCGCCTGCATATTCGCGAGCGGTGTGCGCAGATCATGGCTCGCCCAGGCGACGAGCTCCCGGCGCGCATCGAAGAGCCGCTCCAGGCTGCCGGCCATCTCGTTGAACGACCCTGCGAGGGCCCGCAGCTCCGCAGGGCCCTCCTCCGGTGCGCGGGCAGTCAGGTCGCCGCGCTCGAGCGCACCGGAGGCCCGAGCGAGCCGCGCCAACGAGGCGGAAACCGAGTTACCGACGGCGAACGCCGCCGCGATCGCCGCGCACGCCGAGCCCGCGGCGACTGCGAGGATCGTCAGGTCGTGCCCGGACTGGAACATGACGAGCCCGGAGAGCACGACTGCGCCAAGGGGAAGCAGCACGGCGACGAGCGCGAGCCCGGCGAGCTGGAGTCGGACCGTCGGCAGCCGCCGTAGCCCGAGGGCGAGCACCAGGCCGACGACTAGCGTGCCGGCGGCCACGAGGAGCGCGAATCCGATCATCCGGCGAACCGGTAGCCAACGCCCCAGACCGTCTGCAGGAAGCGGGGGTGGGAAGGACGTTCCTCGATCTTCTCGCGCAGCCGGCGCACGTGGACTGTGACGGTGCCGGTGTCGACCGCAGCCTCATAGCCCCACACGCGGCTCATCAGCTGGTCGCGCGAGAAGACCGTGCGCGGGTGGCTCGCGAGGAACCAGAGCAGGTCGAACTCCTTCGCAGTCAGCTTCAGCTCCTCGCCCTCGCGATGCACCTCGCGCGTGCCCGCGTCGAGCACGAGTCCCTCGAAGGAGAGCCGTGCGCTCGTCTCCGCGGGCGAGGAGGCCCGCCGCAGCACAGTGCGCACGCGCGCGGCGAGCTCGCGTGGCGAGAACGGCTTGGTCACATAGTCGTCGGCGCCGAGCTCGAGCCCGACGATCCGGTCGGCCTCCTCACCGCGGGCGGTGAGGAGGATCACCGGCAGCTCGGAGCGCGACCTGATCCAGCGGCAGAGCTCGAGCCCGTCGGTTCCCGGAAGCATCACGTCGAGCACTACGAGGTCCGGCTCGCCGCGCTCGAGCAGCGCACGCGCCTCGTCGCCGGCGCCCGCTTCGAGCGTCGTGTGCCCATCACGTTCGAGGTACTTGACCACGACCTCGCGCACGATCGGCTCGTCGTCCACCACCAGAATCGTCGCCATTCCGCCCATTGTGGCCACTCGCTTCTTACGCTGGGCTGAATTGCTGAGCGCGAGATGTGAAAGGCTCGGCGCGTGAATCGCCAGGTCACGCTCGCCGCTCGCCCCGAAGGCTTCCCCGAGGACTCCGACTTCGCGCTCGTCGAGTCGGAGACCCCGCGGCCGGGGGCCGGGGAGGTGCTCGTTCGCTCGCAGTGGCTCTCGCTCGACCCGTACATGCGCGGACGGATGAGCGAGGCGCGTTCGTACGCAAAGCCGACCCAGATCGGGGAGCCGATGACCGGGCAAGCCGTCGGCGAAGTCGTCGAGAGCAGTGATCCGCGCTTCAGTCCCGGCGACACCGTTGTCGGGCAGCTCGGCTGGCAGGACTACGCGGTCGCGCGTGGCGGCACGCTGCGGAAGGTCGACCCGAAGCTCGCGCCGCCGCAGACCGCTTTGCACGTGCTCGGCGCGACCGGTCTGACCGCCTACTTCGGCCTCTACGACGTCGGCAAGCCGAAGCCGGGCGACACGGTCGTCGTCTCGGCGGCTTCGGGCGCTGTCGGCCAGATCGTCGGCCAGCTTGCGAAGCTCGCCGGCTGCCGCACGGTGGTTGGGCTGGCGGGGTCTCCCGAGAA
>Ga0183260_10003646_pt1 | contig 12385 bp, 17 predicted proteins | sample AntDrymUQ4972206_2_FD_129768 | JGI IMG/M metagenome (GOLD analysis project Ga0183260, IMG submission 129768) | Polar desert sand microbial communities from Dry Valleys, Antarctica - metaG UQ497 (22.06) (version 2) (version 2) | ecosystem: Environmental > Terrestrial > Soil > Desert | place...
CAGCACCACGCGTGATCGCTCGACTCCGGCGTCAGCGATCACCGTGCCCACCAGGCTGAGGGCACGCCGGAGCGCGGGCTGATTGGCCTCGATGGGCGCGAGGAACGACTGCGGGTACCACGTGCCTCCGGGTGCAGCCGGGGCCAGCGAGCTGACCGGCAGGTTGGGCAGCGCATCGACCAGGGACCACATGGACGCCGGGTCGGCGCCTCGCCCGTGCAGCAAGACGACGACGACAGGTGCCGGTCCGTCGCCAGGATCACGCCGCTGCACCGACTCACCCATCGCGCACCATCCTGACCTCCGGTCGTCCGAAGCGGGGCTCATCCTTGTTCGTACCGTCCTCAACAAAACCGTGCTTGCGATAGAAGGCGCGGGCACGGGCGTTCGCCTCGAAGACCCACAGGTAAGCCGGGGCGTCGCCAATCGCGGCCCGCACCAGGCATGAACCGAGACCACTGCCCCAGAACCGAGAACGGACGTAGCACGCATACATCTCGAGCCCCGGCAGATCGTCGTCCCGCCCAGGCCCGGCGGACGAGAAGCCGACGACCTGGCCGGACTGCAAGGCGACCCACCGCTCGTCCGTATGGCGCGACAACTGCTCGCGCCAGCGCGCAATCCGTCCCTCGAGGTCGTCGGTCGAGCGGCGCAGCACGTCGGGATCGACGATGGCTGCGTACGCCTCGCGCCAGCACTCGGCATGGCAGCGCGCGCCTGACTCGGCGTCGGCGGGCGTAGCCCGTCGCAGGACCGGGGCCATCATCATCACAACCTCCACCGCTGACCGCGCAACCACCAGCCGCTGACCGCGCAACCACCAGCCGCTGACCGCGGTCAGGGGGTGGTGAGCACGATCTTGCCGAACACGTCGCCGGCGGCGATCGCCGCCAGGCCTTCCGGGGCCCTCTCCATCGGCAGCGTCCGGTCGATCAGCGGGGCCACCCCGCTGAGCACCAGGAAGGCCGCCAGCCCGCGGAGCTCCTCGCGGGTGCCCATCGTCGATCCCTGGATGCGCAGCTGGAGGAAGAAGACCCGGTTGAGCTCTCCGACCTCGGGGGTGACGCCCGAGGTCGCGCCGGCGATGACCAGCGTGCCGCCCGGTCGCAGCGACTTGATCGAGTGCGACCAGGTGGCGGCGCCGACGGTCTCGATCACCGCGTCGACCCGGTGGGGCAGCCGGCCCCCGGTCTCGAACACCTCGTGCGCGCCGATCTGCTCCGCGCGTGCGCGTTTGCCGTCGTCCCGGCTGGTGGCAAAGACGCGCAGTCCTGCCGCCCGCGCCAAGACGATCGCCGCGGTCGCCACCCCACCCCCTGCACCCTGCACGAGCACGCTGTCCCCAGGCCGCAGGCGCGACTGCGTGAACAGCATCCGGTACGCCGTCAGCCACGCGGTGGGCAGGCAGGCTGCCTCCTCGAACGACAAGCCGTCCGGCTTGGCCAGGACGTTGCGACTCGGGACCCGTACGAGCTCTGCGAACGTGCCCTGGTGGCGCTCGGACAGCAACGACCGCTTCGGGTCGAGTGTCTCGTCGCCGGTCCAGGAGGGGTCGCTGATCACCGAGTGCACGACCACCTCGCTACCGTCGTCGGCGACTCCGGCCGCGTCGCATCCCAAGATCATCGGGAGCCGCTCATCAGGAAGGCCGACGCCCTGCAGTGACCAGTAGTCGTGGTGGTTGATCGAGGCCGCCCGGACCCGGACCGTCGTCCACCCGGCGGGCGCTTCGGGTTCGGGGCGCTCTCCCACCACCAGACCCGCCAACGGCTCGTCGGTGCTGGTCCGGTCGGCATAGACGGCGAACATGCCGCGACCCTAATCCGAGCAGGGCGGGTCGGCGCTAGGGTGGGCTGGCCGACGAGCCTTCCGGCCGGCGCCACGACGGGAGGGACCTGCCCAGTGATGGAGACCAGGTCGTCACGCCCGACCGAGCAGGCCGAGGTCACGCTGACGGTGCCCGCCGACAGCCGCTATCTGTCAGTCGTACGCACAGCAGCCGCCGGCCTCGGCGCGCGGCTCGACTTCACCCTCGACGACATCGAGGACCTACGGATCGCAGTCGACGAGGCCTGCGTGCTGCTGCTCAAGCAGGCGCGCCCCGAGTCCCAGGTCAGGTGCGAGTTCACCGTCGAGGGACTCGGGCTAGGGGTGCGGGCGAGCGCGCCTTGCCACCGACCCAAGGTGCCCCCGCGCGACGGCTTCTCGTGGACGGTGCTGTCCGCGCTCACCACCACTTTGGCGATGGAGGTTCAAGATGGTGAGCTCGTGATCAGCCTCACCCGCAGCCGAGGGGGTGACGATCTGCTGTGAGCACGCAACCGTTGAGCTTGTCGATGCTCGAAGACGACGTACGTGAGCTGACCGGGGCCGCGTTCCGGCGACTGCAAGCCCTGCCCGACGACGATCCGGCACGACCCGACCTACGCGCCGACCTAGTCGCTTTGAACCTGCCGCTGGTCGAGCACCTGGCCCGCCGGTTCCGCAACCGGGGCGAACCGTACGACGACCTGGTCCAGGTCGGCACCATCGGACTGATCAAGGCGGTGGACAGGTTCGACCTGGGGCGTGAGGTGGAGTTCTCGACCTACGCCACACCCACGATCGTCGGGGAGATCAAGCGCTGGTTCCGCGACAAGGGCTGGTCGATCCGCGTCCCACGACGGCTGCAGGAGCTGCGGCTCTCGCTGGCGTCGGCGACCAGCGAGCTCACGCAGGAGCTCGGTCGCTCCCCCACGGTCAAGGAGCTCGCGCACCGGCTGGCGATCGGGGAGGACGAGATCCTCGAGGGTCTCGAGTCGGCCAACGCCTACAGCACGGTGTCGTTGGACGCCCCCGAGTCGACGGCGTGGGACGGTGCCAGCGTCGGCGACGCCCTCGGCGAGTACGACGACGCACTGGCCACCGTCGAGTTCCGGGAGTCGCTGCGTCCACTGCTCGAGGCGCTGGCGCCCCGGGAGCGCCGGATCGTGGTGCTGCGCTTTTTTCGCCAGATGACCCAGACTCAGATCGCGGCCGACGTCGGGATGTCCCAGATGCACGTCTCGCGGTTGCTTGCCCGCTCGCTCGCGACACTGCGCGAGGGTCTCACCGGCGACGACTGACCAGTCGGTCCAGTCGGTCGACCTCAGTCAGCCAGAGCTCGTGTGGCGGCTGGGCGAAGAACGAGGGCGAGCACTGCCAGCGCCCAGCCGGCCAAGCCAACCGCCCACCACGGGAGGGAATCGCGGGTCGACACCGCCACGCCCAGCAGCAGCAGCTGCGCGACGACGACTGGTCCGCGGGACCAGCCGAGCACCCGCCAGACGCCGCTGGCGGCGTAGCCGAGCCCGAGCGCACACGCCATGAAGAACAGTGCGGTCGACACGCCGAGGCCGATTCGGCCCGGGGTCACAGCCAGCAGCTCGCCGGCGGCCACCGAGAGCAGGGCCAGCGCCTCGACCGCCACCAGGCAGGCCGCCAACCGCAGCCCAGCACCCGCGCAATTCGGTCGGTCGGGATGCTCGCTGGTGCCGGCGCTCACCCGGCGCAGGCTACGTCGCCGGTGAGCCGCTCCGACGCCGTGTGACCGACTCGACACGAAGGTGCCGGGCGCTTCGGGTTGTGTGAGCGTCGGACTCTTGCCAGCATGTGATGCGTCGGCAACGTGAAAGCGTTCACAAGAACGCGCACCTGGACGCCGCTCCCCGCTGATCGTCCGACACACATCCAGCTAATCATCCGACACACATCCACCCGACAAGGAGCCGCTCCCGTGGACTGGCGACACCGTTCCGCATGCCTCGACGAGGATCCGGAGCTGTTCTTCCCGATTGGCAACACCGGTCCCGCCCTCCTGCAGATCGAGGAGGCCAAGGCGGTGTGTCGGCGGTGCGACGTGCGGGAGCAGTGCCTCACGTGGGCGCTCGAGTCCGGCCAGGACCACGGTGTGTGGGGTGGCCTCAGCGAGGACGAGCGGCGGTCCCTCAAGCGGCGCAACGCCCGCGCACGGCTGCGTACTGCCTGACGGCAACGCCGTACCTGCACTGCCGCACGTCGCGTGCCACTCTCAGGCTCAGGCTGGTCGACGTCGTCGCCGTCCGACTCCTGACTCCGACCGATCATGTGCTGCACCACGGGGGATGACCGGCTGCCGTACGCCGTCATGGCGATCCTGCCCGCGGACTGGTCGACGAGACCGCTCGGCACCGCTTCCTCGGCAGGCTCAGCGCGACGACGTGCCGCACGGAGTCTCAGCGGAGCGACCTGCACAGCGAGCCGCCGGAGCAGAGCGAGTGGCCGAACCCGCTGCGACGAACACCCGAGCCGACCTGTTGCTCGCCAGCATCGAACACCACCGGGTCGAGGACCCGGGGCTGTACGGCGCCGCCATGACGCGTGCCAACACGTCCGGTTTGAGGTAGCGTGCCCGGCGCTTGAGCACCGGCGAGCGGTGCTCGGCAGCACCAACCCAGACCCCGGAGGTGCGTCGTGCCCAGTCCGACCGATCCACGCTCGAACGAGGGGCGAAACCACCGACGGCGCCGGGCCAGCACCGCCACCTGGGTGCTCGTGGGCGGGCTGCTGGCGGTGCCGATGGTGGTCCCGCTGCTGGTCCCGATCTACGCACGCGAAACCCCTGAGCTCGGCGGAATGCCGTTCTTCTTCTGGTTCCAGTTCGCCCTGATCCCGGTGGCGGCGATCTTTACCACCCTCGCGTTCCGGGTGGTCGTCTCCGGTGAGGGCAGTCCCGGCGAGATCGAGGAGCAGCACCAATGACCGACATCGACGTGGTGGCCCTCGGTGTCTTCATCTTCTTCTTCGTGCTGGTCACCGTGCTGGGCTTCGTCGCCGCGCGCTGGCGCCGGGGGGAATCACTGGACAGCCTCGACGAGTGGGGGCTCGGCGGCCGCGGATTCGGGACGTTCGTCTCGTGGTTCCTGATCGGCGGTGACATCTACACCGCCTACACCTTCATCGCCGTGCCGGCACTGCTCTATGCCGGCAGCGCGATCGGCTTCTTCGCGGTGCCGTACACGATCGTCGTCTACCCGATCATCTTCATCTTCCTGCCCCGGCTCTGGTCGGTCTCGCACCGGCACGGCTACGTCACGCCCGCCGACTTCGTGCAGGGCCGCTATGGCTCCCGCGGGCTCTCGTTGGCGGTCGCGGCCACCGGGCTGCTGGCGACCATGCCCTACATCGCACTCCAGCTGGTGGGCATCCAGGTCGTGCTCCAGGTGATGGGGCTTGGCGGCGGCGAGGACGCGTCGCTGCTGGAGAAGGACCTGCCGCTGCTGATCGCGTTCGCCATCCTGGCGGCCTACACCTACACCTCAGGCCTGCGGGCACCGGCACTGATTGCCTTCGTCAAGGACACGCTGATCTACATCGTGATCCTCGTCGCGGTGATCTACCTGCCGATCCACCTCGGTGGCTGGGACGAGATCTTTGGCGCGGCCGAGACCAAGATCGACGCGGGCAACAAGGACCTCGGTGCGCCGATCCTGGCGTTGTTCCCGGGCGAGACCGCGTACTGGGGATATGCCACATTGGCCTTGGGCTCGGCGTTCGCACTGTTCATGTACCCGCACTCGATCACGGCCGTGCTGTCGACCGGCAGCCGCAACGTGATCCGGCGCAACGCCTCACTGCTGCCGGCGTACTCGTTCCTGCTGGGCCTGCTCGCGCTGCTCGGCTATGTCGCCATCGCCGCCGGCGTCGACGTGACCGACCCCAACCAGGCGATCCCGCAGCTGTTCGAGAACGAGTTCCCCAGCTGGTTCACGGGAGTCGCGTTCGCCGCCATCGGCATCGGTGCGTTGGTGCCCGCGGCGATCATGTCGATCGCGGCGGCCAACCTGTGGACGCGCAACGTCTACAAGGCCTTCATCAACCCCGCTGCCACCGAGAGGCAGGAGGCTCAACAGAGCAAGGTCGTGTCGCTGGTAGTCAAGCTGGGCGCGCTCGCCTTCGTGCTCTTCCTGCCCACCGAGTTCGCGATCTACCTGCAGCTGCTGGGAGGCGTCTGGATCCTGCAGACCCTGCCGGCATTGGTGATCGGGCTCTACACCCGGTGGCTGCACCGCTGGGCGTTGCTTGCCGGTTGGGGAGTCGGAATGGTCTACGGCACCTGGGTGGCGTACCAGCAGCCGAGCGCCACCGACCCGACTGTGGATCACTGGGGCAGCCCGCTCGCGCTGCCGCCGTTCGCCGACGAGACCAAGATCTACATCGGGTTGACCGCGCTCGTGCTCAACCTTCTAGTGGCGGTCGCGATCACCTTCGTGCTGCGCGCGATGGGCACTGCGGAGGGCGACGACGAGACGACGCCCGACGACTACCACGCCGATGCCGACGACCCGCGGGTGTCGCGGGTGCCGGCGGGGCAAGGAGCCGATACCCACGGCGGATAGGGTCCGGCGCATGCCGACCCAGCAGGGCCACGGTGGCGACCTCGCGCTCGCGCCGGCGCACGGCGTCGAACGCGTCCGCCACAACCCGCAGATGTCGGGGCCGCGCTCGACCGCGCGTTCGCGTCGCGCGGGTCCTGACCTCGCCAACGTGCTCACCGACCCCGAGGCCGCCGACGAGCGCACGACGAAGGCGATCTGACATGACCGGCAGCGTGCTGCCGGAGGCAGTCCGCGTGCGCCGGGCCGACCCCGCGACCCTCACGGCCGCCGGCGAGCTGACCGCGGCCGCCTACGCCGCGGACGGCTTCGTCGGCGACGACTACGTGGAGACGCTGCGCGACGCGGCCACCAGAGACCGTGAGGCCGAAGTGTGGGTCGCGACCGACGCCGTCGGCTCCGTGCTGGGGTGCGTCACGTACTGCCCACCGGGCTCGCCGTGGCGCGAGGTGGCGGCAGACGACTCCGAGGGCGAGTTTCGGATGCTGGCCGTGGCCACGACCGCCCGCCACCGCGGGGTCGCCCGCCTGTTGGTGCAGCACTGCCTCGAGCGCAGCCGGGCGCTGGGCCAACACCGGCTGGTCCTGTGCAGCGAGCGCCGGATGGCCGCGGCGCACCGGCTCTATGCGACGCTCGGGTTCGTCCGGCTGCCCGAGCGCGACTGGGCGCCAGCTCCCGGTGTCGATCTGCTCGCGTACAGCGTGGACCTGCGGTGACCTGGCCGCCGGGCAGACTCGCGAACGGCGAGATCGCCAGCGTCGGGATCGGTCAGCAGGAACGCCTGCTCATCGGGGGGGTTGCCAGACCTTCGGCCGGGGCCACGAGCGCAGCCGGCTGACTCGCCTTCGGCCGCGCCGGATACCTGATCCCGACCGGCGGGCGCTCAGGGTGCGGGTGCGTAGCGCAGGTGCAGGACTCCGGTGTCGAGGGCTGTGCTGGAGAGCAGCACAAGGGGGTTGGGTGGCGGTGTCCTCGAAGAGTCTCCGACCCGACCCGACCGCGATCGGATGCACGAGCAACGCCAGCTCGTCGAGCAGGCCGTTCGCGAGCAGCCAGCGCACGGTGGTGGCGCTGCCCGACATCGTGACGTCGCCATCGGTGCTGTCCTTGACTCCCTGCACCTTGGCGGCAACATCGCCGGACAGAACGGTGGTGTTCTGCCACGTCGGGTCGTCGAGCGTAGTGGACAGGACGTACTTCGGGATCGTGTTGATGTACTCCGAGAACGGGACCTCCGGTCCCTGTCCAGGCCAGTACTCAGACCACTCACCGTAGAGTCTTCGCCCCATCAGGAAACGCGGTGGTGGTCGCCATTCCCTCGCCGATGATGGCGCCCATCGCATCGTCGTAGTATGGGAAGTGCCACTTGTCCGGCGACTCCACGACTCCATCGAGAGAGATGAAGAAGTTCGACACGATCTTGCCCATGGCGCTGCTCCTCGGGTGCGGTGAACCAGTCACAACCTAGACCGTGCGGGACCGCAGAAGTCATCGCCGAGCTTTCGGGAGGCGAGCTCGCGCCAGCCGTGGTGAGCAGGTCCGCTGCTCCGGTCGGAGTGTGATCAGGCGGAGGGATGAGCGCGGAGCCAGGTTGCCCCCCGCCGTGTCGATGCGCGGGACAACCAGGCCTCCTCGACCAGCTCGGCCAGCTCCCGGTGGGTGAGCTCGCCGATGCGGCTGGCCCGCAGCAGGACCGAAGGATGGCCGTCGAAGTGTGCGGTGCTGAAGAACGGAGACCCGTCGTCCTGGACCAGGGCTTGCTTGTCCCCTTCGGAGGCCACCCAGAAGACGATCACGTCGCGGTAGCGATCGCCGGTGTCTGGGTCGATCGCGTCGGGTCTGGGATTGCGGAAGAAGACGAACGACTTCCCGCCCACCTGGTAGACCGGGTTGTCAGTGGTCCCGGACGCGACCGTCACGTGGGGCATGGCCAGAGCCAGCTCATGGACATCCTCGGTCCGAGCCGTCCGGCTCTTCGGTACCGACACGCAGCAAGCGTATGCGGCCATTCGGCCATGCCGCTGGTCAGCGTGACCATCCCCGAACGAGCCGGGAATCGTGATCTGCAGAAGGCCGCGAGCCAACAGGGTGGGAGCCGGCGACCGGCAACGGCGGCCACTGCGAGCCTCGACGAGAGCTGCATCGTCTCCGCGGAATCGGCTGACTACCGGGTGAGCACGTGGATCCGGGCCTAACCTGGCGTGACCAGAGCCAGGAGAGCATCGATGAGTCGAGTGTGGTCAGCGGCAGCGGCGACAGTGTTGGTGGTGCCGGCGGTCGTGGCCGCCGGCGCGGGCCCGGTGGCCGCAGCGGCGTACACCTGCGGTGGCGAGACGGCGACCCTCGTCGGGACCGCGGAGGCGGACACCCTTGTCGGTACGGCCGGCGCCGACGTGATCGTGGGGCTCGGCGCCAAAGACAGCGTCGAGGGCCTTGCCGGAGCGGACCGGCTGTGTGGCGGGCGAGGCGTCGACACGATCGGTGCCGGGGGTGGCGACGACACCGTGTGGGGCGGTGCGGACGGCCGGGCCGTCTTTGTCGAGGGTGACTTCATCGAGGGCGGACCGGGCGACGACACCTTGCACGGCGGCCTCGACCCGGACGAGAGCGGGGGCCTGCAGACCAACGAGGACGTCGTCGTCTACGACGACGCGCCCCGCGGCGTTCGGGTCACCCTCGGCGAGCCCACAGTCACGGGCCAGGGCATCGACACGATTGACGGCTTCTACTCCGTCGTGGGCAGCGAGCACGACGACGACATCACCGCCGGCGCCGAGACCGACGTGGTCAAGGGGCTCGGTGGCGCCGACACGATGAGGATCGACTCCAACGAGGGGGAAGTCTTCGGTGGCGCCGGCAACGACCAGGTACGGCTCGGCAAGTTCGTCTTCGGCAACCGCGGCGACGACACCATCATCAATGCGCGAGCAGACGTTTTCGGCGGGCAGGGCGACGACCTCTTGCTCGGACGCTCGCACCGAGATGAGCTCTACGGCGGCAGCGGGGACGACGTGCTTCGCGGACGTGGCGGTCCCGACGACCTCCTGGAAGAGGCGGGAACGAACCGGATCGTCGGCGGCGACGGTGCCGACTCCCTGCGGGGCGGCCACGGCCGGGATGTCCTGGTCGGTGGCGACGGAGACGACCAGCTCGACCCCGGGGACTACGTGCCCCCCTTGGGCCAGCGAGAGCGCGTTGCCGACGACGTGGTTCTCGGCGGCGATCGGACCGACACCGTGACCTACCTGGACACGTACCGAACCAACGGTGTGAGGGTCGACCTCCGCTCGGGTATCGCAACCCGGGTCGGACGCGATCGTCTCGCGAGCGTCGAGAACGCCACTGGCGGGCACCGCGGCGACGATCTTCTCGGCGACCGAGGGCCCAACGTCCTCACCGGCAACGGCGGCGATGACCACATCGTCGGCAGGGGTGGTGCCGACACTGCGATCGGTGTCGACGGCACCGACCGGTGCGACGCCGAGACCGAGCTGTCCTGCGAGTCGTAGCAGCCGTCACACGTCCGCGCCCAGTCCCGGCTGCGCGGGCCACTCATGTCGGTGACAGGCGGGCACGGGTCTGACAACCTGCCCCGGTGGTTGCATCCTCGTCATGGGAGAGGACACCGCGCGAAAGCATCGAGCTGGAGTGCTCGCGGCGCGGCAAGGATGCCGTCGTCGCAGGTTGTGTCGAGCTGCTGGAGGGCCGCGACGCGGACGCCGAGCTGATCGTTGGGCTGGGAGGCCCGCCCGCCCGGTGGGCGGTAACCGGTGACGTTGCCGGTCCCGAGTACTGGCTCCGCGTGTGGGCCGCCCGCGGGCTGCTCTGGGCCTGGGACGACGTGGCACTTGCGTCCCTGCTGACGGCACTCGACGACGAGGCGTGGCGGGTTCGCGAGATGGCCCTCAAGGTGGTCGCGCGGCACCGCCTCGACGACGCGTTGCCGGCAGTTGCCGACCTGCAGCGCGACCCGGTTCCGCGGGTTCGTGCTGCCGCGGCACGCGCGCTCGCGCGCCTCACGACCGCCGGCGCGTGAGGCCACCTGGCCCCTCGCCCCACACCGCCGGACCGAAGTCAGCTGGCCCGACTCGCTCTTGGCGGCGAACCGGAGCCAGACCGAGCAGACGCAGAAAGTCGTGTGCTCTCGGGGTCGCGCATAACGACGTACGTGTCGTCGGGGTCGTTGTGCTCGCGCACCTTGACGGCGCCGAGGCCGAGCAGTGCTCCCACCCGTCTTCGCACCACTCACCGCAGCCGGGACAGGAACCGATCCCGCCCGACCGCGACCCTGGTGATGTCCCCGTGCGCGATGACCTTGCCTCCGGCGTCGTGAGCCACGACCTCGAAGCGCAGCAGCCGTCCGTCGGTGTGGGACAGCACCGCGGAGACGTCGATGGCAGCGCCGACTGGCGTCGGGTGCAGGTGCTCGAGCGACATTCGGGTGCCGACGCTGGTCGTGTCGTCTGGGAGCCCGGACGCCAGCGCCTCGACCGTGGCCGCTTCGCACCAGGCGAGCAACCGCGGGGTGGCCAATGCCGGCACGTCGCCGCTGCCGAGCGCGGCCGCGGTGTCGTGGTCGGTGACGACGTGGCGCCGGGCGGCTCGGGTGCCGGGGTCAGGAAGGGCCATCAGGGCTGCGAGACTAGTGCGGTCGCCAGCAACTCACTGCTCAGACGAGGAGGTCCGCGATGGGCAAGACCGGCCGCAAGCGCCGCGCGCGACGCAAGAACAAGGCCAACCACGGCAAGCGTCCCAACGCCTGACCCGTCTCACCCCGCGATTGCGGGGCAACGCGTGTCGTACGAGCGCCGGGGCACTTAGAACCCCGCAACTGCGAAGCACGGGTGTGGGTGGCGCGGTCAGAACGGGCCAACGCCGCCGGTGCCGCCGAGTGGGCCCTGATAGCGGGTCTCAGTCACCCGGGGCTCGGCCTTTCGACCGGTCGGGTCGCTGACCGACACCACCTCACGGATGGACAGCAGCACCCTCTCGCGCAGCAGCTGGGGAGCCGGCTCGGTGCACGAGCGAGCCACGAGCTGGCGCACCAGCAGGTCGAGCTCGTGGTGGTGCAGGCACGGGGCACATTCGTCGAGGTGGTGCTGGATCTCGGAGCGGGACGCGTCGTCCAGCTCGCGGTCGATGAACAGGTAGAGGTTGGCCAGGACCTCGCCGCAGTTGGTGTCGTGGTGGTTGCCGCAGCTCACGAGGCGTCACCCGCTCCCGTACCCGCGACGCTGGGCGTCATCCCACGGTCGTGGGCGTAGTCGCTCAGCAGGTCGCGCAGCTGGCGGCGGCCACGGTGCAACCGCGACATCACGGTGCCTATCGGGGTGCCCATGATGTTGGCTATCTCCTTGTAGGCGAAGCCTTCGACGTCGGCGAGGTATACCGCGTAGCGGAAGTCCTCTGGAAGCTGGGCCAATGCATCCTTGACGTCGGAGTCGGGCAGGTGCTCCAGCGCCTCGACCTCGGCCGACTTGAGGCCCGCGGCGGTGTGCCCGGCGACGGCCGCCATCTGCCAGTCCTCCAGCTCCTCGGTGGGCTGCTGGACCGGCTGTCGCTGCCGCTTGCGGTAGGAGTTGATGTAGGTGTTGGTGAGGATCCGGTAGAGCCACGCCTTGAGGTTGGTGCCGTCGCGGTACTGGTGGAACGCGGCGAACGCCTTGGCAAAGCTCTCCTGTACGAGGTCTTCGGCGTCGGCGCGGTTGCGGGTCATCCGCAGCGCCGCCGAGTAGAGCTGGTCCAGATACGGCAGCGCGTCGCGCTCGAAGCGCGCAGCGCGTTGCTCGTCGGACTCGGACTCAGGCTCGGACACCGGCGCGGGCGTCTCAGGCTGGCCGGCCTCGGCTGGGATGGTCGGGAGGTCGTTCATCGCTGCCCAGCGTACTGGCGCCGCCGACCCGCGCCGACTGCCACCGGCGCCCCCGTGCGCGGCAACCTGTCCCTCGGGCCACGCCGCGGCCGCGAATTCGGAGGTCGCCATGGTGGTGAGC
>Ga0183260_10003647_pt1 | contig 12383 bp, 11 predicted proteins | sample AntDrymUQ4972206_2_FD_129768 | JGI IMG/M metagenome (GOLD analysis project Ga0183260, IMG submission 129768) | Polar desert sand microbial communities from Dry Valleys, Antarctica - metaG UQ497 (22.06) (version 2) (version 2) | ecosystem: Environmental > Terrestrial > Soil > Desert | place...
ACGTGGTCGAGACCGCAAAGGGACCCGCGGTTCTTATGCTCTTCTCGTATTCGAGCCCGGCCCTCAAAGACCTAAGTCCTGAGAGCATCACGGCCAGGGACTGTCTCCAAGGACCGCTACCCACCTGAAGCGGTATTCCGCCTTGGGCGCCAAGCGTGAGATTTTCACCGCCAGCTCTGAACATGCGCGAACTGACAGGGCGGCTGAGCCGGCGGCCCGCCACGAGAAGCAGCGTCATTCAGGAGCTTCCGCCGCGGCGGTCAGCCGGCGCGACGTCGGGATCGTTCTCCCAAACGACCGTGCCCCTGTCGCCCGCCCGGCGCAGCTCGGCAATCCAGTTCGGGTTTGCCGGCACGGTCAGGAGCAACGGCGAGCGCGGCAGGAAGCTGAGCGGCTCGACATCGAAGGAGATGTCGAGCTCGCGCCAGAGCTCGACCATCCGCATCTCGTCGTCGCGGCGCCCGTCGTCCACCAGCACGATCGCCTGCTCCGAAAGGTGCGGCTTCAGGACGGGGAGCGCCGGGTAGCGGCTCAGCGGCTGAATGCGGCCCGGCGGCCCGTCCACGAACAGGATGTCGATCGTCTCCGACATGCCGCGAAGCAGCGGGTCGAGGTCGTACCATTGCAGATCGAGAGAGCCGAAGCGCTGTTCCACAAGCGGCGTCTCGACCAGGGCCGCCCAATCGGACAGCTCGGTGTCCTGCAGGAACTGAGCGGTGCGCCGACGGTGCTCCGGATCGTGCTCGACCGAAATGACCCGGCCCATACCGTTGGCGCGCAGCGCGGCGGCGAACAGAATCGTCGAGCTGCCGCTGCCGAGCTCGAAGACCAGCTTCGGCCGACGCCGCCTGATGAGGTGAAACAGGAACGCGGCAAGCTCGCCGGTGATCTCCCAGCCGAGATGCGAGAATGGCGGCAGCACGCCGTCGATCTTCAGATGCGGCAGCAGGGAGATCAGGTTCACCGCGGAGGAAAGGCTCGCCCGAAGCTTGCGCTGCGCGTGCTCGTTCTGCGCGATCACCAGCGCCCGCAGCGAGGCGACATCTTTTTCCAGCTGCGAAAGCTGTTCCTCGACAGTTCCGCCGGCGGCAGGACTCTCCACCGCACGGTTTTGCACGGCGGCGTCGATCGACCCGCTCCGCTCGCGCACCGAGGCGATCAGCTGAGGCAATCCTGACGCCAGGAGTGAACGCAATCGCGCCGGCATCCCGCCCAAAGCCGCCTCCGAACTCAAGCCTTGTTGATATGCTCGCGCGCGATCCCGATCCTGCCGAACGCGTTGCGCGTATCGACGATGAGTTTCGCGTGATCGGCGATAAGACGATAGTCCACGTCCCGGTGGTCGGTGACGACCACGACCAGGTCGAAGCGCGCGGTCGTCTCGGCGGATAGCTCGATGGAGCGCCTGCCGGCCAGCCGGCCGTGCTCGCGCGTCTTCGGGATCACCGGAACCCACGGGTCGAAATACGCCACATTCGCGCCGCGCGCCTCGAAGCGCTCCATGATCTCCAGCGCCGGGCTCCCCCGCATATCCTCGACATTCGCCTTGTAGGCCATACCCATGAGCAGGATCTCCGATCGCCTCAGCCCCTTGCCGGAAGCGCGGTCGAGCGCCTCCGCCGCGCGCTCGACTACGTAGTCCGGCATCCCGGAATTGATCTCGCCGGCCAGCTCGATGAAGCGGGTGCGCACGCCATATTCGCGCGCCTTCCAGGTCAGGTAGAACGGGTCGATCGGGATGCAGTGCCCGCCCAGCCCCGGCCCCGGATAGAACGGCATGTAGCCGAAGGGCTTCGTCTTGGCCGCCTCGATCACCTCCCAGATGTCGATCCCCATCGCGTCGTAGATGACCTTGAGCTCGTTCACCAAGGCGATGTTGACGGCGCGGAAAATGTTCTCGGTGATTTTTGCGGCTTCCGCCACCTCCGCGGACGAGACCGGCACCACGCTGTCGAAGAACTGCCCGTAAAAGCGGCAGGCGAGATCGCCGGCTTCCGTCCCCATGCCGCCGACGATCTTTGGCGCCTGGCGCGTGGTGAAATCCGCGTTGCCGGGATCCTCGCGCTCCGGCGAGTAGGCGACGAAGAAATCCCGATCCTGCTCGAGCCCGCTGGACGCCAGGATCCGGGCCAGGACCTCCGACGTGGTGCCGGGATAGGTCGTCGATTCCAGGATCACCAGCTGTCCGGGCCGGAGCCGCTCGGTGATCGCTTCCGACGTCCGCTCGACGAAGCTGAGGTCGGGCTCGCCGTGCGCTCCAAGCGGCGTCGGCACGCAGATCGCGATCACATCGCAGTCGGCCAGACGGTCGAAATCGCCGGTCGCGGCGAAGCGCCGGTCGGCCGCCATGGCCCGGAGCTGGTCGGGCGCGATGTGCTTCAGATACGGCTCGCCTGCGGAAAGGCGGGCGATCTTCTCCGGGTCGGTGTCGAAGGCGAGGATCGAAAAGCCCGCGTCCCAGGCGGCCATGGCGAGCGGCAGCCCGACATAACCCATCCCGCAGACGCCGACCGACGCGGTGCGCTCATCGATGAGCGACGCGAGCCGATCGAAGCTCGTCTCTGTCGTCGGGACCCTCGCGTCCATTCGCTTCTCCCGGTGGGAGCCGACGGTCGGCTAACAGTTCGGCGGCGCGCTGGCAATCCGGGTAGCCGAATAGCGTCCCCGCGGTGTGACACCGGTGAACGCACCGTCGCCCCGAGGGCGCGGCTGGCGCAGGCTGCATTCCGGCGCTCTTGCGCTTACGTGATCTTGCACGATCCGACGCCCTTATCGCGTCAGTCTTCAAGGAGCATCCCATGCAGCTCACCGGTATTCATCACCTCACCGCCGTTTCCGCCGACGCGCCGGGCAACCGCCGTTTCTATGAAGGCGTCCTCGGCATGCGGCTCGTCAAGAAGACGGTGAACCAGGACGATGTCAGCGCCTATCACCTGTTCTACGCCGACGGGCTGGCCAGCCCCGGCACCGATGTCACCTTCTTTGACTGGCCGGTTGGACGCGAGCGGCGCGGCGCGCATTCGATCGCCCGCACCGCGCTCCGCGTCGCCGGCGCCGAGGCGCTCGGCTGGTGGCAGGCGCACCTGGCGGCGCGTGGCGTTTCGGCGAGCGAGATTGTCGTGCGCGACGGGCGTTTGACGCTCGATTTCGAGGATCCTGAGGGCCAGCGTCTCAGCCTGGTCGACGATTGCGGCGCGGGCGAAGCGCATCCCTGGATCAGGAGCCCCGTTCCGCCCGAGCCACAGATCCGCGGCCTCGGGCCGATCACGCCCAGCGTTCCCGATCTGGCGCCGACCGAGGCGGTTCTGACGGCGCTGATGAACATGCGCGAGGTGCGCGCCTATCCGCACCCGGACGGTTCGCGCCACACTGTGCACGTTTACGAAATGGGCGAAGGCGGCCCGGCCGCCGAGCTGCATGTCGCCGTGCAGCCCGGCCTCGCGCCGGCCCGCCCCGGCGCCGGCGGAGTCCACCACGTCGCCTTCCGCACCCCCGACGCCGAATATGGCGCCTGGGCCGAGCGGCTGAACTCGATGCGCATCCCGAACAGCGGCATGGTCGACCGCTTCTACTTTCAAAGCCTTTATTTCCGCGAGCCGAACGGCATCCTGTTCGAGATCGCCAGCGACGGCCCCGGCTTCGCCGCCGACGAACCGCTGGAGACGCTGGGCGAGCGCCTGGCATTGCCGCCGTTCCTGGAAAGCCGGCGGGCAGAAATCGAAGCGCGCCTCACGCCGCTCTAGGCGAAGCGGAAAAACGCTCTTGGAGTTGCGCCGCATCGACTGATGTGGATCGGGCCAACGATGACCGTGTAGGCGGAGGGGCATCAAGAGTAGATGCATTCGGCTTGTGCCTTGACCTTTCTTACGGAGCGCAGTTCAAGAATCCTTCGCGCCCGGCGTTGACTTGCTCAGGGCCCGGTAGAGCGGCCGCATAACGATAGGCGTCAAATACATCGGGATCTGATAGCAGCCGACAAGAATCATGAGGGGCTCGGTCTGCGCCGCCGGAAGCGCTGCGAGGAAGAGCGCCATGTTGCGGTTCCCGGCGGCGACGCCAACCGCGCCGGCGGCGCCGGCCTCCCCGCGCGCCCCGGCGAACTTGCGGTAGAGCAGCGCGGCGGCGGCCTGCGGGGCGAAGCACATCAGGCATGTCGCCGCGAATATGCCGCCCAGCTTGATCGGCGTCGCAAGCAAGGCCGGCTGCACCGCATCCATCAGGGCGATCACAAAGACGGCCAGCAGGATCGTCGACGCGCCGCCGAGCGCGAGATCCGCGCGGGGCGACAGCGCGCCCAGGACTGTGCGGCGCAACAGGCCCGCCCCGAATACGGAGAGCAGGATGATGGCGGCCAGGCGCAGCGACGCCCCTATCACGTTCACCCCTGAATCCGGGCCGAAGAGGAGTTGCAGCGGCGCGAACGACGTGATCGGCAGGAGCAGCGTGCCCCAGAGAAGAAGCCGGAGCGCCACCGCGCCGCTTTGGCCTAGAAGCTGAGCGATCGGCGGCGATCCTGAGATGGGCGAAGCGGCAGCCAGAAGCGCCAGCATCGTCGCGAACGGACCCGTCCAGCCGGACGCCCAGAGGGCAAGGCCGACGAAAAGCGGGAGCGCGAGTTGCAGTGCTATGACGATGGGCACGTCATGGGCAAAGGCCAGGCGCAGGGTCCCAAGAGCGCGCGGGTCGATCCTGAGGGAGGCGAAGAACAGGAGCGCGACGATCAGCTCGGTCAAGTGCTCGCGGAGACCCGCCGCAAGGACCGGAAAGAGAATGCCGCATAGGAGCCCCGCGATCAGCCCGAACTGGCTCCTTCGGCCGATCGCGGCCAGGATGTCGACGATCAACGGATTTCACCGCACGCCACGCGGGCGATCCGGGTCTCAGGCGAGGATGACGACAGGGGGCGACCGCCGCGCGGCCCCCTGTCGTCCGGAACGTGGGAAATCAGCCGCCGCGGTAGGCGTCGATGGCCGCCTGCCCTGCCGCGCCGGCGTTCTTCAGCCAGTCCGCCGTGAGCTGCTCGCCGATCTTCTTCAGACCTGCCGCCAGCTCCGGGCTCGGCGGCTGGACCGTCATGCCGTTGGCCGCCATCGTCTCGAGATATTCCTTTGTCTTCTCCTGCGAGGTGCGCCAGCCCCGCTCCTCCGCGGCGGCGGCTGCATCGAGGACTGCCTTCTGCGCTTCCGGATCGAGAGCGTCGAAAGCCTCCTGGTTCACGAAGACCACATTCTTCGGAATCCAGGCCTGCGTGTCGTAGTAATGGCTCATCGTCTCCCAAGCTTTCGAATCGACGCCCGTCGCGCCGGACGTCATGAAGGCGTTGACGACGCCGGTGGCGAGCGCCTGGGGCAATTCGGCCGCCTGGACGGTCACCGGCTGCGCGCCGACGAGTTCCGCGATCCGCGTCGTGCCGACATTGTAGGCCCGCCACTTCGCCCCCTTCAGGTCCTCGACCGTGTTGATCTCCTTCTTGGCGAAAATGCCCTGCGGCGGCCAGGGCACGGCATAGAGCAGCTTGAGGCCCTGAGCCGCGAGCTTCTCCTCGATCACCGGCCGGGAGGCCTCCCAGAGCTTGCGGGCGTCCTCATAGCTGGCGGCCAGGAACGGCACGACGTCGATACCGAAGTTCGGTTCCTCGTTCTCGTGAAGCGAGATCAGGACCTCGCCGGCCTGCGCCTGGCCGGTCTGGACGGCGCGCTTGATCTCCGGCGCCTTGTACAAGGTGGCGTTCGCGTGAAGCGTAATGTCCAGCGCGCCGTCGGTCGCCTCGCGCAGGTCCTCGGCGAACCGCGCCAGGTTCTCCGTGTGAAAATTGCTCGGCGGATAGGCGGAGGCGAGATTCCATTTCGTTTGCGCGAGCACCGGGGCCGACGCGCCTAAGCTCAGGCCGACGGCCGCGGCCATCAGGGCGCGGCGGGACACGATCATCTTGGACATCAATCAGCTCCTTTGTTGGATCACGGGGAGAATACGGCTCGTGGCAACCACGTCACAAGCCCGGGGAAGGCCGTGATGATCGCCACCGCGGCCACGAGCAGGAAGAAGAACGGCAGCGCCGCGAGCGCGACGGTGTTGGAATCCTTGCCGCTCATCGTCTGAAGCACGAAGAGGTTGAACCCGACCGGCGGCGATATTTCGGCCATCTCCACGATCAGGACAAGGAAAATGCCGAACCACACAAGATCGAAGCCGGCCTGGCTCACCATGGGAATGACGACCGAAGTGGTGAGCACGATCATGGAAATGCCGTCGAGCGCGGTCCCGAGCACGAGATACATGACCGTGAGCGCGGCGATCAGGCCGAAGGGGCTGAGCTGCATCCCCTCGACCCAGGCGGCCAGCGCGACCGGTATCCCGGTGAAAGCCATGGCGGTCGACATGAAGGAGGCGCCGGCGAGGATCAGCATGATCATGCAGTTGACGCGGGTCGCCCCCATCACGCTCGCCCAGAATGATTCCCATGAGAGCGAGCCGGACCACCAGGCGATGAGGAGCGAACCCAGCACGCCCCAGGCGGCGCACTCGGTCGCAGTAGCCCAACCAAAGAGAAGCGTGGCGAAGACCAGCGCGATCAGCAGCAGGCAGGGAATGAGGTTGGCGGATTCCCGCAGCTTCTGCCGGAAGCTCAGGCGCGGCTCGGGCGGCGGCATCCTGGCCGGGTGCAGCAACGACCAGACGGCGATGTAGCCTGAGTAGAGGCTCATCACGAGCAGGCCGGGGATGAAGCCGGCGAGAAACACCTGGATGATGGAAACGTTGGCGGCGACAGCATAGATCACCATCATGATGCTCGGCGGGATCAGGATGCCGAGCGTGCCGGCGCCGGCGAGCGACCCCAGGCTGACGCTCTCGTCGTAGCCGCGCTTCTTCAGTTCCGGCAGGGCGATCTTGGCCACGGTGGCGCAGGTCGCCGCGGAAGAGCCGGAGACCGAGCCGAAGATCCCGCATGCCAGGACATTGACATGCATCAGCCGGCCAGGAAGCCAGTTCAGCCACGGGGCCAGCCCGCGGAACATCTCTTCGGAGAGGCGCGTGCGGAACAGGATCTCGCCCATCCAGATGAACAGCGGCAGCGCGGCAAGCGTCCAGGACGCCGAATTGCCCCAGATCGTGGTGGCCAGCACGTAGCCCGGCGAACTCACATTCGGCACGAACTGCATGCCGATCCAGCCCGCGGCCAGGAGGCTGACCGCGATCCACACGCCGCCGCCAAGCAGGACCAGAAGCACGAGGAGCAGGATTCCGGCGATCCCGACAAGGTCCATGGCTTAGACCCCGGTCTGGATGGCGCGCTCCACGACCTCTTCGGCCGATGCGGGCGGATCCTTGTCGTAAGTCGGCCGGCGCCCCATCAGCACGCGGACAAGCTCGTCGACCATCGCGATGAACAGCACAGCCAGGCCGCAAACGTAACCGAGTTGCGGGACCCAGAGAGGCGCCGCGAGCGCACCCTGGGCCAGATCGTTGAAGCGGTAGCTGTCATAGGTCATCCGCGCGGCGTTCCAGGCGAAGAAGCCGATGAGCGCCGAGCCGAGCGCGAGCGCGAACAGCTCCAGGACGCGGCGGCCGCGGCCGCGAAGGCGGTCGAACAGCAGGCCCACCCGGATCATCTCGCCTGACTTGAAGGTGTGAGCCAGCCCGAGAAAGGCGGTCGCGGCCATGCACCAGGCGACGAGATCATCGCCGGCCGGAACGTTGAACCCGACCTGACGCCCCGCCGAAAGCGCGATCATCAGCCCGAAAATGCCGAGCAGGAAGAGGCCGGCGAGATACCCCGCCCCAAGATATAGCGCGTCGAGCGCGCGTCGCAGCATCGTCATCGCCCCGGTCGCCCGCAGCCATAGAAGCGGTCCCGCCAGAATGGCGCAAGCGATGCTTTTGGAAGCGCCGCGGACGCCGCGCTGGAAGCAGCGACGGAACTCAATTCTTAGCGGGTCTTCCTGTGACCGCCGCGCATTCAGGGATGTTCCAGCCCATCGACACGTCCCGATTCACCCGCGCCCAGCACCTCCGCCCGGATCTCCTCGGTCAGCTGGGCCTTCAGCGCGGAGAATTCCAGGCTCGTCTTGACCGTGTATCGGCGAGGATGCGGCAGGTGGATCGGCACGTCGGCCTTGATGCGGCCTGGACGCGCCGTCATCACGATGACCCTGTTGGCCAGGAAGATCGCCTCCTCGATGTCGTGCGTGACGAAGAGCACCGTCTTCCGTTCCGCTTCCCAGATGCCGAGCAGCAGCTCCTGCATCAGGCTGCGCGTCTGGTTGTCGAGCGCGCCGAACGGCTCGTCGAGGAGCAGGATGGCCGGATCGTTGGCGAGCGCGCGGGCGATCGCGGTGCGCTGCTGCATGCCGCCCGATAGGGTCTTGGGGTAGTGGCGGGCGAAGCCCCGCAGGCCCACCTTCTCGATATAGCTGGCGATCACCTGGTCTCGTTCGACTCTCGCCAGCCCCTTTTCACGCAGGCCAAAACCAATGTTCTCCTGCACCGTGAGCCAGGGGAACAACGTATAGGACTGGAACACCATGCCGCGGTCGGGGCCGGGCCGATCAATTTCCCGCCGGTCCAGCAGCACACGACCCGCCGAGGGCCGGTCGAGTCCGGCGACTATCCTCAGCAGCGTGGATTTACCGCATCCGGACGGGCCGAGGATGGTGATGAAATCGTTCTCGGCCACCTGGAGCGAGATCGGCTCGAGCGCCAGAGTCGGAGCGCCGCCGCGCATGCCGGGAAAGCTGCGCGACACACCTTCGATCCGGAGCTTCGTCAACAGCGTCGGCCTGGCGCCGCGCGTGACCGCATCAAGCAAGGCTCCAGGCGAACATTCGGCGATTGGCGGCCTTGAACGCAAAGTCGCTGACCAATCCGATGACGCCGATGACGATGATGCCGAAAATGATCTGGCCGGTATTGAGAAGCGCCTGGCTGTTGATGATCATGTGGCCGATGCCGGATGACGAGCCGATCAGCTCTGCCACGATCACGTAAGTCCAGGCCCAGCCAAGCACCAGACGCAGGATCTCGGCGATCTGCGGGGCGCTCGCCGGCATCAGCACCCGGCGGACGATGCCGAGGTCCGAGGCGCCCAGCGTATATGCGGCTTCCACCATGTCGCGTCGCGTCGAGCCCACCGCGACGGCCACCATCAGCACGATCTGGAAGAACGAGCCGATGAAGATGACGAGGAGCTTCTGCAGTTCGCCGATGCCGGCCCAAAGGATGAGGAGCGGGATGAAGGCGGAGGCCGGCAGATAGCGGGCGAAGGAGACGAAGGGCTCGAAGAAGGCCTCGACCGGCTTCCAGGCGCCCATCGCGATGCCGAGCGGCACGGCCAGCGCCGCGGCGAGCACGAAGCCGCCGAGCACGCGCCAGATCGTCATTCCGATGTCGAAGAGGAAGCCGAACTCGACGACCAGGCTCCAGCCCTCGCGCAGCATCGTCAGCGGATCGGCGAGGAAGGTGCGCGAGACGAAGCCCCCAAAGGTCGCGAGCGTCCAGAGCGCGACGAACAGGACGAAGAAGGTGACCCCCAGGGCGGTCCGGGCGCTCTGGGTGACGGGCGTCAACGGCTTCATGCGGTCTCCCGCGTCGATAGGCCATTGACCGTCCGTTCGGGGCTCAGGGAAGGCGAGCTCCTGACAACAGGCGGGCCCAGCGGTCCATTTGTCGCCCGGCCTACTTGGCCTCGATGAAGCGGGTGTCGATCACGTCCTCGAGCTTCGGCATGGCCTTGATAACGCCGATCTCCGTCAGGAGCTCGCCCGCTTTGGCGCTGAAATCCTGGATGCCGCCGTTGAAGAAGGCCTTGTTCTCCTCCGGCCCCTGCCAGCGCAGGTAGGCCGCCGACTTGCCGAATTCCTCGCCGCTCTGCTTCACATCGGCGCCCATGATCTCGTAAGCCTTGGCCTGGTCGGTCTCGATCATCTCGAGCGCCTCGTAATAGCTGTCGACCATCGCCTGCACGGCTTCCGGGTTCGCCTCGATGAATTCCGGCGTGCAGCCGAAAGCGTCGGTGACCACCGGATAATCGAGCGTGGTCGCGATGATCTTGCCGGCTTCCGGATTGTCGCGCACCGTTGACAGATAAGGCTCATAGGTCATCGCCGCGTCATTCTGGCCGGCGACGAAGGCCTGCGCGGCCGCGGCAGGCTCCAGATTGGCGATCGTCACGTCGTCGAGCGTCAAGCCGTTCTCCCGGAGCATCCAGGCGAGCACGAAATAGGGGGACGTTCCCGGGGCGGAGGCGGCAATCGTCCTGCCCTTGAGGTCGGCGATCGTGGCAATGTCCTTGCGCACCACCATGCCGTCGGCGCCGTACGACATGTCGAGCTGCACGACCTGCTTGATCGGCACGCCGCTGGCGTTCCAGATCAGGAATGTCTCCACCGTGGTCGCGGCGCACTGGATGTCGCCCGAGGCGATCGTCAGGTGCCGGTCCTTCTGCGGAATTTTCTTGATCTCGACCTTGACGCCGTTCTTCTCGAAGATGCCGGCCTCCTTCGCGAGCGTCAGCGGGGCGAAGCCCGTCCAGCCGGATATGCCGATCGCCACCTCCGTCTGCGCGAAGGCCGGCTGTGCGGCAATCAGCCCTCCGACCGCGACCCAAACGCCCAACCGACGCGTTCTCATCTGCGTTCTCCAATGTGCTTGGCGATAACCATCTCATCCTCTTGAGCGGAACTCTGGCGCATGGTCGGCCCTGTCACAAGCGCAAAACGGAGCTGCCGCCCGCCGCGTAAATCGGCGCGGCGGATCGCCCTGACGCGTCGGCGCCGCATGGCTTTGACACATCGTCCGGCCCCGGTAAGGTCGCCCTCTCCGATTTGAGGCGCCATCGTGGTTCTGCGCGCGGCCGATCTTTCCGAATCCGTCAGCTCGGCGATCCGCCGGGGGCTGGCGATTCCCGCTCATCCGCTCGCCCTCACCGCGGACAGAGCGCTGGACGAGAGACGCCAGAGAGCGCTGACCCGCTACTACCTCGATTCCGGCGCCGGCGGTCTGGCCGTCGGTGTCCATACCACGCAGTTCGCCATCCGCGAGGTCGGGCTCTACGAGCCGATCCTGAGGCTCGCTCGCCGGACCGCCGAGGATTGGACAGAGCGCGTTGTCGTCATGGTTGCGGGACTCGCCGGCAGGACCGGGCAGGCCTGTCGCGAGGCTGACATCGCCGTCGGCCTCGGCTATCACGCCGGGCTCTTGAGCCTCGCCGCCATGAAAGGCGCCGCCGAAGACGACCTCATCGAGCATTGCCGCGCGGTCGCCGCGCGCATTCCGCTGTTCGGCTTCTATCTCCAGCCGGCGGTCGGCGGCCTCGATCTGCCCGCGTCGTTCTGGCGTCGCTTCGCCGCGATCGAGAACGTGGTCGCGATCAAGATTGCGCCGTTCAACCGCTACCGCACGCTCGACGTGATCCGGGGCGTGGTCGAGGCCGGCGCACAGGAGCGGGTCGCGCTTTACACCGGCAACGACGACCACATCGTGCTCGACCTTACGACGCCCTTCGCCGTCCGGCGGGATGAAGACGAGGTCGTCGTGCGCATCCGCGGCGGGCTGCTCGGCCATTGGAGCGTCTGGACCAAGCGCGCGGTGGACATCTTCGAGCGATGCCGGAACGCCTCCGAGAGCGGCGCCGCGGATATGGACCTCCTTGCGCTCGATAGCCGGGTCACCGCGATGAACGCCGCTCTCTTCGACGTGGCGAACGATTTCCGCGGCTGCATCGCGGGCTGCCACGAGGTTCTGCGCCGGCAGGGTCTTCTCGAAGGCACGTGGTGCCTGGACCCGCATGAGGGACTTGGCCCGGGCCAGGCGGAGAAGTTGGACGACGTGATCCGCCGCTACCCAGACCTCATCGACGACGCCTTCGTGGCGGAAAACCGTGACCGCTGGCTGGCATAGGCCAGCCAGCCCTTGAATCGAGGCAAGAAAGGCAAAGCTGCGATGGGACGGACGGACCTTCCCGAGAATTTCGAGACGGAGGATGCGCTCGACGAATTCATGTCGAAACCGAGCCGCGAGGTGGCGGACGACCTCGCCGCGGTCGACGGCGACCTTATCGTCATCGGGGTCGCCGGAAAGATGGGACCGACGCTCGCCCGTATGGCCAAGCGCGCCCTCCCCGACCGGCGCGTCTTCGGCGTCGCGCGCTTCTCCGATCCGGACCTGCGGACTTATCTGGAGAGCCACGGCGTGGAGACGATCCAGGCCGACCTGCTCGACCGGGATCAGGTTGGCGCCCTGCCCCGCGCAAGGAACGCGATCTTCATGGCGGGCCGCAAGTTCGGCTCCGCCGGCTCCGAAGAGCTCACCTGGGCGATGAACGGCTTTGTGCCGGCGCTGGTGGCCGAGCATTTCAAGGCCAGCCGCATCATCGCCTATTCGACGAT
>Ga0183260_10003648_pt1 | contig 12383 bp, 12 predicted proteins | sample AntDrymUQ4972206_2_FD_129768 | JGI IMG/M metagenome (GOLD analysis project Ga0183260, IMG submission 129768) | Polar desert sand microbial communities from Dry Valleys, Antarctica - metaG UQ497 (22.06) (version 2) (version 2) | ecosystem: Environmental > Terrestrial > Soil > Desert | place...
ACGAACAAGCCGATCTTCTTCGCCATGTTCGTCGTCATCGCCGGCACGGCCTGGGTGCTCTTCCGCACCCCCTTCGGACTGCGGGTCCGTTCGGTGGGAGAGAACCCCCACGCCGCCGAGACGCTGGGCATCGACCCCATCCGGATCCGCTACCGGGCGGTCGTGATCGGGGGTGTGGTCGCGGGGTTGGCGGGCGCCTGGTTCTCCCTGGAGTCCCAAGCCGGGTTCCAGGACAACATGACGAACGGCACCGGCTTCATCGCCCTGGCCGCCCTCATCTTCGGCAAGTGGCGGCCCGCCACGGCCTTCGCCGGCGCCATCCTGTTCGGGTTCACGCGGGCGCTCGGCGCCCGCCTCCAGATCCTGCAGGTCTCGATCGGCGACTTCTCCTTGCCGAGCGAGCTCCTCCAGGCCCTGCCCTTCGTCGTGACGATCATCGTCGTCGCCGGCGCCGTGGGGCGGGCCATCGCGCCGGCCGCCGACGGCGTGCCCTACGAGCGGTCCCGATGAGCGCACCCGTCGACTGGACGGGGCTCCACGCCGCCGCCGTCGAAGCCTGCGCCCGGGCCTACGCGCCCTACTCCGACCACCCGGTCGGGGTGGCCGGGCTGGTCGACGACGGGCGGGTGCTCACCGCCTGCAACGTCGAGAACGCCTCCTACGGCCTAGCCCTGTGTGCCGAGTGCGGGCTGGTGTCGGCCCTCCACGCCACCGGTGGCGGGCGGCTGATCGCAGTGGCCTGCGTCGACGGCCAGGGCCGGCCCCTGGTGCCGTGCGGCCGCTGCCGGCAGCTCCTCCACGAGCACGGCGGCCCCGAGCTGCTGTTCAACGAGCGGAGGCTGGGCGAGCTGCTCCCCGACGCCTTCGGTCCGGACCACCTCCGCGCCACCTGAGGATGGACGCCATCGACCTGATCCTGGCCAAGCGCGATGGCGGCCGGCTCACCGACGAGCAGATCGACTGGTTCATCCAGTCCTACACGGGAGGCGCGATCGGCGACGAGCAGGCCGCTGCCCTGCTCATGGCCATCCTGTTCCGAGGCCTCGACGCCGCCGAGCTGGCTCGCTGGACGCAGCAGATGATCGCCTCCGGCACCCGCGCCGACCTCTCCGCTCTTCCCCGGCCGACCGTGGACAAGCACTCCACGGGCGGCGTGGGCGACAAGATCTCGTTGGTGCTGGTCCCGCTGGTGGCGGCCTGCGGGGCGGCCGTGCCCCAGACGGCCGGCCGGGGCCTCGGCCACACCGGGGGCACCATCGACAAGATGGAGACGATCCCGGGCTGGAGGTCGGGCCTGAGCCCTGACGACGTCGTCCGCATCCTCGGCGACGTGGGCGCCGTGATCGGCGCCGCCGGCCCCGACCTGGCCCCCGCCGACGGCAAGCTCTACGCCCTTCGGGACATCACCGGCACCGTCGAGTCGATCCCGCTCATCGCCAGCTCGATCATGTCGAAGAAGATCGCCGAGGGCACCGGCGCCCTCGTGCTCGACGTGAAGGTCGGGACCGGGGCCTTCATGAAGGACCTGGCCCGGGCGGGTGAGCTCTCCGAGGTGATGGTGGGCCTCGGCGCCGCCCACGGCGTTCACACCACCGCCCTGCTCACGCAGATGGACGTGCCCCTCGGCCGCACCGCCGGCAACGCCCTCGAGGTGACCGAAGCGGTGGAGGTGCTGGCCGGCGGCGGTCCTTCAGACGTCGTCGAGCTCACGTTGGCGCTGGCCCGGGAGATGCTCGAGCTGGTCGGCCTCGAGGTCGACCCGGCCGACGCCTTGGCCGACGGTCGGGCCATGGACACGTGGCGAGCCATGGTCCGCGCCCAGGGCGGCGACCCCACCGCCGCCCTGCCGACGGCCACCGAGGTCGAGGTCATCCCGGCCCCGGCCTCGGGCACCCTGGCCCGGCTCGATGCCCTCGCCGTCGGCGTGGCCGCCTGGCGCCTCGGCGCGGGTCGGGCCCGCAAGGAGGACGGCGTGTCCGCCGCCGCCGGGATCGTCTGGCGCGCCACCGTCGGCGACGCAGTGACCGCCGGCCAGCCCCTCCTCGAGCTCCACCTCGACGACCCATCTCGCCTCCCCAGCGCGCTCGCCGCCCTCGACGACGCCATCGAGATCACCTCCGACCCGGTCCCCCCACCCCAACTCATCCTCGACCGGGTCCAATGACGGGATCTGTGTGCGCTGGCAACCGCCATGCGGTTGCCAGCGCACACAGAAGTCGTCGGGGTCAGAGGTTGTCGACCTGGACCGGGGTGATGCGCTCGGCGTCGGGGAGGTCGAAGCCGAGGACCTGGGCGTAGAAGCTGAGCTCGCCGTCGAGGGACGCTCGGATGTTCTGGGCCTGGCGGAAGCCGTGCTGCTCACCCTCGAAGGCCAGGTAGGCCACCGGGACGCCCTTGTTGCGCAACGCCTCGACGATCATCTCAGCCTGGTTGGGCGGGACGATCGGGTCGTCGAGGCCCTGGAAGACGGCCAGGGGGCGGTCGATCTGATCGGTGTGGAAGATGGGCGAGCGCGCGTCGTAGGTGGCCCGGGCCTCCGGCCACGGACCGACCAGGCCGTCGAGGTAGCGACTCTCGAACTTGTGGGTCTCCTCGGCCAGCACGCCGAGGTCGGCCACGCCGTAGTGGCTGGCGCCGGCCGCGAACACGTCGTGGAAGGTGAGGGCGGCCAGGGTGGTGAACCCGCCGGCCGACCCGCCGCGTATGCAGAGCCGCGCCGGGTCGACGTCACCGCGGTCCACCAGGAACCGGCTCACGGCGGCACAGTCCTCGACGTCGGCCACCCCCCACTCACCGCGGAGCAGGTTGCGGTAGGCGCGGCCGTAGCCGGTGGAGCCGCGGTAGTTGACGTCGACGACGGCAAAGCCGCGACTCGTCCAGTACTGCCGGGAGAGCTGCAGCATGGGGCGGGCCGCCGAGGTGGGCCCACCGTGGATCATCACGAGGAGCGGCGGATGCTCACCCTCGGGGCCGCCCACCTCAGGGTTGGCCGGTCGGTACAGCAGGGCGTGGGCGGTGCCCCCGCCGGCGGTCGGGAACTCGATCGGTTCCGGTCGGGCGAACCAGGTCGCGGCGAGCCCCAGGTCACGAGGTGGCACGATCATCTCGACGGTCCCCGAGTCGATCGACACCGACGCGACGTGCACCTCAGCGGTCGGGCTGGCGGCGAGGTAGACGGCGTCGTTGCCACAGGCGTGGAGCTGCTCGATCAGCGTGTGCGGCAGCTCGAGAGGGGTGACCTGACGGGTGTCGTCGTCACGTATGGCCAGGTGCTCGAGGCCGCCATCGCTGTAGCTGAAGACCAGCCGGCCATCCTCGAGGAAGGCGAAGCACGACTGCCCGAACACCCATTGCGCGAAGCCGATGTCGAGGCCGAGCTCGACCATCGGCTCCCTCCCCAGCTCCGGCGTCCAGCGGTAGAGGCTCCAGACGCCGGAGCGATCCCCGAAGAACCACAGCGAGCCATCCGGCGCCCAGGTGGGCTGGCCCACCGACTCCCGTTCGCCGCCACCGGCCACCATCGTCCGGCGGCCGCCTTCGTCGACGACGAGGCGGGTGGCGTCCCACGGCATGTCGGGGTGATCCCACTCCAGCCAGCAGAAGGCGGCGCCGTCGGGACGCCAGCGGGGGTCGGATACGAAGTCGGGCCCCCTGACCACGACCTCCGGGGCGGATGGCTCGTGAGCGACCAGGCGCGCGATGGTGTTGGTGCACTCCCGACCGTCGGCGTGGTGCTCCTCCTGCACGCACAGCAACGTCGACCCGTCCGGGCTCACGTCGCCGTCGGCGTATCGGAGGCCGCGCGGCACGGTCGGCTCCGGGGTCAGCGGCTGGGGCTCGCCTCCGTCGACCACCCGGTGGAGCTGTTGCGTGTCCCAGTCGACGAACCAGAGCACGCGGTCGGCGACCCACCAGGCGCCGCCGCCGTACTCGTGCACGCCGCTGCGGGCGCTGTGCGGGGCGGTGACAACCTCGGTGACTGTCCCGTCGGGGGCCCGACGAAGCACCGCGATGCGACCGCCCTCTTCGGGTCGCCCCTCCGACCACCAGAGGTCCTCGCCGTCGATCGCCAACCCGTTCGGCAGCCGGGCGGACCGCACGACCAGCTCGCTGGTGATCGGCGTGGGCCACGAGCCGTACGGAGCCACCGATGTCATGTGGCTTCGGCGAGCAGGTCGGCGATGCGACCGAGGCCCTCGCCGAGGTCGTCGTCGCCCAGCGCGAAGCTCAGCCGGGCGTAGCCGGGCGCCTCGAACGCCTCGCCGGGCACGATGGCCACCTTGGCCTCGTCGAGGATCACCGCCGCCAGCTCGGTGGTGGTGGCCGAGGTGCGACCGCGGATGCTCCGGCCGAGGTAGTGGGTCAGGTTCGGGAACCCGTAGAAGGCGCCCTGGGGCTCGATGCAGGTGACGCCCTCGATGCCGGTGAGCAGCTGGTGCATCGTCCGCCCGCGGCGAGCGAAGGCGTCGCGCATCTCACCCACCGCGGTGAGGTCCCCGGACACCGCGGCCAGCGCGGCCCGCTGGCTCACGTTGGCCACGTTGGACGTCTGGTGCGACTGGAGGTTGGCGGCCGCCTTGATGATGTCGTCAGGGCCGATCATCCACCCGACCCGCCAGCCGGTCATGGCGTAGGTCTTGGCCACGCCATTGAGCACGACGCACCGCTCCTGCAGCTCCGGCACCAGCTCGGGCATGGACGAGAACCGATGGTCGTCGTAGGTCAGGTGCTCGTAGATCTCGTCCGTGACCACCCAGATGCCGCGCTCCACCGCCCACCGACCGATCGCCTCCACCTCGTCGATCGGGTACACGGCGCCGGTGGGGTTGGACGGCGAGACGAACATCAGGACCTTGGTGTGGTCTGTGACGGCCGCCTCGAGCTGATCGACGGTCACCCGGAACCCGGTGGTCTCATCGGTGGGCAGCACCACCGGTACACCACCGGCCAGGCCGATCGGCTCGGGGTAGGTGGTCCAGTAGGGCGCCGGGAGGAGCACTTCGTCGCCCGGGTCGAGCAACGTGGCGAACGTGTTGTAGACGGCGTGCTTGCCGCCGTTGGTCACGAGCACCTGGCTGGCGGCGACGGACAGGCCGGAGTCGCGGAGCGTCTTGGTGGCGATGGCCTCCTTGAGCTCGGGCAGCCCGCCGGCTGGCGAGTACTTGTGGTTCTTCGGGTCCCGGGCGGCCAGGACGGCTGCCTCCACGATGTGAGGCGGTGTGGGGAAGTCTGGTTCGCCCGCGCCGAAGCCGATCACCGGCTCGCCGGCCGCCTTGAGGGCCTTGGCCTTCGCGTCCACCGCCAGGGTGGCGGACTCGGCGATGGCCGCGATGCGACGGGACACACGGGCGTCGGTTCGGGGGGTCGCCAACGGTCTCGCTCCTTGCTTCGTCGGTCCGCGATCATGGCACGGTGACTCCTCCCGACCCGCCTGACATCAAGATCCCCGTCGACCTGCTGCCCACCGACGGGCGCTTCGGGTGCGGACCGTCCAAGGTGCGGCCGGAGGCGGTCGAAGCGCTGGCGGCCGTCGGTCGCGACTACCTCGGGACCTCCCATCGTCAGGCCCGGGTGCAGTTCGAGGTGGGGGCGTTGCGGAACGGGCTGGCCGAGCTGTTCGCCCTGCCCGACGGCTACGAGATCATGCTCGGCAACGGCGGCACCACTAGCTTCTGGGACGCCGCCACCTTTGGTCTCATCGACGCCCGCAGCCAGCACCTGCGCTTCGGCGAGTTCTCCTCCAAGTTCGCCGAGGCCGTCGCCGCCGCCCCTCACCTGGGCGAGCCGGCCAACCTCTTCGCCGACCCCGGCAGCCATCCCCTGCCGGTGCCCGATCCGGAGGTGGACGCCTACTGCCTGACGCACAACGAGACCTCCACGGGCGTCGCCATGCCCCTCGAGCGCCCCGCCGGAGCGGACGGATTGGTGCTGGTCGACGCCACCTCGGCGGCCGGAGGCCTGCGCTTCGAACCCTCCGAGGTCGACGTCTACTACTTCGCCCCCCAGAAGTGCCTGGCCTCCGACGGGGGCCTGTGGCTGGCGGCGGTGTCGCCGGCCGCCATCGAGCGGATCGAACGCATCGCCGCCTCCGATCGGTGGGTGCCCGCCTCGCTCGATCTCGGCATCGCTCTGGCCAACAGCCGCAAGGACCAGACCTACAACACCCCGGCGCTGGCCACCCTCTTCCTGGCCGGCCAGCAGGTGGACTGGATCAACCAGAACGGCGGACTCGAGTGGGCCGCCTCCCGGTGCGACCGCTCCGCGGCCGCCATCTACGGCTGGGCCGAGTCCTCGAGCTACGCCACCCCGTTCGTCACCGAGCGCGATGCCCGGAGCCACGTCGTGGCCACCATCGACCTCGACGGCGCGGTGACCGATGCCAACGTGGTGTCGGCCGTCCTGCGCGACAACGGGATCGTCGACACCGAGAGCTATCGCAAGCTCGGCCGCAACCAGCTGCGGGTGGCCCTCTTCCCCGCCATCGACCCCAGCGACGTGGCCGCCCTCACCCGCTGCGTCGACCACGTGGTGGCTGCCCTGGCGGGCTGATCAGCGGCTGAACAGCTCGGCGAGGTCGATGGTCCAGCCAGGGATGAGCGGGGTGGTGAGCTGCTCGCCAGCGCCCAGCTCGAGGCTCACGTCGAAGTCGGCCTGCGACGGCTGGCTCCGTCGGAACACCAGGACAGCGTCAGCATATGTATCGATCAACCACACCTCGGCCCCTCCGGCCCGCTCGTAGTGCCGGAGCTTGGTGCCCACGTCGAACCGCCAGGTCGACCGCGAACGGACCTCGGCCACCAGCGGCGGCGGTTCGGCGAAGCGGTTGGAGGAACCGGGCGGCTGACGATCCTCGGGGACCCACCAGATGCCGGGCTTGTAGACGCTGTGGTCGCCGATGCGGGTGTCGGTGCTCGTGCCGACCTCGCCGGCGCCTGGATGTGTCTCGGCGAAGCGGAGGTGCAGGTGGGAGAGCCACAGGATGATCCTGTCGTGGCGGAAGGTGGGGCTGTTCACGACGAGCTCCCCGTCGATCAGCTGGGCGTTGGGGGGCAGCTGGTCGCCAAGGGCGAAGTACTCGTCCGCCGTCATCTTGGAGGGCTGGGCTGCGAGGGCCACGAGCCCACGGTACTGACGGATTGAGCCTGGTCGGTGTCACCGGGTCGATATGGTCGCCGGCATGCGCTTTTCGATCTGGCCGACCCTGGCCCAACCGTGGGCTGACGTCCTCGAGGTCACCCGCCACGCCGAGGCCACCGGGTGGGACGGGGTCTACGTGGCCGACCACTTCATGGGCAACGCCGGCGGGACCGTGGAGGAGCCCACCCTCGAGGCCACCGCCGCCCTCCCGGCGCTGGCGGTCGCCACCGAGCGAGTCCGCCTCGGCACCCTCGTGCTGGGCAACACCTACCGCCACCCGGCGGTGCTGGCCAGCTGGGCCGCCACCGTCGACCACGTCAGCAACGGGCGGGTCGTCCTCGGCGTGGGGGCCGGGTGGCAGGAGAACGAGCACGCCCAGTACGGCATCCGCCTGCCGCCCCCCGGCGAGCGGATCGACCGCTTCGAGGAGGCGTGCCTCATCTGGAACGGCCTGCTCCGCCAGCCCACCACCACGCTGGACGGCACCCACTACCGCCTCACGGATGCGATCTGTGAGCCCAAGCCCTTGCAGTCACCGCTACCGCTGCTGATCGGAGGCAAGGGCAACCGCATGATGGGCATCGCGGCCCGCTACGCCGACGAGTGGAACATGTGGGGCCTGGCCGACGACATCGGCGAGCGCTCCGCCGTGCTCGACCAGCGCTGCGAGGTCATCGACCGAGATCCGGCGTCCATCAAGCGGTCGGCCCAGGCGCTGGTGCTCCTCACCGACGACCCGGCCAAGGCCGAGACGTTCCGCGCCGAAGCCGGGCGGGCCGCCATCGCCGGCACCACCGACGACATCGCCGACGCGGTGGCGGCCTGGCAGGCCGTCGGCCTCGACGAGGTGATCGTGCCCGACTTCACCCTCGGCCGGGGCACCCGCAAGCTCGACCGCATGGACGCCATCATCGAGCAGGTGGCCCCGAGCTTTCGTTGACGGCCGTATCCTCCTGAGGCGCGGCCAGGGCGAGGAGGGCGGCGAGGACGGCCATCCCGAGGGAGCCGAGCATGGCGAAGGCGTCACCGGTGTCGAAGCCGTCGAGGTGGGTGGCGTGGTAGAGCAGGTGGGGCACGCCGAAGAGCAGCGCCGCCCCGCCGGCGGCTCGGGCCGCCAGCACGCTTCCGGTGACCAGAGCGATCACCGCGACAAGGGCCAGGCCCAGGTTGAGCCCGCCCACGTCCCGCACCAGGTGCTCGTTGTACGGCCCGTCCACCGCCACCCACGCCCGACCCAGACCGGGGAAGTCCTCGTAGAAGGAGCGGGGGAAACCCTGGGCCCAGACGCCCACCATGAAGCTGCCCCCGGCGATCACAAGCAGCGCGATGCGACGGAGCGCGGTCATGAGGACGCCTCCGCCGGCCACGACCCGCGGATCGACGAGTGAGACGGTTGCCAGCCGGTGGCGTCCTTGAACCGCCGGTTCGACACTCGCAGCGACCGCATGAGGAGCTTGCCCGTAGGCGGGGTGGCGGCGCGAACGATCTTGGGGAGGGCGTGGGGGGGCTTCACACCCAGGGCCGCTGCGACGATCTCACCGGCCTCGGCCCGGGAGACCGGCTCGTCGTCGGCCACGTTGTAGATCCCCGTGGGCGCACGAAGCGCCGCGACGACTGCCGACCCCGCGTCCTCCGCGTGGATGAACGAGCTGTAGGCGGCGGGGTCGCCCACGAACGGGTTGATCCGCCGGCGAACGGCGGCGTTGAAGGTCGCGGTGTGGCTCGCGTCGGGTGCGTAGAACTGCCCGAAGCGCAGCACCACGCCGGCACCGCCGTGCTCGGCGAACCGGGCCGCGGCCGCCTCCGCATCGCGCGCGCCGCTGAAGGGCCCGATGTGGTCGACGGGGTGGTCCTCGTCGATCCACTGGTCGGCGTGGTCGAGGTACGGGAAGGCGATGGACTCCTGGATGTACCGCGTGGCACCCGCCGACACGGCCCCGTCGACCAGGTGGTTCGACGCCTCGCGGCGCAGGCGCTCGTTGGTGGCCCACGCCGAGCCGCGCGCGGCCTTGGCGAGCGAGGGGATGCTGGTGGCGAGGTTGATGACCACCTCGGCGCCGACCACTGCGACGCGGACGGCATCCGCGTCGAACAGGTCGACGGCCATCGGCTTGCCGCCGAGGGATCGGACGAGCGTCGCCTTGTCCTCGGAGCGAGCGACGGCGGTGACGTCGTGGCCCGCCGCCACCAGCGCAGGGAGGGCCCGGGTGCCGATGACACCCGTCCCGCCGGTCAAGAAGATCTTCATTTTCGGTTCCTCCTCGTGATCTCTACGGACTGGATCCACTCCGACCCGCGCACCAGCTGCAATCCAGGAAACCTATTGTCCAGGATGGTGCCCACTACGGTCCGCTCCATGCCGACGAGTGCCGAGGTGCGGGCCCAGCTGACCGGGCCCGGGGGGATGTTCGAGGTGGTCACCGAGGAGGTGCTCGGCCGACCGACGCAGGTCTACGCCAGCCGAATGCCGTCACTTCGGTCCGTGGCGGAGGTGGGACTGCTGCGCGGCGACGAGCAGACCTTCCTGGTCTACGGGGAGCGCACCTTCGGCTTCGGCGAGTTCGTGCGGGCCTCCAACGGGGTCGCCCACACCCTGCGGGACCGCTGCGGGCTGGCCAAGGGCGACCGGGTGGCCGTGCTCGCCCAGAACAACCCCGAGTGGTGCCTCACCTTCTGGGCGACCGTGCAGCAGGGGGCGGTGCTGGTGGGCCTCAACGGGTGGTGGACCACCGACGAGATCGAGTACGGCCTGCAGGACTCGGGCGCCAAGGTCCTGGTGGCCGACCGCAAGCGCTTCGAGCGCATCGCCGGCTCGCTCGACGAGGCCACGGCTCTCGAGGACGTCTTCCTCATCGACTGCTCCCCCTCCGACGTGGGCCTGGCCGACGATCCGCGGCTCCATCCGTTCTCCGAGCTCACCGGCTCCCCCACCGCCGACTTCGTGGACCAGGACATCGCCGAGGACGACCACGCGGTGATCTTCTACACCTCCGGCACCACCGGTCGGCCCAAGGGCGCCATCTCCACCCACCGGAGCATGGTGGCCAACCTCCAGAACACCATGTTCAACGCGGTGGCGGGCTCGATGGCCGGCGGTGGCGCCCTCCCCGATGCGGGCGCAGGGGAGAACGTCTCCCTGTTCACGTCACCGCTGTTCCACGTGTCCGGGTGCCACTCGACCCTGGTCGTCGGCTTGCTGGCCGGGCTCAAGCTCGTGATGCCCGAGGGTCGCTTCACTCCGGAGACCGCCCTCCAGCTGATCCAGGAGCACGCCGTCACCATCTGGGCGACCGTGCCCACCATGGTGTGGCGGGTCTGCGAGCATCCCGATCGGCACGCCTACGACACCTCGTCGGTGAAGTCCGTGGCCTTCGGTGGCTCGCCGTCGGCCGACGAGCTGCAGCGGATGATCCGCGACACCTTCCCGAACGTGTCCAGCACGTCGAACGCCTACGGCCTGACGGAGACCTCGTCGGTGGCGACGGTCATCTCCGGCCAGGACGCCCTTGACAAGCCCACCTCGGTGGGCCCGCCGGTGCCCACCGTCTCGCTGAAGATCGTGGACGGCGACGGCCGCGAGCTCGGCGTGGGCGAGACCGGTGAGGTCTGCATCACCGGGCCGATCCTCATGGCCGGCTACTGGAACAAGCCCGAGGCCACCGCCGAGGCCATCGACGCCGACGGCTGGCTCCACACCGGCGACATCGGCCACCTCGACGACCAGGGGTTCCTCTTCATCACCGACCGCAAGAAGGACATGATCATCCGCGGCGGCGAGAACATCTACAGCGTCGAGATCGAGCAGCGCCTGGTGAACCATCCCGAGATCGCCGACGCCGCCATCTACGGCGTGCCGCATCCCGAGCTCGGCGAGGAGGTCAAGGCCACCGTGCAGCTCGAGGAGGGTTCATCCCTCACCGAAGCCTCCGTCAAGCGATGGGTGGCCGACGGGCTCGCCGCCTTCAAGGTGCCGACCTACGTGGACCTCACCGTCGACAAGCTGCCCCGCAACGCCAGCGGCAAGCTGCTGAAGAACGTGCTCCGCGGCGAGGGCGACGTCAGCTTCGCGGAGACGATGTGACCCGCTGGGTCTGGATGGCGGCCAGGATCAGCACCACGAGGGCGAGCGCCTCCACCACCACCGTGACGGCGGCGTCGGGGGACGGGTTGAAGCCGGTCTCTCGGAAGTCGAGGATGCCCTCGCCCTGCCGGCTCAGCCCGAAGGCGATGAGGGTGCCCAGGCTGACGGCGATGCCGGCCAGCGGACCGAGGATGTCGTCCCGTAGCACCAGGTAGGCAGCCACCAAGGCGGAGGCGCCGGCGTTGATGGCGAACGTCCGGGCGATGTCCTCGGTGCCGTAGTCGTCGAGGTTGAGCTTGAGGTGCACGGCCCCACCGATGAGGACGAGCACCGCGCCGACCAGGCGTAGCATCCGGGAGCGCTCCATGGTCATCCCTCCACCGTGATCGTGCCCTGCATGTTCGGGTGGAACTTGCAGACGTACTCGAAGGTCCCGGCCTCCTCGAAGGTCACCTCGTAGGTGGCATCCATCTCGAGGTCATCCGACATCAGGATCTCGTTCTCCTTGCCGGTCACCGTGTGGGTGGCACTGTCGGCGTTGGTCCAGGTGAGGGTGTCACCCACCGCCACCGTCGCCTCCTTCGGCCCGAAGGAGAAGTCGACGATCTCGACGGCGGTCACCGCCTCGCCGGCCGCCTGTTCGGGCTGCGCCGCCTCGCCTCCCTCGTCCCGGGAGCGGGTCAGGCCCACCACCGATCCGACCAGGAGGGCGGCGGCGAGCACGCTGACGATGAGCTCGGGCGGCTTGGGTGTCTCCATGCCCAACCTACGGCGCGCCCCTGGTCGCTGGATGGGCGCGGTCAGCCGCCGCTGACATCCTGGACCCGCGGCTTGCCGGCGGAGATCCAGGGCATCATGCCCCGGAGCTGCTCGCCGACCTGCTCGATCTGGTGCTCGGTGCCCTTCTGCTGCAGGGCCTTGTAGGTAGCCCGGCCGCTCTCGCTCTCGGCCACCCACTCCGCCGCGAAGCGACCGTCCTGGATCTCGTCGAGCACCTTGCGCATCTCGGCCTTCACGGCGTCGGTGATGATGCGGGGGCCACGGGTGAGGTCGCCGTACTCGGCGGTGTCGGAGATCGAGTAGCGCATCCCGGCGATGCCCTCCTCGTACATCAAGTCGACGATCAGCTTGACCTCGTGGAGGCACTCGAAGTACGCCATCTCCG
>Ga0183260_10003649_pt1 | contig 12382 bp, 14 predicted proteins | sample AntDrymUQ4972206_2_FD_129768 | JGI IMG/M metagenome (GOLD analysis project Ga0183260, IMG submission 129768) | Polar desert sand microbial communities from Dry Valleys, Antarctica - metaG UQ497 (22.06) (version 2) (version 2) | ecosystem: Environmental > Terrestrial > Soil > Desert | place...
GCGGCTGCTTGGCGTGCGCGCGGTGCTGGCGCAGAGCTACGAGCGCATCCACCGCGCCAATCTCGTCGGCATGGGCGTGCTGCCGCTGCAGCTCCCGGACAGTCCGAAGGCGCTCGGACTCACCGGCGAGGAGGTCTTCTCGGTCACCGGCTTCGCCGACCCGCTGAATGCGGGCGCCCTGCCGGTCGAGGTGATGGTCCGCGCCGGCGAGATCGAATTCTCGGCCCGAGTCCGGATCGACACGCCCAAGGAGGCGGACTACTTCCGCCACGGCGGGATCTTGCGCTACGTGCTGCGCCAGTTGCGGGCCCAGGCTTAGCGGGCCGGGCGCCCCGGGGTCGCTCGGCGTGCGGTTCGCCGAGAGCGCGTTCCGTCACCGATCCGCGCGCCGTTTGTAACACCAGCGTGGTGTTTCGTTGCGTTTGCCCGGTCAGGCTGCGACGCCATGGAGGGGTGTGGCCCACAACGACGATATGTCAGACGTCTTGGGCCACACCCTCGGCTGGAGCACGCGATCGCCGAACTCGCACGGGGCCAGCACAACGTCGTCGCGCTGCGCCAGCTGCGAGCGCTGGGACTGAGCGAGCGCGGTCCGCGACCGGGTTGCGAGCGGCAGACTGCACCGCATTCACGTCGGCGTCCATGCGGTCGGGCACGCGAAGCTCACGGCGAAAGGCTGCTGGATGGCGGCGGTCCTCGCGTGCGGTGACGGGGCGGTGCTGTCTCATCGATCGGCTGCTGCGCCGTGGGGTCTGCGGCCTGACAATCGCGCGAGGAGCGACGTCACGTCGCGCGGCCGAGCCGGTCGCCAGCGCAGCGGCGTCGTCGCTCACCTCGGCCGTGGGCTCATGCCCGCCGACGTCACGGTCGTCGATGGCATTCCGTGTAGCACCATCACCGACAGCGAGCTCGAGAGGCTCTTGCTCGCCATCTGTCGCACGGCTGGGCTGCCGGCCCCGGAGGTCAATGTATGGGTGCCCGTTCCCCGGCGAGCAGTTCAGGGTCGACCTTCTCTGGCGACACAGCGCCTGATCGTCGAGACCGACGGGCGCGACGTTCACACCACGCGCCAGGCATTCGAGCGCGACCGCGAGCGCGATCAGCGCCTCATGCTGGCGGGCTGGCGCGTCGTGCGCTTCACGTGGCGACAGCTCACGCGCGAGCCCGAGCGCGTCGCCGCGACACTACGCGCGCTGCTCGCGCAGGCAGACGGCCCCTAGCCACAGGTCGCGCAGCGCCCGTACACGGCCGCCTCGACGCGCGCCTGGCTGAACCCGCGCCGCTGGGCAGCGCGCTCCACCGCACGCGTGTCCAGTGCCGAGTCGAGGTCCTCGATCGAGCCGCACTCGGTGCAGATGAGGTGGTGGTGCGGGTCGGTGCGCGGGTCGAACAGCGTCGCGCCCGCGCGCTGGACGCGGCGCACCATGTCGAGGTCCTCGAGCAGGTCGAGCGTGGCGTAGATCGTCGGCAGCGAGACGTTCGGGAGCCGTTCGCTGACGGCTGCGAGCAGCTCGTCGGCGGTCACGTGGCGGTCGAGCTCGCGCAGTGCGCGGTGCACGAGGACGCGCTGCGAGGTCACGCGCAAGCCGCGTTCGCGCAGTGCGGGGATGAGATCGTCGGCCATTCGACTACATCTTAGGGCCTCCTTACTGGTGCCCGCAAGCTCCTATTAGGCAATCCTTATTACAATAAACTTGTTATAGTTTGCGGCATGACTGCGACAACCATTCCTCTCGTGCGCCGCTGGCGCGCCGCCGACGAGCGTGAGCGCCTGCTCCAGGTCGTTCAACCCTCACTCATCGGCCTGATCGACGGAACCATCTCGACGCTGGCGCCGATCTTCGCGGCCGCCTACATCGCCGGATCGCAGGCCGCGCTCCTCGTCGGGCTCGCCGCCGCGCTCGGCGCCGCGATCAGCATGGGCATGTCCGAGGGCCTCTCGGACGATGGTCAGATCACGGGCCGCGGCGAGGCGCTGACGCGCGGGATGATCACGGGCCTCGCGACGTTCGTCGGCGGCACCGCGCACGCGCTGCCGTTCCTCATCTCCGATGTCGGCACGGCCCTGACGGTCGCCTACGTCGTCGTCAGCATCGAGCTCGTCGCGATCGCCTGGATCCGTAAGCGCTTCCTCGGCGTCGCGCTGAGGCTGTCGCTGATCCAGGTCACGCTCGGTGGCGTGATCGTCGCCGGCGTGGGTATCCTCGTCGGGCACGCATAGCCGCGCACGCGATCGGTAGATAGGCTCCGGCCGAGGTGTGCCGGGAAGTCTGGTCGGCGTCGTTGCCTGCTGCTCAGACCAAGGAGCCCGCCCAGTGCCCCGCCATCACGTCGCCCGAGCCGCCGCCGCGTCGCGCGGCGCCGTCAGTGACGGCGCCGAGACGTTCGCCGAGTTCGTCCGCGAGGAGACCAATGGCGGCAAGCTGCTGCTGCGGCGACCGCGGTCGCACTCGTGTGGGCGAACGTCGCGCACGCCAGCTACACGTCGGTGTGGGATGCCCAGACGCAGCTCGGTCCCGGCTGGCTCGAGCTGCATCTGACGCTCGGCGACTGGGTCGCCGACGGGCTGCTGGCGCTGTTCTTCTTCGTCGCCGGGTTGGAGCTCAAGCGCGAGCTCACGGTCGGAGAGCTCGCCGACCGCCGCGCGGCCACGCTGCCCTTCCTCGCGGCGGCCGGCGGGATGATCGTGCCAGCGCTGCTCGCAATCGCCGTGTCGGGTGGCGCCGCCGCCGACGGCGGGGCGTGGGCGATCCCCGTCGCGACCGACATCGCCTTCGCCCTCGGCGTCCTCGCGCTCGTCGGCTCGTCGCTGCCGCCCGGCGTGCGCGTGCTGCTGCTGTCGCTGGCGGTCATTGACGACCTCGCCGCGATCGCGCTGATCGCGGTGCTGTTCACGAGCGGGCTGTCAGCGTCTTGGCTCGCGGGCGGCCTGGCGATGGGCGCGCTGTACTGGCTGTCGCACAGGCTGCGGGTCGACCGCGCGTGGTTCCTGTGGTCGCTTGCCGTGATCGCGTGGGTCTGCATCCACGCAAGCGGCGTGCACGCGACGGTGACCGGGATCATGCTCGGCTTGCTGACACCCGTACGCGCCCGGCCGGGGGAGGCGCAGCCGCCGAGCGTGCACTACGAGCGCCGCCTGCACCCGATCTCCGCCGGCGTCGTCGTGCCTCTGTTCGCGCTCGCCGCCGCCGGCATCCCGCTGGCGGCGACGGGCGACGCGCTGACCGACGCGATCGCCATCGGGGTCTTCGCGGGCCTGGTGCTGGGGAAGTTCGCCGGCGTTCTGGGCGGCGCCTGGATCGCGGTGCGCTCGGGGCTCGGCACGCTGCCCGACCAGGTCACGTGGGGCGACGTCGTGCCGGTCGCGGTGCTCGCCGGCATCGGCTACACCATCAGCCTGCTGATCGTCCGGCTGTCACTCCCCGACGCCGCCGCACAGCAGCAGGCCGCGCTGGCGGTGCTCGCCGCGTCGGTAGTTGCGTCGTTGCTCGCGCTCGCCCTCCTGCGCAGGCGCGCGCGTTTGCAATGCAGCGGCTGACCGCGTCGCGTGTCCCGAGCCCGAGCCCGAGCCCGAGCCCGAGCCCACCGTGGCGCCTCACCGCGCGGCCCGCCCACGGGTAACGTTCGCCCCCGTGCCGTTGCCTGACGTCCTTCGCAAGCTGCTGACGGCCGCCGGGCCCTCGGGCTACGAGACGGCGCCGGCGGCCGTCTTCGCGGACGCCGGGCGCACCTTCACCGACGACGTCTCGGTCGACGTCATGGGCTCGGCGGTCGCACGTGTCAAGGGCACTTCCGACCCCGCCGACCCGGCTCCGTTTCTCGTCGTCGTCGGACACATCGACGAGATCGGCCTGGTCGTCACCCACATCGACGACGACGGCTTCCTGCGCTTCGTCGGCGTCGGCGGCTGGGATCCGCAGATCCTCGTCGGCCAGCGCGTCGCCCTGATCACGCGCAATGGTCCCCTCCCGGGCGTCGCCGGTCGCAAGCCGATCCACCTGCTGCGCGAGGAGGACCGCAAGAAGGTTCCCGAGCTGCGCGACCTGCACATCGACATCGGCGCGCAGAGTGGCGACGAGGCGCGCGAGGCGGTGCGTATCGGCGACGTGGCCGTGATCGCGGGCGAGCCGCTGCAGCTGCGCAACGAGCGCGTCATCTCGCGCTCGATGGACAACCGCCTCGGCGCCTTCATCGCGCTCGAGGCGGCGAGGCTGGTCGCCGACGCGGGCGGGGCGCCCGGCGACGTCGCGGCGGTCGGCGTCGTACAGGAGGAGATCACCTTCGGCGGGGCGCGCACCTCCGCCTACAGCCTGCAACCCGACGTCGCGATCGTCGTCGACGTCACGCACGAGACCGGCGCGCCGGACGTCGATCTCAACGAGCTCGGCAAGCACGAGTTCGGCTCCGGACCGGTCATCGAGCGCGGCTCGATCCTGCACCCGGGGGTCTTCGAACTGCTGCACGAGGCAGCCGAGCGCGAGGGGATCGCGTTCACCGTGCAGGCCTCAGCGCGCGCGACGGGCACCGACGCCGACGCGATCCACCTCACGCGCGCCGGCATCCCGACCGGCGGCGTCTCGATCGCGCTGCGCTACATGCACTCGCCCGTCGAGATGGTGCAGCTGGGCGACGTCGATGCGTGCGCGCGGCTGATCGCAGCATTCGCGCGGTCGCTCAGCGCAGAGACCGCGTTCGAGCGCTAGGCGCGCCGGGGACGGTCGAGCGCGCCGTGCTGCTGCTCTTCGACATCGACGGAACGCTGCTGCTGGGCGGCAGCGACGCGCACCGCGACGCGATCGTCGAGTCGCTGCGCATCGTGCACAGGATCGACAAGCCCGCGCGGGCCCCGCTCGGCGTCGCCGGCCGCACCGACCTCGACATCGCGCGCGAGATCCTGCTGGCCAGCGGCGTCTCGGCGCGGCGCATCGACGCGCGCGCCGACGACGTCCGGATCGCGGCCTGCGAGGCCTACGCGCGGCTCGTGCCCGACGACCTGTCGCATTGCGTCGCGCCCGGCATGGGCGAGCTGCTCACCAACCTGGCGGTGCGCGACGGCATCGTGCTCGCGCTCGTGACCGGCAACCTGCAGCCGATCGCGCGCATGAAGCTGCGCGCCGCGGGGATCGGCAAGTACTTCGCCGGCGGCCAGGGCGGCTTCGGCTCCGACCACGAGGACCGCTCCGAGCTACCGGCGATCGCGCGCCGGCGCGCCGGCGAGGGCAACGGCGAGCCATGGCCGCGCGAGCGTACGATCGTGATCGGCGACACCCCGCGTGACATCGCCTGCGCGCGCGCCGACGGCGTCCGCGTCGTGGGGATCGCCACGGGACCATACGGCGTGGAGGAGCTGTGCGAGGCGGACGCGGTCACGCGCGACGCGCGCGAGCTCGAGTCTGTGCTGGGGGAGATGCTCGGCGCGCTGTAGCCGTTACGCATTGCAGTCGGTTATGCTGATCGCATGGCGCAGCTCGTCACTCGGCTTCACGACCGGCTGCTGGAGAAGGTCGACGGTCTGGTTGCCGACGGGGTGGTGTCCAATCGTTCTGAGGCTGTGCGCCTCGGCTTGGAGCGGCTCGTCGACGAGCACCGTCGCCAGCGCATCGGGACGGCCATCGCGGACGGCTATCGTCGCCGACCGCAGACCGAGGCGGAGCTCGCCGGGGTGGACGAGGCGGCGCTGGCCCTGGTCGAAGAGGAGCCGTGGTGAGTGTTCCACGCCAGGGGGAGATCTGGTGGGCGACGACCGAGGAGAAGCGCCGACCCGTGCTCGTGGTCACTCGGTCGGAGGCCATCGGCGTTCTCACGGCCGTCGTCGTAGCTCCGGTCACTCGCACCGTGCGCGACATCCCCACCGAGATCCCGCTGGGCCGCGACGAGGGCCTCGAGGTCGATTGCGCAGCCAGCTTCGACAACCTGCAGCGGATCCGGCGGGCGGCGCTCACCGAGCGGGCCGGGGACATCGGACCGCGGCGCGAGCAGATCTGTGACGCCCTCAGAGCCCTCGCCGACTGCTGATCGACGCGCTGTAGCGACGCGGCGGTCGACGCGCCGCCGCGTCGCCGTGATCCTCCTGACCGCCGCGCCCGCGTTGGGTCTTCGGGCACAAGGGGAGCGCGATCCTCGTCGAGGCCGACGATGTCAGCGAGCTCTTCGTGCTCGGCTACCTGAACTCCGCGCTCGCCACGTACTTCATGAAGTAGATCGTGAACACCACGGCGACCGCCGACGTCGGCTTTGTCGAGAAGCTGCCGTTCCGTCGGGCGTGCCGTGCCCGGACCTCAGGCAGCGAGCGAAGAGACGGCGACGTGTCGGCATGGTGGCGGGCTGTGCGGACGGAAGCGGCGATGCGATCTCCGCGTCACTCGCCCTGTTCCGTGCGCGGGTTCAACCTACGCCGGCGACCAGAGTCCGTCGAAGCCGAGGTGCTGTTCGGTCGCGACTCGGCCGAGCGCCTCGCGCGCCTCGTCGTGGCCGATGTCGCAGACGACCGCGACCTCGCGCGTGGCGAGCGGCTCGCCCGCCCACGCGAGCACCTCGAGCACCTCACCGGGCGGGTCGCGGCGCTGCGAGCCCGGCACGAGGTTGGCGAGCACGACGTCGTAGGCGGCGAACGGCTGAAAGCCCGGCACCGCGATCCGCACGCCGTCGCTGCGGCGGACGATCTCGTAGGACGGACAGGTGTAGCGCCGCCCTCCGGACCAGTTGGCGAGCTTGTCGTCGAGCACGCGGGCGGCGCTCATCGGCTCGCGTGCCACCGCGCGGTCCTCGTCGAGCGCGCGCTCGACGTCGTCAACGGCCATCCACTCGCGTAGCACGCCGGGGTGAAGCCCGGCGTCGCCCGCCGCGCCCTCGAGCGTCGCCGGCTCGTCGAGCAGCTGGCCGGCGAAATTGCGCACGCGAAAGGCGCGCAGCAACGCGTCCTCGGACTGGGGCGCGCGCAGCCTGGCGGCGACGATCGCGCGGCACGCCGGCGCGGTCGCTGCCATGCGCGGGCGCTCGGAGGTATCGATCGGCATGCCGTGATCGCGCGCCATCGCCGCGAACGAGCGCGCCTGCTTGGACGGCGTGAAGCCCTTCTCGAGGAAGTCGTCGCCGTCGTCGGCAAGCACGACCATGCGCCGGCTCCAGTCCAGCGCGTCCCCGTAGAGCCACTGCAGGCGGCGGCGAAACGGCTCGGCCGACCACGCCCACGGACATCCCGGGTCGGTGAACTCCGTGACGCAGACGTCGACGGCGTCGTTCACGTGCGCGTCAGGCGCTTGTACGTGATCCGGTGCGGGCGGTCGGCCTCGTCGCCGAGCAGCTCGCGGCGGTGCTCCTCGTAGGCCTCGAAGTTGCCCTCGAACCACGTCACCTGCGAGTCGCTCTCGAAGGCGAGCACATGGGTCGCGACGCGGTCCAGGAACCAGCGGTCGTGGGAGATGACCACCGCGCAGCCCGCGAACGCCAGCAGCGCCTCCTCCAGGGCGCGCAGCGTGTCGACGTCGAGGTCGTTGGTCGGCTCGTCGAGCAGCAGGACGTTGCCGCCCGACTTGAGCAGCTTCGCGAGGTGCAGCCGGTTGCGCTCGCCGCCTGACAGCGTGCCGACCTTCTTCTGCTGATCGGAGCCCTTGAAGTTCCACGACGAGCAGTACGCGCGCGAGTTCATCGTGCGGTCGCCGACCTTGATCTGGTCCATGCCGCCTGAGATCTCCTCCCAGACGGACTTGTCGTCGTGCAGCGCGTCGCGCGACTGGTCGACGTACGCGAGCTCGACGCTGTCGCCGATGCGTAGCTCGCCGGCGTCGGGCTGCTCGGAGCCGGTGATCATGCGAAAGAGCGTCGTCTTGCCGGCGCCGTTGGGGCCGATCACGCCGACGATCCCGCCGCGCGGCAGCTTGAAGTCGAGGTCCTCGATCAGCAGCCGGTCGCCGAAGCCCTTGCGCAGCCCGTCGGCCTCGACGACGACGTCGCCCAGTCGCGGCCCGGCCGGGATGTGGATCTGGACCTGGTCGAGTGAGACGTTGCGCTCCTCGGCGAGCAGCGCGTCGTAGTTGTTCAGCCGTGCCTTGGCCTTCTTGCGCCGCCCCTTGGGGTTCTCACGCACCCACTCCAGCTCGGAGGCGATCGTGCGCTGGCGCACCTTGTCGGACTTCTCCTCCTGCGCCAGGCGCGCCTGCTTCTGCTCAAGCCAGGAGGAGTAGTTGCCCTCGTAGGGGATGCCGCGCGCGCGATCGAGTTCGAGGATCCAGCCCGCGACGTTGTCGAGGAAGTAGCGGTCGTGGGTGACCGCCACGATCGTGCCGCGGTACTCGGCGAGGTGGCGCTCGAGCCAGTCGACGGATTCGGCGTCGAGGTGGTTCGTCGGCTCGTCGAGCAGCAGCAGGTCGGGCTGGGCGAGCAGCAGGCGACACAGCGCGACGCGGCGGCGCTCACCGCCGGAGAGCCTGTCCACGTCGGCGTCGGCGGGCGGCAGGCGCAGCGCGTCCATCGCGTACTCGATCGTCGTGTCGAGGCTCCACGCGTCGGCGGCGTCGATCTGCTCCTGCAGGCGGGCGAACTCGTCGGCGGTCTCCTCGGAGTAGTTGGCGGCCAGCTCGTTGAAGCGATCGAGCAGCGCGCGTGTGCCGGCGACTCCGTCCTCGACGTTGCCCCGGACGTCCTTGGCGGAATCGAGCTGGGGTTCCTGCTCGAGCATCCCGACCGAGGCGTCGGGCGCGAGCATCGCGTCGCCGCGATAGTCGGTCTCGACGCCGGCCATGATCCGCAGGACCGTCGACTTGCCGGCGCCGTTGTAGCCGAGCACGCCGATCTTCGCCCCGGGCAAAAAGGCGAGCGTGATGTCCTTGAGCACCTGCCTGTCGGGCGGATACTGCTTGGACAGGCGGTGCATCGTGTAGACGTACTGATGGGAGGACATCGGGCGACCCAGGGTAGCTCGTCAAAGTCGATCTCTAGGGTTCGGTCGATGCCCGAGCTCGCGATCCGCCTGCGATCGATCGTCAAGCACTACGGAGAGATCGTCGCCGTCGACGGTCTCGATCTCGACGTGCCCGAAGGCACGTGCGTCGGGCTGCTCGGCCCAAACGGCGCGGGCAAGTCGACGACGATGAAGATGCTCACCGCGCAGGTGATCGCCGACGAGGGCGAGCTCGAGGTGCTCGGCTACACGCTTCCGCAGGAGTCGAAGGTGGCGCGCGCGGAGTGTGGCGTCGTGCCGCAGCTCGACAACCTCGACACGACGCTTACCGTGGAGCAGAACCTGCGCGTGTTCGCGCACCTCTACCGGCTCGGGCGCGGCGAGCGCAAGGACGCGATCGAGCGGTCGCTACAGATCGCCAACCTGACCGATCGTCGCGACGCGAAGGTCGACGAGCTGTCGGGCGGCATGCGCCGCCGGCTACTGATCTCGCGCGCGCTCGTGCACCGCCCGCGGCTGCTGCTGCTCGACGAGCCGACCGTCGGCCTGGACCCGCAGGTACGCCAGGAGCTGTGGGCCCTGATCGACGCGCTGCGCAGCGAGGGCACGTCGATCCTCATGTCGACGCATTACATCGAGGAGGCCCAGCGGCTCGCCGACACCGTGACGATCATGTCGCACGGACGCGCGGTCGCGCACGGGCGGCCGAGCGAGCTCATCGTTCGTCACGCGGGCCGCGAGGTGCTCGAGGTCTACGGGCCGCCCGCGCGCCTGGCCGAGGTCGAGGCAGGCGCGCTCGCCGACGGCGTGCGCACGCGCCGCACCGGGACGAGCGTGGCGCTGATGGGGATCGAGAACCGCGACGGCGAGCTGCCCGAGGGCGAGCGCCGGCCGGCGAACCTCGAGGACGTCTTCGTGCTGCTGACCGGCGAGGAGATCGCGTGAGCTCGATCCACGCGCCCCGCCGCAGGCGCCGCCTGGGACGCCTCGAGCGCCCCGCGATCGCGGGCGTGCTCGTCCGCGAGATCACGAACTTCGGCTCGTTCTGGCGCGCGACGACGTTCTCCTCGACCGTCGAGCCGACGCTCTATCTGCTTGCGTTCGGCTTTGGCTTCGGCGCGCTCGTCTCGCGGGTCAACGGGCTGGACTACGTGGATTTCGTCGGCACCGGGACCGTGGCCACGGCGGTGCTGTTCTCGTCGGTGTTCCCGTCGATGTTCGGGACCTTCGTCAAGTACCAGTTCCAGCACACCTACGACGCGATCCTCGCCGCGCCCGTCGACACGGAGGAGATCGTCACGGCCGAGGCGCTGTGGATCTCGACGCGTGCGGGCACGTACGGCTGCGTGCCGCTGCTCGTCGCGATCGTCTTCGGCCTCGACCCGCGGCCGGACATGCTGCTCGTGCCGTTCGTGGCGTTCGTGTCGGGCTTCGGCTGGGCGTGCTTCGGGATCATGATCGCCGGCCTGCTGAAGTCGATCGACAACTTCAACTACGTCACGAGCACGGTCATCACGCCGACGTTCCTCGTCGCCGGCACGTTCTTCCCGCTCAGCGAGCTGCCCAAGTGGGCGCAGGTGCTCGGCAACGTCAACCCGCTGCATCACACCGTCGAGCTCGTGCGCCACGCGGCATTCGGCTGGGAGGGCCTCGTCGACCTCGCCCACCTCGGCGCGCTGGTCCTGTTCGCGCTGATCATGTGGCGCTTCGCGATCCGAGCGCTGACGCGGAAGCTGATTACGTAGGGCGTGAGCAGGCGTGCCTGCGCCGCTTCGATCCTCGCGTCGCCTACGAAGCCCCACGATCACAGCAAGCGGGAGTCGGGCGACAGCGACGCAGCCCCGGCAGCAGCCGGGGCTGCGCAGACGCACTCGTGCGTGCTACCGGTTGCCCGTGTCGCTCGGGGTCGCGGGGTGACCCTGCTTGGTCTCCACGTCGGTGGCGTCCTTGTCGTCGTGCTGGCCGAGTCCCTGCTCATCCACCGCAGCGCCGGATTCGGCGGACTGCTTGTCCTGATCAATCTTGGCGGCGGCGTCGTCGTCGTGCACGTGCCCTCGTCGTTTGGGTACGTCGCGCTTACCCGTTCGCACCGCGACGAATCCGCCTCGTGGGCGCGAAGTACGGATGACCCGGCTTGGCCGGGGAGCGCTCTAACTCGCCCCGCCGCCGGCGAGGGTCGGCGTTGGGTGTTCAGCGCCGCTCGAGGACGGCGAGCAGATAAGGGCTCGTGGCGCCCTCCCCGATTGCGCCCTCTCGGAGCGCTGCGATCGCAGCCTCCCGTAGCGGCTCCCACTCGCCTGCCGGCTCGAGCCGCTTGCGTGCGCCGATCCAGATCGGGTGCAGACGCTCCCAGCGGTCCCAGAACTCCTCTGGAGTCGTTTTCGCGTGCGTGAGCTCGCGCTCGGTGACCTCGACGTCGCCGTACGGCCCGAGCAGCGTCTCGAGCACTGACGGGTCCCCCCAGTCGACCGGGGCCGCCGAGTCGCCCGACGGGCGTGAGCCGGCGAGCGCCTGGCGCATCAGCGACACGGCAGCGAACATCGGCGCGCGAGGTGGCCACGTGGTGATGACCACCCGTCCGCCTGGCCGTACCACGCGCGCGATCTCCGCCGCCGTCTTCTCGGCGGGGCGGGCGAAGATCGCGCCAAAGACGGACACGGCGGCATCGAACTGTCCGTCCTCGAAGGGCAGCTGCGCGGCATCGCCGTCTACGAACTCTGCACAGGGCACCCGTTCACGCGCGGCCTCCAGCAGTCGTGGCGAGGCGTCGAGCCCCGTGACGATTGCGCCGGCGTGATGGGCCACGAGCGCGGCATTGCCGGTCCCGCACGCGACGTCCAGCACGCGTTCGTCGCCAGACAGCCGAAGCGCGGCGATCGCGACGTCAGAGACTGGCGCAAGCTCCGACGCCGTATCTTCGTAGCTGCCGACACCCCATGCGTCCACGGCTCGAAGTATCGCGTCCGTCGCGGCGCATGACGGGCCCGCCCCAACGCCGCGTCGTGCACCTGGACGAATAGAGCGTTCGCGGCGACGAGATCCATGGGCTCGCAACGGCGCGAAGCGCTTCGCTTCTCTCAAGTGGATCGTCCGGCGCGCCTGCCCACTCGTCCAGAACTCTCCGTCGCGCTCCCATAGGTCCTCCCGCCTGCCGAAGGGTCCAGCGGTGAGTACGAGCGACGAGCCAGGCCGCATAGAAGCAGGTCCAGAACTCGGGCCGAAACCGCTGCCGCTGTTCGTCCATTGGGGAGCGTCGTGGCCGTCTGAACGGCCCCACCGGCAGAGTGCCGCCTTCGTCGAAAGGGAGCATCGGCCATGTGGCGCGCAGACGTCTTGCCAGCCGTGGAATCCGTCTCCTCGCTCCCGACCGGGAGGGGCACAGTCAGCTGCGAGAGCCGATCGCCCTCAGCGGCGGGTTTGGAGCCGCTGCCCTAATGAGCCTTGCGCGCTCTATCCCTCATCCAGTCTCGGCGATGAGCCCGA
>Ga0183260_10003650_pt1 | contig 12382 bp, 11 predicted proteins | sample AntDrymUQ4972206_2_FD_129768 | JGI IMG/M metagenome (GOLD analysis project Ga0183260, IMG submission 129768) | Polar desert sand microbial communities from Dry Valleys, Antarctica - metaG UQ497 (22.06) (version 2) (version 2) | ecosystem: Environmental > Terrestrial > Soil > Desert | place...
CACGTCATCGGCCTCGGCTCGGCCTGCGGCGTCCACGTTCTCGAGAAGTCGGCGGCATAAGACTGCGTTCTGTCCTTTCCAACCGCCCGGCCGGCGCGAAGCGACGGGCCGGCCGCGCGAGCGCCAGCTACCAGCAGCCCGCGCAGGCCGGCGATGGGGTGGTGTGGGGGCGCAGCCCCCACGGTGTGGCGGCAAGTTGGAAGGACAGAACCGGCTTGGACGAGGTTCGAGCGGGCGGCGATCATCGCTCGCGTGCTGCACCGCGATGCCGACCACTTGACCGCCGGGCTCGACCACGTGCGCGCCGCGCCACGCGACGACGGGCGGCTCGAGCTGATCGTCCGCCGCCCGGAGATCGGGGAGCGGCAGGTGCTGCAGACGGCGGAGCTCTCGTTGCACGAGGGCGTCGTCGGGGATTCGTGGAACCGTCGCTGGAGCCGGCGCACGGCCGACGGTTCGCCGCACCCGGACATGCAGCTCAACGTCATCAACGCCCGCTTCTCGAAACTCATCGCGCAGGATCAAGACCATCGCGCGCTGGCCGGCGACCAGCTGCACGTCGACCTCGACCTCAGCGAGGCCAACCTGCCCGCAGGCACTCGACTGGCGATCGGCGCCGCCGTCATCGAGGTCACCGACCAGCCGCACACCGGCTGCGCCAAGTTCTCGCAGCGCTTCGGCGCCGACGCCCGTCGCGTCGTGAATGGCGACGGCGGCAAGGAGCTGCGACTGCGCGGCATCAACGCCAAGGTCGTGCAACCGGGCACGATCACGACGGGCGACACGATCACGAAGCGCTGAGCCGCCAGCTTGCGGCATCCGAGGCTTTCCGGCCCGGACGGGGTGCGCGAAACCCTCGGGTGCACGAGAGCCTCGGATGAGGGTAGGCCGGTACTGTTCCACCCGTGACGTTGCGCAGCGCAGTGCTCGTGGCTGCGGCGAGTGAGATGGCCGCAGCGTTCGACCGTGGCGGGCGGCTGCTGGCAACCGGCCAGGGCCGCGCGGCGACCGACGCCAACCATGTCGCGGTCGAGTTCCTGCACCCCGTGATCACCGGCAAGCGGGCACTACCGGCCGCGGTCGGGGCACGACGGGCGGGGCCGGGCGACATCGTGCTGGCCATCGGCTACGGCGACGCCCGCGTCACCGGACACGTCGACGTGGCCATCGCCGACCACGACGTCCCCGGCGCGACGCACCACATCGAGCTTCCAGACGGCGACCCGTTCGCGGCGAAGGAAGCGGCGCTCGCCGCTTACCACGTCCTGTGGGAGCTGGTCCACGTCTTCCTCGACGACGCCGTCGCCGACGCCGGCGGGGCCGGAGGCCTCGATGCGCTGTATCCGATGCTGTACAAGCGGGACGGGGTCGACGCGTCAGCGGCGACGGAGGCGGCGATCGCGTCGACGGACGAGAAGCTGGCGGAGACGGCGGTGCTGCGGGCCGCCTCGCTGGCCGAGAACGACGAGCTGTTGTCCCGAGCGGCGCAGCTGCTGGCCGGCGCGCCGACCGTGTTCACGTTCGGCAACGGTGGTAGCGCCACGGACGCCGCCGACCTGGCATGGGCGCTCGGCAGGAAGGGCTGGGCGCTCGGCGACGACGTGGCCACCGTCACTGCGCTGGCCAACGACGTCAGCTTCGACGTCGTGTTCGCCCGCCAACTGGCCACGCTGGCGCGGCCGGGCGATGTCGCTGTCGGCCTATCGACGAGCGGCACGTCGACGAACGTCCTCGCCGGCCTGCGCGAGGCCGAGCGGCTGGGCATGGCGACGATCGGCCTGGCCGGCTACGACGGCGGCCCGATGGCGACTGCCGGCCTCGACGTGTGCTGCGTCGTCCGCTCCAGCTCCGTCCACCGCGTCCAGGAGTCCTACGTCACGCTGTACGACGAGATGCTGCGGCGGGCGGGGCTGCACCCCTGACCTGACGTCTGGGCCGCTCGACGGCATCCGCCGATCGCCGTGGCGGACGACTCAGTTCAAACAGCAGGAACTCCCTCGCCCTGGGTAGGCATGGAACTCCCGGCGTCGCGAGTCAGCCATTCGCCTTCGTCGCTCGTCAGGTACCCGTGTTCGACCAGCAAAGCCATCAAGCCACGCCGGGCGCTGAGATCGAGATCATGCACCTTCAGGACGGCTCGACGTCCACTCACGAGCTCGCCATGCACAAGAGCCGGTGCGGCCGAGGCTGTGATGAACTCGGCATCATCGACCAGTAATGAGACATACGCTGTCCCAGCCTCTTGAGCTCCGGCCGACAAGGGCGCGCAATTATCCAGAACGACGCCGCTGCTGGCGGGATGGTTCAGCTCGAGCCGCCTGTCGTCCTCCCGATGCCGGAAGGGCCCGCGCCGGCTGGTCGGCATCAACCCGCCCAGGCCGGCTCGCCGTGATGACCATGACCGCCCGAGCGTAGCTGCGCCGCCACTACCACGGCCTGACCAACGCTGATCCCGCCGTCGTTGCACGGCAGGCGGTGGTGGCGCAGGACCTCGAAGCCGGCGTTGCCGAGACCACGGGCGACGTGGCCGAGCAGGCAGGCGTTGGCAAACACGCCGCCACTCAGGGCGACGGTCTCCAGCTCGCGCCCGCCGCCGATCTGCTCGCACATGGCGACCACGCCGCCCGCCAGCCCGCGATGGAAGCGGGCGGCGATGACGCCACGGTCGACGCCGGCCCTGTGGTCGGCCAGCACGGCGGCGACAAGGTCGGCACCGACGAGCGTCCTCCGTTCGATCCTCGCCGGGTAGGCACCAGTTTCGCCGGAGTCGACGATCGCCTCCAGCTCGATCGCCGCCTGCCCCTCGTATGTGACGTGGTAGCGGAGCCCGACGACTGCGGCGACGGCGTCGAACAACCGCCCGACCGACGACGTCAGCGGCGCGTTGACGCCGGCTCTGGCAATGGCCAGCACGTCGTCCCACCGCCCGCTGGCGGCGGAGACCAGCTCGGCCGGTGCGGTGTCGGCTTCGCCGAGCACGTCGAGGTACGAGGCAGCGACGCGCCACGGCTCGTCCGTCGCCGCGTCGCCGCCGGGCAGCGCCACCGGCGCCAGCCATCCCGCGCGCTCGAAGCCGGCGAGATCGGCGACGAGGAACTCGCCGCCCCAGATCGTGCCATCCGTTCCGTACCCGGTCCCGTCGAAGGCGACGCCGATGACCCGATCGTGGCGGTCGTTGTCGGCGAGGCACGAGGCGATGTGGGCGTGGTGGTGCTGCACGCCGACGGCCGGTACGCCGAGCGCGTCGGCCAGTTCCAGCGCGTGGGCCGTCGACAGGTAGTCGGGATGGAGGTCATGGGCGACGACCTCCGGCGTGATCTCGAACAGCCGCCCGACATGACCGATGGCGTCCGTGAACGCGACGAAGGCGGCGTAGTTCTTGAGGTCACCGAGATGATGGGACGCGAACACCCGTCGACCCTTGGCCAGCGCGATCGTCGACTTCAGCTCGGCGCCGCAGGCGAGCACCGGTTGTGGGCTCTCCCATGGCACCGAGATCGGCGCCGGCGCATACCCTCGGCTGCGCCGCAGCAGGTACGGCTCGCCGTCCACGACGCGCGCCACCGAGTCGTCGACGCGGATGTGGATCGGGCGATCGTGCGCAAGTAGGCGGTCGGCGATCGGTCGCAGGCGGGAGCTGGCGTCGTCGTCTTGGTAGGCGATCGGCTCGTCGGAGGCGTTGCCGGACGTGAGGACGATCGGCTCGCCGACGGCGGCCAGCAGCAGGTGGTGCAGCGGCGTGTACGGCAGCATCACGCCCAGCTCGCCGACTCGTGGCGCGACCGACGGCGCCACATTCGCGTCGGGCCGCCGTGGTAGGAGCACGATCGGGCGAGCTGCGCTGGCCAGCAACTCCGCCGCCGCGGCGTCGACGGCACACAGGCGGCCGACGGCATCGATGTCGGCGGCCATCACCGCGAACGGCTTGTCGTCGCGATGCTTGCGGGCGCGGAGCCGGGCGACGGCCAACTCGGACGAAGCGCGCACGGCAAGGTGGTACCCACCGAGGCCCTTGACGGCCACGATCGCGCCGTCGCGCAGCGCAGCGGAAATCTCGTCGATCGGCGTGTCGAGTTGCGGCCCGCAGTCCGGGCAGCACACCGGCTGGGCATGGAAGCGGCGGTCGCCCGGATCCTCGTACTCGCGCCGGCATCGCGCGCACATCGTGAACGACGCCATCGTCGTGTTCGGGCGATCGTAGGGGATCGCCGTGATGATCGTGTAGCGCGGCCCGCAGTTCGTGCAGTTCGTGAACGGGTAGCGGAAGCGGCGGTCGGCCGGATCGGCCAGCTCGCGCAGACAGTCCTCACACGTGGCGACGTCGGGCGACACGAGCGTCGCTGCGGTCCCGCCGACGCTGGCGCGGATCTCGAACGTCGACTCGCCGGCTGCGGCAACATCCTCCGCCGTGCACGACTCGACGACGGCCAGCGGCGGGGCCCGTTCGACGACAGCCGCAACGAACGCGTCGAGCGCCGGCGCCGGTCCCTCGGCTTCGATGACCACACCGTCGGCGGTGTTCGTGACGAAGCCGGCAACCCCGAACTCGGCGGCCAGCTGGTGCACGTGGGGACGGAACCCGACCCCCTGCACGATGCCCTGCACCGTCAGCCGCCGGCGCACCGGCGACGAGTCGAGCGGCATCCGCCCGAGGCTATGGCGGCGACTCAGTAGACGACATCAAGCGCATAGCGCAGCGCCCGATCGAGTTGCGCCAGCACCACTTCGTCCAGCCGACCAACCGGGGCGGCATCGAACGAGGCGAGCGGGATCGTGAGCACACCGTCGCAATTGATCACACACGGTTCCGACAGCCCCTGTTCGGTGCCAACCCCGACCTCGGAACGAATGCCGCGCGTGGTGCGGGTGATCGGTGCACACGTGATCGCCGTCAGGACGGCAGCGGCGGCGTCTCTCGTGACCACGCAGACCGGCAGGCGACCGGCGGGCGGGCCGAGGTCTGCCCAGTAGATCTCGTTGCGGGCTACCGCCCCGGAACGGTCTCTGCGGCGAGACGAGCCGCTGCGCGAACCAATGCCGCATCGGGCGGATCACGCCGGTACGCGTCCCTGAGGTGTTCGTCTGCGGCAACGAGATCATCGGCAACGATCACTGCCCGCCCGCCACGTCGCAGCAGGTCGGAACGGTTGGTGCCACGGCTGTGGGAGATCACGTCGAGTCGCTCGACGAGTTCGTCGTCGAGCTGCACGAGTACTTCGCGACGGGCCATCGTCATATGCTTTACCATATGGCTGGGTGTTCGATCAGGTCTCGTGAGCGTCCTGGTAAGCAGTCCAAACATCGGGCCGGAGCCGCCCTCGATCGGGCACCTGCAGCCCGTGCTGGCGGGCCCAGCCGCGCACCTCGGCCGTGGTCGGCGCGGGAGTGTCGAGCCCTCCGGCTGCCGGGAGCGTCGCTTCCAAGAGGTCGCCGATGCGCTGGTCGTGGTGGTGGGCGAGGGCCGCCCCGAGGAACCGGAACGTCCACTCCTGGGCCAGCGGTCTCGTCTCGGCGAACACGATCGGCACCGAAGGGAACCTGGCCGCGGCCTCACCGAGCCCTTCTGCCACGGTCGAGGGCCGGACGCGCGCCAGTTTGAACACCGCCGAGTACCGGTCCTCGACGACGACGGCCGCCGAACCGACGGCGGCGAGGTCGGCCAGCAGGTAACGCAACTTCCCCGACGTCATCGTGGCGACGAGGTCGGGCAGTGACTTGCGCTCGACGGCGGCGACGATGCGCCCGTTCGACTCGACGGCGTAGTCGCCGGCCGGCAGTGCCCGCCGCGCCGTCGTCGCCTGCTGGTGGTTGAACGTCCAGGGGTACCGCTCGTGGCTGTCGACGATGATCTGCAGCGACTGCCCGGAGGCACGGGCCGTCGGCAAGCCGACGTTCGGTCGCGCTTGGCGCATCGTTCGCGCCGTCTGCCAGAAGATGACGTCGCGGCCGCGCGCCCGCGTGAACACGAACTGCGAGCGGTTCTCCCGCCCGCGATCGAGGACCAAGTCGACGGCGGCGCCGCGCCGCCGACAGTCGCGCACCGGCACCCGCTCGATGATCTCCGGATCACTCGGCCACTCGAGCGCCCGATGGCAGTACACCTTGGCCGTCCTCGGCCACACGTCGCGCACCTTCAACACCACGGCCCCGTCGCGCAGCGGCAGCCGCACGAGATACGGCAACGACGAGCCGACCTCTGGATTCCTGGCGATGACGAACTCCACCATCGGCACCGGACCGTAGCCCCGCTCAGGCGTCGAAGATGCTGCTCGTGAGGAGGTCGGCGGGCACGATCGACGACAGTGCGGCGCGGTCGACGGACCCGCCGCCTTCGACGAGGCGAGAGGCGTGGCGCAAGCGAGTGCGCTCGATGCCGTTGCGGATGCTGCGGGCGTTGGCGAAGTGCGGCTGCGCCCTGCGCCGTTCGACGTACTCGCGGAACACCGCCTCGGCGTCCGGGCTCAGCTGCAGTCCCTGCTCGGCCATCATCCGCCTGCCGATCTCGACCAGTTCGTCGACGTCGAACTCCGGGAAGTCGACGTGATGGGCGATGCGCGACCGCAGCCCGGGGTTGCGCGCGAAGAAGGCGTCCATCCGGTCGCCATAGCCGGCAAGGATCACGACAAGTCGATCGCGCTGCTCCTCCATGACCTGGAGGAGGATCTCGATCGATTCCTGGCCGTAGTCGCGCTCGTTCTCAGGGCGGTGCAATGCGTACGCCTCGTCGATGAACAGCACCCCGCCCATCGCCCGCTTCAACACGTCCTTCGTCTTCGGTGCGGTGTGCCCGACGTACTGGCCGACGAGGTCCTCGCGACTCACCGTGACGAGACGGTCCGCCGGCAAGTAGCCAAGCGTGTGGAGGATCTGTGCCATCTTCGTGGCGACGGTCGTCTTGCCGGTCCCAGGCGGACCGGCGAAGCACATGTGCAAGTTCGGCCGCGGCGACGGGAGCCCGAAGCGGTGCCGCAGCCGGTCGACGACGAGCAGCGCCTCAATCTGGCGCAGGCGACCCTTGACCGGAGCGAGGCCGACGAGCGTCTCGTCGAGCTCGTCGAGCACGTGCTCGACGCCCAGTTCGGCCCGTGCGGTCGCGATGTCCACGCGCGCACCGTCGGCGACCCGCTCGACGATCACCGCGCCGGCCGTCTCGTCGCCAGTGGGTCCAGCGGGGGCGGGCCCGGGGCGAGGCATCGAGAAACCGCTACCGGTACCGCTGACCATGCGGTTGTTCCGCGGCGTACGCGTGGACCGTATACCGGTTCGTGCGGCCGGGGCCGTGCTGGCGCTCGAGCCGGAAGCCCGGCTCGGCTTCGGGACGCTGGACGATGAAGCTCAACGCGATCGTCTCCCGGCCCTTGCGGGCGTCGAACGCGTTGACCTTGACGTAGTGGTGCGGGAACTCCTTGCGGCAGGCCAGCACCTCGGCCAGCGCGACACCAGCGTCGCCGACGTCGAACATCGGCAAGCCCCACAGCTCCCAGAACGTGTTGCGCGGGTGCGGGTCGTCGGTCAGCTCGATCGAGATGGCCCAGCCTTCGCCGATGGCGTAGCGCAATTGCGCCTCGATCGCGTCGTCGGTCAGCTCGGGGAGCATCGAGAACGTGCCCTGGGTGATCATCGGGTACCTCTCATCAGGTCATCACGACGGCGTGGCGACGACGTCTGGCGTGTCGGTGGACTCGTAATCGAACGTGACGCTGCCCCACGTATCAAGGGCGGCGAGCAGCGCAGGGCTGTGGCGTCCGGCCATGCGCAGGATCTCCTCGCCCTCGACGAGCACGTCCTTGCCTTCGTTGCGCGCCTTGATGCAGGCCTCGACGGCGACGCGGTTCGCCTCGGCGCCTGCAGCGATGCCCATCGGGTGGCCGATGGTGCCACCGCCGAACTGCAAGATGGTGTCCTCGCCGAGGTAGTGCAGGAGCTGGTGGGTCTGGCCGGCGTGGATGCCGCCTGAGGCCACCGGCATGACACCTGGCATCGACGCCCAGTGCTGCTCGAAGTAGATGCCGTTGGCTGGGTTCTCGGGGATCACGTCGTCGCGCAGCACCGCGTAGTAGCCGGCGATCATGTGCGGATCACCCTCCAGCTTGCCGACGACGGTGCCGGCGTGGAGGTGGTCCACGCCGAGCAGGCGGCACCATTTGGCGATGACCCGGAAGGACACGCCATGGTTCTTCTGGCGGGTGAATGTGCCATGACCGGCCCGGTGCAGGTGCAGCAGCACGCCGTTGCGCCTGGCCCACTTCGACATCGACGTCATCGCCGTGTACCCGACGGTGAGATCCATCATGACGATGTTGCTACCGAGCTCCTTCGCGAACTCCGCCCGCTCGTACATGTCCTCCATCGTCGCCGCGGTGACGTTCATGTAGTGGCCCTTGATCTCGCCGGTGCGCGCCTCTGCGCGCCGGACAGCCTCCATGCAGTAGAGGAAGCGCTCCCGCCAGCGCATGAACGGCTGGCTGTTGATGTTCTCGTCGTCCTTCGTGAAATCGAGCCCTCCGCGCAGGCCCTCGTACACGACGCGCCCGTAGTTGCGCGCCGAGAGTCCGAGCTTGGGCTTGACGGTGCAGCCGATCAGGGGTCGGCCGTACTTGTCGAGCATCTCCCGTTCGGCGACGATGCCGTGCGGTGGGCCGTCGAACGTCTTGACGTAGGCGACGGGGATGCGCAGGTCCTCCAGGCGCAGCGCCTTGAGCGCCTTGAACCCGAACACGTTGCCGATGATCGACGACGTCATGTTGGCGATCGAGCCCTCCTCGAACAGGTCGAGGTCGTAGGCGATGCGGGCGATCCACTGCTCGGGGTTGCCTGGCACCGGGTCGACCCGAAAGCACTTGCCCTGGTAGCGGGCGTGGTCGGTGAGGCGGTCGGTCCACACGACCGTCCATGTGGCCGTCGACGATTCCCCCGCGACGGCTGCTCCGGCCTCTTCGGGATCGACACCAGGCTGGGGGGTGATGCGGAATGCGGCGATGATGTCGGTGGCGGACGGCTCATAGTCCGGGCGCCAGTACCCCATCTCCTTGTACGGGAGGACGCCGGCGCTCCAGCGGTCGGTGTCGCCGTTGACGGTGTCCGTTGCCATGACGCTCATCGTCGCGCCTTGCCGTGTCGTTGTCTATGATGAATCGACGTACTTCATATCAGTGAATGCTTATCTCAGGACATGATGACGCTTTCCCAGCTGCGCACGTTCCTCGCCGTCGTCCACTACGGATCCGTGCGCGCGGCGGCCGAACACCTCGTCGTGTCGCAGCCGGCCGTCTCCGGCGCGGTGGCAGCCCTCGAGCGCGAGCTCGGCGTCGGCCTGGTCGCCCGTAAAGGTCGGGGCCTGCGCGTGACGGCGGCCGGCCAGTCCTTCGCCGACGCCACCAAGCGCGGGCTGGACCTCATCGAGCGCGGCGTGCGCGTCGCCACGTGCGTCGACGACCCCGCACGCGGCACCGTGCGCATCTCGGCCATCGGTACGGCGGCGGAGCACGTGCTCCTCCCGCTGCTCGCCACGTTCCGTCGCCAGCAGCCGGACGTCGCCGTCAACGTCCACGTCGGCAATCGCTCCGCCGTGTGGGACGCGCTGCGCGACCTCGACGCCGATCTCGTGCTCGCCGGGCGCCCGCCGCCGACGCTGGGCGCCGAGATCATCGCCAGGGCGACGAACACGCTCGTCGTCGTCGGTCAGGTCGAACGGCAATCGCCTCGCTCACGGCGCAGCGCCACGGCCAGCCTGGCGGACACGACGTGGCTGCTGCGCGAGGAGGGCTCAGGCACCCGTGACGCCACCGACGACCTGCTGGCCGAGCTCGACATCGACCCACCGCGGATGGTGCTCGGTTCCAACGGCGCCGTGGAGGCGGCCGTCGTCGCCGGGTTCGGCGTCGCCCTGATCTCGCTCGACGCGATCGTCGCCCCCCTGACCGCCGGAGCGCTGGCGCGCGTGGAGTGCCCGCACACACCGATCGACCGCCCGTGGCATCTCGTCGCCCCCGCCGGCGGCGCGATCTCGCCGACCGCCGCCCTCACGGCACGCGCGCTTCTCCAGGCCGGGGGCCTGCAGCCCACCGCCGCCGGCCGCCGCCTGCTCGCCAACTGACCGGGTCGAATTCTGAGCACCGTTTGGTGCGCTTTTCGCACCCGAACGGTGCTCAGAATCATGACTCCGACGGAGCGGCGCGGTCGGCGGGGAGGCGAATGGCAATGGTCGTGCCGTTGCCCGGCGACGACCGCACCAGCAGCGTCGCGCCGAGCAGGCTGGCCCGCTCGTGGATGCCGGCGAGTCCGAAGCTCGTCGCTCCTGTCGCGGTCGCAGGATCGAAGCCGACACCGTCATCGGTGACCGTCAGCACGACGGCGTCCCCGTCGTCGGCGAGCGTGACGACAATTTTCGTCGCGCCTGCGTGCTTCTCGACGTTCTGCAGCGTCTCCTGCACGATGCGGAACAAGGCCGTCTCGACGTGCGCGGCGAGGTCGCAGTCGGCCAGGTCGACGGCCGCCTCGACGCCACCGACGCCGGCGGCGACCGACGTGATCGCAGCGCGCAGCCCCAGGTCGTCGAGCAACGCCGGGCGGAGGCCGGTGATCGCCCGTCGAGAGTCCTCCAGCGCTTCGGACAAGAGCGCGGCCGTGGCCGCCAGCTCGTCGCCGACGTCCGGATCCGAGGTCAGCGAGATGGCCGCGCGGAGGTGGTACCAGGCACTCACCAGCCGCTGGCTGATGCCATCGTGGATGTCTCCGGCGATGCGCCGGCGGTCGAGTTCCTGCAGCTCGATCGTACGCACGGCGAAGCGCTCCAGTTCCGCTTCGCGGCGCTGCAGTCGGTCGTGGAGGACCGCACCCTCGACGACACCGGCGACGAGGCTGGCCACCTCCTCCAGCCGGGCCAGCGTGTCCGCGCCGAAGCGACCACGCCCGTGGGCGTGCACGTTGAGCACGCCAACCGTCGTCGCCTTCGGGCGCAGCAGCGGCACGGACACCAGCGAGTCGAACTCCTCGCCGCGCAGCGCCGGGATGTAGCGGTAGCGCGGGTCGGCCCACTTGTCGTCGACGAGCGCCGGCCGCCCGTGCTCGGCGACCCACCCGGCGATCCCTTCACCGATCGGCAGGCGGATCGTTCCGGCCAGCTCGTCGAACTCCGCCGGCGTGGCTCCCATCAGGACGACCTCGCCGGCATCCTGGTCGACGACGTGCACGAAGCAGGCGTCGGCCTCTGTGGCACCGACGACGAGGCGGGCGACCTCGCGCAGCAGGGAGCGGAGGTCGCGTTCCTCCCCGGCGATGGAGATGATCTCACGGAGCAGCGCGCTCCACGCCAGCTCTCGCGCCGCGGCTCCCGTCACTTGAACGTTCCCTCGCGCAGCGCGAACGCCACGGCCTGGGCGCGGTCGTTGACGCCGAGCTTGCGGTAGATCGAGCGCACGTGGGTCTTGATCGTCTCCTCGCCCAGCACGAGTCGAGCGGCGACGGCGCGATTGGGCTGCCCGCGCACGATCAGCTCGAGCACCTCGCTCTCGCGCTGACTCAGCCCGACTGCCGCCCCCGGCCAGAACTCGCCGCGGTCGAGCCGGGCCGCGGAGAGCGCCACACGGCCGGCCAGGCCGGAGTCGACGACCGTCTCGCCATCGAGGACGCGGCGGACATGACCGAGCAGTTCCTCGGCGACGACCTGCTTCGTCAGGTAACCGCTCGCTCCCGCCCGCAAGCCTTCGAACAGGTACTGCTCGTCGTCGTACACGGTGAGCAACACGACCTTCACGACCGGCGCACGGCGCAGCAGCTCGGCGCACAGCTCGAGCCCGCTCGTCGAGCGCATGCGCACGTCGACGAGGGCGACGTCCGGTGCGAACTCGACCACGAGGCGCAGCGCCTCGGCGGGATCCGTGGTCGCCGCCACCACGTCGACCTCGGCGGCGTGGGGGCGCAGCATCGCCCGCAGCCCGTCGAGCACCATCTGGTGGTCGTCGACGAGGAGCAGGCGAATCGGTCGCTCGACGATGTCCGCCACGCCGCACGGATCGTCCATCGCCGAATCCTACGAGTCGGACGCGGCCGAGTCGGCCGTCAGGACACGGCGGTGGTGATCAGGATCACGGCGTTGCCGACGAGCATCGCCCGGGCCACGGGGTGCATGACGCCGCTGAGCAGTGGACGCTGGGCGGGGTACGGGAGCAGTGCCGATTCGAGGCCTCCGCGACGGCGGAGCACGGCGAGGCCGGCGGCGCCAAGGGCGACCGCCGCGACGACCTCGATCGAGGCGGCGATCCACGACAGCGGGCCGACCTCATCCTCGCTGATGAAGGAGTCGCTAAGCCATCCTCGTGCCGGGAGGAAGTGGACGAGGACGTAGCCGGCGGCGAGCGACCACCCGGTGGCGACGGCGACC
>Ga0183260_10003651_pt1 | contig 12381 bp, 13 predicted proteins | sample AntDrymUQ4972206_2_FD_129768 | JGI IMG/M metagenome (GOLD analysis project Ga0183260, IMG submission 129768) | Polar desert sand microbial communities from Dry Valleys, Antarctica - metaG UQ497 (22.06) (version 2) (version 2) | ecosystem: Environmental > Terrestrial > Soil > Desert | place...
CGACGCGAGGGTCCTGGTCACGGCCGACGCCACGCTGCGCCGCGGCGAGCCGCTGCCGATGAAGGCCAACGTCGACGCGATCGTCGAGCGGCTGCCGAACATGGAGCATGTGGTGGTCGTGGACCGCTGCCAGACCGGCCCTGAGATGACCGAGGGCCGTGACGTCTTCTGGCACGAAGCGGTTGCCGCAGCCGACCCCGTGTGTACGCCGGAGCCGATGGCTGCCGAGGATGAGCTCTTCATCCTCTACACGTCGGGATCGACGGGCAAGCCGAAGGGCATCGTGCACACCACCGGCGGCTATCTGACACACGTGACCGCCACTCACAAGCTGGTTTTCGACCTGAAGGCGGAGGCCGATGTCTTTTGGTGCTCGGCCGACATCGGCTGGATCACCGGCCACTCCTACATCGTCTACGGGCCGCTCGCCAACGGCGCCACGTCGGTTCTTTACGAGGGCGCGCCCAACTACCCGAAGGAGGATCGCTGGTGGGAGATCTGCGAGCGCTACGGCGTCACGATCTTCTATACGGCGCCGACTGCGATCCGGGCCTGCATGAAATGGGGCGCGGAGCACCCGCAGGCGCATGACCTGTCGAAGCTGCGCCTCCTGGGATCCGTCGGCGAGCCGATCAACCCGCGGGCCTGGCTCTGGTACCACGAGAACATCGGCGGCGGTCGCTGCCCCATCGTCGACACGTGGTGGCAGACGGAGACCGGCGGAATCATGATCGCGCCGCTGCCCGGCCTGACCGAGACGAAGCCGGGCTCGGCGACCGTGCCGTTGCCGGGGATCGAGGCGAAGGTCCTCGATTCCGAGGGCAAGGAGATCGAGGAGGGAGGCGGGACGCTCGTCCTGACCCAGCCATGGCCCGGCATGGCGCGCACCCTCTTTCGCGAGGCGGACCGCTACATCGAGACTTACTGGGAGCGCTACGGGCGCGACGTCTACCTGGTCGGCGACGCCGCCCGCCGCGACGAGGACGGATTCTTCTGGGTAGTCGGGCGGATCGACGACGTGATCAACGTCTCCGGCCACCGCCTCTCGACGATGGAGGTCGAGTCGGCGCTGGTCTCCCACCCCGGCGTGGCCGAGGCGGCCGTGATCGCCGTCCCGGACGAGGACACCGGGCAGGCGATCGTCGCGTTCGTCACGCCCGAGGGAACCCAGGAGGGAGGCGACGAGATGGAGACGGAACTGCGCGGTCACGTCGCCGAGAAGATCGGCAAGCTGGCTCGGCCCAAGGCAATCCACTTCGCCGACGACCTGCCGAAGACCCGCTCCGGCAAGATCATGCGCCGGCTCTTGCGCGATATCGCCCAAGGCAACGAGCTGGGCGACGTGACGACCCTGCGCGACCCCTCGATCGTAGAGGAGCTCAAGGAGCAGGTGGAGGCGAAGCGCTAGCCGGTGCGGGGTCGGGCCTGACGCAGAAGGCCCCCTCGGCAAAGCCCTGCGAGCCAATCCCGAACGCCCAATTGAAGCGGGCGCGGTAATTCTCGAGTGCGATGATGTCCGTGAGCTCGACGAGTTGGGCTTCATCGAAATGCTCGCGCAGCCGCGCGAATTGCCCATCTGTGACGTCAACCGGGGTGCGCGAGATCCCGGTCGCGTAATCGAGGACAAGCGCCTCCAACTCGGAAAAGTGGCCGTTGGACGCGTAGAGGGGCAGTGCCTGCATGTCCTCCTCGCTGACGCCCTTTCCCAATGCGGATCCGAAGTCACAACACCACTCGCAACCGCAGAGCATCGCGGCGCGCAACTCAGCCAGGTGCTTCAGACGCTCGGGCACGCGCGTCGATCGTTCCGACGCCATCTCATGAGCGCCATACCCGGCCAGCACAAGCGGATTGTGCGCTAACACGCGAAGCGGCTCCATGACCTCCCCGAAGCGTCGCCGCGACTCAATGAAGCTGATCCTGGCCAGCGGGCTACGGGTTGAGTCCGGCACCCCTTCGATCCGCATGCCGCCGGTCGGGGTGGCCGCCTGGCGTGCGGCGCCGGAGCTGAACGTCGCCCAGAGCGCCCACAGCGGCAGCAGTACGGTCGCCGCGAGCGTCACGGCGTTGCCAATCGCGTCGCCAGTCGAGTACGGCTCCAGGTTGAAGAGGTGCCAGACGGTGTGCGGGATGCTGAAGAGCAGATACGAGATGAGCGCGATCCCGACCCACCGCCGCTCGAGCCTGACGGCGGCAACCAGCAGCAGGAAGCCGGCGCCCAAGAACAGGCCGCCAACGTCGCGCACGAGGTGCTCGTTGTAGGCGGGAAGCACCTCCACCCAGTTGCGGCCCAGCGGGAAGTCCTCGTAGAAGGAGAGCGGGATGAAGAGCGCGTAGAGGCCCAGCACGAACTGGATCCCCCCAAGCTGAACCAGCACTGCCCTGATCGCGAACCGATGGCGGGTGACGGTGGCCTCGTTGTTCATCATCATTCCTCTCTAGCGCGGCGTGGTCGGGGTTTCGTATCAATACCGCACGGAACCCCGACCGCTCGCCGAGGCGTCGCCGCCCAGCCCTGGGCTTTCGAAATAGGCGCGTTGGACGAACGGCGGCTATCGGGCCCGGCTCGCCACGATTGCGCCTCGGCGGCGCCTGGAACCAGACCTCCTACGAGCGGCGCTTGCGCTTGCGGCGCTTGGCGCGCTCGCGGCGGGCGGCATTGGGGTTCTCGTCGACGCCGGGGATCTCGGTCGCGTCGCCCTCGACCACTGCCGCCGGGACGCCCGCGGCCGCAAGTTGCTCTGAGCCCGGCGCGGGCCTGGGCACCGCTTCACCGGCGTCCCAGGCAGGTGGACGCCCGTTCGGGATCCGGCCCAGGATGATGAGGGCGAAGTAAAGGAACCAGCAGAGGATCAGGAGCAGAGCGATTTGCAGGAGGAGGATGATCGAAGCGCCGAGCGCCATCCCCAGCGTGCCGAAGAACCGGCTCAAGAGGCCCGTGCGCACCGCCCAGAGCGGCACGTAGATCATCGAGAAGATCAGCGCCAGCATCCCGGGAAGGACGAGCCCGGTGGCCGTCGAGAGCGCCCCGGAATCCTCGGCCAGGTTGTCGGCCAGCGAGTAGATGTCGCCGACGCCGGGTGACTGCGCGACGAACTGGGCGGCGACGTCCGACTGCGCGGACCACGTGATCAGGCCCTGCGCCGCCAGTAGGACCGGGCCGATGATCACGATTCCAAGGAACAGGCTGTTCACCCTGTCCGTGCGTGCCTGCGCGGCTCGGAACAGGTAAACCAGCGGGACTGCCAGCAGGGCGAAACCGATCGCGCGGGCGATCGAGGCATACAGAAGTGCTTGCGAGTTCTCGTCGATCGAGCGCAGCTGTTCGGTCGCCAGGCCGCTGACCTCGAGGCCCGCATTCGTCTCGATTATCTGCGCAGCCATGTAGAGGACCAACGGCAAGATCGCGCAGATCGCCGCCCAAGGGCGGAGGCGGCGCTCACGCTCGATGACTTGGGTCCTGCTCACGAGGCCGTGATCCTAGATGAGTGATTCCATCTTGATACCGGCGGGCTCCCAATAGAGTTCCCGATTCGATGACGGCCGCCACGGGAACGAGAGTCTGCGTGATCGGCGCCGGCTCATCGGGGATCTCAACCTGCCAGGTGCTGAACGCCCGGGGAATCGATTTCAACTGCTTCGAGGTCAGCTCCGAGGTGGGCGGCAACTGGCGCTACGAAAACGACAACGGGACGTCGTCCGCTTACCGCTCGCTTCACATCAACACCTCACGGCGGACGATGGCCTACGCGACATTTCCGATGCCGGAGGACTACCCCGACTATCCGGATCACTTCCAGATCGCCCGCTACTTCGACGCTTACGTCGACCGATTCGGTTTCCGCGACCGGATCCGCTTCCGGACGGAGGTGACGAAGGTGCAACCGGAGGGCAAGCACTGGCGCGTCGATTGGCGCGACCTCCATTCGGGTGAGGAGGACTCGGGGCTTTACGACTCCGTGGTCGTCGCCAACGGCCATCACTGGGACCCACGCTGGCCGGAGCCGCCATATCCCGGCCAGGACGGGTTCGCGGGCGAGCAGGTTCATGTTCACCATTACCGCGAGGCGGACGTCCTCAGGGGAAAACGCGTCCTCGTCCTGGGGATCGGGAACTCCGCCACCGACATCGCCGTCGAAAGCTCCCGCATCGCCGACGCCACCTTCCTCGCGATGCGCCGCGGCGCCTGGATCGTCCCGAAGTACGTGCGCGGCCGACCCACGGACGAGCTGGCGCCAGACCTGATCACACGGCTGCCGTTTCGGGTCCAGCGCCTGCTTCTGAGCAGGATGATCCGCAGCGCGGTCGGCACGCCGATGGATTACGGCCTGCCGGAACCGGATCACGCCTTGGCCGAGGCTCATCCGACGGTTTCATCCGACCTGCTGCCACGGCTCGGTCACGGTGACATCCAGGTAAAGCCCAACATCAGCAAGTTCGGCGGCGATCGTCTCGTTTGCTTCGAGGACGGATCGAGCGAGGAGATCGACTTGATCGTGTGCTGCACCGGCTACAAGATCACCTTCCCGTTCTTCGATCCCGAACTGCTCGACGCTCCGGACAACAGGATCCCGCTTTACCGCAGGGTGGCCCATCCCAACCTCCCGGGGCTCTACTTCATCGGCTTGGTACAGCCGTTGGGAGCGATCATGCCCCTGGCAGAAGCCCAATCCGAGTGGGTGGCCGACCTGATCGAAGGCAGCGCCAAGCTTCCCGATCCTGATCGGATGCACCGGATCATCGAGCGCGAGGACGCGCGCATGGCGAAGCGGTATGTGGCGTCCAAGCGACACACCATCCAGGTCGACTTCCAGCCGTACATGCGTGTCCTGCGCCGGGAGCGCGGGCGCGGCGGCATCTGGGCGCGGCTGCGGGCAAACCGCTCGCACGAGGCGCTCGGGTCCAGCGGGGGAACCTGATGGGCTTGACGAGCCGCTCGCGCTGCCCCCTTTGCGGATCTGGAGCCCACCCCTGGATCGCGCTGCCAAGCCGCGATACCGCGGCGATCGTGGGCCTGCCCTCGCCCGTCGACCCCGACGATCCGGCGAGCGCCGTCGAGGCTCGCCTCTTCGACCGCTGCACGGACTGCGCGGCGGGGATCGAGCAGGGGGTCGAGATCGACATGGCTCGCGAGCTCGGACTCGTAACCACCCACGATGACGGCGACGAGCGCATCGTGATCGCCCCCAACCGGGCGAGCTGGCAGGCTGGGCTGGGCGGAGAAGGCTGGGCCGCGATCGCCGGTTGGCCCGCCCACCTGCTGCTCACCCCCCGCGCCACGACCCTGCTCCTGGAGCGCAACGGATACGAGGCCGACAAGCCCGCGTTCCCGCCCTGGGGCTCCAACCAGCGCTGGATGTGGCAGACCGTGCTGAACGGCATCACCCTGCACACGAACTTCGCCACGGACGTCCTGGCGGGCAGGTTGCGGCCGGCCGGCGCGCCCCGTGGGCGCTTGGCATTCTTCGCCGACGCGATCGCCAGCGCGCTCGCCACCCCGTTGATCATCCTGTTCACCGTTCTCGTCGAAGCGCTGGCGGCGCTTGTCGGGCGTGGTGGGCGGATTCAGGTGCGCGGCCGACGCAGCGCCCCCGGCCAGACCTGGCGTCAGGCCGACTCGGCAAGCTCCGTGATCAGATCCGCGACCTCGGCCGCCTGATCGTGATGCGGCAGCCCGGGACCGGTTCGGCGCAGCTCGGAGCGGACCAGGACCGTCGCCAGGCCGGAGGCCGCGCTGACCAGAAGATCCGGCGTGTCCGCACCCGTGATCACCATCGTGGCCCGGGGGACCGTGGCCATCCGCGCCTCAGGCAGCTCCCAGGCCGGGACCGCGCCGAACTCCGCGAACAGCGCTGTCACCGCTTCCGCGCCCGACGCGCGAGCCGTCGCGGGAATGCGTTCCGCGCCCCCTCCCAGGCCGCCGAAGGCGCCATCCAGATAGGAGTCCAGGACCGCGGCCCTGCCGTCCGCCGCGACCAACTCGCCGATCGCGTTGACGTCGGCAGACAGGGTCTCCGTCGCTTCCGGGACGAACGCCAGGAGCGGAGGCTCGATCAAGACGGCACCTGAGAACCGGTCGGGATGGCGCAGGGTCAGATCCAGCGCGATAACGGCGCCCACGCCGGCGCCGCACAACACGGTCGCTGCGCCGAGCCCCAACTCGTCGGCGATACCCAGCGCGACGTTCCCTTGCTCGCCGACAGTGGTCTTTGCGTACCCCTCGGGGGCGGGCGTCCAACCCCAGCCCGGTCGGTCGAACGCGATTAACTCCGCGCGTTCGGCAAGCGAATCCGCAAGCCGTCGCCAGATCTCACAGGTAGCGCCCGTCTCGTGCAGCGCGAGCACTTGGCTCGGGCCGCTGCCGTGACGCCAGTGGTGCATGGCGTCCGGGTCAGATCTGGCGCCAGGCCCGTTTCGCCAACGGCAGCACAAGCGAGCGAGGCGTGTGCTGGCCCAGCAAGGTGCCGGCCCTGTTTACGACTCCGGGCACCACAACGCGGCGGCCCTGCTCCGCCCCCTCGACGGCGGCACGGGCGACATCGGATGCGTCGGACCAGATGAAGCCGGGCAGCTTGTCGATCGAGCCGCCCATGCCCGCCTCCTCCACAAACTCGGTCTTGACCGGACCGGGGCAGACAGCAGTGACGCTCACTCCCTTGCCGGAGAGCTCCGAGTTCGTCGCCTCGCTGAAGCTCAGGACGAACGCCTTGGTCGCCGCGTACGTCGCGGTGCCCGGGATTGGCTGGAAAGCGGCTGTCGAAGCGATATTGATGATCGCGCCGCGGCCACGCTCGACCATCGCCGGGGTGAAGCGGGCCTGCAGGTCAACGAGCGCGCCGCAGTTCAGGTTGATCATCTGCGTGAGGCGCTGCGGATCTGAACGGTGGACGTTGCCCGTGCCGCCGAACCCGGCGTTGTTGACCAACAATTCCACGGCCAAGCCGAGCGCGTTCACCTGCTCGATAAGCGCGGCCCGCGCCTCGGCAGAGTCGAGGTCAACCGCAAGCACCTCCGCGCGGACGTCATGTGCGGAGGAAAGCTCGTCTGCCAGCGTTCGCAACCGGTCCTCACGACGGGCGACGAGCGTCACCCCGTGCCCTGCTGCCGCAAGGGCGCGGGCGATCTCTTCGCCGATGCCCGACGATGCGCCCGTCACCAGGGCGGTCGAGCTGGGGCTCGGCTCAGGCAGTGCCATACCGCAGGCAGGCTATCCGAATGGGCCTTGGCCCTCTCTACACTTCGTCGCGATGGACGAGCAGTTCAACCCGTTTGGCGACCCCGACGAGTTCCGGCGCCAGCTCGGCGCTTTCGCCGAGCAGATGCAGGGAGCGCAGCAGGTCTCCTTCGCCGACAACGCGATCCGCCTCGCGGTCGAGTTGACGGTCGCCTCGATTGCCCGCCTCAACCTCCAGGGCACTTCGGACGAGCAGGCCATGCAGGTCCGCGACGCGATCCGGATCGTCTTCCCCGAGGCGGTCACGCTCGTGCGCGAAGCGCGCCAGGGCCTCTCGTAGCCGCTTCGTAGGCCTTTTGTCGCGGCCTTGGCGCGCCGCGTAACCCATCGGTGCACCCTCGTGGCTTAGCGTGGCCCCGTGACCAAGCAAGCCTCAGCGCAGCGCGGCAGCGCCACGGCGGAGCACGCCGGCCTGGTCCTGCTGATCGCGCTCGTGTTCGCCGCCGGGGTGGCCGCCCTCGCATCCCGCCCGCCGGACTCCGGCGCTCGGGACGTGGCGACGGCGATCGCGCGCAAGATGCGCTGCGCCCCACGCCTGCCCGGGCCGTGCTGGCAGGATCCGCTGACCGAAGCCTACGGCCGCCCGCTCGCGGGGCTCGTCCGTGCCCTTGCGCCCGAGCCCGCGCCCGTGGCGGGGCTCCTACCCGTCGACTTTCGCTATTGCCGGCAAGCGAGTTGCGCCCTGCCGGGGACGAAGCCGGAGCTGACCGCCTCGAACCGGCGCGTGACCGCGTTCCTCGCGGTCCGCGACAATCGCCGGCGCGACGGCACCCTGGCGATCGACTACTGGCTCTACCGCCCTGGCCTTCCGTGGCAACGAATCACGCGAGCCGCCACTTCGACGGACGTGGCCGCCCACGCATCGACCCCGCTCCTGGAATCTGACCACCCCCGTCTGGTCGCGTTGGAGACGCTGGCGGGCGCCAATCATTTCCGATTCGCCGGTGTCGAGGAACCGCCCTGGCGGTGGGCTACCAGACCGCGTCCTGGTGTTCCATGACGCCCATGCCACGTTCCAGCGCCAGCCCGCCTGGGAGGGTGCCGGTGAACGTCCCGAAGGGCTGGCGGTAGGAGTACCGCATCCCGAGCCGCTTCTCCGACTTCGCGCGCTCGGCCTCCGCCCGGAAGTTCAAGCGGGAGCCGTCGTCGAACCCGATCCCCTCGAGGCCGGCGAAGCTGACGGGGCCGGGCTCGAATGGCTCACCGTCGACCCAAATCGCTCGCTCCGAGTTCTGAGCGGGGTCGTTCACGCCCGCGACCAGGTTCCAGCCAACCGATCGGCCGTCGGACAGAACACCGACGCCAGCCGACCAGTCCCAGACCGTGTGGGATGGGTGGAAGCCGGCGGACTCGTCCTCGATCCCGCGCGCGTGGCAGCGGATCTGGCGCTCGCCGAGGCGCAGGTCAACCTCAACCGGCACATCGGCGCGCTTGCGGGTCCAGACGAACCCGCCCTCGCCGTTGGCGCAGACGCACTCCGCCCACTCCCCGCCACCGACACGCAGGGATCCGCGAACCGGCCCCGCTTCGGGGTGCTCGGCCTCGATTCTCACTGTCGAGCCCTCGTCAGGAGCGTGGTCGGCCGCGGCGCCGGCCCGATCCTCGGTCCAGACCTGCCCACGGGCGAATGGCAGACGAACCAGCGTGCGCTCATAGAGCCGCTTTACTTCGCGATCCCAGACCGCCCAGAACGTCTGCCCCACCGGCCCGACCTGGACGCGGGCCGCGCACAGCATCACCTCGTCGCAGTAGGCACCGACGTAGCGCCAGCGCTTGCGGTTGACGCCGGCGAAGCGCAGCGGCTGGCGCTCCGGGGGCAGCGGCAAATCGTCCGGGCGCCCCGGGCCGGGGCCGCGCCAGGGCAACACGTCGAGGCCCTGCTTCACGAAGCCAAGAGGGTCCGGCCGTCCTCGGTCACAGTCCAGCGTGGATTGTGGGCGACCTCCCAGGGGTGGCCATCGGGGTCGGTGAAAGCCGCGGAGTAGCCACCCCAAAAAGTCTCGCCGGGTTCGCGGGTGATCGTGCCCCCGGCGACCCGGACCTCCTCGATCACGGTGTCGACCTCGGCCGGGGAACGTCCGTTGTAGGCCAGCGTGAAGCCGCCCGAACGGCCTGCATCGGCGACCCCCGAATCCTCCGCCAGCCGCTCTCGGTCCCACAGCGCCACCACCATCCCACCCGCCTGGAAGAAGACAACATCATCGCCGGGCTCCGCTCCCGTCCGCCAGCCGAGCGTCTCGTAGAAGCCCCGCGAGCGCCCCAGATCGGCAACCCCCAGCGTGATCAGGGAGAGCCGTTGCTCCACTAAGAAGGCCTCCGGCGGAACACGCTTGTTTCGCGGCTTGCGCTACTCATCTGATCTATTCTGCGGCTTCGATCGTGGCCAAGGCGTCGCCCGCGTTTACCGACGCGCCCTCGGCGACCTTGATCTCCGTCACCTTGCCGGCGCGGTGGGCGGTGATCTCGTTCTCCATCTTCATTGCCTCGATCACCATGATCAGGTCGCCCTCGGCGACGTCCTGGCCTTTTTTCGCCGCGATCTTGAAGACGGTGCCCTGAAGCGGCGATGGCAGCTCCGGGCCGCTGGCGCCGCCGCCGCCCTTCGAGCGCTCGCGCTTGGGCGGCCGCTTGCCCTTGGCAGCCGCGTTGCCACCGACCGGCGCGGCGGCGCCGATCACTTTGACGGAGTGAAGGCGCCCGTTGACCTCGACCTGGTAGGAGCGCTGGGTCAGCTCCTCGTCCTCTCCTTCGGCGGGGGCGGGGAGCGCCTCAGGCGCCAGGGCCTTGAGCCACTTTTTGTCAGCGACAAGGTCGCGGCAGGTCGAAGCCTCCGCCCAGTCGTCCGATGCCATGATCGCCTGGTGGAAGGGGATCAAGGTTGTGAGCGGCTCGATTTCGTACTCGCCGAGCGCCCTCAGCATGCGCTTCGTCGCTGCCGGGCGATCGACGTCCCAGACGATCAGCTTGGCGACCATCGGATCGTAAAGCGGTGTCACCTCGGAGCCGGCGCGCAAGCCCGAGTCCACGCGAACCCCGGGGCCCGACGGCTCGATCATGTGCTCGATCTTGCCCGGCGCGGGGGCGAAGTTCTTGTGCGCAGCCTCGGCGTTGATCCGGCACTCGATCGCGTGGCCTGACATCCGCACGGCGTCCTGAGCAATCGAGAGCGCCTCGCCGGCGGCGATCATGACCTGCTCGCGCACGATGTCGATCCCGGTCACCATCTCCGTCACGCAGTGCTCGACCTGGACGCGGGTGTTCATCTCCAAAAAGATGTAATCCTCGCCGACCTGCATGCCCTCGATCGTGCCCGCGCCGCGGTAATCCACGGCCGCCGCGGCGTCGGTCGCGATCTTGCCGATCCGTTCCCGCATCTCATCGTCGACGAGCGGTCCCGGGGCTTCCTCGATCAGCTTCTGGTGGCGGCGCTGGATCGAGCAGTCGCGCTCACCCAGGTGGATGACGTTGCCGTGCGCGTCGGCCAGCACCTGGACTTCGACGTGGCGCGGGTCCTCCAGGTAGCGCTCCAGGTAGACGCGGTCGTCGGAGAAGAACTTCTCGCCCTCACGGGCTGCGCCCTCGAACGCCTCGGTCAGCTGATCGGGCGTCAGAGCGACCCGGAAACCCTTGCCACCACCGCCGCCCGCCGCCTTGCAGGCGACCGGGTAGCCGATTTCCTCCGCGGTCTTGGCTGCGGCCTCGGCGTCGGGGGATGGTTCCGTCGAGCCCGGGACGATCGGCACGCCCGCCTTCTGCATGATCTCGCGCGCCTTCGTCTTCGAGCCCATCGCCTCGATCGCGGCAGCGGGCGGACCGATGAAGACGAGGTCCGCGGCGTCGAGGGCGTTGGCAAAGTCGGCGTTCTCGGCGAGGAAGCCATAGCCGGGGTGGACGGCCTCGGCACCCGCTTCCTTCGCGACCTCGATGATCTTCTCGATCTTCAGGTAGCTCTCGGCCGGCACGGGCGGGCCCAGCAGGTAGGCCTCATCCGCCATGGCGACGTGCGGGGCGTTGCGGTCGGCCTCGGAATAGACGGCCACCGACTCGATCCCCATCTCGCGCAGCGTGCGGATAACACGGATCGCGATCTCGCCCCGGTTGGCGATCAGAACCTTCTCGAACATGACCTGCCTCAGAACCCTCGCGAGCGCGGCTGGCGAGTGCCGGAGTGTGGTGGACAAGGACGCAGCTGGCGACGCGTGGCAGCGCCACGCGAGCCGGCGAGGACGCATGCCACCATGGTCCGGCGCCGCCAGACGGGCGCGGGGGGGGTTTGAGTCAGGTCCATAGGCGCGGCAGTCTATTTAGACCTGGATCACGCGCAGCTCCTGATGCGCGCCGGCCATCGCCTCGAAGTCGGTGTCCTGGGTGACGACCGGCAGGCCGTGCTCCACGGCGGTAGCAGCGATTAACGCATCGGTCAGCTTCACCGTGCGCTGGATCCCTTTCTTGCGGCAATCGTCAACCAACCGCGCCCAAGTCACCATTACGGCCTCGCTTACCGGGAGCGGGTCCGCGGTCCGGGCCAGGGCGAGCGTGTCGGCTCGCCGCGCCCTCCGCTCGGGATCGCCCGCCGCCAAGACCCCAAGCTGGAGCTCCCCGATCGTCACCACTGACACCGCCACCCGTTCGGGCAGCTCGTCAAGGGCCCGACCGCTCTCGTTGGCGATGAAAACGGAGGTGTCGAGGAGGCCGGCCGGTTGCCTGCTCACACGTCCTCAAGAGTCTGGCCGGCCAGTTGATCCAATTCGTCACGCAGCTCAGGATCCGCGCTACGTTCGCTGATCTCGCGGCTGAGGCGATCGCCCGAGAGCCACTGCGCGCGACGGCCGTGAGGAACGATGTCGGCGACCGCATTGCCGCGCACGGTAAGGGTCACCCGCTCGCCCGACTCGACCGCGGCGATCACATCCGCCGTGCGGTTGCGCAGATCACGGGCGCCGATCTCCATGTGCGACACTGTAGCACCTGAACCTTTCAGAGCCGCGAACGTAGATCACATGTCGCCCTTGCCACCCCGCGGAGTACGGCGCGCGCAGCGTAAGAGTGGGCGCATCGGCTAGCGGCAGAACGGCGCGCCGGCCTGCTTCTCGTCCCGGCCGGGAGCCCCCGAGCAGCGCAGCAGGCGCAGCGTGGTGCGGCGCAGC
>Ga0183260_10003652_pt1 | contig 12378 bp, 14 predicted proteins | sample AntDrymUQ4972206_2_FD_129768 | JGI IMG/M metagenome (GOLD analysis project Ga0183260, IMG submission 129768) | Polar desert sand microbial communities from Dry Valleys, Antarctica - metaG UQ497 (22.06) (version 2) (version 2) | ecosystem: Environmental > Terrestrial > Soil > Desert | place...
TCCATCAGTTGTCTCCCTCAGGTGAGTCCAGTGACGTCAAAGCGGCGGTGAGCCGCTGCTTGGCGTCGGCGGCGACGGTGCTCAGGGCGTCGTTGTCGGCCAGTCCCATCATCGCTTCCGGGTCGAAGGCCTCCACGAGGGTGGTGGTCTCGTCCAGGGCGCGGACCACCACGTTGCAGGGCAGGACCGCGGCGATGGACGGTTCGGCAGTCAGTGCCTCGTAGGCCAGTGCGGGGCGGCAGGCCCCCAGGATCACCTGCGGGGCGACGTCGACGTCGAGCTTGGTCTTGAGCGTGGCCTTGAGGTCGATCTCGGTGAGGATCCCGAACCCCTGCTCGCTCAGGGCCTCGCGGACCATCTCGACGGCGACGTCGTACGGGTGGGCCAGCGTGGTGGTGATGGTGTAGCTGTTCATCATGCGCTCCTCTTCTGCTGGTCCTCGCGGCGGGCCGCCTCGATGTCGAGGTCACGCACCGCGGTGATGACCTCCTCCAGCGCGGACGCAGGGAGCGCGCCGGGCTGGGAGAACACCAAAGTGCCGTCCTTGAACGCCATCAGCGTCGGGATGGAGGTGATCTGCGCCGCGGAAGCCAGCGCCTGCTCGGCCTCCGTGTCGACCTTCCCGAACACGATGTCGGGGTGTGTAGCTGAGGCCTTCTCATACACCGGGGCGAACATGCGGCACGGTCCGCACCAGGACGCCCAAAAGTCCACCACCACGATGTGGTTGGTGCTTACGGTGCTCTCAAAGTTCTCCGCACCCAAGTTCATGGTGGCCATCAGGCACCTCGCTCTGTCGTCTCGTAGTCCCCGCTCGGGGTTCGTAACCGACGCAACGAGCATACCCCCCTCGGTATTCCGGGACCGGCAGTAGCGTTGATGCGAGTCACCTCGGTGGCTTGGTTGGGAATACCCCCCGGGGTGTGTAGGTTGGAACAAAAATCGATACCCCGCCCGGTATGGCATGGCAATCACAGAGGAGCAAGCACCGTGAGCGACACCACCCCGAGGTCGATGTTGAGCAGCTCGACCGTGCGCAGTCCAGCGCCGCAGTAGTGATCGACGTCCGCGAGTCCGGTGAGTACGTCGCCGGCCACGTCCCCGGCGCCGCGCTGATGCCGATGAGCCAGCTCGGCTCGAGGCTGGACGAGCTCGACAAGACACGCCCGGTGTACGTCATCTGCGCCTCCGGGAACCGGAGTGCCGCCATGACCGACCTCCTGGTCGCCACAGGCTACGACGCGTACTCGGTGACCGGTGGCACCACGGCGTGGGTGCGGTCCGGGCGGCCACTGGAGACCGGCGCCACGACCGCCCGCTGACCGCGGTCACCAACCATCTCGACCACTCCGGAGGACCTGTGATGAAAGCCAAGACAGATCTGACCATCATCCCGATCGAAACGCCATCGCTCGGTGACCGCAGCTACGTCGCACATGATGGCGAGGTCGCGTTCGTGGTCGACCCGCAGCGCGACATCGACCGGGTCGTGAAGCTTCTTGAGGAGCATCAGGTCCGGTTGACCGACGTGTTTGAGACCCACATCCACAACGACTACGTCACCGGTGGTCTCGCGCTGGCCCAGCGCACCGGTGCGGCCTATCACGTCAACGCCGCCGATGAGGTCTCCTTCGAGCGCACCCCGATCCGCGATGGCGAGACCGTTGAGGTTGGTCGGCGGATGCGTCTCACGGCCCTGTCGACCCCTGGACACACGTTCACGCATCTGTGCTACGCGCTCACCGACGCCTCGACCGGGGAGCAGGGCGCGGTGTTCTCCGGCGGGTCGCTGCTGTACGGCGCGACCGGACGTCCTGACCTGCTCGGCGAGGAGCACACCGACGCGCTGGTCCGACACCAGCACGCCTCGGCGCACAAGCTCGCCGATGTGCTGCCCGACGAGGCGGCGGTCTTCCCCACCCACGGCTTCGGCTCGTTCTGCGCCGCGACCCAGTCCGATGCAACCGAGTCGACGATCGGGCAGGAGAGGCGGTCCAACCCCGCCTTGACTCAGGACGAGGAGACCTACGTCCGCGAGCTGCTCGAGGGGCTCGGCGCCTACCCCGCCTACTACGCCCACATGAGCCTCGCCAACGCGGCCCGTCCGTCGGAGCCCGACCTCACACCACCGTCGCAGGCCGACCCGGGTGAGCTCCGTCGGCGCATCGAGGCCGGTGAGTGGGTCGTGGACCTGCGCAACCGCACCGCATTCGCGGCCGGCCACGCCAAGGGCACACTCAACTTCGGGCTCGACGGCGCCTTTGCGACCTATCTCGGCTGGCTGATCACCTGGGGCACCCCGGTGACCCTTCTCGGCGAGACGGCCGAGGACGTCGCCGAGGCCCAGCGCGAGCTCGTCCGGATCGGCATCGACCGGCCGGCCGCTCAGGCCACCGGCTCCCCCGAGGACTGGGCCGACGGCGCACTGTCAACCTTCCCCACCGCCATTTTCGCCGACCTCGAGCAGGTCCGCCGCCACCGCGAGGTGATCATCCTCGACGTCCGCCGCACCGACGAGCACGACAAGGCAGCCATCGCCGGTGCGGTGAACATCCCGCTCCACGAACTGTGGCACCGCCTCGGCGACGTGCCCTCCGGCGAGGTCTGGGTGCACTGCGCCGGCGGCTACCGCGCCTCGGTCGCAGCCTCCATGCTCGACGCCGCCGACCGCAAGCTCGTCGCCATCGACGACACCTTCGACAACGCCGAGAAGGTCGGCCTCCACCTGGTCGGCCCAGAAGCGTGACACTGCTCCTCGCCGTCGTCGCCGGCGCGCTGATCGGGCTCAGCCTGGGCGCGCTCGGCGGCGGCGGCTCGATCCTGGCCGTCCCGGTCCTCGTGTACCTGCTGGGCCAGTCCGCAGGGGAGGCGACCACCGGCTCCCTGGTGGTGGTCGGCGTCACCTCCTTGATCGGCTCGTTCACCGCCTACCGGGCTGGCAACGTCATGCTCGCCCGTGGCGTCATCTTCGGCCTGGTCGCGATCGGTGGGGCTGCTGCGGGCGCGAAGGCCGCGGCCCACGTGGCCGACTCCGTGCTGCTCGCAGCGTTCGCCGTGCTGATGCTGCTCGTCGGCGGGCTGATGGCCTTCCGACAGCTCCACCATGCGCGCCAGTCACGGCGCCACCCAGCCGCATCAGGGGCAGCCGCATCAGGGGTCGGCGCCCACGAGCCCCGGGCGCCGCGCCCGACGCTGGACGACCCGATCTTCACCTTCCGTGAGCGGTTCATGTGCGACTGTCCCCGGGCGTTGAAGGTGCTGCTCACCGCCACCGTGGTCGGGTTGCTGACCGGCTTCCTCGGAGTCGGCGGAGGCTTCCTCGTCCTCCCGGCTCTGGTGCTCGCGCTGGCGCTGCCGATGACGTACGCCGCGGGCACCTCGCTGGTCGTCATCACCCTGACCAGCGCCGCTGCGCTGGCGGTGCGCGCAGGCGTCGGCACGACACCCGATTGGGGGCTCGTCGCTGCGCTCACCGCCGCTTCAGCGGTCGGCGGCTTCGCCGGCGCCCTGCTCGCCGACCGCATCGACACCACAAAGCTTTCCGCCGCCTTCACCGTCCTGGTGCTCGGCGTCGCCGTCTACACCGCCACCCAGGCACTCCCGGCCCTTGTCTGATGGACGTTCAGGCCCCCGCCCACACCTCCCCGGGCGGCCCCGGAGCAGACCCAGACGGCTTGAGCCCTAACTCCCAACACTCACCACAGAATGGAGACACATCATGTGCAGAGCAGTCCGCTGCAAGACCTGCGGCAAGACCACCTGGGCCGGCTGCGGCCAACACGTCAGTCAGGTCATGGCTGGGGTTCCCGGAGACGACCGTTGCCCGGGCCACCCGAAGGCAGAGCGCACCGGGAGCGGTTTCTTGAGCAAGCTGTTCCGGCGCCGCTGAACCATGCCGTCAGATCGGCAGGTCCGCCGTGGGCCCGGCGATGTATCCATCCGGGTGGTTCCTGCGTCTATGAGCGGAACACCCGACACGAAGGAGACTGCTATGAAGCTCAACATGGGCACCCTCGACCGGCGCGTGCGCCTGTTCCTCCTCGCTCCTGCCCTCGTCTTGGTGGGCATCCTCGTTGGCCCAGGTGGCGTTGTTCCGATCGTCTGTTACGCGCTCGCCGGTGTCATGATCGCGACGTCCCTCGCCGGGTCCTGCCCGCTCTACTCTCTGTTCGGCGTCCGCACATGTCCGGCTTCGGCGACCAAGGCGCCGCACGCTCCCGCTGAGGCGGCGCGTTAATCGCTAAGCATGGGCGAGACTCCGGACGCAGACGGACTGGCTGCTGAAGCACCCGGTCTCCTGCGCTACGCACGAACAATCGTCCGCGACCAAGCCCTGGCCGAGGATCTGGTCCAGGAAACGTTGACGCGAGCGCTGGAGAAGCGGGCCTCGTTCCGCGGCGACTCGTCCCTGGCCACCTGGCTGCACCGCATCCTGCACAACGCGGCGGTCGACCACGCCCGTCGAAGTCGCGAAGACGCGACCGAGGACGTCGCTTCACTGGTCGAGAAGCGGTGGCAGGACGACACGTACACCGTCGACATCTCCATCGTCGCGGAGCGGGCGCAGACCATCGAAGAGCTCAAGGACGCACTGTTGCGGTTGCCGCTGATCTACCGGACCGCGGTCGTGCTCCATGACATGGAGGAACTCACCGTGGCCGAGATCGCCCGCATCCACAAGATCGGTCTGCCGGCCGCCAAACAGCGGCTCCGGCGCGGACGCATGATGCTGGTCAGCGCCCTGGCCAGCGGGGCCGAGCGCCGCGCCGCACGCCACGGCGTTCCTCTGACATGCTGGGACGCACGCACTCAGGTGTCGGACTACCTCGATGACAGCCTGCCGACCCGGAAGCGCCAGCTCCTCGAGACGCACCTGGAAAGCTGCCCCACCTGTCCCCCGCTCTACGCCGCGCTCGTGCGGGCGCGTGACGCCGTGGGACTGCTGCGTGACTCCGATGCGGTGATCCCCTCGGCCGTCGCCAAGCGCATCGCCGAATCCGAACCCGGCTGAACAACACGGCCGCTACTTCATCTGACGACCAGCCCAGACCGAATCCCACCACCACGACTCAGTGAGGAGCCCCCATGGGCCAAACCAGCGCACAAACAGCCAGCCCGCAACCACCCGTGCTCCAACCTAGACGCTTCGAAGGACCGCTGGAAGCACTAGGCGCCCTGGCGCACGTCGTACGTGGCGTGCCGGCGCTCGTTCGAGCCTACCGCGGCGGTGTACCCCCCGCCCGCCGAGAAGCGGTGATGGTCGCCGTCAGCCGCGCCAACGCCTGCAGCGGCTGCACCACGGTCCACCAACGGTGGGCTCTGCGAGCCGGTGTCACACCCGACGAGCTGTACTCGATAGGACTGGGCGACCTAGCCGCGCTTGACCACGCAACCCAATCGGCGGTCGTGTACGCCACTGAACGGGCCGCGCAGCAGTTCCGTTCCGAGCCTCAGCCCGACGTCACGACGACCGCCCAATTGCGTCTCGGCGAGAAACAGCTCGAGCAAGTTGACGCAGTGGCCCGCCTCATGTCCTTCGCCAACCTCACCCTGAACACCATGACCCGAGCAGTCACGGGACGGCGCCAGGGCGGCGGGCCGACTTCGGCTCACCCGGTGTTCGCACGGGTCTGGCCCGTACTGTCCTCCCGCGCCATGTCCGACGACGCTCGACACGACCTGCTTGCCAACCTGACCGGGACGGTCGTGGAGCCCGGCGCCGGGGACGGATCGAACTTCGCCCACAACCCCGCCACGGTCCCCTCTGTGTTGGCGATCGAGCCCGAACCGCAGCTACGCGGACTCGCCCGCCGCGCCGCCCAACGAGCGGCCGTGCCAGCCACGGTCGTCGACGGCACCGCGGAGTCGATGCCGGCTGCCGACAATTCCTACGACGCCGCGGTCAGCTGCCTGGTCCTCTGCACCGTCCCCGACCAGGCCCGCGCACTGGCCGAGCTCAAACGCGTCCTCCGTCCAGGAGGTGAACTTCGCTTCTACGAACACGTAACCGCCACGGATCGCCGACGGTCGGTGCAGAGGTGGCTGGACAGGACTGGCATCCGGCCACGCCTCGGGGCAGGCTGCCACCTGTCCCGCGACACACTCAGCGCCGTGCGAGACGCCGGCTTCATCATCGAGGACTACCGCGAGCTTGACACCGGCGTCGGCCGCCTGAGTCTGCCGCACATCGCCGGAGTAGCCCGGGTTCCGCTAACTGCTCAGTGACCCGATCACCAGCGCGTCCATGAAGGGAACGACATGACGTCCAACACAGGCACCGCACGCACACCTAAGCCGCCATCCAAGGCATCCGGACTGCTCTACGGCCTCGGGTTCGGTGGCTTCATCGACGGCATCGTCTTGCACCAGATTCTTCAGTGGCACCACATGGTCAGCCACGTGAAGGAGTACCCCGTCACCACCGTGGCCGGTCTCGAGGTCAACACCCTGGCCGACGGGTTCTTCCACCTCGCAACCTGGTTCCTGGTCCTCGCCGGGTCCGTCACCGCCCTCATTGCGTGGCGACAAGGACGCCTAGCGCCCAATTGGAGCTTCCACTTCGGGCTACTCCTCACCGGATGGGGCATCTTCAACGTCGTCGAAGGGCTCATCGACCACCAGATTCTCGGCGTCCACCACGTCCGCGACGACCTGGGCGCACCGGTGTCCTGGGACATCGGCTTCCTCTTGTTCGGTGTGGTGCTGATCGCCGGCGGATGGCTGCTGCACCGCAAGGGTCTCCGCGCGCTCAAGGACAAGCCCCGCATTCCAATCAGCTCATGACCCATCTTCCCCGCCGGGGCACGAAACGTCTCGCGTCAGGTGCTCAACGGCCATCGCTACGAACCCCACGACTCCAGGGGAAGCACAATTCCTACCGACAAATCCCAGTGGTGGGAGCGGCGAAGAGGTCCATCACCGGCTTCCCCGGGTACCAGTCCGAACCACCAGGACGAAGGAGCGCGGTGTCTCAGGAAGACACCGACCCGCTAGAGGACACCCCAGCAAAGCAGCGACAGCGCGGCTCGACCACGAACGGCTGCAGCGCATCCGGCGATTCGGCACCGCCTCGCCTGACGAGGTCAACCGGGCGGCAAGCTATCAACCGGTCCTGGCGGGTGAGCGTGCACTCGGCTGCGGCGCTGCCCTCGGGGTCCGGGCTGGCGGGGGCTAGGACCTTCGGGCTACTTCGGCGAGGAGAGTATGTGGCAGATGTCGACGTCGCCGCAGTCCGCGGGATCCAGCACGTGACTGTGTTCGAGGAGTGCTTCGAGCTCTGTCTGAAGAGCGGCAAGGTGCCTGATCCGTGTCCGGACATCAGCAAGCTTGCTGTCGATGAGCCGGACGACGTGCGCGCAAGGCACGGTCCCCTCGCCGCGAAGGTCGATGATGCTGCGGATCTCGGAAAGCGTGAGCCCGGCCGCCTGTGCCACGTTGATGAAGCGCAACCGAACCAGCGTGGACTCGTCATAGATTCGGTAGCCGTTCCCGGCCCGTTCTGCATCAGGCAAGAGGCCCTTGCGCTCATAGAACCGGACGGTCTGGCTGGTCACGCCGACAGCGTCGGCAAGCTCTCCGATCAGCATTTGTCCACCTCCAGACTTGACCTTTTACCACGGTACAAGGCTTACCGTCGCGAGCATGGACGTCTCCTTGTTGTACTTCGACGACTGCCCAAACTGGAAGGTCGCCGACCAGCGGCTTGCCGCAATCACTGCGGAACGCCCCGATGTCGTGCTGACGCGTCACCGCGTCGAGACCCCGAAGGAGGCCGAGCGGCTGGGATTCCACGGGTCGCCGAGCATCCTGGTCGAGGGCGTTGACTTCTTCGCCGAGGCCGACGCCGGCGTGGGGTTGTCGTGTCGCGTCTACTCCACACCCGATGGCCCGGCCGGGGTGCCCACGATGGAACAGCTCCGGACAGCGCTCGACGTGGCGGAAGCGGGCGCGTGATGACGTACAGCTACGACTTGATCGTGATCGGTGCCGGCATGGCCGGCGTCTCGGCGGCGAACAAGTGCGCCTCTGCAGGCTGGAAAGTGGCCATCGTCGACGCGCTGCCGTACGGCGGCACGTGCGCGTTGCGCGGGTGCGACCCGAAGAAGATTCTGCGCCGCGGCGCCGAGATCATCGACAACGCCCGGCTGATGCGCGGCAAGGGCATCAACGCCGACGGCCTGTCGATCAACTGGGCCGACCTGATGAAGCACAAGCACGGCTTCACCGACCCGGTCCCGCAGAACATGGAGGACGGCCTTTCCGGCAACGGCGTCGACACCCTGCACGGGCTGGCCCTGTTCACCGGTCCGAACACCATCGCGATCGACGGCACCTCCTACGACGCGACGCACTTCCTGATCGCCAGCGGAGCCCGCCCACGTCCCGTGGACTTCGCCGGCCACGAGCACCTGATCGACAGCACCGACTTCCTGGACCTCCTGGAGTTGCCGCCGCGGATCCTGTTCGTCGGCGGTGGCTTCATCTCCTTCGAGTTCGCTCACATCGCGGCGCGCGCCGGCAGCACCCCGGTCATCCTGGACCGCGGGCCGCGGCCGCTCAAGGCATTCGACCCCGACCTCGTCGAGCTCCTCATCAGCCGAGGCGCCGACACCGGAATCGAGCTGTGGCGCTCCACGACCATCACCGCGATCGAGAAGTCCGAGACCGGTTATCAGGTCAGAGTGGAACGATCTGGCCAAGCGGAGATGGTGGCGTTCGACCTCGTCGTGCACGGCGCGGGCCGGGTATCTGAACTCTACGGCCTCGACCTCGACGCCGCCGGTGTCGATTGGGACGAACGCGGCGTCCACGTCGCCGCACACTTGCAGAGCACCACCAACCCCGCGGTTTACGCCGCCGGAGACGCAGCCAACAGTCCCGGGATGCCGCTGACCCCGGTCGCGGTGTTCGAGGGCAAGGTCGCCGCCTCCAACATGCTCAAAGCCACCACGACCGTCCCCGACTACACCGGTGTCCCCACGGCCGTCTTCACGATCCCCGAACTCGCCCGGGTCGGAATGCTCGAACAGGAAGCCCGCGACCAGGGCATCGACGTCGACGTTCGCTACCGCGACACCAGCGGCTGGTACTCCAACTACCGGATCGGGGAGACCACCGCGGCCACCAAGATCCTCGTCGACCGGACCAGCGACCGCATCATCGGGGCACACCTACTCGGTCCGGAGTACGGCGAACTGATCAACTTCCTCGGCTTCGCCATGAAGCTGGACCTCACCACCCGGCAGCTCAAGTCGATGACCGCCGCCTACCCCACGGTCGAATCAGACCTCGGCTCGATCCTCTGACGCAGAGCCGACCGAGACGCGACAGTCCGTACTCCGAGCCGATCCTCAAGCCCCTGTCCGCAAGCGCCGCCCGCTGAGCAGCGCATCTCGGCGTCTGGACGCGATCCGGCGAGCATGTCTACCGAGCAGCTCGTCGGCGGGCCCCGGAAACGCAGGCAGTCAAAGGCCGAGGTTGCGGCTGGTGGTGGTCACGAGTGCCTCCACGGGTCGGATGTAGTGGTTGAGGAGAGTGCCGAGGTCACGGTGGCGCGTCTGAGCAGCAATCCGGTCGATCGGGGCGCCGTTGGCGGCGGCGGTTGTTGCGTGACCAGCACGAAGTGAGTGGCCGGTGACCGGGAGGCCGTCGAATCCGGCCTCGTTCGCGCGTGCCTGCACGAGCCGACTGACCGCTCGGGGGCCAATCCGCTCGGTGGTGGCGGCGCCGGATCGGTAGACCCGGGTGAACAGTGCACCCGGGCCAGCTGGGCGGACTGCGAGCCAGTCGTCGAGTGCCCGAATCGGGTCGGTCTGCCGGTGCTGCCCGCGCGCAACGCCGACGAGCTGCCCCTCACCATCTTGGTCTGTCTTGGAGCGGCGCACGGTTACGAGGACGCCGCTGGGCTTGGTGATCATGTCGGCGAGGTCGAGGGCGGAGAGCTCTCCGGGACGCATAGCTGAGGCGTAGCCGAGCAGGATGACGGCGCGGTCCCGCGCCCCGATCGCGGTGGCCGGATCGATGGTCGATACGAGCTGGTCGACCTCGTCGACAGTGAGTGGGTGGGCCTGGCGGCGGGGTGCGGTGCCCATGATGCGGCGCAGTCCGCGGCGGACGCGTCGTACGACGACGTTGGCGGTCGGGTCCGGGAGGCCTTCTTGGTGATGCCGGTGGGCGATCGCGGAGCAGGCGCCGTCGAGGGTCGCGAAGCAGATCCCGGACTCGGCGCGCTCGGCGAGGTAGGCGGCCAAGGCAGCCGGGTCCGCCGGCAGAGCGGCAATGCCGCGCCTGCGGCACCAGGTGTGCCACTGCCGCCAGGCGGAGGCGTAGGAGGTGCGGGTGGACTCGGCGAGTTCGGCGTCGATGGCAGCCGCGAGCCGCGCTGCGTCGCTGGCAGTGAGCTGGACCGGGGCGAGTGTCGAAGCGCGATCGGGAACGGAGACGGAGGGGCTCAGGTGGCTGGTCATCTGCCACGCTCCCCCACGGCGACGACGCGCGGGACGAGCGGGCTCAGTCGGAAGAAGTAGCCTCCGGGAAGGAGGGTTTCTGGAGGGAGGATCAATTCACAAATGCTTTCAGGCCCGGGATTCGCGCTGAATCCCGGGCCTGATTGGTAGCGGGGGCAGGATTTGAACCTGCGACCTCTGGGTTATGAGCCCAGCGAGCTACCGAACTGCTCCACCCCGCGTCGCTGTGGTGCTTCGATGTGGTGCCGCGTTGCGAGGACCAACTCTACGGACGGTGACGGTCCGAAATCAAATCGACGCGTTGACTCACCCAGATGCCCGCGTAGCTGGACTCGGACTCATGCCCGCGGGCACCGCTGCACGGCTAGCCACCTCCCGGCGTCGTCTGCGTCGGACTCGTCTCCGTCGGACTCGACTCCGTGCTCTCACCAGTCGTCGTGGGTGTCGTCGTGCCCTCCGGTAGACCTGCTTCGCCACGCAGTTGGATCGCCTGCTCCAGCAGTGCCAACCCTCGCTCGTTCGCCTCCTGGTAGTCGCCGAGCCGACCCTCGGTCAGCGCTGTCTGCGCCTCCGCGAAGGCATCCTGCGCGTCGTCGAGGAGGCGCGTCAGCTCCTCTGCGGCCGTCTCCTGACCGTTGTTGCCAGGCGGCTCTGGCTCCGTGCCCGGCTCGGGGGTCGACGTCGGCGTCAAGCTCAAGGCCTTGGCGAACGCCTCCTCGAACGACGTACCGATCCCGATCTCGTCCCCCACCGTGACCACAACGAACTGCAGGATCGGATAGCTACCCGCCCCTGATCCTCGTGACGTGTAGACCGGCTGGACATACAGCAGCTCCTCGCCGATCGGCAACGTCAGCAGGTTGCCCATCTGCGGGTTCGTGCCGCTCTGCTTGTACTTCAACAGCTCGGCCGCCACCGTCGGGTCGTTGGACATCGCGTTCGCCACCTGGCCGGGACCACCGACGGCGTTGCCGCTCGGCAGCTCCAGCACGCTGAACTGCCCGTAGTCCTCGCTCGCCGCGTCGGCGTTGACGGAGACGAAGCTCGCCAGGTTCTGCCGGCTCTGCGGGACGAAGACGCTGGTCAAGGAGAACTCCGGGGCCCCATCGGGCAGCTTGACGGTCAGGAAGAACGGCGGCTGCTTGAAGGCGTCGTTCTGGGGGTCCTCGGGAACCTTCCACCGCTCGGAGCCTCCATAGAACGTCGAAGCGCTCGTGACGTGGTACGTCGACAACAGCTCACGCTGCACCTTGAAGAGGTCCTCGGGATAGCGCAGGTGCGCCATCAGCTCCTCGGAGATGTCTGCCTTCGGCTGCACCACACCGGGGAAGGCCCCCATCCAGGCCTGCAGGATCGGGTCCTGCTCGTCCCACTCGTAGAGGCTGACGGTGCCGTCGTACGCATCGACGGTCGCCTTGACGGAGTTGCGGATGTAGCTGATGTCGTCGGACCGCTGCGCGGCCACGGCCTGCTGCTCCGTCAGCGAGTCGTTGGTGGCGTCCTCGAGGTTGATCTGCTGCGACATCGGGAAGTTCGCGGTCGTCGTGAAACCGTCGATGATCCACACCATGCGTCCGGCGACCACCGCAGGGTAGGGGTCGCTGTCGACGGTCAGCCACGGCGCGACCTTCTCCACCATGTCGCGCGGGTTGCGGTCGTAGATGATGCTCGACTCGGAGTTGACCCGCCCCGACAACAAGATGGAGGAATCCCAGAACTTCGTCGCGTACAACGCCTGGCCGAAGGTCGACCCGATCGGAACACCACCCTCGCCGCCGTACGTCGAGTAGCTGTCCGTGCCTGCGGTGTCGCCCACGCTCGGGATGTTCAGCTCGACCGGGTCGGAGCCCTCCGGCTGCCCGACGATCGAGTAGTCCGGCTCCATCTCGCCGTAGTAGACCCGCTGCTCGAA
>Ga0183260_10003653_pt1 | contig 12377 bp, 16 predicted proteins | sample AntDrymUQ4972206_2_FD_129768 | JGI IMG/M metagenome (GOLD analysis project Ga0183260, IMG submission 129768) | Polar desert sand microbial communities from Dry Valleys, Antarctica - metaG UQ497 (22.06) (version 2) (version 2) | ecosystem: Environmental > Terrestrial > Soil > Desert | place...
CACGGCGCCAGGTGGTCGGAGCACATGGCCGCGTCGAAGCCGGCGGCCTCCGCGGCTTGCACGGCCCGCAGCAGGTCACCGGGAGCGAGTTGTTCGTGCGACGCGTGGAACCCCACGGTGGCCGCCACGCGTCGTGTCTACCTCTCGCTCGGCTGGATGGTGATCGGGTCGGTGGTCGTGCCGCGCAGCACCCGGATGGCGATCTGTCCGTTGGCCAGCGAGGCCTCGACCCCTCCTCCGTATTTGTCGGGGACGTCGATCTCCCGCTCGTAGCCGCCGTAGTCCCACTCGTGGACCAGGTACTCCCTCGGCGCCGCGCTCCGCAGATGGGCGAAGAAGCGCAGGGCCCCGGGTCGCAGTTCGATGGTGACGTCGGCGGCGGTCACCGCCGGCAGCGGGGCCACGATCACCAGTGCCGACGTCGTCTCGTAGACATTGACCGGTACCGCCTGGGGCCGCATCCCGTCCTGGGCCTCGGCGGTGGCCTCGACGACCTCTCGATGGCTGGGTTGCTCACTCGTCATCATCCGAACCTACCCAGAGCCGGGAAACTCACATCACCCCCGACACTCTCCGTCCGACGGCGCGGCCTAATCCAGGTCGAGACGAGCCCCGGAGGGCAGACCGGCCCGCAGGCGGCCGACGGCGCTCTGCACGGCCTCGTCGGTTCCGTCCACCGTGAACATCAGGACCACGGTGTCCATGGGCCCGATGGCCCGCCTGGCGCCGTCGCTGCGGACCGGGGCGTCCGACGACGTCAGGTCGACACCTCCGGCGTCGGCGACCAGCGTGGCCGTCGCCAGGGCGAGCGAGGACGGGCCCTCGTACCTGATCCGGTGACTACTCACGGCACAAGCATCGCGCTCAACGGCCGCCGCTGACGTCGATGAGCGCGCCGGTCACGTAGCTGGCCTCCGCCGAGCACAACCAGGCGATGGCTTCGGCCACCTCCTCGGGGCGACCTCCGCGTTGCATGGGGATGGCCGCCTGCAGCCGCTCCACCCGATCGGGCTGGCCCCCGCGCGCGTGGATCGCCGTGTGGATGAGGCCGGGCCGCACGGCATTGACGCGGATCCCTTCGGCGGCGACCTCGCGCGCCAGCCCGAGGGTCATGGTGTCGACCGCCCCCTTCGATGCCGCGTAGTCGACGTACTCGCCGGGGCTGCCGAGGCGAGAGGCGGCCGACGACACGTTGACGATCGCTCCGCCCGAGCCACCGTTCCGGCTCGACATGCGCCGCACCGCCTCGCCGGCACACAGAAAGGAGCCGATCACGTTGACCTCGAACATCCGCCTCAGGCGATCGGCGGTCATCTCGTCGACCCGACTTCGCTCCTCGACGATTCCCGCGCTGTTGACCAGGGCGCGCACCATGCCGATCTGGTCGGCGGTGGCGAAAAGCGAGGCCACGGCCTCGGGCGAGGTCACGTCGGCGGCGACGGCGAGGGCCACCTGGCCGAGTGCCTCGCAAGCACCGACCACGTTGCCGGCCGACTCGGCTTCGGTGCGGTACCCGACGCACACCGCCCACCCCCGCTCGGCCAGCAACATCGCCGTCGCCGCCCCGATGCCCCCGCTCCCACCGGTGACCACCGCCACCCCGGAGGGGGACGACGTCACGTTGTTCCGTCGCGGGCGATGGCGGCCACCACCCGGAGCAGCAGCACGGTGCCGGCCAGCAGCCCCCCATAGCCCAGGATCTCGAACAACCCGGTGCCCGACGCCACCGCCGGGCCTTCGTCGGCGGCCACCAGGAGGGCGCCCGACACGGCGAGGAAGGCCAGGCCGATGACGGCCAGCAGGGCACGGTTGACCAGTGTCCTGAGCACACGCTGGGTGTCCTCGTCGACCACGCTGCGGATGCGCAGGTCGCCCCGGCCGGCCACCGACAGGATCCGGTCGACCTGGTCGGGGATCCGGCGCAGACGCGGCAGCGCCGACAGCAACTCCTCGCGCACCAGGGTGTTCCGGTCGAGGATGGGCGGCTCCGTCTTCGACGCCATCATCTCGGCCACGGCGGGAACCAAGGACATCTCCGGCGAGAGAACCCGTAACGTCCCCTCGAGAGTGATGAGAGCTCGCGACAGCAGCACCAGGTCTCGCGGAAGGCGGATCCCGAACGGCCCCAATGTCGAAACGAGGTCCTGCAGCACCGTGGGCTGGATGGCGCCCGAGGGGCGCACGTTCTCGGCCATGAGGCGGGCCAGGGCGCGCTCCACGGGCTCGGGCGACGCCGCCGGGGCGACATCGGCGACGCGCTCGATGGCGTTGCGCAGGAGCCCCACGTCGCGCCGGACGAAGGCCAGGAGGATCTCGACCACGGCGTCCTGCTGAATCGAGTCGAGGCGACCGACCGACCCGAAGTCGATCAGGCCCAGGGTGCCGTCGACGAGGACGAAGACGTTGCCTGGGTGCGGGTCGGCATGGAAGAACCCGACCCTCAGCGCCTGATCGAGAATCGACCGCAGCAGCTGCCTGGCCAGAGCGTCGCGGTCGATGGGCGAGGCCAGAAGCTGCTCGGTGTCGGCGACGGTGCAACCCTCGAACCGTTCCTGCACCAGGAGTCGGGGAGTGCAGAGGTGGTTGTAGACCCTGGGAATACGCACGGCGCAGGTGTCGCCGATCAGGAGGTCCATCTCGGCCATGGCGTCGGCCTCCCGGCGGAAGTCGAGCTCCGCCCGCAGGCTGCTGGCGAAGTGGTCGAGTATCTCCGCCGGCCGCACGCCCTGACCCAGCTCGGTCCGGCGTTGCGCCAGGCCGGCGAGGAGTGACAGCGCCGAGAGATCGCGTTCGATGACGTCGTCGATGCCCGGCCTCTGGATCTTCACGACCACCGCCTCGCCGGAGAGGAGGCGGGCCCTGTAGGTCTGGCCGATCGAGGCGGCGGCGAGAGGCTCCCAGTCGAACTCGGCGAACACCTGGTCGACCTCGGCGCCCAGCTCGGCCTCGAGGGCGGGGCGGACGCGCTCCACCGGCTCGGCGGGAACCTGGTTCTGCAGCCGCGCCAGCTCGGCGCAGATCTCCGGGGGTACGAGATCCATCCGGGTGGCGGCGATCTGGCCCACTTTCACGTAGACCCCACCGGCTTCCTCGAGCACCCGCCTCAGGCGAACAGCGATCGTGGCGCCCGGTCGTTCCACCCGCCGGCCCGCCAGCAGGAGCGGCCCGAACCCCTCGCGTCGGGCCAGGCGCAGGAGCTGGCGGTACCGCCTCACCGCGGCCACGCGCATACGCAGCGCCCGCAGCAGGCGGGGGGCCACGACGAGCCCGGCTCTCTCCCCGATGGCCAGCGAGCCGGGAGGGGCGAGCAGGTCGAGGGCCACGGCGACGGCCATGGTGGCGGGAACGCCGATGGCGAGCGTGTGCACGACGAGACCGTCGGAGCCCCAGTCCCACCCGGCCAGGCTGAGGGCCAGCAGGCCTCCGGTTCCCCAGCCGAAGACGCCCGCCAGAAGCGAGGTCCCCCATCCCCGTCGTACACCGAGCAGGCGGAGGGAGAGGGCGGTGGTGACGACGGCGAGAACTCCCGCCATCACGATCCGGCCCGCCACCTCGAGGAACGACACGCCGAGGACGGGGTCGATACGCCCCATCAGCTACCGAGCTCGTCGATGGGCCCCACCGGCCCGCGCCGGGCGTACCACTCGTAGCCGTAGACGGCGGCGAAGTCCGAGGCGGGCAGTCGCATCGCCGAACAGCTCTCGGGGATCTGGCTGGCGTGGGCAGCCATGGCCTGGCGTTTGGTCTCGAGCACGGAGCGAACGTCGACCGTGCAGTCGATCTCCACCGTCGACAGCCCGAGCGGAGTCGCGGCCAGGCCGAGCTCACTGCGCTCGGGTTGATGGGAGGCGTGGTGTTCCTGCGATGACCGGGAGGCCTCGACGACCAGGTGGGTCTCCACGAAGTGAAGGTACTCCCGGTCGACCGTGGCCTCGTAGAGGATCGGCACACCGTGGTTCTCGGCCGCCCGCACCCCGACCAGATGCACCTGCACGTGGTCGGGGTGCCCGTAGACGCCACGGTCGTCGTAGGTGACCAGGGCGACGGGTTCCTCTTCGTCGAGGATCCGGCCGAGGCGTTCCGCCGCCTCGTCGACGGAGGAATGGGCGAAAGCGGCGTCCGATGGCGTCCCTTCCCGCCCGGGCGCCAGGGTGGTCCCCGCCATCCCCGAGTCGTGGTAGCCGAGGAACTCGATCCGAGCCGCCCCCAGCCGTTCGGCGGCCTGGGCCGTCTCCGCCACCCGCCGCACGGCCAACGGCACGTCGGGGCCGACGAACGCCGAGGTCTCACCCTGCTCGCCCTGGGTGGCCAGCACCAGGACCAGTCTCCACCCGCGTTCGGCCAGCAGCGCCATCGTCCCGCCGGTGAAGATGGCTTCGTCGTCGGGGTGGGCGTGCAGGAACACGACGGTGCCCGGCGCCTGGTCACCCGCGTGCATCGCTCCAGCATGACCCGGCGGGCGTCCCGCCGGGAGAACTCAATCTCGCAGGTAGGACAGCAGGCGAAGTATCTCGATGTAGAGCCAGACGAGGGTGATCATGATTCCGAAGGCGGCGAACCAGCCGTAGCGCTCGGGCACTCCCTGCCTGGCCCCCTTCTCGACCATGTCGAAGTCGAGGACCAGGTTGAATGCCGCCACGGCGATGACAGCCAGGCTGAAGAGGATGGCGACAGGACCGCCGTCCCGCAGGCCGAGCCCACCGTCGGTGAAGATTCCGGCGATGGCGTTGACCACGATGAGCACGAGGACACCGATGGTGGCGCCGACGACCATCTTGGTGAACTTGGGCGTCACACGGATCCGGCCGCTTCGGTAGAGCCCGAGCATCGCCGCGGTCACCGCGCCCGTGCCCACCACGGCCTGCACCACGATGCCCGGGTAGCGGGCGTTGAAGACCTGGCTGATGGCGCCGAGCGCCACTCCTTCCAGGGCGGCGTAGGCCAGGATTGGGGCGGGGTTGCTGACCTGCTTGAAGATGATGAAGAGGGCGAGACCGAACGCGATCAGGGCGGCGGGAAGCGCCAGGACGCCGAGGTCGAGTGCCCAGGTGAGCGCGCCCGTCGCCACCGCCGTGACCAGCAGGATGGCGGTGCGCTCGACCACGGACTCCACGGTCATGCGACCGGTGTCCCTTGCGGTGGCGGTGGGCCCGAAGTAGACTTGCTCAAGCGGGTCCGCCGTCTGCGGCCCGCCGCGGCCGTTGAACGCCGGGCTGCGGTTGAGAGCGGGGTTGCTGCTGGTACGCAACGTCAGACTCCTCCTTGGATCCGGCGCGTTGCCGGTCTCGCGACCCACGATAGGTGTTCCACAGTGGAAACGACGGGCAACGCCCCCGTGTTCCGAATAGGTCAGCGCCGCCCGCGGATGAAGTTCATGGCCTCGGCCCGCGTCGCCGGCTCCACGAACTGGCCGCGGACGGCCGAGGTGATGGCGAGCGTGCCGGGAGTGCGCACACCTCTCATGGTCATGCAGAGGTGCTCGGCCTCGACGACGACCAGCACCCCGCGGGGCTCGAGGCTGTCGACGATCTCGTCGGCGATCTTACTGGTGAGTCGTTCCTGGACCTGTGGGCGCCGGGCGTGGGAGCCCACCAGGCGGACGAGCTTGGACAGGCCGGTGATGCGTCCGTCGAGGGCCGGGATGTAGGCGATGTGGGCCTTGCCCACGAACGGGATGAGATGGTGCTCGCACATCGAGGCTAGGGGGATGTCCCTGACCATCACCATCTCGTCGTGATCGGCGGCGAAGGTCACCGAGAGGTGCTGGCCGGAGGGGTCGTCGAGGCCGGCGAACAACTCCGCGTACATGGCCGCCACCCGCTCGGGGGTACGAACCAGCCCCTCGCGGTCGGGATCCTCGCCGATCGCTTCGAGGATCTCGCGGACGGCCCTAGTCAGGCGGGCCTCGTCGACAGGCACGGTCGCCGGCGATCAGGGGGTGGAGAGTGGCCGCACCCGACGGGTGGCGGCGGCGGACGTACCGCCGGCCGGACGGGCGCCGCCCCGGGGCACGTCGGTGAAGATCTCCATGACCTCGGGCGTGTCGAGGGTCTCCTTCTCAATGAGGGCGTCGGCCAGGCGGTCGAGGGTGGCGCGGTAGGTGACGAGCACGTCGCGGGCCTGGTCGTGGGCGTCCTCGATGAGCCGCCGAACCTCGGCGTCGATGCGGGCCGCCACCTGGTCGGAGTAATTGGGCTGGTGCCCGAAGTCGCGCCCGAGGAACACCTCGCCGTTCTTCTGTCCGAGTGCCTGGGGGCCGATCTCGTCGCTCATGCCGTACTCGGTGACCATGGCCCGGGCGATCTCGGTGGCCTTTTCGATGTCGTTCTGGGCGCCGGTGGTGGGGTCGAGGAAGATCAGCTCCTCAGCCGTGCGTCCGCCGAGGAGCATGGCCAGCTGGTCACGGAGCTGAGAGCGGCTCACCAGGTACTTGTCCTCGGTGGGTAGCGCCAGCGTCCAGCCCAGGGCCCGGCCCCGGGCGATGATCGAAATCTTGTGGATGGGATCCGCGTGGGGGAGGGCGTGTCCCACCAGGGCGTGGCCGCCCTCGTGGTAGGCGATGACCCGCTTCTCCTCGTCGGAGATGAGGCGCGACTTGCGCTCCGGCCCGGCGATCACCCGGTCGATGGCTTCCTCGAGCTGGGGCATGCCGATCTCGGCGAAGCCCCGGCGGGCGGTGAGCAGAGCCGACTCGTTCATGAGGTTGGCCAGGTCGGCGCCGGTGAAGCCCGGGGTACGCCGGGCCAGGACTCCGACGTCGACGCCCTTGGCCAGGGGCTTGCCCTTCGCGTGGACGTTGAGGATGGCCCGCCGTCCCTCGAGGTCGGGGCGGTCGACCACGATCTGGCGGTCGAAGCGGCCGGGACGAAGAAGCGCCGGGTCGAGAATGTCGGGTCGGTTGGTGGCGGCGATGAGGATGACCCCGGCGGTGGTGTCGAAGCCGTCCATCTCGACGAGGAGCTGGTTGAGGGTCTGCTCCCGCTCGTCGTGACCCCCACCCATGCCCGCGCCGCGATGGCGGCCCACGGCGTCGATCTCGTCGACGAACACGATGGCGGGGGCGCTGGACTTGGCCTGGGTGAACAGGTCCCGTACCCGGCTGGCACCTACGCCCACGAACATCTCCACGAAGTCCGACCCTGAGATGGAGAAGAACGGCACGCCGGCCTCGCCGGCCACGGCCCGGGCGAGCAGGGTCTTGCCCGTGCCGGGGGGTCCGAACAGGAGTACGCCCTTGGGGATCTTGGCGCCCATGGCCTGGAACTTGGCCGGAGCCTCGAGGAACTCTTTGATCTCCTGGAGCTCCTCCACCGCCTCGTCGGCCCCGGCCACGTCGGCGAACGTGACCTGGGGCTGGTCCTTGTTCACCGTCTTGGTCTTGGCCTTGCCGAACTGCATCACCCTGCTGCCGCCGCCCTGCATGGTGTTCATCACGAACAAGAAGGCTCCGATGAGCAGCAGAAATGGCAGGAGGGTCTGGACGAGGGTCAACCACAGCGGATCGGTCTGGTGATCGACTTTGACCTCGACGCCCGCAGCCCGGATCTGGTCGACCACCTTCGGGGCATCGTCTTTTACGTAGTTGACCTCGTAGGACTTGCCGTCGGCCAGCTTGCCTTTGATGTTGCCTGAGCGGTCGCCGATGGTGGCGGTGCGCACCTGCTCGTCTTTCAGCCTCTGCTCGAACTGGTCGAGCCGGAGTTTGGTGGCGTCGTCGCTCGGGCGGAAGAAGCCGCCGACGATGAGGATGGCGACGAGGGCGGCGATGATGTAGACGACGGGCCGGCGCAGGAGCTTTGTCACAGTGTTTCTCAGGTTACCGGTCCCTTTGGGGCTCGCGACCGGCGGGCCAGTCACTGCCCCTCGGCCGGCGGGCCGGCGTAGACGTGGACGGACGGGAGATTGCGGTACCGCTCGCTCACGTCGAGGCCGTAGCCGATCACGAAATCCGGGGGGATGCGGAACCCGACGTAGCGCAGGTCGGGCTCGTGGGTCTGCACCCCGTCGCGCAGCAGGAGAGCACACACCTCGAGCGAGGCTGGGTGGCGGGCTCTGAGGTTCTTGCGCAGGTAGGAGAGGGTGAGCCCGCTGTGGACGATGTCCTCCACGATGATGACGTCGCGATCGCTGAGGTCGAGGTCGAGGTCCTTCACGATGCGCACGACGCCGCTGGTCTTGGTGGCGCTGCCGTAGGACGACACGGCCATGAAGTCGAACTCCACGGGCAGGTCGATGGCCCGGGCCAGGTCGCTCATGAAAACGAAGGCGCCCTTGAGTACGCCGACGAGGAGGGGCGCCCTCCCGGCGTAGTCGGCCGTGATCTGCCGGCCGAGGGCGTGGATGCGCTCGCTGAGCTGTTCCTGGGTGATTACGACGGGCCCGACGTGACCGTCGGGGGAGGAGATCACGGCGCGACGGTAGACCACGCGCCGCCGGCCATCATCCGCCTTCGAGACGAAGGCGCCCGGCCGACCTGGAGACCCGCCGGCCGGCGCCGATCTCCGCCGACCGGCATCGCCCGCGAGCCACGTCGAGAACCCGTTCGACGGCCGCCGCCCCCGGGGGGTGTTCGCGCCCCTCGGTCAGCCAGCGGCGGAGGGCCCGCCGGGCCAGGGCGACCGGCGCCCCGGCCAAGGCGGCGGCGTCGGTGGGGTCGAGCGCCCGAGCCAGGTCGTCGAGGAGCTCGGCCTCCTCGCGAAGCAGACCAGCCTGGCGGACCAGGACAGCGGCTACGTCGCGTTGGGCGACCGACTCCAGGAGGGGCAGGACCTCGGCGCGCACCCGGTTGCGCCGGAACTCCGGATCCGAGTTGGTGGGGTCGTCCACCGGGGTGAGGCCGCAACTCGCCACCAGGGCAAGCGTCTCCGCCCGTCGCAGCCCCAGGATGGGGTGTCCCGCAGGGGCCATTCCCGCCATCCCGTCGAGGCCCGCGCCCCGCAGGAGGTTGAGCAGCACGGTCTCGGCCTGGTCGTCGGCGGTGTGGCCGGTGAGGACGTCGGGAGGCAGCACCGAGTAGCGGGCGGCGCGGGCCCGGGCCTCCAGGTTCGGACCCGGGGCCACCGTCACCCGCTCGGCCCGGAAGCCCGCTCCCAGGCGGCGGGCGGCGTCGTCCACCACCTCGGATTCGGCCGCCGACCCCGGTCGCAGCCCGTGATCGACGTGCACGGCGGTGACGGGGCAGCCCGTGGCCGTCGCCAGCACCAGCAGGGCGAGCGAGTCGGCGCCCCCCGAGACGGCGCAAGTGACGGGAGCGGGGGGTGGGGGGAAGGTGCAGCGGGCCAGCAGCTCCCGGTGCGCGCCCGCAGGCGGCGGCGGGCCCGCCGAGGCCGGCGGTGTCGTCAGCTCGCTGCTGGCTCGGCCGATGCCACTCTCGACAGCCACAGCTCGGGCGCCTTGATCTCGGGGAGTGTGGGGATCCACTCGGGTCCCCGCCAGAGCAGTTCGACGGAGGCGCCGGGGGCGTTCTCCACGGCCTCGAGGAACTCCTCGCCCTCCTTGTACTGGCGGAGCTTGGCCTCGAGCCCGATCATCTTCTGCAGCAGGCGTGCCGCCCCCCCGGCCTGGCGGCGGTCGTGGAGCACCTGGTGGAAGCGCTCGGCGCTGGGGATCCGGCCGGCGCCGGCCCGGCCCATCACGACGTCGCCGTGGCCTTCGAGCAGGCTCATCAGACCCTGGATGCGCTGGAGAACGGCACGCTGCTCGGGACCGGCCAGCAGCGTCACCAGCCCACCTTCGTCGAGGGGGTTGTGGCCGGCGCGGGCAGCGTCGACGGCCCGGCGCAGAGCGTCGACGAACCGCTTGGGATCGGGGTCGAAAGCGGCCAGGCTGCTGTCGAGGAGGGAGAGGAAGTGCGGCCGCATCCAAGGGATCCCCGTGAACTGGGCCCGATGGGTGACTTCGTGGAGGGCCAGCCAGAGGCGGAACTCCCGGGGAGGGAAGGCGTAGCGCTTCTCCAGGGCGAGAACGTTCGGGCCCACGTAGTAGACGATGTCCTGCTCGTCGGGCTCCTCGTTCTCGATGATGAGCAGGTCGTACTGACCGAGCACCCTGGTCGACATCCATCCGAGGAGGGCGCCGACTTCCGCACCGGCCACCGTGCGGCCGGCGTCGGCCATGCGCCCCGTGCCCATGCGGTCGCCCAGGCGCTCGGTGAGCGGGCGGAGCATGCGCCGGAACGACTTCAGGTTGGCATGCACCCAACCGGGCCGGTCGGTGACCCGCACCCGAGCCGGGCCCGCCAGCGATCGCAGGCCGGTCTCCTGGGCGACCAGCTCCTCGGCCTCGGCAGTGAACTCGGCGAAGTCGGGGGCCAGGGAGGCGTAGAGATAGGACTCGGCCAGGGGCTCACGCCGCGACACCCGGGCGGCCACTCGCTCGGCCACGTCCCAGGCGACCGGGTCACGGGGGTCGGCGATGGGCACCCGCTCTACTGCTTGGGGTAGCGGGCGGCCGTCACCTTCAACAGGTACCGGACGAAGAAGCCCAGGATGGCGAGGATGGTGACGAGCATGACTCCGGGAGCCAACCAGTAGGTCCAAGGCTTGCCGAAGGCGAGGATGACGTCCACGGAGGTGATCCTAGGCCGTGGCGAGGCACTAACCACATTCGGGGCGGCCTCGTCCGGGCGCTGTGCGTAGGCCGGAGCCCTGGTCGGCTCCACCCACGCCCAACGGGACTAAGCGATCTTCTTGCCCCTGAGGCGAGGAACCGTCATCGGTTCGTGCCGGTAGCAGAAGATGCCGTCGTTGTAGATCGAGAGTCGGGTTCCACATTCACTGTGACGACAGACCCGTCCCGCCTTGAACGCCTTGGAGGGCTTGTCGTTTCCGGAGATGGGGTGGGCTCCCACGGATGCCTCTGACATATCCGGAGCAACCGACACCCGGGGCCGGCTATTCCTGCCGGGAGCGGGCCTACTCCTGGAGCCGGGCGAGGGCGTCGGCCACCCGCTGACGCAGCTCGTCGGGCACCCGGTCGCGGCACCGTTCGGACACGACGACCCGCAGCTCGGCCTCGAAGTCGAAGGCGTCGAGGCACGGCGGACAGTCGTCGAGGTGCGCGGAGATCAGCATCCTGCGCTCCTCGGTGAGCTCGCCGTCGATGTAGTGGTAGAGCAGCTCTGCTGCTTCCGTGCAGTGGCTACCCATGTGCTGTGCCCTCACGGTTCGAGATCAAGAAACCAATCCACGCTGGCGTCCGAACTCGTACAACTGTTTTTGGAGCGCTCTTCTTCCGCGGTGGAGGCGACTCATGACGGTTCCGATGGGAACATCGAGAATCGCGGCGATCTCCTTGTACGAAAATCCCTCGACGTCGCCGAGAAGAACCGCCAGCCGAAACTGCTCCGGCAGGGCTTCGATCGCCTCCTTCACCTCGGTCTCGGTGAAGTGGTCGAGGACCTCGTCCTCGGCGCTGCGGCCCGCCTCTGCGCCCTCGAGCCCGCCTAGGCGGCGGTAGAGGTAGAGGTTCTCCACGTCGTCGATGTCGGTTTCCTCGGGCCGGCGCTTCTTCGCCCGATAGGAGTTGATGTAGGTGTTGGTGAGGATCCGGTAGAGCCAGGCCTTGACGTTGGTGCCCTCCTGGAAGCTGGCGAAGGCCCGGTACGCCTTGAGGTAGGTCTCTTGCACCAGGTCCTCGGCGTCGGAGGGGTTGCGGGTCATGCGGAGGGCGGCCGTGTAGAGCGCGGGCATGTGCTCCATCGCCACTTCGGTGAACTGCGCCTGATCCGCCACCGCGCCACCCTAATCCCGCGGCCGGTCTCCCCAGCAGCGGCCGCGGAAGCGATCTCCCGGGCCTGGGGCCTCGGGCCGGCGGCGCTGGGGCGGGGCAGCGGCGGTGCGGGAAGGTCCTCGAGGCACCGGCGGCTCCAGCGTGCCCACGGCCTCCCGCAGGAGGTCCACCGCCTGGCGGGAGCGTCCTGGCCACCGCCGCTTCTGGTGAACTGCTGTGATGGTCACCGCCTACGGCGTCCTGGCGCTCACCTTCATGATGACGATGTACGCGCTCGAGCAGCGCCACCGCCGCTATGTCCTCGCCTTCGCCGTCGGTTGTGCGTTGTCGAGCTTCTACGGCTTTGTCTCCGGAGCGTGGCCGTTCGGCGTCGTCGAGGCGGTTTGGGCCCTGCTCGCCCTGCGCCGATACAGGAACACCCCAGGCGGTGTCGCCGGATGATCGTCGGCCTCAGTCAGCAAGGAGGGGCATTGCGATAAGGACGGCTCCGTCGGGAGGGTCAGGAAAGGCAGTCGCTGAACCGGACGCGGTCACTGCCACCACCAGCACGTCACCCTCGACGAGATCGTGCTCCTCGGCGCGCGCCGACCGCACGCCAAATCGGGAACCGGAGACCATCCGACGCGGGGCGATGCACCGGCTGCCAA
>Ga0183260_10003654_pt1 | contig 12377 bp, 9 predicted proteins | sample AntDrymUQ4972206_2_FD_129768 | JGI IMG/M metagenome (GOLD analysis project Ga0183260, IMG submission 129768) | Polar desert sand microbial communities from Dry Valleys, Antarctica - metaG UQ497 (22.06) (version 2) (version 2) | ecosystem: Environmental > Terrestrial > Soil > Desert | place...
AAGACGCCCGAACTCCGTAACACTTCTTGCGCAAAGGCGATTGACGCCTCGTCGCGGGTATTGAATTCCGTTACTCTACGCGCCTCAAATTTACAGTTTTGCCGCGTGCCGAGACCATGCCCTGTAAACATCGAAATTCACTTTCGACCTCCAAACAGAAGCGTCCCAATTGTCACCTATCCGGTCGAACAGACCTCTGGCAGTTTCGCGGTCGCCAGCTAGCGCGGCGAACTTGCAGGCTTCATTCAGTCTCGACGGGGTGGCCCCGTGCCGCGCTTCCAAAGCGATGAAACCTTGCTTCATTCTGGGCCACGAAATCTGGTTTTCTTGAAAAAATCTGTCCTTGTAAAAATTATAGACGTGCGAAGTGATGAGGTAGTAAAGGATTGCCCCTTCCTCCGCGCCACGCTGACGGTATGCTTCGTCGGCGAACTCCTCCCAATCTCCCGGCTCGCCGTGCCACCGTGGTAGTAAGTACAAGGCCTTTACTCTGTGTACGTAAAAGTAGTCAGGCTCGATTCGTATTGCTTCCCTAAAGAGTTTGTCGAAGCGTTCAAACTCCCATCCTTGACCAACCCCGACCGACAACATCGCTACGTACCCGTGGGGGCACTTGCCTCGCCATTCGTCCTTCCCGTTCAGTGCTTTTTCGGCAAGTTCTAAACGATCTCTGAACAGCCTCCACCCGTCTTCCGTGACGGTAGACGCGTAGCCGTAGCCACGCGCGTGCCACGCATAAGCGACCAGTGCGCTGCCTAGCGCGACACGCGCTGTTATTGAGTTAGGGTATTGATTTATCCATTGGCGAAGCTTAGTTAAGTGAAACTCCCACTGTCTGTCGGTCGCGTCAGAGTTGCCAAATGGCGCGCTTAACGTGTGATAGACGGCGTATAACTTCCACGTGCCTCCGAGGAATTTCTCTTTCCCGTCGCGGGCCTGAGAGGCGATGGCGTCTATCGGAGCAAACTTCTCGTCGTACAAATTATCTTGAATCTCACTTATTAGCTTTACCTTCATCTCGACAGGAATGTGCTCCGAGGCTTGACTGCGTGCGGGCGTAACGCGCGTAGGCAGAGGTTTTTCTTTGGAGACCGCGGTGCATGAAGCGACGTGCCCGCAGGCGATAGCGAGCAGAAAAAATTGGGTGACGAGTTTAATTCGCACAAGTATGACTCCTCGTTTGCTCCGAAGGGACGAGCAAAAGGTCTGGGCCTAATGACGGGCTAGGCGGGTTTAGATGTTACGAGAGGAATGGGAGGGCAAAACGATAGTAACGAGTTTTGGGAAATCGCTCAAGAAGAATTTCTTAGCGGCTTGACTTGATGCAATCCGACCTGAAAACGAAAGGTTTTCCTAACGCTTCACACGGGGGGCGGGTAGTCTCTGGCGGCTGAGTTGAACGAGAGCTTTGGGCGGCACTGGAGTGCCGGCCCGACGTTCGCCGCCGCAACTGCCGCAACCGGACGCGCACGACGAAGCGTTGTTGCTGCCGGTCGCAGTGAATGAGTGCAGGCGTGCCCAGCCTCGCCGCGATACGTAAGCGAGCGCGGCGAGAATGATGAGGGCGACAGTGACAGTTTGCCAGTCGAACATAAACGCGCCTTAACTAAACCCCAGAAGACGCCCGCCCTGAAAGGTAATGAGCGAAGCGACGTAGGCGAGCGCGAGCATGTAGCCGACCATGAAGAGCGGCCAGCGCCACGAGTTTGTCTCGCGCCTGACGATTGCGACCGTTGACATGCACTGACAGGCGAGCACGAAAAAGACCATCATCGAAACCGCCACGAGCGGCGTCCATGCCGGAGTCCCGTCCGGGCGTTTGGCGTTTTGCACCGCTTCGATAAGCGACGGCGAATTTTCCTGCGCGTCAGGCCCGGCATTGTAGACAATACTGAGCGTCGAGACGAGCGTCTCGCGCGCCGCGAACGATGAGATCAGTGCGATGCCCATTTTCCAGTCGAAGCCGAGCGGCGCGATCAACGGTTCGATAAAACGACCCGCACGCCCCGCGAAACTCTGCCGTACCTGCTCGCCCGCTGCGTCCAATGTCTCCGGCGTGTTCGTTGTCGGCTCTATTCGCGGAGTCTGTTCCCCCCTCGCTTCTGCCCCGGTCTCGCGCATCGCCTGAGCGACAGTTCCCTCCACTTCACCGTGTACGTTCGCCGCCTCATAACGCGGGAACGTGACGAGCGCCCACAGAAGAATCGAGATGGCGAGAATCACCGTCCCGGCGCGCTTGACGAAAAGCCAAGCGTTTGAACGCATCGTCTGCGCGACGTTCAGCAGACTCGGTGCGCGATAGGGCGGCAACTCCATCACGAGCGGCGGCGGTGGCGATTTCAGAATCGTGCGCTTCAAAATCCACGCGACGCCGACCGCGACCAGGATGCCGAGCAAATACATTGACATGATGATGAGCGCACCCAGCGGCAGGAAGCCGAAAACTTTCTGCGCGGGGAATAACGCGGCGATCATCAGCGTGTAGACCGGAAGTCGCGCCGAGCAGCTCATCAACGGCGCGATCATAATTGTCGCCAAGCGGTCTTTTGGATTCTCGATGGTGCGTGTCGCCATGATTCCCGGAATAGCGCACGCGAAAGAACTAAGTAGTGGGATAAAAGCTTTGCCGTGAAGTCCGACGCCCCGCATCAATCTGTCGAGCAGGAACGCCGCCCGCGCCATGTAGCCGCTGTCTTCCAATAGCGCAATGAAAAAGAAGAGCAGAAGAATTTGCGGCAGGAAAACCAGCACGCCGCCGACGCCGGCAATTATCCCGTCAGCAATGAGATTCGCCAGCAAACCCTCCGGCAAACTGCCGCGTACCGCTTCCTGAAGTTGGCCGAAGCCGCCGTCAATTAAGTCCATCGGCACCGTCGCCCACGAAAAAATTGCGACGAAAACCAAAAGCATCACGAGCAGAAGAATGACCGGGCCGAAAATTCTATGAGTCACCCACGAGTCAATGCGCTCGGTCGTGCTCGAACGTGCGTGCTCCGCTCCGCGCACCGTCCCGGCGGTGATGCGTTCGATCCGTTCATAGCGCGCTAGAAGTGTTTTCTGCCATCCGTTAGCATTGCCTTCAGCGTGTGCAAACAAAGACCGACCCGCGCCGGCGTTGCCGTGAATGCTTTCCGCCATTTCCAAAACTTTTTCGGCGAGACTTTGTAGCCCGCGATTCTGCTTCGCCCCCACCGCAACGATTGGCACGCCCAACTCGGCGCTCAGCTTTTCGATGTCAATGCGGAGATTGCTTCGTTCCGCGATGTCCATCATCGTCAGCGCGACGACCACCGGACGACCTATTTCAAGGAGTTGTGTGACGAGGTAGAGATTACGTTCGAGGTTGGTCGCGTCTACGACGGCAACAATCACATCGGGCACAGGCACGGCGCTTACTTTTCCTGTCAGAACGTCGCGCGCGATTTGTTCGTCAATTGACGTGGCATCCAGACTATAGAGGCCGGGAAGATCAACGAGGCGAGCCGGCGGCGCGTCGGGCGCGAGTGCCCACACGCCCTCCTTGCGCTCGACGGTCACGCCCGGGTAATTCGCCACCTTCTGCCGCAACCCCGTCAGCGCATTGAAGAGACTCGTTTTCCCCGCATTCGGATTACCCGCCAGCGCGACGATTAACTGTCGCGCCGGAGCGCGAGTCGCGGCGGCAGATTCGCTCAACGTGGAAGGCGATTCAAGTAGTGTGCTCATAAATTGCGAATCGAAAAACTGTGAATCGTTGGCAGCGTTCGGCGCACAGCAGGCACTCAATAAGCAGTCCTCGTATACTTAGGAACCGCGCGCGCCAACAACACCAGACGTTAACTGAGTACTAGCCGTATCAAAGTACATGGAAAGCGCCTAAGAGTCCCATGACGATGAAAACGATGCCAGTCAGATTGTATTCAATGTGGAAATCTTTACTACTCACATCCCAAGGCAAAACCTTGCCCAAATTATTACGCGCGCTTCGAGCCAACGGCCTACTGAAAATAATGAACAGCAAGCCGACGAGAATTAAGATAACTGCTACGCTTATGTTCACTGAACCTTACGAAATATGTAAGCAATATAATTACAATTCACGAATTACGATTTACGGATCGCTACCGTGATTGTCCTCGCTTCCGTGCGTCGCAGGGCGAGGTGGTAGTTGCGCACCCGAACTTCGAGTGGGTCGCCGAGCGGTGCGGCCTTGATTAAACACACCGGCGCACCCGGCACGACGCCCATCTCCATCAGGCGCTTCGCCACCGCGTCCGCGCCGTTGACGGCGACGACGAGCGCCTCAGTGTTGAAAGGGAGGGCATCAAGGGTTAGTTGTGAATTTGAAAGATGTTTGAGCAATTACTAATCCGGGGCATCTTCAGCAACTTAAACTCAACAAAATACGCGGCAAAGTATATGCTTGTTGAAAATAGATTTCAATTTCACTTGATAGCAATGGATGGTTCAGCGGCTTTTTGTGCGGAGAACTTTAACGATGATTCTATTGAAGGCTGATCGGAAGGATTGCCAGATCAGCACGCAGAGGGCCGAAGGGTGTGCTGGCCGTGAGCCGCACAGGAAGACGCCGCGAGTCAGTCGTGACCCATAATCTCAGAGCGAATCTGTCGCCTTCAGAATCATCTGTTAAAAGTGACAACTCCACGGCGGGGATACGCTGCCCGCCGACTTCAATTGTTTGACGTTGGAGCGCGGTGACGATCAAAAGGCGCGGGCGTTTGTTGATGAGCAGCGAGACCGCACTGCGCTTCTGCGGTGTGAGATCAAAAGAGCGTAGCGCGTAGAAGACGGAGATTAAATCATGCGTCCCGACCGGAAGTTCTAAACGAGTTCCGTCATCGAAAGTCGCGGTGCCGAGTTCCTGTTTGGTGCTGACTGCCCAGTTGGTGCGGCGTCGCCCCTCTTGCAACTTCAGTTCCGTGCGGAACGGAAGCAGTGTCGTCGCGTCAACGTAAGAAGTGATTTGATCGTTAACGGGAAAGAGCCGCTGACCGGCACCTGTCGTCTCCAACACGGCGGCCAACATCAACCCGTCCTGATTGAAGTAGCGCCCGCGCGGGCGCACCTGCAACGACGCCTTGCCGACGGCCTGCGGTTGTTCGCCGACGAAAAAGTTGAAGTTCAGTTCTTCACCCGTCGTGAAGGGAAGTCCCGGCAGAGCGGCTCCGGCGGGATTCCTCACCGCGCGCGGATCAATCGGCTGCACCGGCGGATTAGTCGTCGAGTTCGCGCCGGGCGTCGTCGCCGCGAGCGGTGAGGTGGGCGTCGCGGAAACAACGTCGGCGCTGGCGATTTCCGCACGAATCTCGCCCGCCGCGAGTTGCGCCGTCATGAGCACGGGAATGTGAAGCTCGTCGTCTGTGAAGTGGAGTTGCAGCCGGTAAGCATTAATTTCCTTGTTGCCGGGAACGCGCACATGCGCCACGAGGGTATTGAATGAACCGATGTTAGTTCTGAGAAGTTGCCGCCCGGCGACTTTAAGCTCGGCACGATATTCAATGGCATCGTACTGAACGACAAACGGATGCACCACGCCGGGCGATAAAGGTAGAGCGCGCGCGCGATAAAGCGCTGAGAGAAGATCGGACGCGCCGGAAACTTCACGCGGCGTCTGCGCCAGCTCGGAACTATCGGGCGATGGGCCATCGCTGGGCGGCGCATCATCGCGTTTCAACTGCTGTGAGCGGAAGGGAAGTCCCGTCGCAGGGTCTACATAAGAAACGAAATCATCATCAATCGAATAGAGCGCCGCGCTGACGACGCCGAGGGTTTTGACGTGAGCGCGCAACTCGATGCCGTCGCGCCCGTAAAAGTTTCCGCGATTGACGACCTGCAATTCCGCGTGCGCGGCGGTCGGGAAGTTTGAGAACGAAATGTTATAGGTGAGGCGTTCGCCGACGCGGTACGATGGAGCGGAGAAGGGCGTCGCCACGCCGTTGCCGCTCTGCGCACAAGTAGGCGCGCACAGCAGCAGTAGTGTCAGGAACCCTGCACACCCCAATAATGATCGTCGTTTGCTATTCAAAACTCGCTCCACCTTCTTCGGTGAATTCATCCGCCCGACTCTCAAGTTTTCCTGTGGCTCTCAGAATAAGCGCCACAAAAGCAACTCGCGCAAATGTTATACGGTATGAGAGTTGAATGAAAGCAGCGTTCTTACCGGTTTTCACTTTTGCCTTTGACCTTTTTACTTTTGCCCTTCTGCTTACCGGGCGGAAGTTACACGCTGCGTGCTCCTCTTCGTTCCGCCGGCTTCAGGCGAATGTTCACATATCGTCAAATTCACGTAGCCACTCTCGCACGCGGACGCGGTCGGAGAGAAGCGCGGTGTGTCCCGCGCCCTCAATCAGTTTCAACTTAGCGCGGGGCAATCCGGCGGCAATCGCCTTCGCGGCGCTGATGCTGTCAAGAAAACGGTCTGCCGTTCCGGCAACGACGAGCGCCGGAATGTTTATCCGGGAGAGATGAGTCCGCAGGTCTGTATTGCGAATAATCCGCATCCGTGAGATGTAGCCCTCGCGCGGGACGATGCGTGTGTGCTCACGAAATAATCGCCGATCTTCCTCGCCGATGTCATCGCCGAAGAGGACGTTTCGCGTCGCCCGCGTGCGATACGCCTTCATCAAAGCATACGGCACGACGGAAAAGAGCGCGACCCCGAAAGTGATCCGCGCGCGCTCGGCGAAGTGTGGAAAGGTGTTCACGAGAATCATTCGCTTGAAGATTTCGGGATACGCGAGCGCCGCCGCCATCGTGAGCAACCCGCCGAAAGACTCGCCCAACACCGTCGCCCGCTCGAATCCCGCATCGCGGACGATCCAAAGTAAATCTTCAATCAGCGCCGGCATCGCGTAGCTGCCGACGCCGCGTAGAGGGAAAGTAATGACCGTGTGATCGCGCGCGAGGTCGGCGGCCTGCTTGTAAAAGAGCCTGCCCGTTCCCTCGACACCAGCGACGTAAACGAACGCCGGGCCGCTCCCCTGTCTTTGATATTCAGGCTCCATTGGAATAGTAGGCAGAAGGCAGAAGGCAGAAGGCAGTAAGCAGCGGGCAGCAGGCAGTGATGTGATTTCTCATAGTTTTGTTACCGCCTCGAAATCTCAAATCTGAAATTGCTTGATGACTACCTGCTCTGCCTACTGCCTTCCGCCTTCTGCCTTCTGCATTTGATGAACAATCTCTTCCGCCGCGCGTGCCGGGTCGGATGCTTTAAGAATGGCGCGACCGACGACGATGTAATCGGCTCCGGTGGCGACGGCTTCGGTGGGAGTCATCACCCGCTTCTGATCGTCGTGAGTGATTCCGGCGGGGCGCACGCCGGGCGTCACAATCAGAAAGCCGGTGCGTGCAACCGCCTTCCGTACCGGCGCGATTTCGTGGGGCGATGCCACTACACCATCGAGACCGCTTTTGTCGGCTAGTTGCGCGAGCGTTGTGACCTGCGCTTCCATTGAGGACGCGGCGACGCCAATCTCCGCGAGCGTCGCGGCGGTGGAACTAGTCAAAACTGTGACGGCGATTAAGTGAGGCTTAGTGATACCTTCTTTCGCGGCGGCTTCGATTGTCGCCTCGCCCGCGCGGCGCATCATCTCGCCGCCGCCCGCCGCGTGTACGTTGAAGATCGAGACGCCGAGGCGGACGGCTTCGCGGCTCGCGGCGGCGACGGTGTTCGGAATGTCGTGGAATTTCAAATCGAGAAAAACGCGCCCGTCATCCCGAACAATCTCCCTGACAAATCCGGGGCCGACGGCGGTGAAGAGTTGCGAGCCGATCTTGAACATCCCGGCGTGCTCGCGCAACTTCACAAATAACTCGCGCGCCTCCCCGACGGTCTCCACGTCGAGCGCGACAATTAGTTTTTCTTTTACCGAATCAGTCACCTGCAAAATAATCAGTCCTCGTCAAATCAGATGGCGATCAGGCCGGAGTTTGTCAGAAGTGGGCAAACACGCCCTCGGTGTTGACCTTCACTTTTACCTTTTGCCTTTCTACTTTAGCCTTCCTGCACAGTTTATGCGGCGAGTTCGGCAGTGCGACAGCCGATTGCTTCATCGAGCGTGCGGAATCCTTCCTTATGCATAATCTCCGCCAACCCGTCGTTGACGTCACGCGCGATGGTCACGCCTTCATAAACGAGACCGGTGTAAAGCTGCACGAGGCTCGCCCCCGCGCAAATCTTTTCCCACGCATCGGCGGCGTTGAAGATTCCGCCGACGCCGACGATTGTGAGCGATCCACGCGACAGCCGATGAAGCGCCGCGATCATTCGCGTCGAGCTTTTGCGAAGCGGTGCTCCGCTCAAACCACCTTCTCCGCACTTCGCGATTATTTCCGGGGGCGAACGCAATTCCGCACGGCTCGTCGTCGTGTTTGTGGCGATGATGCCGGCGATTCCCGCCCGCCGCGCCACATCAACGATCATCTCCAACTCTCGCATCTCCAAATCCGGCGAAACTTTCACGAGCAACGGCACCGGCGTGCGCGTGAGTTTGGCAGAAAGCTCGCCATTCCTTTTTTGCAGCGCGTTGAGGAGGGACGACAAACGGTCGGCGCGTTGTAGCTCACGCAGGTGCGGTGTGTTCGGCGAACTGACATTGACCGCGATGTAGTCGGCGAGCGGGTGGACAATATCGAAGCTGGCGAGGTAATCGCCGACCGCGTCTTCGATTTCGACGATGCGGCTCTTACCGATGTTGATGCCGAGCACACAATCGGGACGACGTGCCGTTAGCTTTCGCGCGAGCGCTGCCGCGCCGTCGTTGTTGAAGCCCGCGCGGTTAATGAGCGCCTGATCTTTTGACAATCGAAATAGACGCGGTCGCGGATTGCCGGGCTGCGCGTGGTGCGTCACCGTGCCGACTTCGACGAAACCGAAACCGAGCGCCGCCATCTCCGGCGCGATTGCGCCATTCTTGTCGAAGCCGGCGGCCAGCCCCGTTGGGTTTGCGAACCTGAGTCCGAAACGCTCAAGCGTCCCGAACGGCTCGCGCCGGAAGCGACGCGCGGCGACGCGCCGCAACGCCCCCGCGCGCAGCCCCACGGAGAGCGCATGCAACGCAATCTCGTGCGCCGTCTCCGGCGGCAGACGAAACAACAGAGGGCGCAGCAGTGAGCGATAGAGCATGGACTGGGGTCGAGAAGAGACGTGCAGGTGAATGTATCGTTGTTACCGGTTTAGGTGTTTCGACGATACGCGCGCCGGCGGATTTCATCGGCTCTGACCGCGCGAAAGAGCGTAACAGAGCGGCGGAAAAGGTGTCAAAGAATGATGGTGAAGCTTTGGACTTCAAAGAGGCGGCGCACGAAACTGCTGAACATGAATTCAGCAAAATTATCGAGAGCAGCGTAAGTCAATATCCTTTCCGCGCGTCACACCCGCGCTTCTTCCTTCGCGCTCCGGCTGTGTGCTAGTATCCGCGCCAATGGAATTCGTGGAGAAAGCCCGCATCATGGACGGCCCGCGCATCAACCGCGCGCTGGCTCGTCTCGCCTCCGAGATCGTGGAGGATAATCACGGGGCCGGGCACCTTTACCTGATCGGCATTCAGCGGCGCGGCGTGCCGCTCGCAAATCGTCTAGCGGACAAGATTGCTGATTTAGAAGGCGAGCGCCCGCCGGTCGGAGTCGTGGACATCACACTCTACCGCGACGACCTCTCGACTGTCGGCGCGAATCCGATTATCAACCGCACAGACCTTCCGGCTGATGTCGAAAATCGTAACGTCCTTCTCATTGACGACGTGCTCTACACCGGGCGCACGATTCGCGCCGCGCTCGACCAGTTGATTGACTTCGGACGCCCGCGCCGCGTGCAACTCGCCGTCCTCATTGATCGCGGCAAGGAACACCGCGAACTTCCGATTCAGGCAGATTTCGTCGGCAAGTTCGTGCCGACGAAAAAGAGCGAGATCATCAAAGTGATGCTTGATGATTTCGACGGCGAGGAAGGCGTCGCCATCGTCGAGCGGCCATCAGATGTAAGCTCATGAGAGGCGGCCAGCAATGGTCGCTTTTTTGTATCCGCAGCCGGAGACTTGGCAGGCATGATGAGTGACGCAGTTGATTTGCAGGAAGAAAAGATTGAGCCAATCGCGGTTGAGAGTCAGAGCAAGCGGATGAAAGCCGGCCTGTCGCACAAGCATCTTCTGGGCATCCGTGAACTCGCGGCGGAAGAAATCACGCACTTGCTCGACACGGCGGAAACCTTCCGCGACATCTCGCAGCGCGAGATCAAGAAGGTGCCGGCGCTGCGCGGGCGCACCATCATCAATCTTTTCTTCGAGCCTTCGACGCGCACGCGCACTTCTTTTGAAATTGCCGGCAAGCGTCTGTCCGCCGACGTGATTAACGTCAGCGCCTCGACTTCGAGCGTGACGAAAGGCGAGACGCTTTTAGACACGGCGCGAAATCTTGAGGCAATGGGGCCCGACCTGATCGTGATCCGGCACCCTTCGGCGGGCGCTCCGCACAGCCTCGCGCGCGTGTGCAGCGCATCAATCGTCAACGCCGGCGACGGCGCGCACGAACACCCGACGCAAGCACTTCTCGATGCACTGACAATCCGACAACACAAGGGGCGCATCGAGGGACTCAAAGTCGCCATCATCGGCGACATTCTTCACTCGCGCGTCGCGCGCTCAAACGTCCAACTGCTAACGAAACTCGGCGCGACGGTTTCGCTCGCGGGGCCGGGCACGCTGGTGCCGCGTGACCTCGCCGCGCTGGTTGAGCAGATCGGCCTGCGAATCGAAACAGGAATCGAGCACGCCCTTGAAGGCGCGGATGTTGTAATGGTCTTACGCATTCAACGTGAGCGGCAGGAAACGGCCTTCTTTCCCAGCCTGCGTGAGTACGCGGTTCACTACGGACTTAATCTCCAGCGGCTCAGTCTCGCCGCGCCCGATGCCATCGTGATGCATCCGGGGCCGATGAATCGCGGCATTGAGATCGCTTCTGATGTCGCGGACGGCTCGCGCTCGCTGATTCTCGACCAAGTCGCCAACGGATTGGCCGTGCGGATGGCCGTCTTGTACCTGCTCGCCGGCGGGACGGCGACACCGGCGTAAGAAAGGATGAAGGCGGAAGGATCAATGAGGGTGACTAAATTACCTTACGCGGTGTGTGAGTTCAGCCGTCGAAGACGGCGATAGAGTAAAGCCCCGTGCGATGCCGCAAAGCGGCGAGCGCGGGGAAGCCCATGCCAACATCTCTCCAAGCCCGCATGAGCGGGCGGCAGAGCTGCTTTCCGCGCGCTGTCGCTATCTCCGATAGCTCATACGTCTTTTTGCTAATCTAACCCAGCACTCCGCTGTGCGTCGTACTGGGCTGTACTCTGGTCGCCTGCTCGCGCGGGCTAAGAAATACCTTCCGCGTAAGGTGAGTGACTAACTTCACTTGCCTCACTCGTTATGACCACTGACCACTGACTAAATGAGACTTCTGATCGCTAACGGATATGTCATTGACCCGACGCAGGGAATCAATGCGGGTAAGAATGTCTACATCGAAAACGGGCGCGTCGCGGCATTGCCGGAGCGCGGCGACGGCGTGCCCGAAGGTGCCGAAGTGTTCGACGCGACCGGCCTCGTCGTCGCGCCCGGCTTTATTGACCTGCACACACACCTGCGCGAGCCGGGTCAGGAATACAAGGAGACGATTGCGACGGGCGCGGCGGCGGCCATCGCCGGCGGATGGTCGAGCGTCTGCGCGATGCCGAATACCGATCCCATCAACGACAATCCGGCGGTCACGCATTTCATCATCGAGCAAGCGGCGCGCGCGAAACTGGCGAACGTCTTTCCGGTCGGCGCGATTACGAAGGGGTCGGGCGGCGCGGAACTCGCCGAGATGGGCGAGATGAAGCGCGCCGGTATCGTCGCCGTCACCGATGACGGGAGGCCGGTGCCTTCCGCCGGGATGATGCGCCGGGCGATGGAGTACGCGCGCGGCTTCGATCTGACGGTGATGGATCATTGCGAGGATCGCTCGCTCGCGGCGGGCGGCGTGATGCACGAAGGCGAGTGGTCGTTGCGTCTGGGGTTGCGCGGCGTCCCGGCGCTCGCCGAAGAGATTGACGCAATGCGTAATTGCGCGCTCGCGGAATTGACGGGAGCGCGTGTTCACCTCGCGCACGTCTCGACGCGAGGAGCGCTCGAAGCGGTCAGGCGCGCGAAGGAACGCGGCCTCTCCGTGACGTGTGAAGTCACGCCGCATCACTGGACGCTCACGGACGAAGCGGTCGAAGGCTACGACACCAACATGAAAATGAATCCGCCGCTCAGAAGCCGCGACCACGTCGGCGCGATTATCGAGGCGTTGCGCGATGGAACGATTGACGCCATTGCGACGGATCACGCACCGCATCATGCCGACGAAAA
>Ga0183260_10003655_pt1 | contig 12376 bp, 11 predicted proteins | sample AntDrymUQ4972206_2_FD_129768 | JGI IMG/M metagenome (GOLD analysis project Ga0183260, IMG submission 129768) | Polar desert sand microbial communities from Dry Valleys, Antarctica - metaG UQ497 (22.06) (version 2) (version 2) | ecosystem: Environmental > Terrestrial > Soil > Desert | place...
ATGGACTGCCCCGAAAAGACTGCGCCTTGATTGACGATGAGCGAACCACAGGAGATGTTGCCCTCCACCCTCGCCGAGGTGGCGAGTTCTAGGTTGCCCGCTGCGGTTACGTTGCCCTTATACCTGCCGCCGATGGTCACGTTGTTGGCTCTGATGTCTGCCTCTACCTCGGCCTCTTGGGCGACTATGACATCGCCCTCAGCGGTGATGTGTCCCTTGACGCCGCCTTCGATGCGAAGCGATCCCGCCGAGATCAGATTCCCCTCCAGCCTTGCGCCAGCCCCGACGACTGTCATCTCGTTCGGTTTGGACTGCGGCAGATCGGTCGCAGGCCGCTCCGCGGCCTGATAGCTCGTCGTCTCGGTTTGCTCTTGCTCGTTCTCGGCTCCTCGTCTTCTCATGGCTACCTCCGAACTGGCTGTTTATGGCCGAGTGCGTCGGCTATCGCTTGCTGCTCCTCGGTCGAAAGGTTGTGCTCAGAGCTTCCCGACACGATGTTCTTGGCGTAAACACGCGACTCTGCGCGCGCATTGATAGACGTGACAACGACTCCGTTGCCATGATCGTCGAGGATCGCTGCGGAGAAGGAGAGTCTTCCTCCCATGTCCTCGAAAGCATCGTAGCGAACTACCGCGAGGTTGCGAGCCGAGCGGCCGAGCAGAGCGAATAGTTCCGCCTGGCGCTGCTCCTGAAGATCCAGTTGGGCTTCCACGGAACGAACCTGCTCTAGATATGCGGCGACAGCCTCGAGCAGAGTCTTGCCGTTGTGTGTCCCTTGAAGCAGCAGCAGCGCCCGCCGAGCCGAATTGAGGCGCCGATGGGCCGACATGGCCAGCACAAGGGCGCTCGCCGCGATGGCGATGGCGATGATTAAGACGATCGTTGGGTTCAAGAGGCTCTCCGCTGACTGCCGCCGATAGTAGGCGCCTAGAATAGCGAACCCAATCACCCGGAGTTTTGACCCTTGGATGACGCCTCACTGAGAAACCTTCTGGAAGCCGTCCAGGCGGGAAACACCGACATCGACGCTGCCATGATGGCTCTCGAGCACCTCCCCTACGCCGATCTTGGATTCGCCAAGGTGGACCATCACAGACAGCTACGCAGCGGCCTCGCAGAGTCGGTGTATGCGCCCGGGAAATCACCGGAGCAGGTAGTTGTCATCTGCAGGGAGCTTCTAACCCAACCGGATGGGGCCGTAGTCGCCACACGCTGCGACGAAGCGCAGGCGAAAGCGATCAGTGCCTGCTTCCCCGAGGCAGAGATCGATGCTTCGTCGGGGCTCGCCATCCTAAGAAGGGCGAGCGAGCAGATCGATGGCTCGGTGATCGTCGTTTCGGCGGGCACAGTCGACCTCCCCGTCGCCAATGAGGCCCTCGGAACCCTTATAGCGCTCGGGGTGGATGCTCAGCATGTCGGCGACGTTGGAGTAGCGGGTCTTCACCGGCTGCTCGCATCGGCGCACCTTTTGAAAGACGCAAGTGTGATCATCGCGGTTGCCGGGATGGAAGGGGCACTTGCAAGCGTTGTCGCCGGTTTAGCGAGTGCCCCCGTCATCGCAGTGCCTACCTCGACGGGTTACGGAACTGGGCTCGGAGGCGTTGCAGCTCTCATGACGATGCTGAATTCTTGCGCCCCAGGACTTGCTGTCGTGAACATCGACAACGGATACGGAGCCGCTGTCTTCGCTCTCTCGATCCTCTTGGCGAAGAGATGATCGCTTACTTCGACTGCTTCTCGGGCATCGCCGGCGACATGGTGCTTGCGGCTTTGATCGATGCCGGAGCACCGCTCGACCGGGTGAACGAAGCGATCTCCTCGATGGGACTTGATGCGACCGTTTCGACGAAAGTCGTCTCTCGATCAGGGCTCCGCGGGCTTGTCCTCGACATCGACGCTGGTGAGCAGACGGTTTCCACTTTCCGGCAGGCTCGAGCGCTCTTGATGCAAGACGCCCTTACCGAAACCGTACGCGACCGCGCGCTACAGGCGATCACGGCACTCGCCCGGGCCGAGGCGCGCATCCATTCAGTCTCCCTCGACGATGTCCACTTCCACGAGATCTCTGCGATCGACACGCTCGTCGACATCATCGGCTCTGCCGTGGCCCTCGAGTCTCTGGGCGTAGATGCGGTGCACACCTCTGCCATCGCGCTCTCGCGCGGATGGATCGAAACCTCGCACGGGAGACTTCCTCTGCCTGCCCCGGCGGCCGCAGAGCTTCTGATCGGGATACCCGTAGTCGAGTCAGGGACCGAAGAAGAGATCGTGACGCCGACCGGTGCGGCGATCGCCTCTTCGTGGTCCAAGGGGCACGGCCCGATGCCGGACATGTCTTGTTCGGCGGTCGGTTACGGCGCTGGAAGCAGGGAGCTTGTCGTTCCGAATCTACTGCGCGTTTTCATAGGTGAGCCCTCGAAAGACCAAGCCCCTGATCACCTTGTTCAAGTGGAATGCAACATCGATGACATGAATCCCGAGCTGTACCCCTATGTGGTGGACCGCTTGCTCGATTCGGGGGTCCTCGATGTGTGGATCACGCCGACGATCGCGAAGAAGGGAAGACCGGGTGTTCTGCTCGGGGCCTTGGCCGAGGCTCACCTTGAGGAAAAGGTGAGAGCAGAACTGTTCGCTGAGACAACCACCCTCGGGGTTAGGTCCTTCCCCGTTCGCAGATGGACGCTCGAGCGCAGCTTCATCGAGGTGAGCGTGCTTGGCCACTCGGTCAAGGTCAAAGTTGCCTGGTCAGACGGGAAGGTCGTCAACCTCGCCCCCGAGTACTCCGATTGCTCGAAGGTGGCACGTTCGACCGGAGTAAGCCTGAAGGAGGTCTTCCGGCTGGCGACGGACCTAGGTGGACAACACAGTGGGCGAGAGAGGATTTGAACCTCCACGAGCTTGCGCCCACTGGCACCTGAAGCCAGCGCGTCTACCATTCCGCCACTCGCCCTTCGAAAGCCGAAGAAGTGTAGCGCCTGCTCTAGGCCGAGACTTTTGAGGCAGGATCTATGTCCCTTAAGGATTGAGCTTCGGGGCCTCTCGGTATATTTACCTGCACTGCTTAATGATCGGGAGGCTATTTGGGGATTGCGGATGAGTTTGAGAAACGGCTCGAGCGCGTAGTCGAGGGGGTTTTCTCGAAGACTTTCAAGTCAGAGGTCGAGCCGTCCGAGATCGGGCGCCGGCTTCTTCGCGAGATGGAGACCGCGAAAAGCGTGAGCGTTAACGCGGTCTATGTCCCCAACTCCTTCAGCGTTGAACTCGCCTCCGATGACCACGAACGGTTCGAGGGCCTGCTGCCAAGCCTTAAGCAGGAGTTTCAGCGGCTTCTGGAACAGCAGGCGGGCGAACGGCGCTGGCGCCCGGCCGGGCCGATCGGGATCGTGTTTTCTCCCAACGAAGTCCTGAAAGCTGGACAGTTCAACGTGATCGCTAGACACGACTCGGCGGCCTCTGCCCCCGTCCAACCTGGTGCAGGCGAGGCTCATCTGGCGCTCTTGGGAAACAACCTCGAAACGTCATGGGCACTCGAAGGCGATCAGACAACCATCGGGCGGGCAAGTTCGAATTCGATAGTCCTTCCGGATCAGAATGCTTCCCGCAGTCATGCGAGTGTTATCAGGCGCGGCGAGGAATGGTGGGTGATCGACGAAGGGTCGACCAACGGAACGCTGGTCAACGATTCACTCATCAAAGAACGTAAGCTCAAAGAGGGAGACCGCATACGCATCGGCTCTACCGAGGTCGAATTCCGACTTTCGCCAAAGGGGAAGCAAGATGCCTGAGATAGTCCTTCATGTCCTTAAATATCTCTTCCTTTCTCTCCTGTTCCTCTTCCTGGCACGGGCTGTGCGGGCCATGTATCTCGAGATCGGCGGCCCTCGCCGCCAAGGGATGCCGGGGCGCCCTTCCCCCCGGGCGGTGCCGAGGGCCAAGACGAAACCTCCGGACCGGATGACGGTCACCTCCGGTGACGGCAAGACGCAGACGTTTGAGATCGAAGAAGAGTTGATCATCGGGCGCGCAGAGAAGTGCAACGTGGTCATCGACGATCAGTACTCCAGTCAGGTCCACGCTCGCGTCTTTAGAAAGGATGACTCGGTGTTTCTCGAAGACATGGGATCCACCAACGGCACGACGCTCAACCGGCGCAAAGTCTCGGCACCGACGCCGGTCGCGCGCGGCGATAAGGGACGCATCGGAAAGACCGAACTCGAGTTCAAACGATGAGCGTCCCTCTTCGCTTCGGAGCCTCGTCGAACATCGGGCTCGTGCGCAAGAAGCAGGACGACTCCTCGCTGCAGCAGTCTCCCCTCTTCGTCGTGGCGGACGGCATGGGCGGTCACGCCGGAGGCGACGTTGCATCGAGGATCGCCATCGAAACACTTGCTCAAAAAGTCTCGGAGGAAGAAGGAGCTCTAAGCGCCGCGGTCCGAGACGCCAACCGGTCCATCTATGAGGAAGCAGGCAAAGACCCCTCCCTCAAAGGGATGGGAACGACCGTCACGGCCATGTACGCTAACGAGGACTCTGTGCAGATCGTGCACGTCGGCGATTCCAGGGCCTACCTGCTGCGGGACGGGCTCAGTCAGCTCACCCGCGACCACACCTATGTCGGAAGGCTCGTTTCGCAGGGCAGGATCAGTCCCGAAGACGCTGACCATCACCCGCAGCGTTCTTACCTCGAGCGAGCACTCGGCATCGGGGCCGACGTCGAAGTCGATGTCGACGTATTCGATGTCATGCCCGGCGACCGCATCCTTCTTTGCAGCGACGGTTTGCATTCGATGATCGATGACCTAGCTATCGAGCAGATCCTTTCGAGCATCGATGACCCCCAGGAAGCATCCGACCGCCTCTGTGAGGAGGCCGTGAACGCTGGCGGCCACGACAACGTCACGACTATCGTCGTCGATTACCCCGGCCCCCGCAGGGTGACGGGGGCGAAACCTGGGGTGCCTCCTGTGAGGGCAGTCAAGCGCAGATGGGGCACTCGGCTCATCGCACTCGCGCTCGTAGTCCTTCTGCTGACGGTCGGTGGCCTCGCTGCCCGAGCGGCTCTTCGAAGCTCGTGGTACGTCGCAGATCATGGGGGCCGCGTCAGCATCTTCAACGGGACGCCGGGCTCTTTCGCTGGCATCGAGCTGTCGGAGCTGGAACTAACCACCCCCATAGCGACCACGTCGCTTCCGGACCTTTACCAGCGACGGCTTGAAGAGGGGATGAAGGTGCCAAGCAGGGCTGAGGCTCTGGCCACCGTCACCCGGCTCCGCGAGCTGTCTGGAAGCGAGGAACCTATAGGGACCGCGCCACCCACTCCCACCCAAACGGTCGTGGCTCCTTGATCAACGGACATATCAGAAGGAACACCGAAGCATCCTTGCTGCTGTTGGCCCTCGTCGTTGCGGTGGGTGGGTACTGGCTGACCGCGCTCGCCAAGAAGCCCACGATCCCCGCCGGGGTGATCGGCTACTCCGTTTTGATCGCCAGCACATATGCGGCGGCCCACTTCGCTATCCGCAAGCTGGCTCCATCGGCCGACCCACTGTTCCTGCCTCTGGCGGCACTACTGAACGCGATCGGGTTCGTTCTTATCTCTAGACTCGAAGGCCCGATCGGGAGCCCGGGTCTCGCTGCCGCTCAATCGAGATGGTTGGTTGTCGGCGTCATCGCGATGATCGCGACCCTTTTCGTCGTGCGCGATCTTCGTTCCTTGGCAAGGCTCCGATACACCTTCGCGCTGGCGGGCGTACTGCTTCTTCTGCTGCCAACGCTTCCGGGGATCGGTCGCGAGATCAACGGAGCGCGCCTTTGGGTACAGCTAGGTCCTCTCAGCTTCCAGCCAGCAGAGATAGGCAAGATCGCGCTGGTCGTCTTCTTCGCCGGATACCTCGCTGAAAGACGCGAGCTGCTCGCTGTGGCGACGCGAAGGATCGGTCCCATCGGGATACCTGCGATGCGCCATTTCGGCCCATTGCTGCTCGCGTGGGGAGTTTCTCTGCTTGTGATGATCAACCAGAAGGACCTCGGCTCGTCACTGTTGTTCTTCGCCATCTTCGTTGCGATGCTCTGGATGGCAACTGCCCGACCCGCCTATCTCATCTTCGGGACTGGCATCTTCGTCGTTGGAGCCCTGGCCGCCTCGGCTCTGTTCAGCCACGTTCAAAGCCGGATCCTCGTCTGGCGGGACCCTTTCCAGTACATCGACGGACGCGGCTATCAAGTGGTGCAGTCGCTGTTCGCCCTTTCGACCGGAGGGGTATGGGGGACGGGTCTTGGGCTGGGCCGCCCCGACCTGATCCGCTTCAGCGTCCACACCGACTTCATCTTCTCGGCCCTCGGCGAAGAACTTGGCCTTGCCGGAGCCACGGCAGCCCTGACCGCGTACGCATTGTTCGTCGCTCGCGGGTTCGGACTTGCAACGCGATGCGGGGATGACTTCCGCAAGCTCCTCGTGGCAGGACTCACAGCCGCACTCGGTATCCAGACTGCGCTCATCGTTGGCGGAGTTACTCAGCTCATCCCCCTCACAGGCATAACCCTTCCCTTCATGAGCTACGGGGGCTCGAGCCTTCTTAGCAACATGATCTTGGTGGGTCTACTGCTTCGCGCTTCCGATGAGGTAGCTACCAGCGAGAGCCAAGGCCCCCTCACCGAATTCAATATGCCGGCCGGAGGGGGCCGTTGAACACACAGATAAGGCGCGTTGCCTTCGCTGTCTTGCTGATGTTCGCAGCTGTTTTCCTCAAGCTCAATTGGATACAGCTGGTTAGGGCCGAGGAGCTCGCCAACCACCCATCCAATACGCGTTTGCTGCTCAAGGAGTATGCGATAGCGCGCGGAGCCATCCTCACCTCTGACAACCAGATACTCGCCCAAAGCAAGAAAACTCCACAAGGTGAACTGAAGTACTTAAGGCTCTATGAACAAGGGCCGCTGTTCGCGCATATCACCGGTTACTACTCTGTCCGTTTCGGGCGGACCGGCATCGAGCGGGCTTTCAACTCCGAGCTCGTGGGCAAGGGAGGGGTCATCACGATCCAGGACCTCGGGGATCGCCTGACCAGCGAAGGAGAGCGCGGCGACGATGTGGTCCTGTCGATCGATTCCAGGATGCAGCAGGCTGCGGCACAGGCCCTCGGTTCAAGACGCGGCGCCGTGGTTGCCCTCGAGCCATCTTCGGGCCGGATCATCGCCATGTACTCCAGCCCGAACTTCGACCCAAACCCGCTGTCACAGCACTCAGCCGACGGACAGAAGCAGGCTTGGCAGAGCTTGAACGCTGATGCGGCGAAGCCCCTCCTCAGCCGCGCGACAGGCTCTATCTATGCCCCCGGTTCGACCTTCAAGCTCGTTACCGCCGCTGCTGCTCTCGAATCCGGGCGCGGCCCCGATACCACGTTCGGTGACGCGAAGGAATACCTGCCCCCGCAAACCGATAAGCCGATGGGCAACTTCGGAGGCAGCACCTGTGGCGGAGACATGGCCCAGGCCTTGAAGGTCTCGTGCAACACCTATTTCGCCCGACTTGGCGCAGAACTGCCGCGCGGAGCCCTCGAGAAGACGGCAAGAGCATTCGGTTTCGGGGAGCGCCCGCCGCTTGAGACCACGGTCGCTGCTTCCAGATTGCCGACGGGCGAGCAACTGAAGTCCCCAGCGTTCGCAGCCCAAAGCGCCATAGGGCAGTTCGATGTCGCGGCGACCCCGCTGCAGATGGCGCTCGTCGCCGCTGGCATCGGCAATGGGGGAAACGTGCCGGAGCCGCGCCTCGTTATCGAAGTGCGCGACTCCCGCGGAAAGGTGATCGACCAGGTCGACTCCAAGATCTGGAGACAGGCCGTATCTTCCCAGACCGCGGATACGCTGAAGCAGATGATGATCGCTGTGGTTGAGGACGGAACTGGGCAGGCTGCCGCCATAGGGGGCGTTGCCATCGCGGGGAAAACCGGTACAGCTCAGGTAGGAGCGACCGGCGAGGACAACCTCGCCTGGTTCGTTGCATTCGCTCCAGCGGACTCCCCGAAGATCGCTCTGGCTGTCGTGGTTGAAGGGGCCGGTGATCCACGCAGCGAAACAGGTGGGCGCCTCGCCGCTCCGATCGCCAAGAAGGTTCTCGAGGCTCACCGGGGGGTGGCTGGGTGGTAACTGCAGGCCAAACCCTTCTCGGCCGCTACCTCCTCGAAGAAGTGATCGGGGTGGGAGGCATGGGAACAGTGATCAGAGGTCGCGACTCGGTCCTTGACCGCACGGTCGCAGTCAAAGTACTGAAAGACGAACTCGCCTCCGACGTTTCGACACTCGAGAGATTCCAGAGAGAAGCTCGGATAGTTGCATCACTGTCCCACCCAGGGATAGCCCATGTGTTCGACTTCGCAGAGCAAGATGGAAACAGCTTCATCATCATGGAGCTATTAGACGGTGAGGATCTGCATCAACTTCTCCAGCGGGAGAAGGTACTCGAGCCGGTATCCGCCGCTCAGATCGCGGCTCAGGTCGCCGACGCCCTGCAACACGCGCACGAGCGGGGCGCTATCCACAGGGACGTGAAACCCGGAAACATCTTCATGACCCGCTCGGGAGGTGTAAAGGTCACCGACTTCGGGGTTGCATGGGCGGCATCGCAGGCTCCAGTGACACGGGCCGGAGATGTCGTCGGCACACCGCACTATCTTGCTCCGGAACTAGTCGCTGGCGGAAAAGCGAGCCCCGCTAGTGATATCTACGCACTCGGGTGCGTTCTTTATCAGATGATCTCTGGCTCCCCTCCCTATGAAGCCGACAGCAATGTCGCTGTTGCGATAGCTCATCGTGAAAGCCCGGTCCCCGACCTGGCGGACGCTTCTTCCTTCGTACCTAAAGGGATCGCTCAGGCCGTGAGGATCGCCATGTCCAAAGAGCCCTCCGATCGGTATAGCACCGCCTCGGAGTTCGCCGATGCGCTTCGCTCTGGTGTACCAACGTCCTCCGGTCCGGCAACCGTGGCCATGGTCGCCGAGAGTCCCACCGCGATCATCCCCGCGATCGCCGAGCGCGCCCCCGAGATCGCCCGGAAGGTCAGGTCCCTTCGGCGACCTTTGATCGCAGTCGCCGTTGCCGTCATGTTGCTGCTGCTACTTTGGGCGGCTTCCGCGTTCCTCGGCCGTCCGTCTGGCCCTCTGCAGATGCCGAACCTCGTTGGCAAGACGGTCGATGATGCAGAGGGTCAAGCCAAAGGTTTGGGGCTCGAAGTCGAGCGAAGGGTCCAGCCGGGGGCCGCTCCTTCAGGCCAAGTGTTCGGACAAGAACCGGCGGCAGGTCAAACCGTCTCAGCCAGAAGCCGCGTTGTTCTGATCGTTTCTGATGGGGGCGGCGCACAGGTCCCCTCCTTGATCGGACTCGATGTTGATGAAGCCACTGCGGCACTCGCAGCCCAAGGGCTGAAGCCCAAGATCGTCGAAGTTCCTTCAGAAAAGGACGGAGAGGTGGTTTCGCAGAACCCGGCCGCCGGAACGATTGTAGGGCGCGACTTTGAGGTCGAAGTGGGAGTGGGCGTCACCGTGGAAAGGCGAAGAGGCAAAGGCAAAGGCGGGAACGATTGAACGCTGAGGGAAGGATCTACGGCGGGCGCTATCAGGTGACCGAGCCGATCGCCTCTGGCGGCATGGCGCAGGTCTACATCGCCAACGACCAGATGCTTAATCGTCCCGTTGCCCTCAAGGTTCTTCACCCGCAGTTCGCTGAGGACAAGTCGTTCGTCGAGCGTTTCCGCAGAGAGGCTCAAGCCGCTGCCAGTTTGAATGACCCTCGTATCGTGTCGATCTTCGACTGGGGTTCCGACAACGGCACGTCCTACATCGTCATGGAATACGTGGACGGCAATACGCTTCGTCAGATCATCGAAGAAGAGGGTCCGCTCACCACAGAGAGAGCCGTCGAGATCGCCGCGGATGTTTGTGGGGCTCTGCACCTCGCACACGAAAAGGGCATCGTTCATCGAGACGTGAAGCCAGCCAACATCGCCATCAACCGGGCTGGCCAAACGAAGGTTATGGACTTCGGGATCGCAAGAGCAACCTCAGACGCCGGTCAGACCGTCACTCAGACCGGCACGGTGATCGGGACCGCCAACTATCTATCTCCCGAGCAGGCCCAGGGGGAGTCCGTCGACCGGCGCTCTGATGTGTACTCGACGGGAGTCGTCCTGTTCGAGATGCTGACCCAGGAGGTCCCGTTCAAAGCCGACAGCGCTGTTGCGATCGCGTACAAACATGTAACCGAGGACCCGGTCCCGCCCAGCAGGCTGAGCCGTGAAGTGCCCGAAGACCTTGACGCGGTTGTTCTAAAGGCTCTGTCCAAGAACCCCGACAACCGCTACGACACCGCTGAAGAGATGCGGCAAGACCTCCTTCGTCTTCTTCGGGGACAACCTGTTTACGCGACACCGATCCTTCCGCCAGACCAAACCGTCGTGGCCGACTCTGCCGACCGCACCTCGATGTTTCCTGCGGATGTCCCGCCGGACGCTACGCCTCGGCGCAAAGCGCTGGCTTACAGCCTTTTGTTCCTTCTGTTCGCAAGCATCATCGTGCTGGCGGGGATATTCCTTTTCAACCTGATCGGCCCAGGGGCAGAGAAGGTCGTGGTCCCCGACGTTGTTGGCAAACCGGTGGACGAGGCGCGAAGGATCCTCGAAGAAAAGGGGTTCGACGTTGACGAAAGTCGCGCCGCGAGCGAATCCGTTCCAGAAAACTCTGTCATCTCGCAGGAGCCGGGCGACGGCCGCAAACTGGAGAAGGGGGCCGAGGTCCGGCTCGTGGTTTCTAACGGGCCTGACGCGGTCAAAGTACCGAACCTCATAGGCAAAACGAAGCAGGAAGCCGAACGACTGCTCGAGTCTGCGGGCCTATCCCTCGGATCCGAGCGGTCAACGAACTCAGACGAAGTTGAGGCAGGCAAGATCGTTGAGCAGGACCCATCCTCCGGAGAAGAAGTAGCCAAGGGCCGCTCCGTCAACATCGTGATCAGCGCGGGCAAGAAAACCGCCAGAGTGCCTGAACTCGTTGGGCTCACACTTGAGAAAGCGACTGAGGAGCTGAACGACGCTGGGCTTACGACAAATGTCGTCGACGCCTGTGACACCTCGAAAGATGCTGGAATCGTGCTGAAACAAGATCCCACCCAAGGCCAGCAGGTACCGCAAGGTTCTGCGGTCACGATCAGCGTCAATCGCGCCCAAAAGGTCCCTGGCGTAGAGGGCAAGACAGAACAGGAAGCCACAACTGCGCTGCAGAAGGCGGGCTTCAAGGTAGAGGTGACTCATGTGGACACCGGCGGCGACTCCGGCACCGTTGTGAGGCAGGATCCCCGTGCGAACGAGGTTGCCTGCCCTGGATCGAGCGTGACGATAACGGTCGTTCGCTGACCGGCTACCCGGCCGCCTTCGACAAGAAGTTCGCGATCATCTTCTTGCCATCGCTCGTGAGGATCGACTCAGGATGAAACTGAACGCCGAACGTTGGCACCGAGATGTGCTCTAAGGCCATCACCAGACCATCTTCCGAAGTAGCCGTCACGATGAGCTCCGCCGGCAAGGAAGCTTGATCGATCATGAGGGAGTGATACCTGGTGGCCGAAAACCCTTGCGCGACAGCGTCGAACAGCCCCTTTCCGTTATGGGTGATGGTCGATGTCTTTCCATGCTTGGGTGAAGGAGCCCTTACGACATCTGCCCCGTAGGCGGCACCGATAGCCTGATGGCCGAGACAAACGCCAAGAACAGGGAGCCGACCATGCAGGAATCGGACTGCGTCGACGGAGCATCCTGCGTCCTCGGGCCTTCCCGGGCCGGGAGAGATGATGACCGCTTGAGGACCCATATCCCAGACTTCGGCGGGCGAGATGTCGTTTCTCACCACAACCGGTTCTGCGCCGATCTCACCGACGTATTGAGCGATGTTGTAAACGAAGGAGTCGTAGTTGTCGATGAGTACCACCTTCATCGAAGGTATTCGCTCAGATCGGGACGATACCTCGATGCTCCCCCGCGATCGTTGAGCACCGCTTTGCAATCCCCTCGCCGTATCGCTTCTACGGCCGAGGCGGCGTCCTTGCCCGCGCCCGTGTCGAGAAGCGTGACGCATCTTCCCACCTCGCCTTCGCGATGAGCATCGCTGCCACCGGTCGTTGGCACTAGGAGCTTCGCTGCAAGGTCCCTCGCTATGCGGATAGCGTCCGGGAAATGAAGATGTCGGCCGTTCAGTACTTCGACGGCGTGGACCGAGCCTCTAAGCGGCTCATCCTCGGGCGAGCGCGGTGGGTAGGCGCTCGATCCTGCAGGGGCCCCCGGATGGGCCCACACGACGGCCGCCTTCTTCGAGATGTCGGCAAGGGTCTTCGA
>Ga0183260_10003656_pt1 | contig 12373 bp, 4 predicted proteins | sample AntDrymUQ4972206_2_FD_129768 | JGI IMG/M metagenome (GOLD analysis project Ga0183260, IMG submission 129768) | Polar desert sand microbial communities from Dry Valleys, Antarctica - metaG UQ497 (22.06) (version 2) (version 2) | ecosystem: Environmental > Terrestrial > Soil > Desert | place...
TTCTGCGCGAAGATCTTCGGCCCGGTCACCGACTGGGAGTGCCTCTGCGGCAAGTACAAGCGCATGAAGCACCGCGGCGTGATCTGCGACAAGTGCGGTGTCGAGGTCACGCAGGCCAAGGTCCGGCGGGAGCGCCTTGGGCACATCACTCTGGCGACCCCGGTGAGCCACGTCTGGTTCTTCAAGGGGCTGCCGAGCCGGATCGGGCACCTGCTCGACATCTCGCTCCGCGATCTCGAGCGTGTTCTCTACTTCGAAGCCTATGTGGTGATCGAGCCGGGGGACACGGACCTCAAGCAGAACCAGCTGCTCTCCGAGGACCAGTACCGGAAGGCGCGCGAAGAGTACGGTCCGGTGAAGTTCCGCGCGCAGATGGGCGCGGAAGCCATCAAGGAGCTGCTCAAGCGCGTCAATGTCGAGAAGATGGCCGGGGAGCTGCGCGAGAAGATGCGCGCGGAGGTGTCCCAGCAGAAGAAGCTGAAGTACGCCAAGCGCCTGAAGGTGGTCGACTCGTTCCGCCGGTCCACCAACAAGCCGGAGTGGATGATTCTCGACGTGCTCCCGGTGATCCCGCCGGAGCTGCGTCCGCTGGTCCCGCTCGACGGCGGCCGGTTCGCGACCTCCGACCTGAACGATCTCTATCGCCGCGTGATCAACCGCAACAACCGGTTGAAGAAGCTGATCGAGCTGAAGGCCCCGGACGTCATCATCCGGAACGAGAAGCGCATGCTCCAGGAGGCCGTGGATGCGCTCTTCGACAACGGCCGGCGCGGGCGCGTGCTGCGCGGCGCGAACAACCGGCCGCTGAAGTCGCTCTCCGACACGTTGAAAGGCAAGCAGGGGCGGTTCCGTCAGAACCTGCTCGGCAAGCGCGTCGACTACTCCGGCCGTTCGGTCATCGTCGTCGGGCCCGAGCTGAAGCTGCACCAGTGCGGCCTGCCGAAGAAGATGGCGCTCGAGCTGTTCAAGCCGTTCATCTACAACAAGCTGGAGGAGCGTCAGCTCGTCGCCACGATCAAGCAGGCGAAGGAGATGGTCGAGCAGCAGCGTCCCGAGGTCTGGGACGTGCTCGAGGAGGTCATCCGCGAGCATCCGGTACTGCTGAACCGCGCGCCGACGCTCCACCGGCTGGGCATCCAGGCGTTCGAACCCGTCCTCGTCGAAGGCAAGGCGATCCGGATCCATCCGCTCGTCTGCACCGCCTTCAACGCGGACTTCGACGGCGACCAGATGGCCGTCCACATCCCGCTGGGTCCCGAGGCGCAGATCGAGGCATCCGTCCTGATGATGTCCTCGAACAACATCCTGTCCCCGGCAAGCGGCGCGCCCATCGCGATCCCTTCGCAGGACGTCGTGCTCGGGTGCTACTACCTGACCAAGGCACGGGCCGGGGCCAGGGGTGAAGGCCGGGTCTTCGGCAACCCGGAGGACGTGGTGATTGCCCTCGAATCGGGTGAGCTCGAGACGCTGACGCCGATCCGCCTGCGCTACACCGGGGGGCTGCTGGACCTGACCGTCGCCCGCGACGACCAGGCCGTGCTCCAGACGGAGGTGCAGGATGTGCGCAACAAGATCATCAACACCACCGTCGGGCGGGTGATTTTCAACACGTCGCTCCCGCCGGTGATGCCGTTCGTCAACGGGCTCCTGAAGAAGAAGGGGCTCCAGCAGGTCGTGCAGTACTGCCATCTGCACTTCGGCCTCGAGCGCACGGTCGAGATGCTCGACAGCCTGAAGAACCTCGGCTTCACGTATGCGACGCGGTCCGGCCTGTCGATCGGGATCGACGACCTGATCATCCCGCAGGAGAAGCCGGTGCTGGTCGAGCGCGCGCGCGACGAGGTGATCAAGGTCGAGGGACAGTACCTCGAAGGGGCGATCACCAACGGCGAGCGCTACAACAAGGTCATCGCCGTCTGGTCGGACGTCACGGAGAAGATTGCCGACGAGATGTTCTCCGAGATGGAGGAACTGGACCAGTCCGGCCGGAACTTCAACCCCGTCTACATCATGGCTGACTCGGGCGCCCGCGGCTCGAAACAGCAGATCCGCCAGCTCGCCGGCATGCGCGGGCTGATGGCGAAGCCGTCGGGAGAGATCATCGAGACGCCGATCACGTCGAACTTCCGTGAAGGGCTGACGGTGCTCCAGTACTTCATCTCGACGCACGGCGCCCGCAAGGGGCTCGCCGATACGGCGCTGAAGACCGCCGACTCGGGATACCTGACGCGCCGTCTCGTCGACGTCGCGCAGGACGTCATCATCCACGGGATCGACTGCGGCACGATGGACGGCATCGAGGCCCGGGCCATCGTCGAGAGCGGCGAGATCATCGAACCGCTGCGCGACCGGATCATCGGGCGCGTGACGCTCGAGCGGATCGTCGACCCCTTCACCGGCGACGTCATCGTCGACGTCAACGACGAGATCGACGAGGAGAAGGCGCAGGACATCCAGGAAGGGGGCATCGAGAAGGTCCGCATCCGCTCGGTGCTCACGTGCGCGAGCCGCCGCGGCTGCTGCGCGAAGTGCTACGGCCGCGACCTCGCGACGGGGCGCCTCGTGGAGCTCGGCCTGGCGGTCGGCGTCATCGCGGCGCAGTCCATCGGCGAGCCCGGCACGCAGCTCACGATGCGCACGTTCCACATCGGCGGGACGGCCTCGCGCGTGTCCGAGCAGTCCACCCTGGACGCCAAGCACGCCGGCACGATCCGGTACCAGGGGCTGCAGGTGGTGACCGCGAAGGGAGGAGGAGAGAACTCCGAGGGGACGCTCGTCGTCATGAACCGCACCGGCTCGCTCGTCGTGCAGGATGCGAAGGGGCGCGATCGCGAGCGCTACCCGGTCGTTTACGGCGCGCGGCTGAAGGTCACCGACGGCCACCAGGTGGAACCGGGCCAGGTGCTCGTGGAGTGGGATCCCTACACGTTCTCGATCCTCACCGAGGAAGCGGGAGTCGTGAAGTACAAGGACCTCATCTCCGACATGACGTTCCATGAGGAGCTCGACGAGGTCACGGGCCTCTCCCGGAAGATCGTCGTCGACAGCCCGGACGAGAAGAAGCAGCCGCTCATCGAGATCCGGGACAAGAACGGGAAGGTCTCCCGGAAGTACCACATGCCCTCGCATGCCCACCTCATGGTGGAGGACGGCGAGCAGGTCTACGCCGGCGACGTGCTCGCGAAGATCCCGCGCGAGACCACGAAGACGAAGGACATCACGGGCGGTTTGCCGCGCGTCGTCGAGCTTTTCGAGGCGCGGAAGCCGCGCGAGACCGCGGTCATCTCCGAGATCGATGGCATCGTGAAGCACGGCGGCATCGTGAAGGGGCAGCGCAAGATCATGATCGTGCCGGAGGACGGGGGAGAGCCGAGAGAGTACTCGCTGCCCCGCGGCGTGCACGTGAACGTCCAGGAAGGGGACCGCGTCCGCGCGGGCGAGCCGCTGATGGACGGGCCGAGCAACCCGCACGACATCCTGTCGGTCCTTGGTGAGAAGGCGCTGCATGCCTACCTCGTCAACGAGATCCAGGAGGTCTACCGGCTGCAGGGGGTGAACATCAACGACAAGCACATCGAGGTCATCGTCAGGCAGATGATGCGGTGGGTGAAGATCGAGGATGTGGGGGACACCGAGTTCCTGGTCGAGGAGCAGGTGGATCGGTTCCGCTTCATGGAAGAGAACGAGCGCGTGATCATGAGTGGTGGGCGTCCGGCCTCGGGGCGTCCGCTGCTGCTCGGGATCACGAAGGCCTCGCTCTCGACCGACTCGTTCATCTCGGCCGCCTCCTTCCAGGAGACGACGCGCGTGCTCACCGAGGCGTCAATCTCCGGCAAGATCGACCATCTGCGCGGTCTGAAGGAGAACGTCACGATGGGCCGCCTGATCCCGGCGGGCACCGGGTTCGAGTACTACCGGCACGTGCGGATCCCTGCGGACGAACCGCCGCCGCCGCCGCCGCCCTCCCCGGAGGAGCTGGAGCTCGAGCGGGAGATGGAGTACTTCGTGGAGCCGGAGGAGGCGTTCACGCGGGACGAGATCGAGTAACCCGCGGTGCTCGAGGTCCCGGGGTGCCGGGCCCGTGGGTTCAAGATGTCCGCAGCGGCGCAATCGGCGCCAGGGCGGAGGGTGCAGGGCGGTGGCCGACAGGTCCCCGCCCTTTTTCTTTGGCCCTGAGTGCGTCGACGTCGGGCTGCGGGTCAGCGCCACGGTTCCCCGCTATCGAGGTCGTCACGCGGAAGCTGCCGCCGACGTCTCACGCCCTGGTCGTCGTGATATCTTCGGGAGTTCGTCTGCTCGACAGGAATTCACGGCATCACATGCGCAAACTGCTTGCACTGAACCGGGGCGAGATCGCGATCCGCATCATGCGGGCGGCCACGGAGCTCGGCCTTCGTACAGTCGCCGTCTACGCGAAGGAAGACGCGCTCAGCCTCCACCGCTTCAAAGCTGACGAGGCGTACCCCATCGGCGCCGGCAAAGGGCCGGTCGAGGCCTATCTCGACATCGACGGCATCGTGGCGCTGGCGGAAGAGAAGGGGGTTGACGCGATCCATCCCGGCTACGGATTCCTTTCGGAGAATCCGGCGCTCGCCCGGGCGTGCGGCGCCGCCGGCATCGCGTTCGTCGGCCCGACCGCCGCGCAGCTCGAGGCACTTGGCGATAAGACGCGCGCCCGCCAGCTCGCCATCGAGGCGGGCGTAGAGGTGGTGCCCGGCACCCGCCGGCCGCTCACCGCCGTGGCGGCCGTGCGGCGCGCCGCGCAGGAAATTGGCTACCCCCTCATCATCAAGGCGGCTTTCGGCGGCGGCGGACGCGGCATGCGCGTCGTCGAGGCAGAGGCCGACCTCGCCGGCCGCTTCGAGGAAGCGAGCCGCGAGGCAGCGGCTGTGTTCGGGAACGGTGCGGTCTTTCTCGAACGTTACATCCGGAAGCCGCGCCACATCGAGGTGCAGATCCTCGGCGACAGCCGCGGCGAGGTGATGCACCTGTACGAGCGCGATTGCTCGGTGCAGCGGCGCCACCAGAAGGTCGTCGAGGTGGCCCCCGCGGTGGCGCTCGACCCTGGCATTCGCAGCGCCATCTGCGAGGCAGCGCTCCGGCTCGCACGAGCTGCCGGATACCGCAACGCCGGCACCGTCGAGTTCCTGCTCGATACCGAGACGGGGGGCTGGTACTTCATCGAGGTGAACCCGCGAATCCAGGTCGAGCACACCGTCACGGAAATGGTGACCGGCGTGGATCTCGTGCGCTGCCAGATCCTGATCGCACAAGGTCATGGCCTGCACGATCCGGAGATTGGCCTGCCGCGGCAGGAGGACGTCCCGCTGCACGGGTACGCGCTCCAGTGCCGCGTGACGACCGAGGATCCGCAGAACGGCTTCGTCCCCGACTACGGAAGGATTCACACGTACCGCTCGCCGGCCGGGTTCGGCGTGCGGCTCGACGGCGGTTCGGCCTACGGCGGCGCGGTGATCACGCCCTATTACGACTCGTTGCTCGTCAAGCTGACTGTGTGGGGGGGTGAATTCACGCACGCCTGCAGGCGGATGGACCGCGCGCTGCGCGAGTTCCGGATCCGGGGGGTCAAGACCAACATCCCCTTTCTCGAGAACGTCGTCAACAATCCCGTCTTCCAGTCCGGGCGCGTCACGACGTCGTTCCTGGACGAGACCCCGTCGCTCTTCCGGTTCACACCGCGGCAGGACCGCGCGACAAGGCTCCTCACCTACCTGGCTGATGTCACGGTCAACGGCAACCCGGAGGTGAAGGGCAAGCCGGCGCCGGCGCGGATGAAGGTGCCGCCGATTCCGCCATCCGCACACACGCCGCCAGCACCCGGCACCCGACAGATCCTGGACCGGCTCGGCGCGGAGGGCTTCGCCGACTGGACGATGCGCCAGCGCCGGCTGCTGCTCACGGATACGACGTTTCGCGACGCTCACCAGTCGCTGATGGCGACGCGCGTGCGGACGTACGACATGGCGGCGATCGCGGGCTTCATCGCCGAACGGGTCCCGGGCCTCTACAGCCTGGAGATGTGGGGCGGCGCGACGTTCGACGTCGCGATGCGCTTCCTCCTCGAGGATCCGTGGACGCGCCTGGCACGGCTGCGCGAGCTCGTCCCCAACATCTGCTTCCAGATGCTGCTGCGGGCCTCCAATGCCGTTGGCTACACGGCCTACCCCGACAACGCCGTGCGCGCCTTCGTGCAGGAAGCTGCCGGCCACGGGATGGATATCTTCCGCATCTTCGATTCGCTGAACTGGCTTCCGAACATGAAGGTGGCCATGGAGGCGGTCCGGAAGACCGGCAAGGTCTGCGAGGCGGCGGTCTGCTACACCGGCGACATCCTGGATCCGGCGCGTGACAAGTATCCGCTCGAGTACTACGTGCGGATGGCCAGGGAGCTCGAGCGCATGGGCGCCCACATCCTTTGCATCAAGGACATGGCCGGCCTCTGCCGTCCGTACGCGGCCGAGAAGCTGGTGCGCACCCTGCGGCAGGAGATCGGCATTCCGATCCACTTCCACACGCACGACACGAGCGGCGTCAACGCCGCGTCAGTGCTCAAGGCCGCCGAAGCGGGCGTGCACGTGGCCGACGGCGCCGTCGCCGCCATGAGCGGCACCACCAGCCAGCCGAACCTGAACTCGATCGTTGCCGCGCTCGACCACACACGCCGCGCAACGGGCCTCGATCTCGACGCGCTGAACCAGTACTCCGACTACTGGGAGGCCGTGCGGGCGATCTATGCGCCGTTCGACAGCGCGCCGCCGTCAGGGACGGCCGAGGTGTACCTGCACGAGATGCCCGGCGGGCAGTACACAAATCTGCGCGAGCAGGCCGAGGCGATGGGGCTCGGGGATCGCTGGTCGGAGATCGCACACACCTACGCCGACGTGAACCGCGCTTTCGGCGACATCGTGAAGGTGACGCCCTCGAGCAAGGTCGTGGGCGACATGGCGATCTTCCTGGTGACGCACGGCATGACGATGACGGAGTTCGAGGCGCTGGGACCGGATCACGGCCTGACGCTGCCCAACTCGGTCGTCGACATGTTCCTCGGATCGCTCGGACGCCCGGCGGGCGGCTGGCCGAAGCGGCTCCAGGCGATGATTCTCGGCGAGCGGAAGCCGATGAAGGGGCGCCCGGGCGCAGGGCTGCCGCCCGTCGACTTCGACGAGGTGGCCGGCCGGCTGGAGGAGCAGATCGGCCGCGTGCCGTCGCACGCCGACGTCCTCAGCTACGTGATGTATCCGGACGTCTTCCTCAAGTTCGCGCGCGCCCAGCAGTCGTTTGGAGATCTCGGCGTGCTGCCGACCCGGCCGTTCCTCTATGGGATGCGCACGGGCGAGGAGATCACGGTGGATCTCGAACCCGGCAAGTCCCTGGTCGTCAAGTTCCTCACCGTCGGCGATCTGCACCCGGATGGCCGGCGGACGCTGTTCTTCGAACTGAACGGGCAGCCGCGCGAGGTCAGCGTTCGCGATCGCTCGCAAACCCCCGAGGGGCCGCCCAAGGAGCTCGCCGATCCCGCACAGCCCGGGCAGATCGGCGCCCCTACTCCCGGGCTCGTGACGGCCGTTCACGTCGAGGCCGGGCAGAAGGTCGAACGGGGGCAGAAGCTGCTCGTCCTCGAGGCGATGAAGATGCAGAGCACCGTCTATGCCCTCCTGGCGGGCACGATCGTCCGCCGTCTCGTGCAGGCGGGGCAGACGGTCGAACCGAAGGAGCTCCTGCTCGTCATCCAGTGACGGGGCATTGCGGATGACGCTCCGGCGTCTGCGCCCGCCAGGCCCCCGCTTCCCGCTCCCAGCTCCCCGCTTCCCGCTTCCAGCCGGGTCGGCGGGGTCGACTGATGATCCTCAGCGCGTGGCGCCTTACCCCGGCTGTGGTATCGTTGCGGCCCATCATGAAGCGACGCGAGTTCCTCGCGAATGTGGCGATCGCTCCGGCTCTGTTGACGGTGCAGCACGATCCAGATGAGGCGGGGCAAGGCGCCCATGCCATACACCGAGCTCACATGAACCCGAAACATCTACTCCCGCTGTTCGTCTTGTGCTTCCCAGCCATCATCATCACCGCAGCGGCGCCCGGCTCGTTCGAGCGCCTGCGTCAGGAGGTCCCTCTCGCTGTTGCGATGGGAAATGCTGCCGTCGATCGTGATCCCGCGAGAGATCAAGATGCCCGGCGGTACTTGTATGTTGCGGTTCCGGGCCTGCGCAGATATCTCGAGCACGGCGGTCATGGCCTCCTCGTCTTCGATATCGACGATGGTTATCGCTTCGTGAAGCGGATCCCGGTTGCTGGACTGCTTCGCAAGGATACGCCGGCGCCGGACGGCGGTGTCACGCCGGCCGGACAGCCCTCCAACGTCAAGGGGATTGCGGTCAGCCTGGCCACGAACAGCGTCTACATCAGCAACCTGGAGACGATGCAGCGCATCGACCTCGCGACAGAGCAGGTGGTGTGGGAGCACGAGTACCAGGGGGGCGCCGACCGGATGGCGATCTCACCGGATGGAAAAATCATCTATCTGCCGAGTCTGGAGAAGGAACACTGGCATGTGGTGGACGCGGCAACGGGCGCGGTCGTGCACACCGTGCACAGCGGCAATTCCGGGGCACACAACACGATCTTCGGGGCGGATGGGAGAGCGGTGTACCTCGGCGGTCTGCGAACCAACAGCCTGGGCGTGATCGATCCGCAGACCCATCGCGTCATCCGGCAGATCGGCCCCCTCGGTGGCCCCGTCCGTCCCTTCACCATCAATGGCGCGCAGACCCTGGCCTACATCAACGTGAATGGGTTGCTTGGTTTCGAAATCGGCAACATCAGGACCGGCGACCTCATGCACCGTATCGATGTCACCGAGCAGGGCTTCGAGGCGAAACCGCCCCTGCGCCACGGCGTGTTCAGCCACGGTGTTGGTCTGACGCCGGACGAAAAAGAAGTCTGGGTGGCGGATGGAGCCAACGAAATGCTGCACGTCTATGACAATACGGTGATGCCGCCCGTCTACAAGCAGAGCGTCAAGCTGCGGAAGCAGCCCGGGTGGATCTCGTTCAGCCTCGACGGCAGACATGCGTATGCGCCAACCGGCGAGATCGTGGACGTGGGGACCAAGAAGATTGTCGCGCAGCTCGCGGACGAGACCGGAGCTCTCGTCAAGAGCGAGAAGATGGTCGAGATACACCTGATGCCCGGCAGGACGGCTGTAAAAGCCGGTGATCAATTCGGGATTGGGACTGTGAGCCAGGATCTGCGGTAAACCTGCGGCCGGCGGCACCCATCGAATGCGGACCACCACCCTTTACCCTTGTGCGGCGGGATGTCGGTTTCCATCGCCCACCACGCTGCCACTGCTGCTATCGCCTCGCAGACTGGGCACACCCCGGCAGGGGCACTAAAGCGAGACCTGCCGCTGCTTCGGGCACGACACGTGCTGAAGTGCAACCCCGAGGAACGCCTTCACTTCACAGGAGCAAAGCTGCATGTCCAACAACATTCCATTCGACTCTCCAGTTTCGCGCCGGGCACTGTTGAAGATGGCCGGCGTCGCAGGCGCGGGTACGCTGGTTTCGGCAAGCGGCGCGAGCACTCTCTATGCGGATGAGCCGGCCCAGATGCCACAGGATGCCAGTCCGGACCTGGCGCTGCAGGCGCTCATGGAGGGTAACAAGCGCTTCATGGCTGGTACGACCACTTCCCCTAACCGGACGCTGAAACGCCTGCAGGAGCTCGGCGAGAAGCAGGCCCCGTTCGCGTCCATCCTTTCCTGTGCGGACTCGCGCGTCTCGCTGGAAATCCTGTTCGACACCGGCTTCGGCGACATGTTCGTCTGCCGTGCGGCCGGCAACATCGCCACGCCGCAGAATATCGGCAGTCTGGAGTACGGCACGCTGGTGCTCGGCTCCAAGGTGCTGATGGTGCTGGGACACACCGCTTGCGGTGCCGTGTCGGCCACGCTGAAGGGGGATGCCGTGCCCGGGCAGATTGGAAGCCTGTATCCATACATCTACCCGGCCATCGTGCAGGCACAGAGCAAGGACATGGACACCGTCGTCGCCCAGAACGTGCGGCATCAGGTGGATCTGCTTCGCCACGCCTCCCCTGTGCTCCGGGACCTGACGCGCGAGAAGAAGGTCAGGGTCGTTGGCGGAGTGTTCGACTTCCACGATGGCAGCGTTAAGCTGATCGAGGAGTAGTCCTGGACGCTTTTTTCTTTGACTTCTGCAGGAAAGGAGGTAGTATCTCGCGCACGTTCCCCACCTAAAGGTTGGCTGTTCATGAAGGGCAAGGTCTCGCCGTTCGCGGCGCTGGCGTGTGTGCTGTTCCCTGTCTGTCTCCTTGCGCAGCATCACCAGAGTCACGCCACCCCGCCCCCCACGTCCGCGCGGGCTGTTGTCGTGGGTCCGGCCGTCCTGCAGAACATCTCGAGGGAGCCGAAGACGGTGGAGGTCTCCCTCACCGCCTCCCCCGCCCGATTGTCGCTGGTCCCCCGGACGGGCAGCGACGTGTACGCCTATAACGGCCGCGTTCCCGGGCCAACCCTTGACGTGCGTGAGGGTGACACGGTCATCGTTCACTTCCGGAACGATCTGCCGGAGCCAACGACCGTTCACTGGCACGGGCTGCACATCCCGGCTGCCGCCGACGGCAGTCCGTACGAGCCGGTGGCGCCAGGCGCACAACACGATTACGTCTTCACACTGAAGCCCGGGAGCGCGGGAACCTACTGGTATCACCCCCATCCACATCATCGGACGGGGTATCAGGTGGGAAAGGGACTCTACGGCGCAATCATCGTCAGGGCAGACGACGATCCTCTCCCAATCTCCATGCAGGAGAAGCTGCTGATCCTGGCCGACAACAGGTTTCGGGTTGACGGCGCGATAGACATCCCGGACGCAGACTCTCCGCAGGCCCGCCTCGATTTCGAGAACGGGCGTCAGGGAGATGTTCTCTTCGTCAACGGTGAGATCGCCCCGACGGTCACGATTCGCAGCGGGGAGGTCCAGCGCTGGAGGATCATCAATGCGTCCGCCTCCAGGGTGTACCGGCTTGCGCTCACCGGACATTCGTTCCTGCACGTCGGGAGCGACGGCGGTCTCTTCGAACGGCCCATCCTGGTGGAGGAGATCCTCCTTGCCAACGGCGAGCGTGTAGAGCTGCTGGTGCGCGGGACGGGTCAACCGGGGGGGCGAAGTAGGCTGCAGACCCTGCCATACGACCGGTTCATTCCCCAGACCCGCCCGAAAGACTGGGCTGTCACACGCGACCTGCTGACGGTGCAGTACACGGAGGAGCCGCCCGGTCCGGCCCTGGCCCTGCCGGAGGTCCTGCGTCGGATTCCTCCGCTCGACGAGAAGAGCGCAACTGCCACCCGCGTCATGGTGCTCACCCAGGGGTTCATCAACGGGCGGGTCATGGACATGGCCCGCGTGGACGTGACCGCGGAGCTCGGAGCGACGGAGATCTGGGAAATCGAGAATCTCGTCGGGATGGACCACCCGTTCCACCTGCACGGATTTCAGTTCCAGGTGCTCGATCGCAACGGGGTTCCCGAACCGTACAGAAGCTGGAAGGACACGGTGAACGTCCCCAGGCACGAGTCGGCGCGGTTCATCGTGCGGTATGAGAACTACCCGGGAAAGTGGATGTACCACTGCCACATCCTCGACCACGAGGATCACGGGATGATGGGCGTGCTCGAGGTGAGATGAACAGGAGGCTTACGTGAGACGAGTGTCTGGAGGCTGGCCGGGATCTCTGACGTCGTTCGGGATCGTCGCCGTGATTGCCGCGTGCATGACCCAGGTTCCGCTCACGGGAGTCACAAGGCCGCCTGGCGGCGGGCAGGTTGATCAGGGGAAGAAGCCGACCCGGGAGCAGGTGGCGCGGGGGCGCGAGCTGACGGTGCACCACGCATGCGGCGGGTGTCATGGCGGGATTGGCAACCCCGCGGCCGAGGGCTGGCTCGCGGGCATGCGGACCCCGGAGCAGGAGTTCCTCATCGGCCCCTGTGCCCTGAAGCCCGGGGCCGAGCCCTGCTTCAAGACGCGGGCGCGGAACCTCACACCCGACAACATCACGGGCATGGGCCGCTTCAGCGAGCGCCAGATTTTCAACTCCCTTCGCTACGGGCTTCGCCCTGGAGAGACGCCTGACGTGGAGATCACGTCCACCCTCGCAGGCCAGGGGAATTTTCCCAAGAATCCGAAGTACCTCGCTCCTCCAATGCCGTGGCCTGAATGGCGTCACATGCCCGATCAGGACCTGTGGGACATCGCCGCATACCTCAAGCATGGCCTGAAACCGGTGAACAACCGCGTCCCCGACAGCGAGGATCCGCCCGATTTCTGGGCAA
>Ga0183260_10003657_pt1 | contig 12371 bp, 12 predicted proteins | sample AntDrymUQ4972206_2_FD_129768 | JGI IMG/M metagenome (GOLD analysis project Ga0183260, IMG submission 129768) | Polar desert sand microbial communities from Dry Valleys, Antarctica - metaG UQ497 (22.06) (version 2) (version 2) | ecosystem: Environmental > Terrestrial > Soil > Desert | place...
CACCCTGGAAGCGCTTCCTAGGACCCGGCCTTCCGCCCGGGCCGGCCGAGCCTCGAGCATCCGACCAGCACGCCGCCGAGCGCCATGGCCAGCAGGTGGTTGATCCCCATTAGCGTCAGCGCGATGACCGACGCCCAGCCCTCGGCCGCCGAGTGGGTCGCCGCCTTCGCCGCCCGCCTCGGCCTGGAGCCGCCCACCGACCAGGAGGTCGAGGTCCTCCTCGAGCTGGCTGCGGTGGCCGCCCACGCCAGCGAGCGTATCGCCGCCCCCCTCGCCTGCTGGCTGGTGGGCCGTGCCGGCCTGACCCCGGCCGTCGCCCTCGAGGCCGCCAACGCCGTGGCTGGGCCCCCCGGCTGAGCGGCCAAGCGAGGAGGGAGGGGGATTCGAACCCCCGGTCCGTCTCCGGACTGCAGTTTTCAAGACTGCCGCCTTCGGCCGCTCGGCCATCCCTCCAAGCGGCAGGCTACCGGTGACATCCCTGCGTCAGGAGTCCCGAGGTGGGCGGGACACGACCCAGAGGGCCGGACCTGGCCAATCACCGGCGTATGCGCTGGCGCCAGGTGCTCACCCAGGCGTCGGCCTCGCGGAAGGCTTCGGTGGCCTCGGCGCGGCGGGCGGCGCTGCCCTCGCCGGCGGCGGGGTAGCAGCCCAGCAGCTTCACCTCAGCCAGCGAGGCGTGGACTTGGCGCAGGCAGTCGGCCACCACCTCTGCGGTGATGGGGCCGCCCACGTCGATCAGAAAGCTGTCGTGGCCCAGGACCTGCTTGCGGGGCCGGCTCTCCAGCTTGGTGAGGTCGAGGCCGCGAGCGGCGAACTCGCCCAGGATGGCGTGCAGCGAGCCGGGGGCGTTGTGGCGCTGGAAGAGAACGATGGATGTGAGATCGTGACCGGTGGGCGCTGGCAGGCCCGCCTCCTCACGCGCCACCAGCACGAACCGGGTGGCGTTCTCCGGATGGTCCTCGATCGACTCGGCCACCACCTCGAGGTCGTACAGCCGGGCGGCCAGGCGGGTGCCGAGAGCGGCGGAACGGGGCGGGCAGCTGCCGGCGGCCACCATCCGGGCCGCGTCAGAGGTGGAAGGGGCGGCCATCTCCCGAACACCGGCGAGGTGGGTGGCGAAGTAGCGGCGGCACTGGGCCAGTGCCACGGGGAAGGAGACGACGTGCTCGATCTGGTCGATGGCCAGGCCGGCGGGGGCCAGGAGGTGCTGGTGGACGGGCAGCACCACCTCGCGCTGGATCAGCAGGTCGTGCTCGAACACCAGGGCGTCGACGGTGACGTTGACCGTGCCCTCGATGGCGTTCTCGACAGCGACGAAGCCCAGATCGGTGCGGCCTTCGGCCACCGCGGCCAGCACGTCGGGGAAGGTGGGCAGGTCGACCAACTCGTGGTCGGCCAGGTCGGCCTCGCTGAGCAGCGCCTCCTCGGAGAACGTTCCCGGCGGACCGAGGTAGGCGATGGTGGCCATCCGCGCCGGATCCTACGCACGGGCGCACGAGGAGCACCTCGCTAGCCTCGGGACGGCTATGGACCGTGCCGCTCTCGAGGCCCTTCTGGCCGGCGTCGCCGCCGGCCGGGTCGAGCCGGGCGACGCCGCCGCCCGACTGGCCCGCCTCCCCTACGCCGAGCTCGGGATGGCCCGGATCGACCACCACCGGGCGCTGCGCCAGGGGATGCCCGAAGCCGTCTACGGACCGGGCAAGACCCCGGCCCAGTGCCTGGCCATCGTCGCCGAGCTCCTCGACCACCCCGGCGGCCCTGTTGTCCTGACCCGCACCGACGAGGCCCAGCGGGCCGCGGTGCTGGAGGCCCACGCCGGCGCGCTCGTCACCGGGCACACGCTGGTGTGGCGGCCGGCCGCCCCCCGCGACGTGGCGGTGCTCGTGGTGACCGCCGGCACCGCCGACGGGCCGGTGGCCGAGGAGTGCGTGGCGGTCCTGTCGGCGTTCGGTATCGGGGCCAAGCTGTTGGCCGACTGCGGTGTGGCCGGCATCCACCGCCTCCTCGACGAGGTCGACGCCCTCGCCGCCGCCGACGCCGTGGTGGTGGTGGCGGGCATGGAGGGGGCCCTTCCCTCGGTGGTGGCCGGGCTGGTGGCGGCGCCGGTGGTGGCCGTGCCCACCTCGGTCGGCTACGGGTCGTCCCTCAATGGCATCACCGCCCTGCTGGCCATGACCTCGTCGTGCGCCCCGGGGGTGACCGTTGTCGGCATCGACAACGGCTACGGGGCGGCGTGCGCCACGGCCCGGGCCCTCAACGGCCGATGACCCCACCTTCTGCCGGGCGTAGGACCCCGCCAGGCGACACCTGGGCCCGGCCGTTCGGCAGGGAATCGGTCCCGGGGTGACGACGACCGCCTGGTTCCACTGCTTCTCGGGGATCTCCGGCGATATGGCCCTCGGTTCGCTGCTCGACGCGGGCGCCGACCTCGACGAGGTCCGGGCCCTGCTGGGGCGCCTCGGGGTCCAGGGCTGGTCGGTGGAGCCCGAACCGGTGCTGCAGGCGGGACTGGCCGCCACCCAGGCCGGCGTGCGGGTCCGAGATGACCAGGTGCACCGCACCTTCAGCGCCATCGAGGTGATGCTGGCCGACGCCGGCCTGCCCCCCCGGGTGCACGAGCGGAGCCTGGCCACCTTCCTGGGCCTGGCCGAGGTGGAGGGGGCGCTGCACCGGCGACCGCCGGCCCAGGTCCACTTCCACGAGGTGGGCAGCCTCGACGCCATCATCGACATCGTCGGGACGTGCGCCGCCCTGGAGGTGCTGGGCATCGACGAGGTGCGGGCGTCGGCCGTGGCCACCGGCACGGGCATGGTGCGGGCGGCCCACGGCCTGCTCCCCAACCCGGCCCCGGCCACCGTCGCCCTCCTGGCCCGAGCCGGCGCGCCCACCTTCGGCCGCCCCGACACCGTCGAGCTGACCACCCCGACGGGTGCCGCCCTCGTCGCCGCCCTGGTGCCGCCGGACGGCTTCGGCCCCCTGCCCTGCCTGGTGCCGACCGCGGTGGGCTACGGGGCCGGCACCCGGCACCTCGACGGCACCCCGAACGTGACCCAGGTGGTGGTGGGCACGGTCGACCCCCCCGGCGCCCAGGGCCAGCCGCTCGCGGTGGTCGAGGCCAACCTCGACGACGCCACCGGCGAGGTGCTGGGCCACACCCTGAGCTCCCTGCTGGCGGCCGGTGCCGTCGATGCCTGGATCACCCCGTCCACCATGAAGAAGGGCCGACCCGGCCACGTGGTGAGCGCCCTGTGCGACGGCGCCCTGGCCGCGCAGCTGGCGGCGGTGCTGGCCGAGGAGACCGGCAGCCTGGGCGTGCGGGTCACCCGGGTCGAGCGGGTTGCCGCCGATCGCCGACTCGAGGAGGTGGACGTCGGCGGCGTGGCCGTGCGGGTCAAGGTGAGCCCGGGCCGGGTGAAGGCCGAGTTCGACGACGCCGCCCACGCCGCCGGGGTCCTCCGACGACCCGCACGCGAGGTCGTGCAGCTGGCCGAGGAGACCTGGCGCCGTCGCGATCGTTCAACCGCGGGCGACAGGCAGCTGCTGCCCCCTCCCGAGGCCGGCTGACCGGGCTCTGTCCGCTCTTACCGGAAACGATTCTGCGCTGAGCCTTGGCGCGCCTCTCTCCCATGCGCGACAGTCTGCCCACGACCTTCAGCAGAAAAAGGAGCTCTCGATGGCCAAGGCGATCAAGGCGGAGCAGTACGTCCTGCTCCCCGCTGGGGGACTGCGGGCCACGGGCCGGGGCGCTGGCGCCGAAGCTCAGGCCTTCCTCCGCAGCGCCGAGACCAGCGGTGCCGAGGGTGCGACCCTCGACGACCGCCGGGTGCCGATGCGGGTGATCGACTCCATCAGCCCGGACGGCGCCAAGCTGGTCGAGCTGCCCTCGCAGTCGATGCTCGCCATCCGGTCGCTCCTGCCGTCGCTGCGACTGGTGCCGGTCCGGTACTACACCCCCGCCACGGCCCCGCTCATGGAGGTGGCCACCCAGGCGGCCCGGACGACGGCTGAGGCGCCGACGATCACCATCAAGGTGCTCTCCAAGGCCGGGAAGAAGCCGGTGGTGGGGGCCATCGTGGTGGCGCTCACCGATGTCGAGAACGGGGTGGGCGCCCAGGGCGTCTCCGACAGCAAGGGCCAGGTGGAGCTGAGGCTGGGCTCGGCCTGCGCTGAGATCCAGGCCCTCTACGTGTACCCGGCCGACGCCCACTGGACGCTGCGCAAGAGAAAGTTCACGATCAAGACCGGCACCGTGATCAGCCTCCTGCCGCTCGACCTCGGCTACACCGACGCCCTCCGGTTCTTCTACGGGAACCCCGAGCTGGGGGTCGGCACCGGGGTCACCGTCGGCGTCCTGGACACCGGCATCGCCAACCACCCCGACCTGATCGTGGACGGTGGGGCTAACACCGTGACGGGTGAAGACCCCAAGGACTTCGGCGACAACGGCAAGGGCGGCCACGGCACCCACGTCGCCGGCATCATCGCCGCCCGGGGCAAGGCGCCCACCGGCGTGCGCGGGGTGGCGCCCGGCGTCACGCTGCGGGCTTACCGGGTCTTCGCCCGGAACAGCGGCAGCGCGTCCAGCTTCGCCATCGCCAAGGCCATCGACCAGGCGGTCCTCGACAAGTGCGACCTGCTCAACATGAGCCTGGGCAGCGGCTCGGCCGACCCCGTCCTCACCGCGGCCATCGAGGACGCTCGGGCGGGCGGCACCCTGTGCATCATCGCCGCCGGCAACGGTGGACGGCAGCCTGTGAGCTTCCCCGCCCGCCTCGGATCGGCCGTCGCTGTGTCCGCCTTTGGCCGCAAGGGCACCTTCCCGACCAGTGCGGCTGAGGTCGAGGACATCGCCAGCCCCTACGGCACCGACAAGAAGAACTTCGTGGCCAGCTTCAGCAACGTCGGCCCCGAGATCGACCTCACCGGTCCGGGCGTGGCCATCATCTCAACGGTCCCCACGGGCCACACCGAGATAAGCGGCACCTCGATGGCCTGCCCGGCCGTGACGGGCGCGGCGGCGGCGGCCTTGGCCGGTTCGGACGCCCTCAAGCAGAAGCGGGACGGAGCCCGGTCCGATGCCATGGTCAAGACCCTGCTGGCCACAGCAGCGCCGCTCGGCTTCGGCCCGACCTTCGAGGGCCACGGGCTGCCGATGCCGGAGTAGGGCGAGGTGGCCAGGTCCAGGTTCATCCTGCGGTACCGGGGGCAGGGCTCGACCCCCGACGCCGATGTGGCCAGGGTCGCTGGCCTGACAGAGGCGGTCGTGGTGGAGTCGGCGGCGAAGATGCTGCTGGTCGAGTCGGATCAGGCTTCCCTGGAGGCGCTGGTCGACACGCTGGAGGGGTGGGTGATGGCGCCGGAGCAGGCCTTCGCGTTGCCCGACGTGCGCCGCCGGGCCGAGCGGCCGCCAGATCCGGACCACCATTAGCCGGCCCCGGCCTCGGCCCGCTATGTTCGGGTCGGGGCGCAAAGTCGCCCGGAACGGGGGAAACGACGATGGCGGGTTCCGGTGAGTTGGCCAAGGACAGCGGTGGGGCGTGGGCGTTCCGCGTCCTGTCCTCCGACGGGAAGGTCGTCGCCGTGAGCGAGGACGCAGGGTTCCCGTCGAAGACCGAAGCGAGGGCCACGCTGACCGAGCTGCTCAAGGGCGGCTTCGACGGTCCCATCACCGAGGCGGCCACGATCGCCTGCGGTGCCGAGATCACCGAGGACACCACCCTCGAGGGCGATCTGGTGTGCTCCGGCGCGCCCGCCTTCATCATCGCCGCCGACAACGTGACGCTCGATCTCAACGGCTTCACCATCACCGGCAAGGGCGCCCTCAGCCGGGGCGGGCCGGCGATCCTGTTCCGTGGCGTCAAGGGCTCCACCGTGCAGAAGGGCACGATCCAGCGCTTCGGCGCCGGCGTGGCCCTCCAGGGCGGGTCAGCCAACGTCGTGCAGAACCTGACGATCGTCGACAACGTCGGTGCAGACGAGGGGGAGTTCGGCGACGGCATTGCCGTGATGGGTTCCAGCGCCAACCGGATCCAGGGGAACACCGTGGCCCGGAACGGCCCGTTCAGCGGGATCTCGCTCATCGGGCCGTCCTCGGAGAACGAGATCCGCAACAACGTCGTCAACGACAACAACATGCTCCCGGGTGAGCCGGCGGCCGGCCGCCAGGACATGGGCATCCGGATCGAGGGGCCTCAGGCCAACGGCAACAAGGTCACGGGGAACACCGTCACCGGCAGCGGCGCCGACGGCATCGTCATCCTCCCCACCTGCAACGACCGCGAGAAGGGCTGTGTCGGCAGTCAGCCCAACGAGGGCAACGAGATCTCGGGCAACCTCAGCCACCGCAACGGCACCAGCGGTCAGGGCAGCGGCATCCGCCTGTTCTGCGTGGCCAACCCCGTCGCCGCGGCCAAGACCACGGTCAAGGGCAACGAGGCCAACGAGAACCGCACCCACGGCATCGCCGTCGACGCCGTGGGCACCGCGCAACCGGGGCCCACCGACAACACCCTCACCGGCAACCACGCCCACAACAACGCCCAGTTCGACGGCTTCGACGGCAACCTCACGCCGGTGTGCGGCACCAACACCTGGGAGGCCAACGACTTCGACCGGGTGAACCAGCCGTGCGTCGGAAACCGGGCTCCGACGCCCGGCTGAGCCGAGGGTCGCCCGTCGGGTCCTAAGGGGCGGAGTGGGCCTCCATGGCCATCTCGTAGGCCGGGCAGGCCTCGGTGCAGTCGCTGTCGACGCCCTCGGGCGGGAAGCAGTGGGGGCAGTCGGGGCCGCACTCGCCGTGGGCGCTGCGCTGCATGTCCTCGAACGAGCTGATGAAGTCGAGCGCCCCTTCCTTCTGGCCCATCTCGGACAACTTGTACCGGCCCCCGTCGACCCGTACGACGTAGCCGTCGGTGACCATCCCGTCGAGGTGCTCGATGCCGGTCTCGGCGTCGACCCCCAGGAAGCGCTGGAGGATCTTGGTGTCGACCTCCTCGCCGAAGCCCTCACCCCGCATCCAGACCATCACCTGGAGGATCTCGCTGCGCCAGTACATGGCCTGCAGCGCCGTGCGTCGGGGCGCCTGGATTTCGTCAGACATCGAGATGGCCTCCTCAGGCGCCGAAACGTGAGGGTCACTGTATCGCGCCCCCGTCGTTTTCGACACCGGGGCTAGGGAGCGGGCTGCTCGTCGACCTTCAGGGACAGCGAGTTCATGCAGAAGCGCTGGCCGGTGGGCTTCGGCCCGTCGGGGAACACGTGGCCGAGGTGCGAGCTGCAGCGGGCGCAGCGGACCTCGACGCGGCGCATGCCGTGGGCCCGGTCCTCGACCATCTCGACGGCGTCGGGCGAGAGCGGCTCGGTGAAGCTGGGCCAGCCCGACCCGGACTCGAACTTGGTGGCCGAGGAGAACAGCGGGTTGCCGCAGGCCCGGCACGAGAACGTGCCGTCCCCGTGCCAGTCGACGTACTCGCCGCTCCACGCCCGCTCGGTCCCCGCCTGCCGCAGCACCTGGTACGCCTCGGGCGACAGCTCGGCCCGCCACTCTTCGTCGCTCTTCTCGACCTTCTGCGCTTGGTCTGCCATGGCGACCATTCTGCCGCCTGTGGCGAGCTACGCCGTCGCGCCACAGGCTCACGGAGTTCGGGTCACCGGGATCGGCGGCTCGATGAGAGTGGCGACCGGCCCGGGGTTCGCCGAGAACCGGGGAGCGGCGGGGTGGCCGGGCCATATGCCGTCCGGCGTCCAGCGGGCCACCTTCTCGACCCTTATCGGATAGATGGTGAGCCCGCCGTCGGCCGTAAAGTGCAGGCGCAGGAAGCCTTTGTGGTCCTCGATCGCCAGGGCGGAGTAGAGCTCGTTGGTGTTCCTCCCGAACAGTCCGATGCCGTCGGCCACGACCAGATACAGCCCGAGGAGGGCCGGACCGACCGTCGCCCCAACGACCCCCGCGCCGAGCACGGCGGTGGATCGGCGCCCGGCGCCCCGCCTGATCAGCCAGGTCGAGCCCAGCGCGGCGACGACGTGGAACAGACCATGAATGGCACCGGGCGCCCAGTCCTTCGGCTTCTTCTGCTTCGAGAAGGCGACGCAGACGGCGACGGCGGCGAACCCCGCAGCACCGGTGGCAGCTGGCGCCCGGCGCGTTCGGGTGCGGGCAGCGGCGATGCCGGCGTAGGCCAGCGCAGGCAGCAAGGGAAAGCCCCGGTTGCCGTAGACGGCCCGCAGCACCCTTCGCCTGAGCCTCTTGGTGTCTGCGCACGCGGGGTACTCCCACCGGCGTTGGAACGAGACGGCCTCGCCGTCCTCGGTTCGGGACGGCAGCTGGATGTGCCTGGGCAGGTGGTGGGTGGCCGAGAGGAAGGCGCCACCGAGACCGGCGGTGATCTTCTGCTCGCCACCGGGGGCCTCGTAGCGGGCGTAGTGGTGGGAATCACCGGTGAGTGACAGGCGGATGTCGGCATGGGCAGGGACGACACGCCGCTGGAAGTAGTCGAGGGTCTTGTACGCCTGGGGAATCCTGGTGAGCTCGGCCCCTGCCCCAACGGCGGCCTTCAGGGCCTGGAGCGTGACGGCCGCCGGACCGGCGTCCTGGCTCGGCCGCTGGCCCTCCTCCGCCGCCGTGACCCAGGCGGGCTTGGCCCAGCACAGGATGATGCAGTCGCCCGGGTCGATCCTCCGAGCCATCCGGGTGAAGTACTCGATCTGCGGGTGGTCGATGTAGGTGTCGAGCTGGATGTCGATGGCCCACAGCCACCAGCCGTGCGGCAGCCGGCAGGCGAAGTAGCTGCGGCGCTGCTCGGTCTTCCAGCCGCCGATCCACTCACCGCCGCAGAAGATCTGCTGGAACGCGGTGAGACCGTCGTACCAGTCGTGGTTGCCGGGTACGGCCACTGCCACGCGGTGGTGGTCGGCCGACGCGAACGGGAGCATGGCCCGGAAGGGCTTGACGAACCGGTCCTCGTACTCGGCCTTCGAGGCGAAGGGGTACACCTGGTCGCCGCCGAGGACGAGGAGGCTGCCCGCCTCGGTGCACTCGCCGTCCACCATCAGGACCTCCGGAGCCAGGAGGCTGGCCACGGTGGCGGCGGCGTCGAAACCGTCGCCGGTGTCGGCCACGTAGTCGACCCACAGCTCGTCGGCGTCCGAGCAGTAGACCAGGCCCTGCCGCCGCACCGCCTCCACCTCGCGCCGGTCGCTGAAGCGGGTGAAGAGCTTCGACAGCACCAGCGGGGTGAGGGACTGGGCCAGGACCTTCGGCGACAGCCAGCGCACCGGCCCCTTGCGTCGGTGCAGGTCAGCCTCGTCCTCCGATGGCTCGGTCATCGCGGCACCTTCATCTCGGTGGCCGGGGGCGGGGGCGGTGCCAGTAGACGGTAGCCAGCGAGCGGGCGAACATCCACCCGAAGCGGACCACCGCCGTCGGGTGACCGCGGAAGGTGGTGAGCTGGCGGGCGAACATCGACGGCTCGATGAGGATGAGCCCGCGAGCCAACTCGGTGGCTTCCTCGTCGTCCTCCGGCTCGACGTGGCCTTCCAGGATGCGGGTGAACAGGCACGTGGTGTCGCGCCAGGAGTCGAGGCCAGGATCGTTGCCCACGTCCTTGAAGCCGACCAGGGTCAGCGGGCGGCCGTCGTCGCCGGCCAGGAACCACAGGCGGTAGCGCATCACCGTCCGGCCGACGCTCTCCCCGGGCGCGAACAGGTGGAACCGGCCCCGCACCACCGGCAGGTGCTCGCCCCCGAACATCGGGGCGGTCACGTAGCCCATGGCGTCGCACAGGTGCTGCGGGTCGACCAGGAAGGCGTCGAGGTCGTGGGTGCCGATGGTCAGGTGGAACCGGAGCCGGGCGCCCGCCGCCTTGCCGTTGTGGTAGCCAGCGGCGTAGTCGGGGGCCCCGAGGGCGGCGAAGCCTGCCATCTCCTCGGTGAAGTGCACGGCCTTGCCCACATCCCTGCGCCCGGCGGGTCCGCTGCCCATCATCCCTCCAGCATCGTGTCGCACATGCGGTCGGCGAAGGCCGCGATGGTGAGGGCGGGGTTGGCCCCGACGGGCCCCGGCATCACCGATCCGTCGGCCACGTAGAGGCCGGGCACCCCGAACGCCCGGCCGTGGCCGTCGACGACACCGTCGCTCGGGTTCTCGGCCATGGGCAGCCCGCCGAGGGGATGGACGGTGACCACGCGTCGCAGCAGGCCGAGGGGGTTGCGCTCGTAGCGGCCGCACAGCGCTTCGGCCACCTGCTCCATGCGGTGCTCAAGGGTGGCGAAGTAGGCCTCGGAGGTGGCCGTGGTCCACGTGCTGTCGAGCATCGGCTTGCGATCACCGGCCCCGTTCCGCAGGTAGAGGAGCCCGTCAGGCACGTCGCGACCCATCCCGAGCACGGGCAGGGCGTGGGTGGACAGGGCGTTCGATCCGAGCATGGCCCGCAGGGCACCGGTGACGTTGGTGGAGGGCCGGCCGGTGACCCGCTCGCGCACCCGGGCCCAGGCGAAGCGGGCGGCACGGCTGGCCAGCCCGCGCACCTGGGTGGCCTCGGCCAGCCACTCGAGGAACGCCGGGTAACCGGCATCCTCCAGGTAGCTGCCCCAGTCGGCGGGGTTGCCGGTGTCGACGGCGTCGGGCGAGCGGATGTAGGAGGTGATGACCGGACCCCGCGAGCCCTCCAGCGCTCGTTTGGCGCCGAGGATGAAGCCGAGCAGGTCGCCGTTGCCGCAGAAGCGGGTGCCGAGCGCCGGGCTCTGGATCCCGAGGGTGCGGCGGTTGCGCAGGGCCAGGAAGGTCGAGCCGAGAGCGCCGGCGGCCAGCACCACCTCCTTGGCGTGCACCGTGCCCACCACGAGCCCGCCGGTGTCGGTGGGCTTACCCGCGTCCTCGGGCCGGTGGACCACGAAGTCGACCTCGAAGCCGACGTCGCTGCGCCGCAGCGCCCGCACCTCGGAACGGACGCTGATCACCGCTCCCGCCTTGGCGGCCGACGACAGGTAGGTGTGGTCGAGGGTGCTCTTGGCGCCGTCGTTGCACCCGATGTCGCACTCGCCGCACAGGCGACAGGTGCGCCGGCCGTCCGGGCCGTGCACGTTCGGGTAGCGGCCGTCGGGGAGCGGTCCCCCCACCCGACCTTCCCCGGCCGCGTCGAGGAACCGGATCCCGAGGGGGGCCAGCTTCCACTCGACCTCGGGGCCCATGAAGGCCGCCGCGTCCCGCATGGCCCGCGTCTTGCTGAGGTCGTGGGCCGTGCCCGGGGGGAGGGTCTGCACGTCGAGGAACTCCTCGACCGCGGTGTAGTGGCGCTCGAGGTCGTCGTACTGCACCGCCCACCGCTCGGTGGTACCCGCCCGGTAGGGGTGGTCCTGCACGAACCAGGAGGGGTCCTTGCGCAACAGCACGTTGGCGTAGATCAGCGACCCTCCGCCGAGGCCACTGCTCACCAGGGCGTCGATGCCCTTGAACGACCACACGTCGAACATGCCGTGCAGCCCCTGGCTGGGATCCCACAGGTTGTCGGCGACGCCGATCGGCGACCGGGGGAAGCTGTGGGGGGCGAAGACCTTCCCCCGCTCGAGCACGCACACCGAGCGGCCGCCATCGGCCAACCGGTGAGCGCTGACCGAGCCCCCGAAGCCCGACCCGATCACCACGACGTCGAAGCGCTCACCTTCGACACCTCCGACCACCACCGCCACTGCCCGCCTCCGATCCAAGCCTGCGCCCGACGCTAGGGCCCGCGAGCAGAGGCGCGCTAGCGGAGCACGTACTGGCGCACGGGGAACTCGTCGTCGGTGGGGTTGTCGTCGCTCACGCCGCCGACCCGCACGATGATGGCGAAGGTGCCGCCCGGCGCCGGGGGCGACAGCTTCAGGACGTCGAGGGCGCGGCGCTGACCGGGCTCGAGGTCAACCGTGGTGCGGTCAGAGGAGGGGGGCGAGCCGTCGAAGGGCTGGGTCCTGGCTGTGACCGGCACCCCCCGCTCGGCCTGGTTCCCCTGGTTGGCCACCACGACCTGGAGGCGAACCGAGGGCACCTGGGCCAGCACCTGCACCTTGCCCGCCTCCTCCCCCACCGGGCCGGGGTCGGGCGTGGCGACCACCACGGCGAGGTCGTGCACGGGGGCCAGGATCGAGCTGTTGCGCAGGGCGGTGACGAAGGTACCCAGGACCGGAACCGACCACGCCTGGGCGTCGGGCACCCAGCGGCTCTCAGGGGGAGCATCGCTCCCGGGCGGCAGGTTCCGGGTGAACAGGCGGTAGGCCCCGTCGGTGGCCTCGAGGTCGCGACCCACCTCGGCCAGCACCTGGACGGCGCCGACGGCGGGCGCGGCGTCGTCGAGGGCGACGCCGAACGCACCGCGCAGCGCCTTGACCGCCGAGGA
>Ga0183260_10003659_pt1 | contig 12367 bp, 9 predicted proteins | sample AntDrymUQ4972206_2_FD_129768 | JGI IMG/M metagenome (GOLD analysis project Ga0183260, IMG submission 129768) | Polar desert sand microbial communities from Dry Valleys, Antarctica - metaG UQ497 (22.06) (version 2) (version 2) | ecosystem: Environmental > Terrestrial > Soil > Desert | place...
AAAGCCGGTCCCGCCGAGCTCGTCTTCCACCACCAGGCGTGGGCGGGGGCGTTGGCCGCCGTGGGCCTGGCGTTCCTGTTCATCACGGCCGTGGTCAACACCCAGTGGCCGCTGCAGGTGGCCGAGCGGCTCCACTCCGACACCAGGGCCGTCGCCATGCTCCTCTTCAACGACGGGCTGTACGTCTTCTCGCTCCAGGTAGTGGCGGTGCTGCTGACTGCGGCCGTCATCGGCGCGGTGTTCCTCGCCAAGCGTGAGGACGCACCCGATCCGGGTGAGGCGGAACCCATGCCTCTGCGTGTCCGACCGCCGCTCGTCGCCGGCCCGGTGGACCAGCCGTGAGCCAGTCCCTCGACGCCTACCTTGTGCTCTCCGGGCTGCTTTTCTCGATCGGCACCTTCGGCTTCCTCGCCCGACGCAACGCGATCGCCATGCTGATGTCGATCGAACTCATGCTCAACGCGGTCAACCTGGCGGCCATCGCCTTCGGTGCCTTCATCCCGCAGCTCCAGGCTCACGCGTCGCTTATCGCGCTGCTCGTCATGGCCGTCGCCGCGGCCGAGGCGACAGTCGGGCTGGCCATCGTGATCGCGATCTACCGCAACCAACGGACCCCGCTGGTGGATGAGTACACCAGCATGCGTCAGTAGGGCCGGCTAGATGCCACTTTTCCAGGGAGAGGCGACCGCCTTCACGTTCGCCCCCGACCAGCTGCTGGTCCTCGCGCTGCTGGTGCTGCCGCTCGCGGGCTTCGCGCTGACCGCCCTGATCGGCCGTCGCCTGTACGCGCGCGCGTGGATCATCGCCGTGCCGGCAATCGTGCTGACCTGGGCCATCGGCATGTACCTCGTCTACCAGACGCTCTTCGTGGGAGCGTTCGGTCACGAAGGCCTGCACTTCACGCTCTACGACTGGGTTCCCGCCGGCAGCTTCAACGTGGCAGTCAACTTCGGCGTCGACGCGCTGACCGCTGTCGTGCTGCTCGTCGTCACGACCGTGGGCATGCTCGTCCACATCTATTCCATCGGCTACATGGCCCACGACCCCGGCCGGTGGCGCTTCTTCGCCTACCTCAACCTGTTCATGTTCAGCATGCTGCTGCTGGTCCTGGCGGACAACTTCCTGCTGCTGTTCGGAGCGTGGGAATTGGTCGGCCTCTCCAGCTACCTGTTGATCGGCTTCTGGTATTCACGGCGTTCTGCCGCCCTGGCGGCGAAGAAGGCGTTCATCGTCAACCGCGTCGGCGACTTTGGCTTCGCCCTGGGCATCGCCGCGGTCTGGACGACCGTCGGGACGCTCAATTTCTTCACCACGGAAGCCGGCCCAGGCGTCTTCGAGCTGCTGCCGGCGGCCTTCCATGGCGGGCTGATCGAGTCATGGCATATCAATGGCATCGCCCTGCTGCTGTTCATGGGCGCCATGGGCAAGAGCGCACAGTTCCCGCTCCATGTCTGGTTGCCCGACGCGATGGAGGGCCCGACCCCCGTCAGCGCTCTGATCCACGCCGCGACAATGGTGAATGCCGGCGTCTATTTCGTGGCCCGCGCCAATCCCATCTTTGCCGAGGCCCCACAGGCGATGATCCTGGTTGCCGCGGTCGGCATCTTCACCGCCATCCTCGCGGCGTCCATCGCCTTGACGCAGCGGGACATCAAGCGAGTGCTGGCGTACTCGACTCTCAGCCAGCTGGGTTACATGTTCGCCAGTCTCGGCGTCGGAGCGTTCACGGCGGCGATCTTCCACCTCGTGACGCACGGCTTCTTCAAGGGCCTGCTATTCCTCGGCTCCGGCTCGGTCATCCACGCCGTCCACGAAGAACAGGATATGAACAAGATGGGCGCGCTGTGGCGGCGCATCCCCATCACGCACTGGACCATGCTCATCGGCGCGATTGCCCTGGCCGGCATCCCGCCGTTGGCCGGCTTCTGGAGCAAGGACGAGATCCTCGGCGAGAGCTTCAAGAACGGATTCCTGTGGGTCTGGGCAATCGGCGTGGTCGTGGCGGTGATGACCGGGTTCTACATGTTCCGGCTGATGGGCAAGACGTTCTACGGTCAGAGCCACGTCGATCCGCACGTGGAGCCAACGATCCACGAATCGCCGCGATCGATGACCGTCCCGCTGATCATCCTCGCCGTCCCATCGATCCTCCTCGGCCTTGCGATCGGCTTTCCGCCCGGATCTGGCCTCCTCCACGGTTGGCTCGAGCCCGTGTTCGAGCACGCCTCTGAGACGCTTGGCCTTCACCACGCCGCGTTCGAGATCGGCGGCATCGACGGCGCCCTGCTCATCGTCGGCGCCGCCGCGGCCGCCCTCGGCGTGATTCTTGGCGCGTGGCTATTCGGCCTGTTACGCAGGGGCGAGCGACGCCCGCTTGTCGAGCGGCTGACCACCCGCCTCCAACCGCTCTACAACGCTTCGTACGCGAAATTCTGGTTCGACGACTTGAACGATCTCATCTTCGTGCGCTTCGGTGGCGCGCTGGCGCGCGCGATCTGGTGGTTCGACGTCCGCGTCATCGATGGCACCGTAAACGGCGTCGCATCGCTCACCCAGGGCGCGGGTAAGGGCATCCGCCAGATCCAGACGGGGCGCGTGCAGAACTACGCGCTTGGCATCGCTGCCGGCCTTCTCGTCATGGCAGTGACGTACATGTTCGTGGTCGCTCGCTGATGAACGGCGTGCCGCTTCTCACGCTGGTCACCTTCGTGCCGCTCGCTGGCGCGCTGGTGATCGCCCTCCTGCCACGCCAGCGCCTCAGCTGGATCAGGTTCGCCGCGCTCGGCACGGCGCTGCTGACGTGGGCTGTGTCACTCCTCTTGCTGGCGAGCTTCGATCACACCGCGACCGGCTTCCAGTTCGTCGAGCAGGCCGACTGGGTGCCCGCGTTCGGCATCCAGTACAAGCTCGGCGTCGACGGGATCTCGCTGGCCCTGGTCGTGCTCACGACGACGCTGACTGCGGTCAGCATCCTGGCCAGCTTCGGACCGATCGTCGATCGGGTTAAGGAATACATGATCGCTTTCCTCGTGCTCGAGGTCGGCATGATCGGCGTCTTCCTCGCGCTCGACACGTTCCTGTTCTACATCTTCTGGGAGATCGTTCTCGTCCCGATGTACCTGATCATTGGCATCTGGGGTGGGGCAAACCGTATCTACGCGACGATCAAGTTCGTCCTGTACACGCTGGTCGGATCGCTGCTGATGCTGGTCGCGATCCTGGGCATTGCCTTCACCTACCAGCTCCAGACGGGGTCGTGGACGGGCGCCTTCGACTACGAGACACTGCGCGGCTTTGGCTTCGACCCGACGCTCCAGTTCTTCGCCTTCGCCGGGTTCTTCTTGGCGTTCGCGATCAAAGTGCCGATGTTCCCATTCCATACCTGGTTGCCCGACGCGCACGTAGAGGCGCCGACCGCCGGCTCGGTGATCCTGGCTGGAGTCCTGCTCAAGCTGGGCGCGTACGGGCTGATCCGCTTCAACCTCCCGCTGTTCCCGGACGCGGCCCAGCAATGGGCGCCGCTGATCATCGTGCTGTCGCTGATCGCGATCGTCTACGGCGCGATCGTGGCCCTCGTCCAGCCCGACCTCAAGAAGCTGGTCGCATACAGCTCGGTCAGCCACATGGGCTTCGTGACCCTGGGCATCTTCATCTTCCAGGAGCAGGGGATGCACGGAGCCGTGCTCCAGATGATCGCCCACGGCCTCATCACGGGCGCCCTGTTCCTGCTCGTCGGCGTCATCTACGAACGGACGCACGACCGCACGATCGCCAAGATGGGCGGCCTTGCCGGCACCGTGCCCGTGTATTCCGCGATGCTCGGCTTCTTCGTGCTGGCCAGCCTCGCGCTGCCCGGACTTGCCGGCTTCGTCGGAGAGTTCCTGGTCCTCGTCGGGTCGTTCGACTATTGGCCCGTCGCCGCCGCGGTCGCCGCGCTGGCGATGATGCTCGCGGCGGCGTACCTCTTGTGGATGTACCAGCGCGTGGTCTTCGGCGATCTGTCCGACTACCTGAAGGGACTCGGCCACCACCTGACTGACATGACCCGTGTCGAGGTGCTAACCATCGCGCCGCTGGTCGTCCTGACCGTTGCCTTCGGCGTGTTCCCGGGCCTTCTGCTGGAGCTGTGGCAGATGCCCGTGACCGACATCCTGGCCCGCATCGGTCCGGCCAACCTGGCCGGCGTTCCCTAGGGCCGTACGGACATGTTCCAGATCGACCAGAACACACTGCTCGCGCTGCTGCCACCGGCGGGCCTCGCGCTGCTCGCGATGCTCATCATCGTGATCGACATCGCCCGGCCGGAACGGGATCGACTCCTGACCACAGTCGCGGCGGGCGGGCTGCTCGTGCTCATGGCGCTGGTGGTGATCATCGGTCCCTTCAATGTCTTCGACGGCCACGTCGGACTGCTGAGCGGTCCGGTCGAGGTGTTCGGTGGCGCCTACGTTCGCGACAGCCTGACCGCGCTGCTCGACCTGCTGATGCTGTCCATCTGCCTGCTGACGGTGCTGTTCGGCCCGGATTACCTGCGCCCGCGCGGCCTGCCCGTGGCCGAGTTCAGCGCGATGCTCATGTGGGCCATTACCGGCGCGCTGCTGATCGGCGGCGCGCGTGACCTGCTGCTTCTGTTCCTGGCGCTGGAGCTGCTCGTGCTGCCCGGCTACATGCTCGCCGGATACGCGAAGCGCGACGGCCTCTCGACCGAAGGCGCGATCAAGTACTTCCTGCTCGGGTCCTTCTCCAGCGCGATCTTCCTCTTCGGGCTCGTGTTGGTATTTGGCTACTCGGGGACCACGAACATCGCTCAGATCGCGGCCGTGATCACTACAACGGTCTCGGATGCCGGTTTCACGGCGCTGGCCCCGGGTCTGCTGATGGGGCTCGCCCTGCTGACCACCGGCGCTGCGTTCAAGATCGCGGCCGTCCCGTTTCATTACTGGACACCCGACGCCTACCAGGGTTCGCCGACGCCGGTCACCGGCTACCTGTCGGTCGGGCCCAAGGTTGCGGCGTTTGCGCTCATCCTGCGGCTGTTCGTCGAGGCTCTGGGCGGGTTGAAGGAGGATTGGACTCCGTTCGTCATCGTGCTCGCGGCCATGACCATGACGCTCGGCAACCTGGTCGCTCTGACCCAGGACAACATCAAGCGGATGCTGGCGTACAGCTCCATCGCTCACACCGGTTACATCCTTGTCGGGCTTGCCGCCTTCGGAGCGGCGCCGGACGGTTCGTCGGCGGCGGCCGCGGGGATCTTCGGGGTTCTCTTCTACAGCGTCGCGTACTCATTCATGAACCTCGGCGCATTCGCGTGCGTCGCTGCGCTCCAACGCAGGCCTGGTGTGACCAGCCAGATAGACACCTTCGCCGGCCTGGGCAGGCGTGCGCCGGTGCTGGGCCTGCTCATGACCCTGTTCCTGCTCTCCCTCGTCGGCATTCCGCCGTTGGCCGGCTTCTGGGCGAAGGTCTACGTGATCGTGCCCGCCCTCCAGGTCGGTGGCTGGCTCAACCTTCTGGCCGTCCTCGTGATGCTCAACGCAGCGGCCGCCGCGTTCTACTACTTGCGCGTGGTCGTGTACATGTACATGCGCGACGCCCGCGAGGGAGTCGGGGAAGTCAACGTGGGAAGGGCGACGCAGGCGGGCCTCGGACTCGCGGCAGCCATGACCATCGCCATCGGATTGATCCCACCCGTGACCGTGGCTGTCATCGGCGTGGCCGAGGAAGCGGCCCGCGCGCTGCTCTAGCACAGCCATTCGAATGCGGGCGTGGCAGACAGCGTGAGCGTTGAGCCGGTGGAGGCGTCAGTCGACCGACCACTCGACAGTTCGGTCGTGCCTATCGAGCGCGGCGCCCGCCTGGCGGAGTACGTCCGCACGCTGGTTCAACCCGGCGAGCGGCTGGTCGTCGTTTCCAACCGCGGGCCGCTTAGCTTTCGCAAGGGCCGTGCCGGCGACTGGCGCGTCGAGCGCGGGTCAGGCGGCCTGGTTACCGCTCTCGCCGAGGTAGGCCGTCTCGCGCCCGTCACGTGGATCAGCGCGGCGATGGACGCGGCCGATCGCGAGGCCGCAGCGGCACTGCGCGCCAAATCCGCGGGACCACAGGTTGATCTCCTGAAGCGAATCGAGGAGCAGCTGCCCGGCCAGGATCTCCGGCTCGACATGCGCGAGGTGCCCAGCAAAGCCTGGCAACAGCACTACGGCAAGGTCGCCAACCCGTTCCTGTGGTTCATGCAGCATCAGCTCTACACGCTGGCCTACGAGCCAACCATCGACGATGAACTGATCGACGCGTGGCAGAACGGATACCGAGTCGTCAACAACGCATTCGCTGAGGCAGTGCTCGAGCAGACCAAGGGCTACGACCGGCCTGTCGTGCTGCTCCAGGATTACCACCTCTACCTGGCTGCTTCGACCATCCGCGCCAAGCGGCCGGACAGCCTGTTGCTGCACTTCAACCACATCCCATGGCCGTCCGTGGACACGTGGCTCGTGCTGCCGCAGGGCCTGCGCCGCGCAATCCTTGAAGGCCTGCTGGCCAACGACATCGTGGGATTGCAGACCGACCGATACGCCACGAACTTCCTGGCATCCGTCGATGCCTTCGTGCGTGATGCGCGGGTGGATCCAGCCGGCCGCCACGTTCGCTGGCGCGGCCGGACGATCTGGGTGCGCGCATATCCCATCTCGATCGACCCGGACTCTTTGGCCAAGTTCGCCCGCGGCCCTGAGGTGGCCCGCCGGAAGAAAGAGCTGTCCGAGCGGCTCGAACGTGCGCGAAAGCCCAAGCTCATCGTCCGCGTTGACCGCCTGGAGCCGTCCAAGAATGTGCTGCGCGGCTTCCTTGCCTTCGAGTCGTTGCTGCGCCGCCACCCGGAGCTGCGCGAGACGGTGCGCTTCCTCGCCATCACCTCGATCAGCCGCGAGAACGTGCCCGAGTACGCACGCTACGCGGCGGAGGTGCGCGAGGTCGTTGCTCGTGTGAATGGCATGTCAGACCCTGACGCCGCGCCCATCTGGCTGCTCGACGGGACTGAGTACGCGCTTGCAATAGCCGCGCTATCGCTGGCCGATGTCGTGCTCGTAAACCCGGTCGTCGACGGCATGAACCTCGTCGCCAAGGAGACCGCGATCGTCAGCCACGCTGCGCTGGTTCTGTCCGAAACGGCGGGCGCCGCCGAGCAGCTCGCCTCCGATGCCCTGATCGTCAGCGCGGCAGATGTCGCCGGCACGACAGAGATGCTCGAGCGCGGACTGGAGATGTCACCAGACGAGCGTGCCGCGCGCCTCCGCCGATTGCGCGCGTCGGTCCGCAGCGAGGATCTGGCCTGGTGGCTATCTCGTCAGCTGCGCGACCTGGCCGCAGTCGCAGGTGGCGGCCGCCCGCCGTCACGTCAGCTGCGCGACACCGTCCGTGAGTTCAACCCCGAGCTACGCGGCTGAGCTAGCCGGCGGGCCAACGCGGACAAGAAGCGCGTGGCGTCATTGGGCGATCCCAGGACGATGTCGGCCGCTGCCAGCACCTCGAGTGGGACTTCGGTTCGAGCCTGGACTGCGACCGCCACACCATCGGTGACGCCGGCGGCACGGAGGCGGCGCAGCGCACTGAACGCCATCGCGTCGCTGATGTCGTCGCCGAGCAGAAACACGCTCAGTGGCTTCAGCTCCGCCACCATCCGTTCGAACGCCTCGCCCTTCGCCACGGCACCAGGTGGCCGGAGCTCCAGCACCCGACGGCCCGGGAAGCGCTCGAGGACGTGTTCCGGATCCAACTGCTCGACTGCGGCCATCACGCGCGCGGCGGCCGTATCGATGTCCGGCGCCTGTCGCCAATGGATTGCCACAGACGGCGGCTTGTGCTCGATGATCAGCCACGGTTCGCGGATCACGCTGGGCAACTCCTCGGCCAGGCGCTCCGCCGCGTGAACGGCCTCGTGGCTCGCATCGTCAACGTCCGCGGCAAGGCGCTCCGGACGTCCGCGGCGGGGCACGAACCCGCGTTCCATACCGTGATTGCCCACATAACTGACACCGCCGACGCGCACGCGTGCCGCAACATCGTGCGACGAACGACCCGACAGGACGACGACGTGGACGCCATCGAGCGCCGCGAGTGTGCGCAAAGCGCGACGACCCAGCGGAAGTATCGATGCGCCCCATGGGTCGTTGACGATGTTGCTGAGAGTGCCGTCGAAGTCGCTGACCACCAGGAGTGGCCGCCGTGAGAGATGGGCGGCAGCCAGGTCGACGGCCGCACGGACGGAGATCGGCTTCAGCTCGGGCGTGGTCACTCCTGCGGGATCGGCTCCTCGCTGGGAGGAATGAAGTCGGGGACTATCAGGGCGATCGACGCATCCCACACCTCGAGCGGCGCACCGCCGTAAACGATCTCCTTCACGACACCCTCGGCATCTATGAATACGTGCACGGGCAGGGCGTACGTGCCCCACGCGGCCTGAGCAGCGCCGTCCTCGTCGACTCCAACAGGCAGATCGACGTTGAGCTGGTTGAAGTACTGCCGCACGGTCTGTCGATCTTCACCAACGTCCACGACGAAGATCGTCATCTGCGCCTCGTAGTCGCGTTGGTAACGCTCCATAAGGGGCAGCTCGTCGACGCACTGCGGGCACCATGTGGCCATGAAATTGATCCACAACGGCTGGCCCGCGTAGTCGGCGGTGTCCAGAAGGCTCCCGTCGGTAAGGGTGACCTGGAGAGGCGGCGCGGGTTGGCCGATGGCGACGACAGGCCCCGGCGTCGCGCCCGGAGCGGTCGTGGGTACCAGGGTTCGCTGCGCGACAGGAGTGCCCGTCGGCAATGGCGGGATGCTGGGCGGCAAGGGAGTGGGTAGCGTTGGTGGCGCGCCGACCGCGCTCGCGAGAAGGAGGGCTGTGAGCAGGCCTCCGACGACCAATGCTGCCACGACTCCGAGGATGTCGGGTCGGCGCATGCGCGGCGAATGTACTACGGCTCCGGAAAGGAGGCTGCGCTAGCATCGGCGGCCCGATGAGAAGGATCCTCCCGCTGGTAAATCGACTGCTTGCCGCTCTACTCATGGCAAGTAGTGTCACGCTGATCACCGCAGGCTTGCTGTCCTACGCGCCGTCGACGTTCGGTGACGCGCGGACCCCTGAGCCGGTTAGCGGCGGCGACGCGCGGACCCCTGAGCCGGTTAGCGGCGGCGACCCGCTTCTCACCCTGCCGCCAATCTCTCTCACTCCCACGTCAGTCCCAACCGCAAGCCGGCCGCCTACGGACGGAAGCCCAAGCCCGCCGCCTAGGGATGGAAGCCCGCCGCCCACAGACCGGCCACGAGAGACCGATCCCGCCGGGCCGACGCCCTCGTCGAGCCCTGATTCGGCCGGATTTGCCTCGCGGATCAGGATCTCCTCGCTCCACATCGACCTGCCAGTCGTGCCCGGCGACCTGATCGTCCCCGGCAACGTTGATCTGTACCCCCTCTGCGACGTGGCAATGTTCGTGCGCGAGTTCGTTCAACCGGGCGAGGATGGCGCGACGTACATCTATGCCCACGCCCAGCGGGGCATGTTCGCCCCGCTACTCAAGGCGTCACAAGTCAACGACGGCGCCTCGATGATCGGGGCCCTGATCGAGGTCTATACGTCGGACAACGAGCTGCACCTGTACGAGCTCTATCGGGTCAAGCGTCACGCAACCGACCTGTCGCTTGCCGACCCGCCACCCGGCACCCACATGCTGGTCCTCCAGACCAGCGAAGGTGTATCGGGGACCATCCCCAAGCTCCAGGTCGCCGCTCGGCCGTTGAGCGTGGTGCCGGCCGATCCGGCGGAGGCGAACCCGAGGCCACAGCCGCGGGTTTGCCTGCCGGGCTAGATCCAGCCGATGCGGCGGAAGTAGAAGAAGCCCAGGGCACTGAGCACACCGATGAATCCCGTCACGAGCCAGAAGCGCGTGTCCTCGAAGCTGATGGCCAGACCTGCCTCGCTCATGCCGAAAATGCCCGCCAACGCTCCGGCGCCAGCCAGAACCGCTGTTACTGCCGTCAACCGCTTCATCACCTCGGACAGGTTGTTGTTGACCTGCGACAGGTACATGTCGAGCGCCGTACCGACCAGCTCGCGGTAGCTGTCGAGCTCGTCCGTCAATCGGATCAGGTGGTCGTAGACATCACGGAAATAGATGAGCCGTTCAGGGCTGATCAAGGCGAGATCGCGGTTGGTGAGCTGGTTGAAGATCTCACGCTGCGGGTTGACGGCGTGGCGGATCTTGAGCAGGTCGCGGCGCACGGCAAACAGTCGCTCGACCAGCCAGCTGCTGGGCCGGTTCATGACGTCTGCCTGGAGTTCGTCGATCTCGTCGCCGAGCTTGTCGAAGACCGGGAAGTAGTCATCCACGAGCCAGTCGGTCAGGCTCCAAAGCGCGTAGTCGACTCCCTCGGCGAGGTGCGCGCCAGGGTCACGGCGCATGAACAGCGCATCCCGCGGGCTTACGGCGGCGTCGTGCGATGTGAGCATGAAACGCTTGCCAACGACGATGTCGATCTCGTGGGCGACCACCTCGCCCTCATAGCGCAGCGCGAACATGACGATGTGCACGATGGCGCCGGTCAGTTCGATCTTGGCCCGTTGGTTCCGTTCGAGGATGTCCTCGGTGACCAGGGGATGAAGCTGGAGAGCCTCGCCGATCTCCATCAGGAGCTCGTGATCAGGGTCCTCGAGGTCGATCCAGACGCGACTATCAGGGTCCGCGCAGACGCTGTTGAACTCAGCGAGATTGGTGATCGGGTGGACGCCGTCAGTCGCATTCCAGGCGAGGCCCCACAGTGGCCTCGAGCCCAAGCCAGCTTGTGCCGACTCAGATCGCGATCCCTGCGCCTGACGTTCGTTCAACGGCATCGCTGACGCCCTCTCGCTCCTCGCGCCGGCCCGCGGCCACGGCCGACGGCCGGTTGCGCATCGCGAGCGTAGGCACAATCGCGACGGCCGTCACGACCGCGGCGACAAGAAAAAGCTCCGACAGGATGCTCGCCGCCTGTCCGGCTGCCCAGGTCTCGAGCGCGTTGACGACAAGGTAATCCTCGAGCGGGCGTCCGCGCAGGGATGGCGGCAGGACGGCGTCGCGCGCGGCCTGATCAACCAACACGAGGCTCAGCGCTTCGATCTTGCTGGAGCCGAGGACGGTAAGGGCGGCAAGGCCGACTCCCATGCCCAGCATCCGCGCAACGGTCACGCCGGCAGATGCAAGACCGAACGCAGCCTTACCGAGCGCCTCGACCGCCGCCGTGGACCTTGCCGTGACGGTCAGGCCGAAGCCGAAGCCGAAGATCGAAAGTCCACCGGCGAGAACACTCAACGGTGACGCCGGCGTCGCGGTCGACAGCCACCACAAGCCGCCGATGCTGAGCGCGAGCCCGAACAGGCTGACTACGACGACACCGACCCGGCGGAGCACGAAGGCCGATCCCAGCGCCCCGAGCGCCATTGCGCCGGCCAGTCCGCCCAAGGCCAGTTGCTGCTCGGCGGGACCGGCATAGCGGACGCGGTCGACGAAGACAGCGCCGCCGATTATGGCGGTGGCCAGCCCGTAGCCGGTGAGCAGGCTGAGCAGCACCGCGCCGCTGAAGGTGCGGTTGCGAAAGAAGCGCAGGTCGATGAAAGGCGTCTGTATCCGGACCGATCGCGCCAGCCATATCCCGAACGAGATGGCGCTGACCACGGCCAACGCGATTGGTTGAAATTCGTCGACGCCGAGCGTCGTCAGCGCCAGCAGACCTGCAGCGACGCCGATTGTGAACAGGGCCGCGCCTACCAGATCGAGGCCGGATCGATCCCTGCTCGGGGGCCAGTTGGCCGACGCGGCCCAGGTATAGAGCACGGCCAGGAGGGCGAAGGGAGCTCCGAGGTAGAAGATCCAGCGCCATGGGGGCGTGAGCAGCCCGGGCCCGGGTATCTGCAGGTTCTGAAGGATCGTCGCGCCGACGAATGGGCCGGCGGCCATGCCTAGGAAGGTCAGGGCGCCGACCACGCCAATGGCGCGGGCCCGAGCTGGTCCGTCAAATAGGTGGCTCGCGCCAGCGGTCGCGAGCGGTACGATCGCGCCCGCACCGAGACCCTGGATGACGCGCGCGCCGATCAGCCAGCCGAGGGTGGGCGCCGCGCCGGCCAGGATCGAGCCGATTGCGAACAGCCCCAGGCTCGCGGCGAACAGGGCGGGCAGGTTGAAGCGGTCCGCGGCGCGGCCGACGAGCGGCATCACCGCTACGTACGCAACGAGGTAGCCGTTGATGATCCACGAGGCTTCGCGCAGCTGCGTCCAGTCCGCGAGATCGTTGAGGATCGCCGGCAGCGCCACGGCCGTGACCATCAGCTCCACGCCAACGAGAAACA
>Ga0183260_10003660_pt1 | contig 12365 bp, 8 predicted proteins | sample AntDrymUQ4972206_2_FD_129768 | JGI IMG/M metagenome (GOLD analysis project Ga0183260, IMG submission 129768) | Polar desert sand microbial communities from Dry Valleys, Antarctica - metaG UQ497 (22.06) (version 2) (version 2) | ecosystem: Environmental > Terrestrial > Soil > Desert | place...
CTTTTAATTATCAACAACGCGATCACGCCGGCAGTCGGCGCGGTGACGAACTTGAGCGGGCGCATTCTCGACCGGCGCGGCGCTCCAATTAGAAACGCCGTCGTGGAAATCTGGCAGGTGGATAATAACGGCGCTTACCTGCACACCGGCAGCGGTAACCGCGACAAGCGGGACACAAACTTTCAGGGCTTCGGACGCTTCGAGACCGGCTCGACCGGCGAGTACCGCTTTCGCACGATCAAGCCCGTGCCGTACCCCGGTCGCACGCCGCACATTCATTTCGCCGTCAAGGTGAAAGGGCAGGAGAAGTTCATCACGCAGTGTTACATCAAAGGTGATCCGGGGAACGAGCGTGACGGAGTGTTGAGAGGGATGCGTGACCAGAAGGAGCGCGACGCCCTGATGGTTGACTTCGCGCCCGTCAAAAAATCGCGCGCGGGTGAATTGGCGGCGCGGTTCGACATCGCGCTTGGCTTCACGCCGGCAGTCTGACGCATAGCGGATTTCGGATTGCGGAATGCGGATTGAAAAGCCAGCCGGGCGCGGCAATCCGAAATCGAAGACGCCTTTCTAATCAGTCTCTACCCACCTGCGCGCCCATCTTATAACTCGGAAGCGTTCGGATGCGTTTGCGTCGGTCTTTTGTTTCCTAAAAGCGGACTTATGACCAGCGCCACGACGATCACGACGAGGCAGCCGATCACGTTGAACCAGAGAAACGCGATTGAGCTGTAGCGGGCGCAGAGCAGCACGGTCGCTTCGCCGATGAGCGCGGCGATGAACGTCGCGGTGCCGCCGACTCGCTTGAAATAAAACGCGAGGAGAAAGATGCCGAGAATCGTGCCGTAGAAGAGTGAGCCGAGGCGGTTGACCGCTTCGACGAGCGAGCCGAGGCTGCCCGCATATTGCGCGAACAGAATCGCGAACGCGCCCCACATGAGTGTCGCCAGTTTGGAGAAAATCAGATAGTGGCGCTCGGTCGCCTCCGGTTTGATGAGGCGACGATAGATGTCCACCACTGTTGTCGAAGCGAGCGCATTCAACTCAGACGCGGTTGACGACATTGAGGCGAGGAAGATCGCCGCAATCACCAAGCCGACAATTCCCGTCGGCATATAGCTCGTCACGAAGGTGAGAAAAATGTAGTTCGTGTCGTTCGTATTGGCGCGCGGGTCGTTCGCCTTCATCAACCCGACGGCCTCCGCGCGAATCGCGCGCACACGTCCCTCAGCCGCTTGTAGATCATTCTCCGCATTCGCCACGAATCTTGCGTCGCCCGTGCGCAAAGCTCTGACAAGATTCCTGACTTCTTCCCCCTTCGCCGCCGTCGCCTCGGCGTGCCGCGCTTCGAGCGACTCGTATTGCGCGACGGAAGCGCTCGCCTTTATTTTGCGCGCCTCGCCGGGATTGAAAAAAAGCGGCGGCGCGGCGAACTGGTAAAACACGAAGACCATCGCGCCGAGAAAGAGAATCGCAAACTGCATCGGCACTTTCGCCATCCCGTTAAAGAGAAGTCCGACGCGACTCTCGGCGACTGAGCGCCCCGTCAGGTAACGCTGAACCTGCGATTGATCCGTTCCGAAGTAAGAAAGCGCGAGAAAGCAGCCGCCGATGAGACCCGACCAGAAGTTATATTGGTTCTGTGGGTCGAATGAGAAATCAATCGCGTTGAGTCTCCCCATCTTCCCCGCGACCGAGACGGCCTCGACGAATGAGACATCTTTCGGCAGCAGCGCGAGGACGGTAAAAAAGGCGACGACCATTCCGCCCGTCGTAATCAGCGCCTGCTGAAAGTGCGTGTGCTCGACGGCCTTCGTCCCGCCCGACGCGGTGTAGAGCGTGACTAAGCCGCCGAGAAAAAGAATGACGAAGCGAATATCCAAGCCAAGAATAAGCGAGAAGATGAGCGACGGCGCGTAGATCGTCAGTCCCGCTGCGAGGCCGCGCTGAATGAGAAATAATCCGCCGGCGAGCGCGCGCGTCTTCAGATCGAAGCGTCCTTCGAGGTATTCGTAAGCGGTGTAAACTTTTAACCGGTGGTAGATCGGAACGGCGGTAATCGAAAGGATAACCATTGCGATGGGCAGGCCGAGATAGAACTGTACGAAGCGCATCCCGTCGGCGTAGGCCTGACCCGGCGTCGAGAGAAACGTGATCGCGCTCGCCTGCGTCGCCATGATCGAGAGCGCGACGGTGTACCAACGCATTCGCCGGTCGGCGAGGAGATAACCGTCAAGGTCGCTGTTGCGCCGTCCCTTCCACACCCCGTAGACGACGATGAACAGGATGAAGCCGACGAGGACCAGCCAGTCGAGGAGTTTCATTCAAAAACCTTCGTGAAAAGGTAGAAGAGCAGAATCAGGACGGCGAGATTAATCAGCACTGCCGCGTACAGCATAGTCCAACTCCGCCCGAAGGGGGGCGGCTCATTCACCGGGCGTTGGTCGCTCATTCGATGTTGCTCCTCGCCCGCATGGTAACTGCTCGACAGGGCAAAAGCTAACGTGGCGCGCATCGCCGACGACCTCGCTATCGTCTGGGGTCACTACGGATTTTACGTTGATGACAAATTCTCTCACGGCGGCACGAATGCGTTTCATCTGCTGTGGACGGAAGGGAAGTGGAAGATCGCCAACGCCGCGTCAACAATCGAGTGTGAAGGCTGCGAGCCGGAGATCGAGAAGAAGGACTGATGCTACAAAAGAAATGAGCTTCGGCTTTTCTATCTGACCCAATCAAGGTTACGACCGATTAGCAATTCGTTCATCTTCGCGTGGTGAGTATTCTTCATCGCCACTAATTCCATGTCGAAGCCGTACTTTCGAGCGAGATCGCGTACTCCATCGGCATCATCATAAGTCATTAGGAAGTCGCCGATAACAGCACTCATCGCCGCGAAAAGTTTTTCATGGTCAACTGCGAAGTGGGTGTAGAGCCGGCTGCCGGCCTTTTTCCCAGCGGCGGTGTAGGGCGGGTCAACGAAAAACACCACATCGGTGCGGCGCGTGTTTTGTTTCACCACTTCGATACCGTCACCTTCGATGAAAGTGATTCGGTCGCGCAGAGCAACAATTTGTGAAATGCGTTTTCTCAAGGTCTCAGGATACCAGCGCGACCTAATGCCTTTACCGTTCTCTCCGTGTCTCACCGGCGCGGAACCCGGCGCGAGGATGCCGCCGTGGTAAGTCCGATTTTTAAGGATTGTTTGAAATGCTCTCTCGCGAGTAGAACCGGCGCTTTGCGACAGCATCTCTTTGACGGATTCGGAGGTGACATCGAATGTCGCAATGACGTTTGCGAGCCACTCTCCATCACCACCGAGAATTGTTTTCCACACAGCCGCTATCTGTTCATCAATCTCCACCATTGTTGCATGGTCGGCAAGCTTCTCAGCCGTTGCTGTCAGACTAACAACTCCGCCTCCCGCAAACGGTTCGATTAGTTCTGCCGAGCGTGTCGGCAAACTCGATAACCAATCCCTAATGCGCGGCACAAGCCAAGTCTTTCCGCCCGGATAGCGAAACGGACTGCGCTGCGGCACGGAGGCAACATTAACCACTCGGCGCGGCCGCTGTTCGCCGAAAAGAGTTTGTTGATGCGGGGAGCGTGACATGAGGCTTACGCTAAAGAGTCATCCGTCAACGCGGGCGCGATACCTGACGCGCCGCTGTCCAGCTTTTTATCCAGCTTAGTTTGCAGGTGTTCGACAAAAGTTTCAACTGGACCGGCGTCCGCCTTGGTAATTCTCAGAAGAGCCGATTCAAACTCGGTGTAGACCGTTCGTTGCCGCACAAGTTTATACAAATTTTGCGAATCATCGCGCGCGAGGTCGTAAATCAGCCAAGCGATTTCGGCATCTTTTTCGATAACTTCGGTGAGAGTTGGGAGCGTGCCGAAAAAACCGCTGTGAATAGCAACGGCTTGCTTCTTTCTCCATCCGTGGAGAATGCCGCCCTTGAAAATCAGTTGCGGGGCGAGGCGCTTTCTTGATGAGGAAAGATAATCAGGACGCGGGTAGTTGGGTTGACCAGTCCAATCCATGTCGGAGCGGTTCGCGGTGTCTTGCATGTAAAACTCAAAGGGCGTGCGGACGTTGCCGGAAATGTATACGGCCTGAACCTCACAAGCCCCGAAGTCAGTGACATGACCGTGATCGTCATACGAGACCACTACTACGTCAATGTTACCGGCTGACTTCCCATACTTGTCGTTGAGCCTGACCTCGGTTAAGAAAGTCCATTTTGTGCCCGGAGGAAAAAAGAAGGCCGCCGCGTCGCGGGCGATGAGCCAGTTTTCGCGGAAGCGGATGGGACAAGTGATCGCTACGTCGTCACCTTCGTTGATGCTGCACACTCCGAGCGGATCATTCGCTTTGTCCTTCGTGCATCTGGATACTTTGTTATTAAACGGACAGAGACGCTCACTTCTATGACGGACGGCTTCGGGCGACTGGTTATCTACGGGGAATCCGAACACCTCGGCGAGCGGCTGCTTGGGCATCAGTGAAAACGACCTTTCTGTTCTCTCTTCGCTTTCTACTGGAAAGCTCGCCGCGTTACTTCCCGGCGGAAATCATGTTGACGAACAGGCGGTACGCACCCGGAACTCCGGCGGGCAGTTGGCGGAACCATGCGTAGCCGGTGTAGATATACGTGCCTTTGCCGTGGCGGGCGACGAGGAGGCCGCCCCGCTTGTCGCTCTCGCCGGGGTCGCGGGTGGCGAGCGGCGTTTCGTAGCGCGCGTCCCAATCGCCGGGGAAGTAGAGGCCGCGCTCCTGCATCCATCCGTCGAAATCTGCGGGGGTGATTTTGTTCGGCGTGTTCAAAAGCGGATGATTCGGCATGACGAAAGTGACGGGGGCTTCTTCGACGGTCACGCGGTCGCGCGAAAGCGTGAGCGGATACGGGCCGAGGCTGTCGGTCACGATGTCACCGGAGGTGTTGTACTGCACGATCAGCGTGCCGCCGGCTTCGACGTAATCGAGGAGACGCTTCTGCGCTTGGCGCAAACGGGGGCGCGTGTTGTAGGCGCGGACGCCGGTGATGATCGCGTCGAAGTTGGTGAGGTTCGCGTTGTCGAGATCGCCATCGGAGAGCAGCACGACGCTGTAACCGATTTGCCGGAGCGCGTCGGGAATCTCGTCGCCCGATCCCATGATGTAGCCGATGCGCTCGCCCCGTCTTTGAAGATCGAGCCGCACGAGTTTCGCCTCGGCGGGCGGGAAAATCGTCTGCGGCGGAATGTGATCGTGATTGATGCTCACCACACCGCGCGAAAGCGGCGAAGCTGCGCCGTCGGCAAACTCCGCAGCGATTGTGCCTGTCGAAGGGCCTGACGAAGGCGTGACGGTGAAGGTCGCGGGCATCTCTTCGTTCTTTCCGCTCAACTTCACCGGCAGCGACTCCGGCTCGACGCGCCACCCGGCGGGGACTTTCAAACGCAGCGCGCCCGCCACACCCGCCGAGTTGCCCCGCAGAACGACCCCCACCCGCTTCGCCCGCCCGTCGGGGAAGACATAAACCTTCTCTTCCATGTTGAGCGTAACCGCCGGGACGACCACGAACGGGCGGTACAACTCGCCGCGCACGCGATCCGTCCAGCGGTACAGGGCGGGAGTTTCAAAGGAAAGCTTGTCGCCGTCGGGGGTCGAAAGAGTAATCGTGAGCGTCATCGCCGGGTCGCCCTCCGGGAGGCCGGCGAGTTTCTGCTCGTTGACGGAATACGTTCCTTTGCCCGGCGTGTCGCGCAGCCAATACGGTTGCGTGAAGTCAGTTATCGGCGGAACGCGCACCGCGAGCGGCGTCGAGAGCGGTTGATTATTCTTCAACTCGGCGTTCACGAGGTGTGCGCCGGCGTTGAAAGGCAGCCCGACGCTCTCAAGACGGAAGGGGTAATTTGAACGGTTGACGAGCGTCGCGGTGACGCGCACTTCGCCTCCCGGAGTCGTCGTCGCCTCAGCCGCGACGGCTTCAATCCAGAGGCCGGAGCAGGCGCGGATGACGTCGAGCAACTCGCGCCGCTTCACCTCGACCCACGAATTGTCGGCGGGGAGTTTGCTCATCTCGCGGTGCGCGCGAATGAGTAGCGGCAGCGAGGCTTGCGGATTCTCCGGCTCATAAGTGCGTTCCGCTTCTTCCAGAATCTTGCCGACCGCCTCTCCGCCCGGCACGCGCCGCCAACTCAAATCAACGCCGTCGAAGAGGTCTGCACCCGGCGCGTCGCCCGCGATGGTTTGCAGCGTGTTGAGCGCGGAGCCGCGCCGTTCGGCGGAGCCGAAACCTTGCGACTTGTGCATGCTGCGGCTGTTGGCGGCGATCTCGGTATAGGATTTTCCGAGCAGCGAATTGTACGCGCCGACGTCTACGCTGATGAGACCCGACCTGTTGGCTTGCGCTCCTCCTCCGCCCCGCGAAAATCCGTTCCACATCAAACGCTTCGGCTTCCACGTCTCGACATACTTCAATTGTTCGGGGAAGCGCGCCGGATCGCCGGCGGCCTCGAACGCCTCGACGGCGAGAATGGCCGACGCGGTGTGTTGCCCATGCCCGCCTTCGCCCGTTGTCGGGAAGCGCGTGATGATGACGTCGGGTCGGAAACGGCGAATCACCCACACAACATCAGAAAGCACGGCCTCACGCCCCCAGACGGCGAATGTTTCTTCGGGCGACTTGGAGTAGCCGAAATCAATCGCACGTGTGAAGAACTGCTGCGCGCCGTCAATGCGCCGCGCCGCGAGGAGTTCCTGAGTCCGCACGAGTCCGAGCAAAGCGCCCTGCTCGGTGCCGATCAGATTCTGCCCGCCGTCGCCGCGCGTCACCGAAAGATATGCGGCGCACACTTTCCGCTCGCCGGAAAGATAAGCGAGCAATGACGTGTTTTCGTCGTCGGGATGCGCCGCGACGTAGAGCGCGCTTCCCAGAATGTTGAGCTTCTTCAGCGCGAGCTTCGTTTCCGCCGCGTTCATCACTTCCTGCGGCGGCTGTGCCTTGATATTTGACGGAAGAACAAAAAGAGCCGCGAAAAGAATCGCGGCGAATAAAATGGGGCGGAAGGATGTTCTCATATTAGAAAGAGTCCGAAGTTTCGAGTCTGAAGTCTGGAGTCAAAAACGTCTGCCGACTCACGACTTCAGACTTCAGACTCACGACTCTTATGACGGTTGTTGAGGGCTTTTGAACTGAGGAAGCGCTACTGGTTTCGTTTCGGGTGATGCTCCGGGTTTCGCCTTCTGCCCTTTCAGGGCTTTCTCATGTTGCTTCAGAAACGCTTCGCGCCGCCCTAAGCCGCTCCGCGCGCGCTCGAGCGCGTCGGTCGCGCGAAAATTGTCGGGGTCAATCTCTATCGCTTTATTGAGCGCGGCGACGGCCTCTTTGTACTGCGCGAGCTTCGTGTGCGCCAGTCCCAGTTCGTACTGCTTGTCGCCGTCATCGGGTTGCAGGCGGACGGCTTCTTTGTACGCTTTCACGGCTTCGTCATACTTGCCGAGTTTGGTGTGCGCGAGACCGAGATGAAAATGCGCGTCGGCGTCTTTCGGATTGCGGCGGGTAAAATTTTTGTACTGCGCAACGGCCGTTTGATATTCCTTATCCGCCGCATCGTCTTGGCCGAGCGCGGCAAAGGCAAGGCCGAGCTTTAGATGAGCTTCGGGGTAGTCGGGCTGCACACGCACGGCCTGCTGAAAGGCCTCGACAGCCTCTCCGTCACGATTCTCCTTGTAAGCCTCGGTGCCTCCATTGAAATACTTTTGCGCCTCGCTTGACGGACGGTCGTCCACCGCAGATTGATTCGCGCCATCCTTACCATTAACAGTTGCTGGTGGCGAGGCAGCACTTCGGGCGGCGTCATCCGCATCGGATTGATCGCTCCGGGGCACGCAGGCCATTTGAGATAGTAAGAGGCCTAGCACTGCGAACACGGCCAAGCTTGATTTCATAATGCTAATTTTTACCAACTGGCGCACGGTATCGCAAGGCGCGAGGCGCTCGACGACCTCCCCTGAGTTGAGTCGAAGCGATTGGCAGCGTTTCCCGCCCGCCGCAAAATACGGCTCGGTCTACGGACACCGCCGACGAGTCATGAACGTAAAATTCAATTGTGCCGGTGAAAAGCCGGCGCGATTAAGAACATTTTTGCTGCGCTCTGTGGACTCGATTTTGCTATATGAAGTGAGCAGGAGCAGAACCGTGTACTGTTTCCGGGTGCGGGAAAGGTAGCAAAAATGATGGAGAAGGATTCTCGTATGATGGCAGCAGGCCGCTCTGAGGAAAACACTCTCGAATCAGAACAGGCAGTCGTCGCCCCCCGCTTTGACGACGAGACGATTCGGCGCGCGCGCCGCGCAACTCCACTCTCACGGCTCTCGCAAAAAACAACAAGGCCATTTGTCATTGTCGCCGTGTGTCTCGCGGCGGGGATAATCGTCGGTGTGCTCGCCGGGCTGGCGGCCCTAAAGTACTACAACAAATCATCAAGCGCGGCGCTTAACGCTTCGGACAACCGCCCGGAAAATGTCGCGGATGATGCGCGCGCTCAGCCTACGCCGCCGCAAACGGCAACCGTCGCCGCCAACGACAAGACGCCCGCCGCTTCTAAGACCACGAAAAATGATTCGCGGCAAATTGCGAACGAGAGCCACCGCCCCGACCGCGAGCGGGGAACAATTGAAAACCGCAAAGATGAAAAGAGCACACACTCGAAGAGGGAAGAACGCGAAGAAGTGAATGCGCCGGAGACTGCGAGGCAAACGGGCGCTGCGCACGATTCGCTCCACAGTGCGCTCGACGAATGGGTGGCGGCGACCAACGCCCGCGATCTCAAGAAGCAGATGGCTTTTTACGGCGGGAAGGTGGATGCCTTTTACCTTTCGCGGAACGCTTCACGGGATTCCGTGCGGCAGGAGAAGGCGCGTACCATTGGCGGAGCCGAAAAAATCTCGATCCGCGCCGGGTCGCCCGACATCAAGCTCAGTCCCGACGGACGCACCGCGACGATGCTTTTCCGTAAACAGTATGCGATTAAGCGCGACGGACAGGAGCGGCGGGGAGCGGTAATGCAGGAATTGCGCTGGCGGCGAGTCGGTCAGGATTGGAAAATCGTCAGCGAGCGCGACGTGCGCGTGCTGAACTAACCTCGACCAAAATCCCCCGCGTGGAGCTTCTGCGCCGCACTACAATCAACATGGTAATTCGCTTCCGTCTCGCGCTGCCCGGGTCTATCCTTAGCAATTTTCCGCGCCTCGTTTCGGCAACCCCGGCCAAAAGCCCCGACGCACAAATTTTGTCACATTTCCCTTAACACCAATTCCACTCGGACAATTTATCGTTCGGATCGTGCGGTGAGAAATCTTCCTCACCGGCCGGCGATGAGCAGAATTTACAAAGGCCGGCGTCGAGGGAAGAACCCGGAAGGCTTTTTGATTTAAGGAATTAAAATTTCCGCGCGCGGTGATTCGATTGCTGCGGGGATTGCGCGTTAACAAATGAAGGGCAAGATAATTCTAAAACAGCCCGACTAGGTAAGCGTCTTTGGAAAAGCGTTTCCTTTAAGAATATCGTTAGAACCAAGCGGCCGTGAGGATTTCACGGCGGGGCATCAGAAGGAGAATTACAATGGAAATTTTAACTTACATATTCAGCGCACTCGTCGGTAGCGCCTTGCTGTTCATGCTGGCGACCGCCGTTTTTCAGGATCAGGTGTCGCGCGGGACTGAGGCCGTGCTCGACTCAATCGAGTATGCACTGGCAACTAGAAAGCAGCGACACGCCACGAGCCGGCGGTCATTGACGGCAGTTCCGCAAACTTCCGTATCAACTCCTTCGGCCACGATCTGGGCACAACACGACCGTTACGCCGCATAGTTGCAACGCTCGCCAATCGCGGGCGTCCGACTGAATAGAGGGGCGCATTATTTATTATACCGCGCGTGTCCCGATTATTCGGCGGGCTAAAATCACCTAACAAAAGAAAGGGGATGATAAATTTCATCATCCCCTTTCTAATTTTTGAGTCGGTAAATTATCAGCGGGCGGTCTCGCTAACGACCTTTCCGTTAACAATCACCCCGGTGACGTGCGACGTATATTCAAAAGGGTCGCCGTCGAACAACGCGAGGTCGGCGTCCTTTCCAGTTTCGAGCGAGCCGACACGGGCGGCAACGCCGAGAATGCGCGCCGCGTCAATCGTCACCGCCGCCAGCGCGTCGTCGAAAGAAAGTCCGTTGGCTGCTGCTGCCGCTGCTTCAAAGAGAACGATGCGCGTCTTCGGCACGTAGCCTTCAAAGCCGCTTTGCACCGCGATTAAGACGCCGGCTTTGCGGAGCGTCGCCGCCGTTTCCATGCTCAGATTCTCCGCTTCCCCGACCGCCCGGTACATCGTCGGGTGGACGATCACAGGAACGCCCGCCGCTTTGATCTGCTCCGCCACGAGGTAGCCTTCCGAAACGCCGTCAAGGACGATGCGAATGTTGAACTCCTTCGCCAGTCTGAGCGCCGAAATGATGTCCTGCGCGCGGTGGACGTTGACGAGCAACGGCAATTCGCGCTTGATGAGTCGCACCATCGTCTCCATTCGCAAATCGCGCGCCGGTTTTTGATCTTCTTTCGCGGCCGTCGCCTTCGCGTCGTACTCTCTGGCTTTAATCAATTCGGCGCGCAGCATCGCAATTGTTTTGGCGCGCGTGCCCGGTGGCTTGCCGCCCTGACCGAGACCACCTTCGCCGAGCGTCGCGCTGACCATCGCCGCCGGATTAATCACGGATTCGTCAACATTGTCGCCGACGGTCTTGACGATCATTGTCTGGCCGGAGATGAGCGCGCCGGGGCCATGTCCGGTGTGAATCGTCGTGACGCCGAAGCCGCGCACGTATTCGACTAACTTTTCTCGCGCGTCGTAGGCATCAATCGCGCGGAGTTCTGGTTGAATCGGGGCCGAGCGTTCGAGCTGCATCTGGTCGTGGGGTTGGTTGAGGTAGCCGGAAAGGCCGACGACTGTATGCGCGTCAATCAATCCGGGCGTGACGACTTTGGCCGACACCGTTTTGTAGCCCGCCGGTATCTTTACTTCACTCGCCGCACCGACGCGCTCGATCTTGCCGTCGCGGATGAGCACCACGCCGTCGCGGATTGATTGGCCGGCCATCGTGTACACGGTCTCGCCGCGCACCGCGATTTGCGCCGTGATTGTCGTTGCGCTACTCAACAACAAAACAAAGAGGGCGCACAGTCCGAAACATCGGCGCAAGTTGTCTCTCGTCGGCTTAATCATCGCTGTCCCTCCGCGTCGCCGCCGTCGAAGCAATCGAAGTGCGCGTGCTGGTCGCGCCCCGCGCCGTAGCCGCCGACAGCGTAGAGGCGGTCCTGCGCGTTACTGCGGTCGAAAACTTTCACGCCTTCAACGTGCGTCTCCAAAACTTTGCTGTAGACGCTCAGCGGGTCGCCAGAGAGCACGATGAAATCGGCGTCCTTGCCGACTTCGAGGGTGCCGATGCGATTCTGCAAATCGAGCATCATCGCGCCGGCCATCGTCATCGCGTACAGCGCTCTCTCGCGCGACATGCCGGCGCGAACCGCAAACGCGGCGGAGCGCAGAAAGAAGCGCGAGTCGGTGATGTAATCATCTGTGTGAAAGCCGACGAGCGCCCCGGCGCGTTCGAGCGCCACGCCGTTGGTGTAACTGACATCAACCGCCTCAAGCTTTCCGCCCGGACTATCAATCATGATGATTGACGACGGCGCTTTCGCGCGCGCAATCTCGTCGGCCACCTTCCACGCCTCCGAGACGTGTTGCAGCACGATACGAAAGTTAAATTCTTTCGCAAGTCTCAGCGCGGTCAGAATGTCGTCGTGACGGTGAGTGTGGAAGTGAACGACGCGGCGGCCTTCGAGCGCCTCGATGAGCGCCTCCATCGCAAGGTCGCGCGGCGGCAGCTTACTCGCATCGTTGCCGGCGCGGCGAACTTTCGCGCGGTAGTCTTGCGCCTTCAGCAACTGCTCCCGCATTAGCGCGGCGGATTTGGCGCGCGTCCCCGGAAACGGGCCGGGCGCGGCGGGGCGCAAGGCATTGGTCCCGTTCGCCATCTTGATGCCGCCGGCAATTTCCCCGCGTGCATCTCTCATCAAAAGATCGTCAACAATTTTGCCGTCCTTCAACTTCAGGTAAAGCGTCTGCCCGCTTAACAAGTGGCCGGAGCCGGGCATCACATTAACGGTCGTGATGCCGCCGGCCTGTGCGCGTTGTAGTCCGGTGTCGCGGACGTTGATCGAATCGAGGATGCGAACGTCGGGCTGAATCGGCGCGGAAGCGTCAGCGCCCGACCCTCCGCCGATGTGGCTGTGCGTATCAACGAGGCCGGGCATGATGAACTTACC
>Ga0183260_10003661_pt1 | contig 12365 bp, 13 predicted proteins | sample AntDrymUQ4972206_2_FD_129768 | JGI IMG/M metagenome (GOLD analysis project Ga0183260, IMG submission 129768) | Polar desert sand microbial communities from Dry Valleys, Antarctica - metaG UQ497 (22.06) (version 2) (version 2) | ecosystem: Environmental > Terrestrial > Soil > Desert | place...
ATCTGGTTGCCGTGCACCGCGCAGTAGAACTTGTAGGTGCCGGCCTTGGTGAACGTCATCGTGTCCGAGCTCGGCTGCGGCGACGCGGCGGAGGCGTCGAGCAGGCCGGTGTTGGCCCAGCCGCCGGAAACCAGAAGGGCGCCCACCGGGCGCCCTTCTGGAGGCAGCTCGTGTGCGGCCGCCTCGCTAGGTGGTCGTGCCGGCCGTCTGCGCGGCCGACGACGGCGCGGAAGTCGTGGTCGAGGTGTACTCGAACTCCTCCTCGGCGCCGAACAGCGCGTCGAGCACCTTCTTGCGCAGCCCCTCCGAGAGCGCGAGCGCGAGCCCGCCGCCGACGACGCCGAGCAGCAGGATGCGGCCGAAACCGCGCTTGCGCTGCTTCTTGGGGGCCTCGCGGAGCGCCACGCTGGCGTCGCGGATCGACGCGGCCGCCTCCTTGAGGTTCTTCTGCAGCTTCTTGTCGTCGAAGATCTGCTTGGAGGGCGACTTGCCGTTGCTCAGGCGCCCGAAGGCGTCGCGGCTGGACTCGTAGGCCCGCACGATGTTCTGGCGCAGGTCCTCGTCATCGACCATTCGCTGCACGTACGGGTTGTACCTCGCCTTCACCGCCGCCTTCTGGGCCTTGGCGGCCTTCTTCTTCGCTGCCATACCACCCTCTCGCTCGCTGTCCGGGTTCGGGCCTTCGCCCGAGCATACCCAGGATCAGCGCCCGTCGAGCGCGGCCTTGAAGACCTCGCCCACCTCGCCCACCCAGACGAACTCCATGCCGTCGCGGAGATGCTCCGGGAAGTCCTCGAGATCGGCCTCGTTGGTGCGCGGGGCGAGCACGCGCTTGACCCCGGCGCGCTGCGCCGCGAGCGCCTTCTCCTTGAGCCCGCCGATCGGCAGGACGAGACCCGTCAGCGTCAGCTCGCCGGTCATCGCCGTGTCGTCGCGCACGGGCTTGCCGGTGACGAGCGACATCAGCGCCGTGGCCATCGTGATGCCGGCGCTGGGGCCGTCCTTGGGGATGGCGCCGGCGGGCACGTGCACGTGCACGTCGCGCTCCTTGAACCAGTCCTCGGGCAGGTCGGCGTGGGCACGCACGTAGGAGAGCGCCGCCTGCGCGGACTCCTTCATCACGTCGCCGAGCTGGCCGGTGATCGTCAGCCGGCCGCTGCCGGGCATCGCGCTCGCCTCCACGAACAGCACGTCGCCACCGGCCGGTGTCCACGCCAGCCCGGTGGCGACCCCCGGCCCGGAGGTGCGGCGCTTGACGTCGGCGGGGAAGCGCGCGCGCCCCAGCAGCTCGCGCACGCGCGGCGCGGTCGCCGAGACCTTGGGCTTGTGCCCGCCCTCGGCCACCTGGCGCGCGACCTTGCGGCAGACGGAGCCGATCTCGCGCTCGAGGTTGCGCACGCCCGCCTCGCGCGTGTACTCGGCGACGATCACCTTCAGGCCGGCGTCGGTGAAGCCGACCTGCGAGCGCTTGAGGCCGTTGCGCTCGATCTGGCGCGGCACGAGGTAGCGCTTGGCGATCTGGAGCTTCTCCTCCTGCGTGTAGCCGGCGAGCGGGATGACCTCCATGCGGTCGCGCAGCGGGCTCGGGATCGTGTCGAGCGTGTTCGCGGTGGTGATGAACATCACGCGCGAGAGGTCGTAGGGGACGTCGAGGTAGTGGTCGCGGAACGTCGAGTTCTGCTCGGGGTCGAGCACCTCGAGCATCGCGCTGGCCGGGTCACCGCGGTAGTCGGCGCCCATCTTGTCGATCTCGTCGATCATGAAGACGGGGTTCTCCGAGCCGGCGTCGCGCAGCGCACGGATGATCGTGCCCGGCATGGCGCCGATGTAGGTGCGCCGGTGGCCGCGGATCTCGGCCTCGTCGCGCACGCCGCCGGCGCTGATGCGCTCGAAGCGGCGGGCCATGGCGCGGGCGATCGAGCGCCCGAGCGAGGTCTTGCCGACGCCGGGCGGGCCGACGAAGCAGAGGATCGACGAGCCGCCGGAATCGGCCCCCCGGACGCCCTTGAGCTTGCGCACCGCCAGGAACTCGAGGATGCGGTCCTTGATCGGCTCGATGTCGTAGTGGTCGGCGTCGAGGACCTCGCGCGCGTGCGTGAGGTCGAGGTTGTCGTCGGTCGACGTGGCCCACGGCAGCGAGGCGATCCACTCCAGCCAGGTGCGGATGACGCCGTGCTCGGCCGCGGCCTGCGGGAGCTTCTCCAGGCGCGAGAGCTCGCGGTCGACCTGCTTGCGGACCCCCTCGGAGAGCTCGATCGCGGAGAGCTGCTCGCGCAGCTCCTCGACCTCCGCCTCGGCCGGATCGCGCTCGCCGAGCTCCTCCTGGATCGCCTTGAGCTGCTGGCGCAGGATGTACTCGCGCTGGGTCTGGTCCATCTCGGACTGGACCTGGGTCTGGATGCGCGTGCCGATCTCGACCACCTCGAGCTCTCGCACGAGGACCTCGGAGAGCCGCCGCAGCCGCCTGCCGACGTCGACCTCCTCCAGCAGCCCCTGGCGCTCCGCGGTCGGGATCCGCAGGGCGCCCGCGATCAGGTGCGAGAGCACCGAGGGGTCGTCGAGGTTGGCGACCGCCATCTGCAGCTCCTCGGGCAGGTACGGGGCCTGCTCGATGATGCGCGAGAACATCTGCCCGACGTTGCGCATCAGCGCCTCGAGCTCCGGCCCGTCGTCGACGACGTCGGGCAGCTCGGACACGCGCGCGACGAGGTAGGGCTCCTGCGAGGTCCACTCCTCGATGCGCACGCGCTGGCCGCCCTGCACCAGCACGCGCAGCGTCCCGTCGGGCACCTTGAGCATGCGCGCCACGGTCCCGGCCACGCCGACGTCGTAGAGCTGCTCGGGCCCGGGCTCCTCGATCTGCGGCTCGCGGCTCGCGACCATCACGAGCATGCGGTCGGCGGCGAGCACGTCGTTGACGAGGGCGATCGAGCGGGCCTGTCCCACGGCCAGCGGCGTCAGCGTGTCCGGGAAGGTGACGGTGTCCCGCAGCGGCAGCACCGGCAGCGTGGCCGGGAGCGAGGGCGGCGCCTGCGCTGGCAGCTCGCCTTCGCCGACGGCGATCACGAGTCCTCGCCCGGGCGGCCGGCGTCGATGCGGACGCTGTGCGGGCGCGTGGGCGGGGCCAGCGGCAGCTCGACGATCAGCATGCCGTCCTCATAGGCCGCGCTGGCCGCCTCGGCGTCCACCTCGGCGCCGAGCGCCACCACGCGGCGGAACGGCCCGTGCGCGATCTCGAGCTGCTGGTACACGCGGTCCTCGCCGGCCTCCGGCGGCCGCGTGCCCGACAGGATCAGCTCCCGGCCGCGGATCTCGAGCCCGATGCCGGCCGGGTCGATGCCCGCGAGGTCGGCGCGCACCACCGCGCGCGGCGGGTCGCCGACGTAGTAGACGTCGACGGCGGGCGAGAAGCCGCCGCGGCGGCTCGGAGCCACCCGCCGGTCGAAGACGTCGCCGAACAGCTCGTCCATCTCCCGGCGCATGCGCTCGAAGTTGGCGAACAGGTCGCGGTCGGCCACGAACCCAGGCTACCCGGCGGCGGCGCCCGGACTCGCTCGTGTCTCAGACGAGCTCGGCGCGCGGGCGCACGAGGCGCACGTCGACGGCCATCGGGCGCTCGGTGGGCTGCCCGAAGTAGAAGCCCTGGCCGAGGTCCACGCCGAGGTCGGACATCGCCTGGAACTCGTCCACGCGCTCGACGCCCTCGGCTACGACCCGGCAGCCCTGCTCGTGCGCGCAGTCGACCAGTGCGGCGACCAGGCGGCGGCGGGCCGCGGAGTGCTGGATGCCGGACGTCAGCGCGATGTCGATCTTGACGATGTCGGGGCGCAGCAGCTCGAGGTACAGCAGCGAATCGGCGCCGCCCGCCATGTCGTCGAGTGCGACGAGCGCGCCGCGCTTGCGGTGGGCGATCACGAGCTCGCTGAGCATCTCGCGATCGGCGCAGCGCTCGGGCTTGACCAGCTCGAGGCAGATCCGCGACGGGTCCGCGCCCATGCGCCCGACGACGGGCCAGGTGGTGCGCAGGGAGCCCTCGACGTCCAATACCGCGCGCGGGTCGAGGTTGACGAACAGCACCTCGCCGTCGGGCAGGATCGGCAGCCCGACCTCAAGCGCGGCCGTGCGGGCGCGGTAGTCGAAGGAGAACAGCGCGTCGTGGGCCTCGGCGGCGGCCAGCAGCTCGCCGCCGCGCACCTCGACGGCGCCGAGCTTGCCGCGCATCAGCGCCTCGCGGCCGAACACGGCGCCCGTGGCCAGCTCGACGATCGGCTGGAAGTGCGGCTTCATCTGCCCGTGGGAGAGGAAGTCGGGGAACCAGTCGGTGCGGCTGCGGTCCAGCAGCGTGTCGGCCGGCATCGGCAGCCCCTGGTCATCCGCGAGGCGGACGGCGAACAGGCAGGCGCGCTCGGACTGCGAGAGCGAGCCCAGCAGATCCTTGAGGCGCTCGGTCCACGCGGGCCCGGCCAGCACGAGCCCCTCGACGGCGATGTCGCCGTTGACCGGCTCTGTCGCCATGTGCTCGACCTTGTACAGCACCGACGGGCGGTGCGAGAGCAGTCGCACGCCGTCGGAAGAGGCGATGTTGGGATCGGTAGGTGTCACGCGGGCAGGAGCTCCTGTGATCCTTATCGGCAGGAGGAGCCGAATGCTGTGTTCCGGGTCTTACAACTCGTACACGGCGCCCTCGTGCGCGACCTCGACCGGACCGCCGAAGGTCCGCTCGGCCTCGCCGCGCGCCCATTCGGCGTCCAGCTCGTCCGAGAAGTGCGTGAGCACGAGCCGCCGGGCCCCAGCGCGGCGGCCGTGCTCGCCGGCCTCGCCGGGCGTGAGGTGCCCGCGCGGGCCCTCGCGCTCCGGCCGCGGCAGCGTGGCCTCGATCAGCAGCAGCGAGGTGTCGCGCGCGAAGTCGGCGAGGTCGTCGCTGGGCGAGGAGTCGGCGCTGAACGTGAGCCGCCTGTCGCCGTGGCGCAGCTCCACCGCGTGCGTGGGAAGGAAATGGGGCACCGATCGGAACCGCACGTGCAGCGGACCCAGCTCGAAGGTGTCTCCCGGCTCGTACTCGCTCAGCGCGAAGGCCCGCTCGACGTGCTCCTCGAGCATGCCGGCGCCGCCGCACACGCGGCGCAGCGCCTCGGCGGCGCCGGCCGGGGCGATCAGCCGGGGGCAGGCCGGGCTGTCCGTGCCGGCGTGCCCGCCCACGGGCACCGGCTGCTGGCGCGGCGCGTAGGTGAGCGCCGACGCGTAGGGCACCAGATCGAGGATGTGGTCGGCGTGCAGGTGGGAGATGACCACCGCGTCGACCTCCCAGTACTCGCGGTGGCTGCGCAGCTTGCCGAAGACGCCGCAGCCGCAGTCCAGCAGCAGGCAGGTGCCGTCGGCCTCGACGAGGTAGCCGCTGCACGCCCCTCCCGCGTCCTGCCACGCCGGCGACTTCCCCAGCACCGTGATGCGCACGCGATCGACTCTATAGCCGCCGCGCGCCCGGCACGCGCGTCATGCGTGCAGCGCGGCCTGCTCCTGTGCGGTGGGGAACGCCCAGGCGGCCTGGCGGCGGCGCTCCTGGCGGAACACGAAGCGCAGCTGGCTTGGCGGCCGCAGCCCGTCCGGGTGGTCGGGGCGGAAGGTGGCGCAGGGCTCGTCGAGCGCCAGGGCACACAGCCCGTTGCGCCCGAAGAAGCACTCCTCGCAGCTCACCTTCCGTGCCTTGGCGTTCCTTGCTCCCAACGCTTCCCGACCCCCGACCCTTCTCCACTACTCCGTCACAGGACGGCTCAAGCTAAGCGTGGCGAGCAGGGGCGTGCAAGCCCGGTTCCCGCAAAGCGCACGGACTTCGGGATGACACCGCAAATACCCGCGATCGGAGGGAAAAGGTCGTTGCCTGCGGGGATGGGGACCCCGCAGGTTGGGCGGGTTTCCCGGCTGCTCCGTACCCGTTTCGATATGACGCGGCGCCGCGATCGGTCTGGATTGGGGCCCTCCTCGCGCGGGGAGGGTGGCCGGATGCACGTCCTGGTCACCGGGGCCTCCGGCTACGTCGGCTCGGCGCTGGTTCCCGCGCTCGAGCGCGAGGGCCACACCGTCCGCGGCTTCGCACGCTCGCCCGAGCGCGTGGCGGCGGCGGGCGTGACGCTCGACGAGCTGGTGACGGGCGACGTGCTGACGGGCGCCGGGCTGGACGAGGCGCTGGATGGCATCGAGGTCGCCTACTACCTGATCCACTCGATGGAGGGCCCCGCCGGCGGCGCATTCCCCGAGCAGGAGCGCCATGCCGCCGAGACCTTCGCCCAGGCGGCCGAGGGCGCCGGTGTGCGACGCGTCGTCTACCTCGGCGGACTGGTGCCGAGCGAGGGCGGGGCGTCGCGCCATCTCACCTCGCGGCTGGCGGTGGAGGACGCGCTGCTGGGCGCCGCCCCGGAGTCGATCGCGCTGCGCGCCTCGATCGTGATCGGTGCGCGCTCGCGCTCGTTCCGCTTCCTCGTGCGGCTGATCGAGCGCCTGCCGGTGCTCGCGCTGCCGGCGTGGCGCGTGAACCGCACCCGGCCGATCGACGGGCGCGACGTGCTCGCCTACCTCGTGGCGTCCGCCGGCGCGCCCGCCACGCTCTCCGGCCGCTCGTGGGACATCGCCGGCCCCGACACGATGACCTACGGGCAACTGGTCGAGCGGATCGCCGACGCGATGCTCGTGGACCGGCCCAAGCTGGGCCTCGGCTTCACGCTGACGCCGATCGCCTCGCAGGTGGCGGCAGCGGTCGCCGGCGAGGACCCGGCGCTGATCGAGCCGCTGATGGAGAGCCTCGAGCACGACCTCCTCCCGCGCGACGACGACGCCGCGGGCGCCTTCGGAATACGGTTGCATCGCTTCGACGCCGCGGTGGAGCGCGCACTGCGCGACTGGGAGCTCACCGAGGAGGTTGCCGCCAGATGACGCTCGTCACCGCATCCATCGACATCGCCGCCCCGCGCGAGCGGGTCTTCGCCACCATGCTCGACCCCGCGCGGCTCAAAGAGTGGGTGACCATCCACCGCCGCGTGAACGACGCCGACGGCGGCGCGCCGCACGAGGGCTACGAGATGGACCAGACGCTGTGCCTGCGGGGAGCCAACTTCAAGGTGAAGTGGAAGCTCACCGAGCACGAGCCCAACGTCCGCGCCACCTGGGAGGGCCGCGGCCCGGCCGGCTCCTACGCCCGTACCAGCTACCGGTTGGCGGATCTCGACGGGGATGGGGACGAGGGTGGTGGCACTCACTTCGAGTACGAGAACGAGTTCAAGGCGCCCGGCGGGTTCATCGGCAAGGCGGCCTCACGCGTGCTCGTGGGCGGGGTGCCGCAGCGGGAGGCGAACCGGTCGCTGCAGCGGTTGAAGGCGCTGCTGGAGAAGCGGCGCTGAGGTCGGTTGGCAGCCGGCGTCGGAGAACGGCGGGCGTCGAGGGGAGGGACGAGTGGGGCTGCTGGGTTCGGGAGGCGTGCATAACGTCGTGAGCGCCCTATCCCCGGAGGACCCGCACGACGTTGGCCTCGATATATGGGGGCAACGTCGGGAGAAGCGGCGGCTAGGAGGACCCGCACGACGTTGACCTCGATAATTGGGGTGAACGTCGTAGGCACCCTCTCCGGGAGGACCCGCACGACGTTGACGGCGCTCTACGCCCGCGACGTCGGGAGCCACCCTCCTCCCCAGACCTGCACGACGTTGAAGGCGCTCCCCACCCCGGCCGGCAGAACCACCTCCCTACCCAGCCGCAGTGAACGCCCGAAGGCGGGTAGCGTCCGGCCCATGCCACACGCACGCTACGAGACCGAGGGCGACGTCGGCGAGATCGTCCTCTCCCACCCGCCGCTGAACCTGTTCGACGCGACCCTGATCGAGGAGCTGGGCGCGGCGGTGGAGCAGGCCGCCGCGGCCGCCCCGCGCGCGCTGCTCATCCGCGCCGAGGGCGACGTCTTCACCGCGGGCGTCGACGTCCACGTCTTCGAGGGGCTCGACATCCCGAAGGCGGACGCGCTCACCGCCTCGCTGCTCACCCTCGCCCACACCATCGAGGACATGCCGTTCCCGACGATGGCCGTCGTCCACGGCCTGTGCCTCACCGCCGGCCTCGAGCTCTCGCTCGCCTGCGACCTGCTGTGGGCGTCGGAGGGCGCGCGCTTCGGCCTCGTGGAGAAGGTGGTCGGGATCACGCCGCTGATGGGCGGCACGCAGCGCATGGCCGAGCGCGCCGGCACCGCGCGGGCGCGCGAGTTCGTCTTCTCCGGCGCTCTCTTCGACGCGCCGACCATGCACGCCTGGGGCGTGGTGAACCGGCTCCTCCCCGAAGACGCGCTGCTCGAGGACGCGCGCGCCTTCGCGTGCGAGCTGGCTGCCGGCCCGACCCAGGCCCACACCGCCACCAAGCGCATCGTGCGCGCGCAGGCGGACTTCGGCACGCGCGGCGCCGACGAGCGCACCGCCGCTCTCACTTCTCACCTATTCGAAACTCAGGATTCCCGTGAGGCGGTGCAGTCGTTCTTGCAGGAAGGGCCCGGGAAGGCAACGTTCACCGGTAAGTGAGTAGACTGGCCGCACTCCCCTCTTAGTGAAAGGGCCCCCGTGGCAGACTTCCTCGACGAGAAGCGCAAAGAGATCCAGGCCCGGCTGAAGGAGCTCAAGCCGCTGGTGGAGGAGTACGAGCGCCTCGAAGCGGCCGAGCAGGCCCTCTCGGGCGTCGGCGGCACGGCCGCACGCGCCGGCGGCGCGGCGGCGCCCACCCGCCGGCGGCGCCGGTCCAGCGGCTCCAGCAACGGCCGCCGCGGCCGGCCGCGCGGCAGCGGGACCCGCGCCACCCAGGCGTTCGAGCTGGTGAAGGCCCGCCCGGGCATCACCATCCCCGAGCTCGCCGAGGCGATGGACATCAAGCAGAACTACCTGTACCGGGTGATGCCGACCCTCGCGGAGGAGGGCCGGGTCACCAAGTCAGGCAGAGGCTGGCACGCGAGGGAGTCCTGACGCACCCGAGCGTCGAGTTCGTCCGTGTCACCCGGACGAACTCGACACTCACCGTGCCGGGCGGCGTTCGCCGGCGCTAGACGAGGTCCAGCTTCGACACCGCGTCCCTCTCCTCCTTGAGCTCGTGCACCGTCGCGTCGATCCGCTGCTGGGCGAAGTCGTTCACTTCGAGCCCCTCGACGATCGACCACTCACCTCCTGAGCAGGTGCACGCGAACGAGGAGATGATCCCCTCCTCCACGCCGTAGGAGCCGTCGGATGCCACGGCCATCGAGACCCAGTCGCCCTCCGGCGTGCCCAGGACCCAGTCGTGCACGTGGTCGATCGCCGCGTTGGCGGCCGACGCCGCCGAGGAGGCGCCGCGCGCCTCGATGATCGCCGCGCCGCGCTTGCCGACCGTCGGGATGTAGTCGTCGGCGTACCACTGCTCGTCGTCGACCACCTCGGCGGCGTTCTTCCCGTTCACCTTCGCGTTGAACAGGTCGGGGAACATCGACGGGGAGTGGTTGCCCCACACCGTCATGTTGGTGATGTCCGCCACCGCGGCGCCGGCCTTGCGGGCCAGCTGCGCGATCGCCCGGTTGTGGTCCAGCCGCGTCATCGCGGTGAAGCGCTCGCGCGGGACGTCGGGTGCGTGTGACATCGCGATCAGGGCGTTGGTGTTCGCCGGGTTGCCGACCACGAGCACCTTCACGTCGTCGGCGGCGCCCGCGTTGATCGCCTCCCCCTGCGGCTTGAAGATGCCGCCGTTGGCTTCGAGCAGGTCGGCGCGCTCCATCCCCTTCGTCCGCGGGCGGGCGCCGACGAGCAGCGCGACGTTCACGCCGTCGAAGGCCTGCGTGGCGTCGTCGGTGATGTCGATCCCGGCGAGCAGCGGGAACGCCGAGTCGTCGAGCTCCATCGCGGTGCCCTCGGCGGCCTTCACCGCGTCGGGGATCTCCAGCAGCCGGAGGTGGACCGGCTGGTCCGGCCCGAGCAGCTGCCCGGAGGCGATGCGGAACAGCAGCGCGTAGCCGATCTGCCCGGCTGCACCGGTCACTGTCACTACCTTCGCTTCGGCCATCAGGCGTCCATCTCCTCGGTCGCGGTCTGGGTGGCGGGCGATGCTATGCGACCATTCCCCGTAGGTGCTTGGAGGAAGCTCATTCGCGCTCGGGCGCATCTTCGGGATCCGGATCGGGGTCAACGCCTCGTGGTTCCTGATCCTGTTCCTGTTCATCTTCTGGCTGTCGCGCTCGTTCACGAAGATCCTGGGCGACGAGACCGTCGGCTACGCCGCGGCCGTGGGAGCGGCGGTGCTGTTCTTCGGCTCGATCGTGCTGCACGAGCTGGGCCACGCGCTGGCGGCGCGCCGCTCGGGGATCGAGGTCTCGGGCATCGACCTCTTCTTCTTCGGCGGCGTGATGAAGATGAACCGCGACACCGACACGCCCGGCAAGGAGTTCGCCGTGGCGATCGCCGGGCCGCTGGTGACGCTGGGCATCGTGGTCGTCGGCACGGTCGTCGGGATCGCGCTGGCCGGCTCGCAGGAGTTCCTGGACGCCGCGCGCCTGGACGGCGGGGCGCCGTCGGACGTCGCGCTGCTGCTCGTCTCCTTCCTGGTGACGATGAACGCTGTCCTGCTGGTCTTCAACCTCGTGCCGGCGTTCCCGCTCGACGGCGGCCGCATCGCCCGCGCGGCGGCCTGGAAGCTCACGGGCGACCGCGGGAAGGCCACGCGCTTCGCCGCCTACGTCGGGCAGGGCTTCGCCGTGCTGCTGATCGGCTTCGGCATCTTCCTCTCGCTGACCGGGGAGCTGTTCGACGGCCTCTGGCTCGCCGTGCTGGGCTACCTGCTGGGGCAGTCCGCGCGCGCCGCGGTGCTGCAGACGGCGGTCACCTCGCGCCTCGAGGGGGTCACGGTGGCCGACATCATGGACGCCGAGCCCGTCACCGTCCCGGCCCAGCTGCCGGCCGGGCGCGCCTACGACGAGTTCTTCCTGCGCTACCAGGGCTGGCCCTGGTTCGCCGTGGTCGAGGAGGACGGACGCTTCGCCGGCCTCGTGCACCGCGAGGCGGTCGAGGCGGCCGCGCGCGACCGCGGCGACGTCCCGGTCCGCGAGCTGGCCACCGCTTCGGGCGAGGTCCGCGAGGATGCGCCGCTGGAGGCACTGCTGGCTTCGGAGCCCCTGCGCAGCCTCGGCGCGCTGATGGCCGTCGACGCCGACGGCCGCCTGCGCGGCGTCGTGACGATGGAGCAGGTCTCGCGCGCGCTGCAGGCGCGGCTCGCGCCGCGGGCGTCGTAGGCAGACGAACGTCAACTGCGCTGGGTAGGGGGAGGTGAGGGTGGGCGCCGCTGCGTCGTCAAACGTCGAACCGCCCCGCTCCCAGACGACCACTTCGACGTTGAGGACGCATACGGTCTCGAACGTCGAACCGCCCCCGCGCGGGAGGGTCACCTCGACGTTCGTACCCCTACTTACCCAGCGCAGTTGACGTTCGGCGCCCGCGGCGGCTCAGCCGGAGCGCCCCGCCAGCTCCATCACGACCTGGGGGATCGCCTCGAAGTGGTCCTTGGATAGGCATGCGGCGATGCCCGCCGCCTGCGCCCGCGCCCGGATCTCGTCGTCGACGATCGCCGAGCAGAGGAGGATCGGCACCCGCGGGCGGCGCTCCAGCAGCATTCCTGCCGCCTCGAAGCCATCGATGCCGGGCATCCGCGCGTCGAGCACGACCACATCGGGCTCCAGCCGCTCCAGCGCCTCCACGGCCGCGCGCGCGCCGGGCGCCTCGCCCGCGAACTCCAGCGCCGGCCCCGCGTCGTCGAGGATCGCGCGCACGAGGAAGCGCACGTCCGCGTGGTCGTCGACGACGAGCACGCGGACCGGGCTCGGGGGAGGGCTGTGGGTCATGTCCTTGCCCCAAGCATGACAACGCGCGCCGACGCGCCGTACCGCCGGCGCCCCTGGACCACACGGCGGGTGGAGCCGTACCGCGAATAGACTGACCGCCATGCCCTCCCACGACGTGCTGATCATCGGAGCCGGCCTCGCCGGCCAGCGCGCGGCCCTCGCGGCCGCTCGCTCCGGGGCGTCCGTGGCGATCTTGAGCAAGGTACACCCGGTGCGCTCGCACTCCAACGCGGCCGCGGGCGGGATCAACGCCGCGCTCAACCCCGACGACTCCTGGGAGTCGCACGCGTTCGACACCGTCAAGGGCTCCGACTACCTCGGCGACCAGGACGCGATCGAGATCATGTGCCGCGAGGCGCCCGAGGAGGTGCTGTGGCTCGAGCACCAGGGCGTGACCTTCCACCGCAACCCGGAGGGCCTGCTCGGCACGCGCGCCTTCGGCGGCGCCTCGGCCGCCCGCACCTACTACGTGGCCGACATCACCGGC
>Ga0183260_10003662_pt1 | contig 12362 bp, 7 predicted proteins | sample AntDrymUQ4972206_2_FD_129768 | JGI IMG/M metagenome (GOLD analysis project Ga0183260, IMG submission 129768) | Polar desert sand microbial communities from Dry Valleys, Antarctica - metaG UQ497 (22.06) (version 2) (version 2) | ecosystem: Environmental > Terrestrial > Soil > Desert | place...
CCGACGCCATCTTCGATGAGCCGGGACAGGTATCAACCACTCGAGTCTCCATCTCTTCCTCCGGAGCCCAAGGAACCAGCGCCAGCTACTTCGCTCGCATGTCTCCGGATGCGCGCTTCGTAGTCTTCGACTCCTACGCGCCTTTCGACCCAACCGACACCAACAACAAAATGGACGTCTACATCCGCGACCGTCAAGCGGAAACCACTAGCTTGCTAACCCCCGGTTACACCGGAGGAGCGGGCAACGACGCGAGCTATTACCCGACGGTTTCTACCGACGGGACCAAGGTGACCTTTTACTCCTGGGCCTCCAACCTGGTCCCCGGCGACACAAACGCGAAGCCCGACGTCTTCGTCAGAGACCGCGTCGCCAACACCACTGCGAGGATCTCACTAAACACCGTTGGTAACCAAGCCAACGATGGCAGCTGGTACCCCTCGATCTCGGCGGACGGACGATACGTCGCCTACTATTCGGCGGCGACCGACCTAATAGCTGGCGATACCAATGGTGTTCAAGACGTGTTCGTCCGCAACCTTTCGACCAGCACCAACGAGCGGGTTTCGCTCACCAAGGACAACGCCCAGGCAAACGGGTCTTCGAGCACCTTTTCCTCCGGAGTCATCTCAGGGGACGGCCGGTTCGTCGCTTTCCAATCCTCCGCCAACAACATCGTCGCAAACGACACCAACGGATGGAGCGACGTGTTCGAGCGCGACCGCGGAGCCACCAACGGCTACGATCTGTCACCGACGCTTGGCATCGAGCCGGTGGCCCAGTCCGATGAGGTGGGCCTCGAACAGTTCCACTCCTACCTGCCGACCGACCTCGGTACCGGTACCGCTTACACCAACCTTCGGACTGGCAACTTGGTTGCCACCTTCGAAGATGCGAGTGTTCCCGGCCAGGGACTGAACACCGTCGTCCGCCATGTCTACAACTCCTCGGTCTCGACCTCAGACACCGGAGTCGGCAAGGGGTGGAGGCTGTCCGCATCCGACCTGGAAGCGGGTCTCGAAGGGCCCCTGGGCGACGCCCTATCAGCCGACGCTGATGGGCTGGGCGATTTGACCGGCGACGTGGTCTCGGCCGCCACCGATCTTGACCCCCACGCTCCGATTTTTACCAACTCGATCGGGAAGCTGGTTGACGGGGTCTTCCAGGCCACCGGCCAGCTGCTCGAATTCACGGATGGAGACGGCACAACTCACCGGTTCGTGCGCCAACTCGGTCCGTGTGGGCGTTGGCTTTCGCCCCCAGGCGTGAGCCTTAAGATCCGGGAGGTGTTTGGAGCCAACCCGCTCGGAGGGCTTCCGATCGCCTATGAGCTAATTCGACCCGACGGGGTGGTCTACCGCGCCGAGCCGCTTACCTTCGCCGGGGCGCTTCCTACCACCGAGTGGAAGATCGTCTCGGTCACCGACCGGCGCGGAAATCAGCTCACTTACCAGTACGGCAGGTTTGGAGCGCTGCTGCAGAAGACCCGGCTACAGACCATCACCCACAACCGCACCGGTACTTCTATTGTCCGCTTCGACTGGACCCCGGCAGGCGATCTCGACAAGGTCGTCACCCTTCCAGGGGTTACTTCGCCAGACCCGGCCACGGGCACGAACAGGTCTTGGGAGAGGATCATCGACTTCGACGTCGACCCGGCCACAAAGCAACTTCGTTCGGTGACCGACAACACGCAAGCCACCCCGCCGGGAGGCTTTCCGGCAACCAGCACCACTAACTACGGCTACGACGCCAACGGTGTACTTTCTTCGGTCACCGACGGCCGAGGCAACTTAACGAGGTTCACCTATGGGGACGGGAAGCTCACCAAGGTCACCGACCGCGCCAACAAGGACTGGATCTACGGCTACACCGTCGACGGGTCCAACTTCACCAATACGACCGTCACCTCTCCAGTCGGATCCGCCACGATCTTCAAGACCTCCCCCCGGGGTACCGTCGGAGGCGGCGACGAGCGTATCGCAGGAAGAAACATAGTCTCGATCACCGACTCCGGACATGGCGACCCACCCGTTCCGGTCATCACTAACTACGAGTGGACCGCCAATCGACTGACGAGGTCACTCAATGGTGCCGGGGTCGAGTCGAAATTCGAGTACAACGACCTGGGACTACTGACCAAGTTGACCAGAGCCCCACCCAACGCAGCCGCTCATCCGGACGAACCGGATGCCGTAACCACGCAGGTGTCCCATTCGATCCAGTACCGCTTCCCGGTCGACTTCGGGTACGCGGCGGGCAAGTGCACGCAACCCCCAAGCTCGGGCCCGGTCACCAGTGAAGGCGCCTGCTCCACCGCCGCTGAGATGTCGAGAGTGATCGCTTCTGACACACCGTCCGGTCAACGAAGAGTCACCGACTTCCAATACGACTCAGACGGAAACCTGAGCCGCAGCATTCAGCGGGCGAGCCGGGATATCACAGTAGCCTCCGATGCACCGCCCGGTGCTTCGGACCGAACTCTCACCCTCTCCTATTACTCTCGTGGCGGCGTCAGGACTGTAGACGGTCCTCGCACCGACGCTGCCGACGTGACTACCTGGGGAGACACTACCGACCCGACCTTCGGAGGCTACGACCGCACCGGGATGCCGACTCGTGTGACCGATGCGGTGGGCCAAGTGAAGTCTTTCGCCTTTACCCCCTACGGTCAGGTCGGCAAGGTGACCGATCGGGACGGACGGGTTTCCACGAGCATGTTTGATGAGGACGGCAAACGTAGGCAGGTCTCCGACCCTTCGGGGCACCAGACCACATTCGAGTACGACGCCAACGACCGGCGGACCAAGATGACTCTGCCACTGGGCGGCTATGCCACGTTCTCCTACGATTCACTGAGTCGACCGCTCACTGTCTCCACACCAGGGGCAACACCTACAGACCCCCGCACTACCTCTTCTAGTTCCTACTTCGACGACGGCAGGATCGCCTCACAGACGAGCGCCCGCGGGGCGGTTACGAACTTCGCCTACTGGCCGAACCGGCTGGTGAAGACGGTGGACGCCCCCGCCCAAACGGGAGGGCGGGCGGTGGCCGATACCTATTACGACGTTGCCGGGCGTCCCGTTCGGTGGGTCTTCCCGGTCTCTACCGTGTCGGGCACCCGGCCGGAGCTTCTGGTCGCATACAACCCCGACGGCAGTGAGCGCAGCCGCTCCGAGACTTCGGCGACGGGGTCGCTTCGAACCACCCGCTTCGCCTACAACGCGCTAGGGGAGGTTGTGCGCACGGACGGTCCCCGAACCGTGGGCGGTATCGACGAGGCGACGAGCAACGTCTTAGACACCTTCGGACAGCCCATCACCAGTCGCAGAAGGAAGTCCTCGACTGCTTGGTTGGACTCTTCTGCGACCTACGACCTGGCCGGAAACCTGACCTCGAACACTCAGCCGCACGGAAGCGGAGGCCAGCTGACTTCGGCCTACACCTACGACGCGTTGAACCGCCTGGCTTCTGACGCGGTGGACCCGGTCAACCCCGGCCACACCGTCCACTACGGTTACGACAACGAGGGCAACCAGACGAGCCGCACCGACAGGGTGAATGGCGTCGCCGCCCGGACCATAACCACCAGTTACAACCCCGACCTGACCGTCCAAGAGGTGGTCGCCACTGACAACGGGACCGGGGGGACCGTAGCCACCTGCAACTATGCGGCGGGTGCCCTTCCCTCAAGCGGATACGACGCTGACCACAACCTGCTAACCCAGCGTACGGTGACCGGCATCGGAGGGTGCGGGGGACTGACCACCGAGCGGACGCTCACGATGAGCTACGACGACCGGGACTGGCTGACAGACCTTACTCAAACGATCCGCTCTCCGGAGAACAATCTCACCTACTCGCGCATCCAGAGCTTTACCTACGCCGCCGACGGTGCCCGCGCCTCATTCAGCCAGGCCGGTCTCACCAGCTCCTACGCTCAGTCGCCTGCGGGCTGGCAGGAGTCGGTCACCGATTGGCGGGGGCAGCAGAGCACGATCTCCTATCTCCCCTCGGGTTCACCCACGTCGGAGGCGCTCGGCGCAGTCGGCCCTCGGGCTACCTACGAGTGGCACCGCGACGGAATGCCCAAGAGCCTCACCTGGGTGCGCACCACCGGGCAGGTCCTCCGCAAGCACAGCGACATCAGCTATGACGTGGGTGGCTTCCGCACATCTGAGACCGTGGAAACCCTGAAACCCGGCGACACCTCTCCCACGGGAGCCCAAGCAGCTTTTGGCTACGATCTCCCCGGCCGGCTCAGCGAGTGGACAAGCCCCTTCATCGACTCTGACGCCGCAGATCGGCTCCGCACTGCCTACTCGCTCGACGACGGTGGGAACGTAACCGGGGAGACCGTGACCCAAGTAGCCACCGGGGCCGCGTGGGAAAGCGCCACCTACAGCTACACCAACAGCCGGCTCACCCAGAAACGGGAAAGCAACTTCGTTCTCCCCGGTCTCCCCAATCAAATCACTACCACCAACTTCAGCTATGACGGCCTTGGCGAGGAGACCCAGCGCAGCATCACCTTCGAGCCGGTCGAAGGTCTGCCGGGGTTGCCCGCTGAGATCACCAACACTTCTTACGACGCGTCAGGGCACACCAAAACCATCGACGACACATCTGTTACGAACCGCGATGTCACCTACGTCTATGACACCGGCGGGACCCTCGTTTCCCGGCTAGATCCCAACGCACCACCGGACGCACCCAAGGCCACTCTCTACTTCCGGTGGGGCGGGAGCGAGAAACTGGTGGAGGAAGCCGACGGCTTTGGAGCGACGCTTCTTCGCTACCTCAACGACGACGACGGTGAGGCGATGGCCCAACTCAAGTTCAAGGTTGTGGCCGGACACCGCGACGGGAGCGACCCGGGAACCTGGCAGTGGTTGCTTCGGGACCCGAGCGACAGTATCGGCACCGTCACCGGCGATAACGGCACGGTTCAAGAGCAAAGCGCCTTCGATCCCTACGGCAAGCCCACGAAAGCTGGCTCAAGCCAGACCGACTCTTCCAAAAAGGAGTCCAACCTCGGCTTCCAGGGCTCGTTGACCGATAAGGCGACAGGAAACCTGCTTTTGGCATCGAGGCAGTACGACCCGACCACCACCCGGTTCACGACCGCCGACACCTTCGTCGCCGGCGCGCTTAACCTCGCCATGGGCACTGACTCTCTTACGGGTAACCGCTACCTATTTGCGGCCGCGAACCCCGTCTCTTTCTACGAGGACGGCCACGCCCCCGCCTGGCTTCGCTCGGTCGGCCGCTTCGGAAAGGCAATGCTGAAGAACAAGCTAGTCCGGGGGATCGCCATCGGCGTCGCAATTGGAGTGGCATGTGGTCTGACAGCCGGGCTGGGCTGTGCCGTAGCTGTGGGAATTGGTGCTGGCGCAGTGCTGGGGGCTGCCAACTACGCCGCCAACACCAAGGGAGCGCGGTCGCTCAAGGGTCTAGGTAAGGCAGCTCTGGGTGGCGCCGTCGAGGGTGCCGTCGTAGGTGCTACCGGAGCCGTAATCGGCAAAGCGGTCGGCGCGCTCAAGTCCGTAGCAATGGCGAGGATTGCTGCCCGCGCCCCACCGCTTTCTACCACAGCCACAAGGGGAATTCTTAAGACTCCCAGCGTGTCGAGCACGAAGCTCCAGAACATCGTTAACAACCTCTACAAGGGAACAACGAATCCGAACAGGATTGGAACCGGTACGACGATGGACGCAGTTCGCTACGAACTGCAGACTGGCCAACAGGTATTTGGGCGGACCCACATTCTCAAGGCGGAAGAATCGGTCCAAGGCTTGCAGAACTGGTTGAAGGCAAGTCCCGACGCGCCTTATTACGACCGGCTCGTTGGGCAGAGCATTTTGGACGATCTTCTCGGTGCTCTCGGGGGGTCCTAATGAGTGAAACGACTATTGCCCTCGTTGATCATCTCGCCGAGAGATTTCCAAGGTTGCGACCAATTCTGGAAGAACATGTTTCTGACAATTTCGGCGCAGTCTTACCTCACCTCTTCTTCGGCGACCTGACCAGGTACGCAGTCGACCTCTTTCTTCGGTCACGAGGGGGGTCAAGAGAGGGGATGGAGGCAGGGAAGGAACTGAGGGATCTGCTCGACTTCCTGGAAGATGTTTATGTGCGCGGTGGCGATGCGATTGAGGAGCTGATTTCCGTTTCCTTTCTGGAGCATTTGCCAAGGCCCAATGAAGAGGTGGGCTGGGACATCCGCTCTCTCGTTGGCCCCGAGATGTCGAAGCAGTTGGAGATGATCGGCTGACATCCGCGACAGCTAGCCCCTCGCTTCGTGGTCTGTGGCCGAGCATCGACAGGATCAGGCGAGTTTCGGCTACGACGACGATCCTTCTTGCCGTGCTTGCGTGGTTGCCGGTCGTTTCTACCAGCCCATTCCCGTATGGATACGTGTACGACCCACCCGGGATGTTCGCAACTTTCGCGCCGCACGCATCCCTCGCTTCGGACCCCCAAGCTTCGATACGCCCAATGCCACAAGGGCAACTTCTCAGCTGCGTTTCACGCCACGACTCCTCCAAGGCAGTCTCGACGAGGGCCAGGAGCACATCGCCTACAGACATTGGCATTCATCGGGGTTCAGCGGCGTGTCGAAGTTCGGGAAAGATGTCGGGCTTCGCGACCTGAGTTCCTTCATTCAGCAGGCGGCTCGATCAGGTAGCCGGGAGACGTACCACGGCAAGAGGTGCTGAGACGTCGTGGATCCGCATCGTCTCCGGGACTCAGGGCCAAGTCGTTACCGCCTACCCCATTCCGATGCCCTGATGTTTCCGGTGGTGACCCTGGAGTTCCAGCCCGATGCGCAGACGATCGCAAGGGCAGCGAATGAGACAAGCAGGTCTCCGGACGAGGCAGTCTTGCTCAACACCTTCCTGTTGCTGCCCGTTCGGTGGAAGAGGAGGAACAGTTGACCTTCTGGATATGCGAGCAATTACTCCAGGGCAGCGGGGTCCGACCATCGAACTTCCCCTCTTCCATGTTGATCGGATTGGTCGTTCAGCTGTCGACCAAGCGGTTGACCAGGGGTCGGCAAGCTACAGTCTGCCGGGCTCTGGTGAGGTGATCCGGTTCAGGAGGATTGGCTCGGACATTGAAGCTGTCTCACCGTTCACGGGTGAGTCGTCGTCCGCTCCACAGACAGAGTTCGACAAGGCTTTCTCGAGTTTTCACATTTCAATAGTGAAACTTGTGCAACGAGAGATCCCACATCTAGCGGAGCACCCATGGCTCAGGGAACCGGAGCCATGGTCGGCCTAGCCAGCAGATCAGTCACACTCCTCGCTGCGAAACGAAAATGCGCCTACGATTGCAGTCTTCCGGCTGTTGTCATTGGCCTTACTCCTCCCTGAGTAGCACTCTTTTCCTGGGATGTTCACGTACGACGCCAGCCCCGAAGCGCGCTACCAAGGCGGCGCATTTCAGAGCAGACGGGCAGCGCTTCGTGTCCAGTGAGTTTTCTGTCTGACAACAATCAGATGGGAGGAAACGTAGCTTCCTTCCAGGCGGCAACGAATGCCGCAGGACGAATACCGCGTACGACTACGACCCTGGTTCAGCGTGGTCCGATTTGGGTTGGCACCGCCCTTTCTCTGCTGTTATTTGTCTGGCTCTACAGCTACGATCGTTCTGACCTGGGCACATGCCGGCCCAGGAAGCCAGATGCTTGTGCGAGGGAAACCGACTCATATCCGCTCCGATCTCGCCAATCAGCGTCTCGGCGACCCTTCGGTCAACCCCAGGAATAGTTCGCAGCAGTTCCATCTTTGAGGAGAAAGGGTCGATCAACTTCTCGATCTCAAGACCCAACCGCTCGATCGTTTCGTCTAGGTAATCGATGTGAGCAAGAATTTCGCCGACGACGAGCGCGTGGTGATTCGAGAACCGTCCTTCGAGGGCTTCCCTAAGTGCAGGAAGCTTAGAGCGCATTCTTCCCTTGGCTTTGTCGAACTGCTGCTGCAGGTGCGAGTTGTGAAGCGCAGCCGCCTCTTTGCGTTTACCAGAGGCGAGAAGCGCCTCTACCGCTTTTGTGTGTTTGAGCTCTTCTTTCATTCGTGCGACCTCCCATCTTCTCGGGCATGCCTTTCTCGGATCTGCCGGCCGTCACCACTCCCTGGGCCAAATAAGCGCCGGATGGGTTCCGAGGCGGATGGCGATGTGGTCGCCGACGTAAGGACTGACATTGGTCGCAGCCATCACTCGCAACAGGGTTCTCGAACTGAGACCCATGCGAAATGCGAGTTCTTCCCAGCAGAGCCCTCGGAGACTCATCGCCCGAACGAGCGCCCTTTTGAGGGGTTCGGCGGGCAAGCGCGAACATAGAGCCATGGTTAAACCTCCCTTCCTTGTCGTGTGGACAGAAATGCCGGGTGGGGCGCAGAGCGTTGGCCGTGATGGGCGAGATCGTCGGGAGCGGAGGACCGGTGGGCTCGGAGTTGGGAGATGAAGAGGCTGAAGAATACGGAGAGGGACTTGTAGGCCCGCCTTGCCGCTCCGTGGATTCAGGATTTGGACACGAGGCCAGCAGAATCAGTGCAAGGAGCAAGTAGAGACGCTTCACATGTACAGGGTCGGGCTAACCTATGCCTTCCCGTCGGGGTTTCGAACCCCAACAGAAACCGTGTCGGCCAACGGGTCACACTTGGGGTCGCCAGGCCAACTCCTAAGCCGCACCACGGGTAAGTAAGAGCTGAAGCGCCGGAAACTGGTTCTGATAGTGTCCGCTCACCTCCACCAGTGATGTCGCGGGACATCGTGGACAGATGTGTCACGTCATCGTGGACGCTCTTCGGAAATTGATCCCCGCAATATCTTCCCTTAGGTGGGCCTGAGGGCTCTACGCCAGCGTCAAGGGGCAGTAACAAGATGTCCGATCAGTCCTGGCTGGACCCAGATATAGAGTACACTCACTAGTGCTCATTATCACTAAATGTAGGTGACGGAAGGGTCGGGGCATGGTAAGAGGAAAAGTACCCAGCTTCGAAGAAGTTCTTGTCGCTGCAGCAAAGTTGCAGGAGATCGTCCCGGACGCTGTCCTCGTTGGCGGAACCGCGGCGGCCCACCACGCGGACCACCGCGTTTCATTCGACGATGACCACGTGCTGGCTGACTTGGCGGAACGTTTCGAAGAGGTCCTTGAGACACTTGAATCAACCGAGGGATGGATCACCGCCCGAGTTCGCCCCCCAATCCTGATCCTAGGCACCCTCGATGGGATCGAAACCGGGATCCGCCAGCTCATAAGACGCCGCCCTCTTGAAACCGAGGAAGTCGAAGTCCGCGGCAGGCAGGTCCGGGTCCCCACCCTTGCCGAGACACTGCGGATCAAGGCATGGCTCGTTCTACAGCGAAACTCGACGCGAGATTACTTGGACATGGTCGCTTTGGCCGAGCGATTGGGCAAGAAGGCCGCCGCCGTGCTCATCTCGATCGACGACTATTACGCAGACCAGATCGGCCCCGGCGGCATGCGGGTTGCAACGCAGCTCGCCAAGCAGCTCGCCGAACCTGCCCCATACGACTTATCCGAACTCGATCTGGAGCATTACCGTCGCCTTGATTCACGTTGGCGCGACTGGAAACAAGTTGAGGCCGCCTGTCACCGTCTGGCATCGGAGATCCTCGATATCGTTGCCGCCGAGGATCACTGAAGATGCAGTACCGCCATCTGGACTATCAGCCTGATGCCCCAGTGACTCAACTGGGTCCTGCGGCTATCGATGCCTTGCTCGATCAAGGGGACCTGCAAACGTGGGCTCCGCTCGCACAAGCGATACGGTCAGAGCCCCATGGCGACCTCGCCGATACCGTGCTTCGAATATGCAAAGGTCACGAGATGTACGGGACATCCTCCCTGTGGAGACGCTGGATAGAGCATCTGCGAGGGGCGGGACGGTCGGAGGCACCTTGGTCGCTTAGCGAATTACGCCGCAGACGCGGCAGAACCCAACAGGAAATCAGCACGCTCATGGGAATCTCCCAATCCGACGTCTCGAAACTAGAACGGCGAAGTGACCTCCGCCTGTCCACCCTTCGTTCCTACGTCCAAGCTACCGGCGGTGCACTCGAAGTCCGTGTTCACTACCCCGACTCGATCGAAGGGATAGATATCGCTCCTTCATAGCCCAGCAGTCCCGGTCCGTAGAGCACCTCGACCCGTAGATAAGAACAAGGACCTTTACTCGGACGAACTGCCGGCATCTCCCCCAAAGGCATGGATAACGGGTTGTGGCTTCCCATGCCTTAGATCTACGGTGTTGAATGTCGCAAAATGGCCAAGGGCTGTTACCGGCCACCCTTTAGCTTTGCTCACATTCCGGGTCTGTTGGCGTGCGCCATCAGTGGGAGATGCGATGAATCAAGAAGGACCGAGTCCGACTCTTCCGGCGGGAACCGTGACGTTCATGTTTACAGACGTCGAGGGGTCAACGCGGATGCTCGCGGCGCTCGGAGAGCGATGGGGCAGGCTGCTCGAGGAACATCGCGAGATCATCGAGCGGGCGGTTTCTTCCAACGGGGGAGTGGTCGTTGGGACCGAAGGGGACGCTACCTTCGCGGCCTTCGAGCGGGCGACCGGTGCTGTAGCCGCGGCCGTCGAAGTTCAGCTTGAGCTGTTAAGTCATCCATGGCCGGGTGACTCGAAAGTCAGCGTCCGGATCGGCCTTCACACCGGCGAGGCGCAGGTTATGTCCGGCGCCTACGTTGGGATGGCGGTGCATCAAGCCAGCCGCATCTGCGCCGTCGGACACGGACGACAGGTGCTGATCTCCAGGACGACCCACGATCTAGTGCATGGTGGCCTTCCGGAAGGGGTGCGCCTCAGGAGACTCGGGTCATTCCGGCTCAAGGACCTCCTTCGAGAGGAGGAACTCTTCCAAGCAGAGCACCCTGACCTGCCCGGGGACTTTCCCTCCCCGCGCACCGTGGAGGTAGCGCCGAACAACCTCCCGGGCCAACTCACAAACTTCGTTGGCCGCAGAACCGAGATGGCCAATATCAAAACTGCTCTGTCGGCATCTCGGTTGCTAACGCTCCTGGGTCCCGGTGGTGCCGGCAAGACTCGCCTTGCCATCCAGGTCGCTCGAGAGACCGCTCATGAATATCCCGCGGGCGTTTGGATGGCAGACCTCTCAGCTGTGGTGGACCCCGACCTTGTGCCTTCTTCCATTGCGAGGGTTGTCGGTGGTTCCGGGGTCGCGGATACGGACGACCCGCTTACCCGCCTGGTAGAAGACCTCTCCGGCAGCAAACTGCTCTTACTCTTGGACAACTGCGAACATCTGGCTGACGCTTGTGCAATCGCCGCGCAGAAGCTCCTCACCGAATCCGTCGGTTTGACGATCGTTGCCACGAGCCGAGAACGTTTGGGCGTGGGCGGCGAAGTAGTCATACAAGTCGATCCGATGTCGATGGATTCGAAGGAGGGGGATCCGTCCGATGCCATCGAGATGTTCGTCGAACGCGCAAGGTCTCACATGCCGGGCTTCGAGTTGACCGACGATACCCGCTCCTTCGTTAAGCAGATCTGCGAGATGCTCGATGGACTGCCTCTGGCCATCGAGCTGGCTGCATCACATGTTCGAACGCTGAATGTGCAGCAGATCGCCGAGAGGCTGGCCAAGGACCGCTTCCACCTTTTGACCAAGGGCTCTCGCGCCGGCGAAGCGCGTCAGCAGACTTTGTGGTCATCGATCGAGTGGAGCTATCGACTGCTCGGAGAGAAAGAACAGATGCTCCTCGCCCGACTTGCGGTGTTTCCGAGTACCTTCGAGTTGGAAGCGGCAGAACGCGTCTGCTCGGGCGAAGGTCTCGATCCAACCGAGACCTACGATCTACTCTCCGGCCTTGTCGACAAATCTTTCGTCATATTCCGTCCAGGTACAGATGGAGCACGATACAGCTTGCTTGAAACAATCCGGGAATATGCCCTTGCCCGCCTCCCTACCCCGGCGTCCTCTCCGCCAGGACCGGACTCCGAGGCAGTCTGTCTCAAGAAGGAAGGTGAGTACTGGTCACTCGAGACTTCGGGCGCGGTCTTTCGAATGCGAAGCGGCAAGGGTCTTGACTACCTGAGCCAACTTCTTGCTGAACCGGGCAGGGAATTTCATGTGTTGGATCTTGCAGGCAGAGCGGCAGGCGACGCTGGAGCGTTGCTCGATACCGCAGCCCGTGCCGCCTACTCGCGACGGCTCGCCGACTTGAGCCAGGAGCAGGAATGCGAGAGTAAATAGCATGGTTGATTAATTGCGGATTGCGGATTGTGAATTGGAACTGAGCCTGGAGGGGGACCGCGAAGACGCAAGCGTAATGGATGATTAATCTTCAATCAGCAATTC
>Ga0183260_10003663_pt1 | contig 12360 bp, 7 predicted proteins | sample AntDrymUQ4972206_2_FD_129768 | JGI IMG/M metagenome (GOLD analysis project Ga0183260, IMG submission 129768) | Polar desert sand microbial communities from Dry Valleys, Antarctica - metaG UQ497 (22.06) (version 2) (version 2) | ecosystem: Environmental > Terrestrial > Soil > Desert | place...
CCGGGCGCTCCGCGGCTCCGGCGGTCCCCTCCTTCGCGTACTCCTCCAGACACCGGGCCTGGTTCGCGTACAGTGGCGTCCTGATCGTGCCCTCGTAGCACGGCCAGCCGTAGTTGCGACCCGGCCTTAGGAGGTCCAGTTCCTCGCGATCGCCGAAGCCGACATCGCCGACCACCGGTCCCTTGCCCGGCCGCAACGTGAAGCGAAACGGGTTCCTCAGGCCCTTCGCGTACAGTTTCGTGCAGACCTGGGTAAGGTCGGTGATCTCAGGACAAAACGAATGTCCCGGGAGTCCCCTGCCGTTGCGATCGATATGGATGATTTTGCCCGCAAAGGTCCGCTCGTCGTACGGTCGGTAGGACGTGGGGTCGACCTGGTGGGCGTGCGCATCGCCGGACCCGAGCCACAGGGTGCCGTCCACGGGATCGACGCGAACCGTACCGATCGAATGCCAGACGTGATCCGACGGTATGCAATCCACCGTGTTGTCAGGCGTCGGGCAGGGACCGCTCACGTAGCTACCGAGGATGGTCGTTTCGGCGGAGAAGGAGTTGTTCGCGCCGACCGTGACGCGCGTGAGGCGCGAGACCATCGGCCCGCTCTGATCCGGGTTCAGCAGGTTGAGCTCGTACGTGTAGAGCAGGTAGACGTAACCATTGGTGGCAAAGTCCCGGTCGACGGCTACGCCTAGCATGCCTCTATCGCCGTTGGAGTTGACGCGATCGCGGAGGTCCAGCGTCGCGGTCGGCGTGGTCCCTCCGGTGGGCACCACGCGCAGACGTCCGGCCTTCTCGACGATGAAGACCCGCCCGTCCGGCGCCCATGCGACGCCCGTGGGAAAGAACAGGCCGGTGTTCATCGTCTGCTCCTGGAACCCGGGGAGCAGCGTCGCCGCGCTCGACGGAGCGGCACCGACGAGGATGGCGAGGACGAGCAGCGGCCCAGTTAACAGCCGTGTGGTGCGTCGCACCGGGTGACGCTATCACGACCAAACGCGAACCGCGAACGCCCCTGGGCCGTCAGACAACGTCCAGGGGCGATTCGCGACGTCGCGGCGGGACGCTTGTCTAGCTCGCGCTCACGGTGAGGACCAGCTGCGGGTCGTATGTCGTAGCGGTGCCGCCGTCCTCTCGCGAGGCGAAATCCAAACCGTCAGTCGACTCCGGCACCAGCTGGAGGGATACGGCATCGCTCGTCACGATCCCGGATAGCGGCGTCGCCGACCGCCCGTAGTCGCGCAAGGCACCGAAGTTGCCCATGGGCGTGGAGCTCGCGCGAGGCGGTCGCGCGTTCCACGTCAGCGCACTCTCGGACCAACTCGTCGACGTGCGGTAGATCGCCGGGCCGTTGTCGGTTCGGCCCCGGACCACCAGGCTCAGCTCGGCACGGCTGATCGACTCGCCGGCGCGCAGCGCTGGGACCTCGAAGCGCAGGAAGCTTTCAACCGCGCTGCCAGTGGTGCTGCGGTCCTGCCGATCGGCCCCCAGCGGGTTGGCCGTGCCGAAGTTCGTCGCGGGCCGAGCCTGCATCGCCATGGCATCCGCGTCGGCGGCCACGACGATCTTGCGCTGCGTCATGACGGTGTAATCCCGCCGCACGATCATGCTGCGGTTCCCGGCCGCGTCGAAGGCTGCGACCTTGACCACCTGCGACGCGCCGACCGCGACGGGACCGCTGTACACCGTGCCGGTCGTCGCGGTCGGATCGGGAGGAACCGTCGCGGCGGTTCCGGCGGTGTAGCGGATCGTCGTCCCCGCCTCCTGCTCGGACATCGTCACGCTCTGCGGCGAGCTGTAGGTCCCGGAGGCCGGCGACACCGAGGGTGCCGGAGGCGGCGTGGTGTCCGTGGACGGCACCGTGTCGCCGCCCGGGGTCCCAGTCTGGTCCGCGGCTGCCACCGTCGCAGCACCCGCGCGAAAGGCGGCGTATGCCGGCTTGGGGCTCAGATCAAAGCGCGTGATGCCGAAGTTGTCGCTGCGGCTTCCGGGGTCCGTGCCCATGTTCTTGAGCTGGAACACCATGCCCGCTTCGACGTAGGGCCACTTGCTTATCTGCTCGAGGGCCTGCCCGACGTACGTCGCCTGCGTCTCCTCGCTGACGCCGTTGCGCCAGGGTTCCTGGTTGCGGATGGTCGACGTGTGCCAGCCGAACTCAGTCAGCCAGAGTGGCTTGTCGTCGCCGTGGCTCAGCAGCACGTCGCGTACGGCGGGCACGCCGCGAATGAAGGACAGGTGCTTGTACGCGTCCGTATGAGGATCGAGTGGCGAGCGGTCGTCAGAGTACGGGTGGATCGACCAGGCGTCGAACGAGCCCTTGACGCCGGCGGCGTAGAGCTTCTGCGTGAAGTTGTAATCCGCCCACATCAGCGACCCCCCGACAACCTTGACGTTGGGGTTCGCCGCCTTCGCCGCCGGATAGGCGGCCTTGAGCAGTGCGGCATAGTCGCGGACCGGATCCGTCGACTTATAGTAAGAGGAGGCGTTGGGCTCGTTCCAGATCTCGTACCCGGCGACGCGCGTCCCGTAGCGACGGACGACGTACGCAAGCCCGTCTGCGTAATCCTGCGGGTTGGTGGGCGTGTAGCGCTGGACACCCCGATCCCACCAGGATCCCGTGCAGTCCTGCTTGAGGTCCGCAGGGGCGCTGGACGCCCAGCATGGGGTCTGCCAGAAGGTCAGTAGGACCTTCAGGCCCCGCGCCTCGGCGGACTTAATGACGTTGTCAAGACGCCCGAGGTGATAAGCGTTCCATTGCCCTTTGCCATTGGCCTCGATCTGGGACCAGCCCGCGTCGACGCGGACGATCGTAGCGCCGGCGCCCTTGGCGGCGTCCAATTGACGATTCACTTCGGTCGCATCGACGCCGCTCCACATAAGATGCGTCTGCATACCGACCAGCTGGGCGGCGAAACTGGGCGTGGCGAGGATCAACGTTGCGGCCAGTACCGCGGCGAAGATGGACGACCAGCGCACGAGGCGCGGCGGTGAGGTGGCGTGCACTGCGGACTCCTTGTCCGGCCACCCTCCTCCAGCCCGGCTGCCTAAAGCGGCCCCGTGGCTTCGCGTGCCCCCGCTCGACGGGCGTTGCTCATTCCGGGAGTGACCTGGTTGTGCGAGCGGTATCTCACCGGTGATCGACCAGTCGTCGGCGGCCTTGAGCCGGACGTGGCCAGCAGAACTTCCCTCCGCGTCAAGCGGCGGTTCGCCGGCGCCCCGCTCGGCCGCGCACGACCGCGACGGCGAACTCGAGGTCTTCGGGGCTGAACACTCGTTCGAGCATGACGACGCCCACCACGAACGACGTCGTCCCCACGAGCACCTCGGCCACGACGGGGGCATGGAGGAGCGCCATCACCGCTGCCATGGCCGCTCCCGCGAGCAGCGGTGAGGCGAGCACCACACGCCATCGGACCGCACGTTCGAGAACGACGTGAGCGCGCCAGAGGAGAACTCCGGCCAGCAGCGCTTCAGACCCCAGCATCGCTGCCGCCGCGCCCGAATCTTCGTAGTGCCGGATCAGGACGATGTTCAGCGCAAGGTTGACGACCACGGCTGCTCCGGTGAGCGGCACCAGTGAGCCGGCGCGGCGTTGGGATTGGATCAAGATCGTGGCGAGCGAGGCGAGGCTCAGGAGCACCACCACCGGTGCCAGGAGCCGTAGCGGCTCGGCGGCATCGCTGAAGCCGGCGCCGTAGACGAGCGTCACGAGCGGCTCCGCCTCGACCGCGAACAGCACCGCGATCGGGACCAGGACCACCAGGGCGAACTTGATCGCTCGGCCGAAGACCGCGTGCAGGGGTGGGTCGCTGTCGCGCTCGAGATAGGCGAACATCGCGCCGAAACCACTGTTGAGCGCCCAGGTAACGAAGAGCGTCGCCTCGAGCAGCCTGTATGCGGCGCCGTAGCGCCCGACCGCGGCCTCGGCCGCAAGCAGCGACAGCAGAATCGCGTCGAGCTTGAACAAGAGGGACGTGAACAGGTCCTGGATCGCAAACGGAGCGCTGCGCCGGGTCAGCAGTCCCCAAGTCCCGGGGTCTACGACCGGCTCGGGCAGGCCGAAGAGCCGATGCACGAAGATTGCGGCGAGCGCCAGGTGCAAGAGCGAGCCCACGATGAACACCGCGCCGACGGCGACGACGGTGCCGCCGGACATCACGACAGCTACGCCGCCAACTGCCGTGAGCACGCGCTGGGCGATCAGCGCCAGGGACAGAACGTCGCTGCGCTCACGCGCGGTGAGGATCGCGTGGAGGCTCTTCGCGACGAGGTCGAGCAACATCGAGACCGCAAGCAGCGCGACCGTCGACCGGGTCTCGGCGTCGTAGTCGAGTACGAACACGAGCGCGACGCCGATCGGCAGGACCACGCTCGTAACCGCCAGCTTGACCCCGACGACGTTGTAGAGCAGGCGGTGGGCGGCAGCGTGGTCCCGGGCCACCTCGCGAAGGAGGTACGGATCCATCCCGAGCCCGACCGGGGCGGTCGCGATGCCCAGCCAGGCGAATGCGAAGACCAGGACTCCCATCCCCTGCTCGCCCAACTCCCGGGCGATGACCCCGAACAGCACGAGCGTCGCGAGCTTCCCCACGATCTCTCCCGCCGCGCGAGTGGTCGTGTTGCGGACAGCGCGCCGGGCGGCCCGATGCGCCGGTCCCTGGCTCACCGGGGCGTACCGCGGCAGAGCCGCCTGGCGCGCCTCGCGAACCATGCACCCAGCGCTTGCGAGGCGAGTGCCGCACTCGCCCATGGATCGTCGCCGGCCCACATGGGGCCGACCCGCGGTGCGCGCGCACGACGCAGCGCGGACCTGGGCGACCCGTGCAGCGCGGCGAGCAGTTCCCCTTCGACCCAGCGATACGTCACCCCGGAGGTGTACGGCGGTACACGCGCCGGAAGTCGCTCGCCGACGGTGACAGCGTGCCAGATGGCGGGGAGGTTGACCCCGCTTGCCATCGCCAGGGCGATCGAGCCGTAGTAGCGCGTGTTGATGTCGATGAGGTACGGCCCGTCGACTGCGGCGAGGAATTGAACGTGCGCAAGACCCCAGAACCCCGCGCCCGCCAGCATGCCCGCCGCCCGTGCGACGAGATCGTCGTCGGGCTCGAGGCCGACCGCGAGCCGGCTTGAGCCGGCCGCGGCGGGCCAGGTGGCGAGCGCGCGCTGGTGAAAGCGCGCCACCAGCCGCCCACCCGGCGCCAGCACGAGCGAAACAGCCTCCAGCGCCCCGGCGACCCGCTCCTGGACGAGGACGCCCTCGTCCGGTGGCAACGTCGACATGAACTTCCGCGTATCGGCCGTACCGCCGAGCACACGAGCGGCGCCCAGCGCCGTTCCCTTAGCGAGCGGCTTGATCAGGCAGGGATACTCGATCGACCCTTCATCGAGCGCGCCAAGCGGGCCCTGATGAAAGCTCCGCGGGGATTTGAAGCCGGCCCGTTCGGCGAGCGTCGGCACGGTTCGCTTGTCGCGGAGCACCTCGACGGCGTCGCGACCCGGATATGGCAGCACCGCCTCGGGCGTGACGTCCCGTCCGAGGAGAACGTCGAGGGACTCCTCCTTTCCGGGGTACACCACGAGCCTTGGCCAGCGCTCGCTGATTGCCGCCAGCGCCGCCAGAAAGCCGTCGGGATCCTCAGCGGCGTCTGGTGCGACGATGTGGTCGCTCGCGAAGCGCGACCGCAACCCGGCTGCCCCCGCCGGGCCGACGGCGACGACCTGGATCCCGCTCCGTCCGAGCCCTCGGATTGCCGCGACGCTGCTACGCACGTCCACGTCCGTGACGACAGCACGCACGTCAGGGCCTCACGACCGTCTCGAGCATCGCGCTCGCGGTCGCGGCATCGGTTGCCCAGGAGGCCGGCTTCGAGAGCCGGTGTCCGAGCCTTGCGGCGTAGAACGCAACCTCGAGCGAATCCAGGTGAGCATCCGGAACCCCGGCCGCCCGAGCGGCCTCGCGCCCGCAAGCGCGTGACCAGCCGAAGAGCCGAGACGTCGCCCACGCCCTGCGGAACGCCTGCCGGATGACCGCTTGCGAGAAGCGAGCGAGGCCGACCCGGTGCTCGAGGTAAGAGAGCCCGGCGATCCAGACGTCCCATCCCGGCATGCCGCGTGGCTCCGCCAACTCCCAGTCGATGACGCCCGTCAGTCGCCCGCCGGCGCACATGAGATTCTGCGGCGAGGCGTCGTAGTGACTGAGGACCGAGTGAGGCAGGTTGCCGACGTCCCGATGGGCGGCTGCGACAAGCGAGCGCGTGCGGTGGGACAGCCCGTCGTGAGCAGCGGCCCGGGCGATCGCGTCAGCGCGCACGACAGGGGTCACGGGCTTCGCGGTCGTGGCGGTCGTGGCGGCGACCCGGAGGAAGGCGGCACCGACGTCCTGCAACTCGCGCGGAGCCTGCAACCGCCCGGCCGCCGCCGCCAGTAGCGGCACCAGCTTCAACGGCGCGCCGGCCACGGCTTCTTGCACCTCGGCCGGTCCGGCGCGTCCGAGGTGCCGCGGGGCCACGCCGGTGCCCTCGGCATCGCGGAGCGCCAAGACCTCGGCGGCCACGCCAGTCCCACCGACCTTCGCGACGCACAACGGCTCCGGCCCCGACCCGAACAGGAAGACCGTCAATCCGGCGCTGCGCTGAATCGCAAGGACGCTCGTGGGCGCCGGGATGCCGTGCAGCCGCGGTGACCTCTCGGAGAGCGCGGGCCATGCGTCGCGGACCGCGGCGCTGACACGATCCGCCTCCGGGCTGGGCCGGCGAGGCGCCGCCAGCACCAACGGATGCAGCAGCCGGTTCGGCACGTCGAAGAGCGCCGCGATCGTGAGGGCGGGACCGAACCGTCGCCGTGCGGGCATGCCATAGCGCAGCGCCTGCCCGATCAGCCGGGCGTAATACCGGCGGGGATGCGGGGACGCAACGTCGACCGCTGCGCACCAGGGATAGCGCACGTGGGCGAAGGAGCGGTCGCTCACGATCGGACTATCAGACTGTCCACGATACGCATGACATCCTCGCCGACGAGGCGCTGCTCACGGCGGGCGTCGACCCGGATGGGCATCAACCCGTCAGCCACCTCCTCGTAGAGCCGCTCCATCGACTTCAGCACGCGCTCGGGCTGGTCCTCCGGCTTGCGCCGTTTGGACGTCGCCACATCCACCTCGAGCAGGATGGCGGCCTCCGGTGAGGGCACGAGCGTGCGCAGGAGCGCCGCCGCGACCCGGTGTCGACCGTACCGCACCTGTAGGTCGACGAGGGCATCGATCAACCAACGGTCGCAGACCACTGCAACACCGGCTCGCCGGCGAGCCGCGGCGCGCCTGTGACTTCTCGCCGCGGACGCCGCCACGACGAGGATCCATACCCACGACACCGGCGTCCATCTGCCCTCGGCCGCGCGCGGGTCACGCGTCTTCGCACCCGTGTCCCCCGAAGCGACGGGATCGCTGATCGCGTGGCGATGACGCAGGATCCGCTTCACGGGTGCGGCGATGCGGCCGAGCGTCACCGCATCGCCGCCGGCAAGCCTCACCCATGATCGCTCGGCCGGGACACCGTGGGCCCGAAGCTGCGCGAGTACCTGATCGGCGAGCGTGGACTTGCCGGAGCCGTCCATGCCGCTGAGCGCGATAAGCATCGGCCGCGGACGGCGCGAGGCCCGGATCCGGCCCGTGGCGCGCACGGCAAGCGCGGCACGCGCGCGGCGGTCTCGCACTCCCATCAGCACCAGCTCTCGGTAAGGGATGCGGCCGCCGTGACGGGTCGTCGCCAGGTTCGGCCGGACGATCAGGCGTGCCAACGACGGCGCTCGCTCCGCTCGCGCGAGCGCTTGCAGTCGACCGAGCACGCCGGGCTGTGCAAGCAGCGGTCGCGCCTTGCCGGCGATGTGAGCAAGTGGCCGGCCCGCCGCCGCCTCTGCGGCCAGGATGAGCAGTCGATCCTCCGGCGACGCAGCCGGCAGAGCCGTCTCGGCCGTCGAGCAGCGCTCCAGGAAGCCGGACAGTCGCGGATAGTGCCGCGGCCAGCTCCTCCATGAGATCACGTCGACCTCGCGCTGCGCGGCGTCCTGGGAGCTCCAGACCAGGCGCCCGGGGCCACCGGGAGTCGGCTCGAAACCCGCGCCGGTCAGCGCGCCGGCCAAGGCGCGTTCCGCCCCCGGGAGCAGCAGCATGTCGACGTCCGATCCCCCGGTGCCACGCCAGAGGACGGCACTCCGACCTACCCCCTGCGCGAGTCGCTCGAGCACCGTCGGCCTCCGCTCATGTCGAGCCCGTACCGCGTGGTGCCGAGCGGGCACGGTCACGCACCACCGCCAGACGCGACACCACCGCATCCTCGAGGCGCTGCTTCAGCGGCCGTGCGATCCGCCTTGCCTGGACATCGCGGCGGATGAGTGCCGCACGGATGCCCGCCGGCACGACGTCGACTGCGTCGAAGCGCTCCTCGGTGTCCGCGAAGCGATACTTGTAGTCAGCGGCGCCGGGTCCCAGGTCGAGCCGGTCCTCGCCGAGATCGATGCCGTGCTGGACGGCGGCCACGAGCACGAGCAACGCCGGCCGCTGTGCCGCCCAGGCCTCGTCGAAGCCGCCCAGCCAGTACGACTGGGTGCCGCCCGCCGACAGAAAGAGATGGGTACTGATGGAGCGTCCCTCGACATCTAGCGACCAGAGCCGATAGCGACCGTCGTCGACCAGCGCGCTGCCCGCGTCGCGCAGGACGCCTTCGAAGCGGGCGTCGAGCGCCGCAGATCCGCCCCGCCGCTTCCACCGAGCGTGGTGCAGCCGCACCAACGCGTCGACGTCGCGGTCGAGGTGCTCTCTGGTGACGAGCCTGAAGCGTCCACCGGCCGCCTCGACGGCGCGCCGCGAGCGGCGCATCTGCTGGCGGAAGTTCTGGCTGCGCGTCCCCAACCAAGCGTCAAGATCGCGGTGGCCAAGGCTGACAGCGGGTGCGACGGCCGAGGCTCGCGGAACGATCTCCGGCCGGCGATCCCCGGGCCACCCGTCCGCGAGGAGCGCCGGCCAGGCGGCGCCGGCCGGGGTGCTCTCGAGCCGGAGACGGGCCGCCGCCCGTCCCGATTCGCCGAGCGCGCGCGCGAGCTCGGCCGCGACCTCCGGCTCGCGACCGGCCCTGGCGAGGGGCGCCACGGGTGACGATCCGCCCCAGCCGAGCGTCCGGTAGGTCGGACCCAGTGGACCCGGTTGGCGCGAGAACGGGCCTACGCCGATGACTTCGTCGCCGTCACGGACGATCGCGACCGCCAGTGTCGATCGCGGAAGCGCGGCGTGACGCCACCAGGCGAGCAACCAGGCGGGAGCGCAGTATGGCCGGGCCGATGCCACGGCGAGTGCATCCCAGCCTGCGTGATGCGCGGCGACGGCGGCGGCGTCGTCGAACAGCTCGGTTCGCAGCGACGAGACCGTCACACCGTCTGGGTTCCGGCTCGACGTCGCTGCAACCGGTGGCGCGCCCGTCGGCGCGCGCGCCGGGTGGTCGTGCGGGCCACTCGCCCCGGCGGGCTGTCGAACAGTGGCTCATACCGACCTGACAGCTTCAGCACGAAGCTCGGCAGCCCGTCCTTACCGGTGATCGGAACTCGCGGGAGCTCATGCAAGGCCCAAGCGGCACGGCTCTGCGTAGTCACTGCAGCGGCGAACCCGGCGCGGTGCACGGCTTCCAATGCTTCGGGCCCATAGCGACCGAAGGGATAGGCGAAGGTCGTGACCGCCGCGCCGGTGAGCTGCTCCAACTCGGCACGGCTCGCTTCCATCTCTTGCACGCAGGCGTCCACCGAGAGCTGGGAGAGATCGGGGTGCGTGACCGTGTGCGCTCCCAGTTCCATGCCGGCGCGCACAAGTTGGCGCAGCTCCGAGCTGGTCATCATCCGCGCCTTCGTAGACGGCGACAACCACGGATTCGGCCGGCCGATCGTCCCCGTGGAGACGAAGAAGGTCGCCGGGACGCCCCACGCCTCGAGGAGCGGCAGCACGATTGCGTGGTTGTCGTGCATCCCGTCGTCGAAAGAGAGTGCAGCCAGCCCCGGCGGCGGCGTCCCACCGCGAGCCCGGCGCGCCAGATCGGCCACGGTGACGAACTCGAATCCCGCGGCATGCAGGCAACCGACCTGCGCCTTGAACTGCTCCGGCGCCACCCACAGGAACTCAGGATCCTCGTCCGGCATCGCCCGCCCGACACCGTGGTAGTTGAGGATCACAGAGGAACGCGCCCTGAGCCGGCGCAGCGCGGCCACCGCGACCGTGCGACCGGGCCCACGGGGCGGACGAGGCCGACTTGAGAGTCTCCTGTATAAGGCGCTCCACTCGGCGACCATGCGATCGGCACCATAGCGCCGGCCGCGGGACCGCTGGGCCCGGAGGAGCACTTCGCGATATTCCTCGTCCGTCGCGATCCGGCGCAGCATGACGACGGCCTCGTGCTCATCCCCGGCGACCTGGGCAGCGCCCACGACGTCGCGATTGGGCGGGATGTCGGATGCGACCACCACCACATCGTTGGCGATCGCCTCCAGGATCTGCAGCGCAAGGCCATCCCACTGGGACCAGTGCAGGTACGCAGTGGCTCTCCGAAGCCGGTCGAGCGACTCGGGGCGGTCGAGCCAGCCGGTCACCGGAATCCTCGCCGCCCGTAGGAAGCCGACCTCGCGGCTGGACTCGGGGCCGCCGCCGATCCACTCGACGTCCGCGACGTCGGTGAGCCGCTCGAGGATCTGCGCACTTTCGCGTGGCCGCTTGAGCGGAACGATCCGTCCCATGCAGACGATGCGCGGGCGGCCCGGTCGCGGAGCCCGCCGCTCGACTGGGGCGTCAAGCTCAGGGATGCCGTTCTCGATCGTGGTGACCCTGGAAGCCCCGGCCATCCTCGCCGCAGAGCTGGCTTCGCTGATCGACACCGCTCCGACTACATCGACCCGCCTCGAGACCCAGCGCTCCGCCGCCGCGTAGAGCGTTCGCTCGACGCGACCCGTCGACGGCAGCTTGGAGGCATACGCGTGCGGTGAGTACACGGTCGGGAACTCGCGCGGCAGCACTGCCGCGCCCAGGACGCCGGCGAAGGACGAATGCAGGTGAATGACGTCCGGGCGCCACTCGGCAACCAGGCGGCGAAGCTCCCGGGCCGTCCGCACCTGATTGGCGACAGACCGCGCACCCCAAGGCAGCGTCAGCAGTTCGACACGCGAGTCGATCTCGTCGCGTATCGTCGCCGACGTCTCGGAGCAGATTCCGTAGGCGATGGCCAGATCGTGTCCCTCGCCGGCCAGGCGGTCGCAGATGACGCGCACGACCCCGAGCACGCCTGCGCCGAGCGATTCGACAACATGCAAGACCCGCATCTGGGGACGGACGCCCGTCACCGGAGAATCGGCGGCATCGATGATGAGATCAACCTCGGTGAACGCGAGCGGTGGGCAGCGACTCACCCCAGGTTGGCAGATACAGGCCGGCGCTCACGAGGGGGCGCCCCTCTAAGGTGGGCGCCCACATGGTCGAGCCAGACAGCGAGCGTCCGTCACCGCAGCGCGAGGCCAGGGATCCGCTGTTCAGCGTCGTCATCGCAACGCTCTCCCGGCCGCAGCTGCTTCGCGACACGCTCAAGAGCATCGGCGACTGCCGGCCGGGACCTCATGAGATCCTCGTGGTCGACGGCGATGCGCAGCGATCGGCGGAGCCCGTGGTGACGGCGTTTCGGGAGCGGGCGCCGCAGATCGACGTGCGCTACCTGACCGCCGGCCGGGGGTTGCCCCTGCAGCGCAACGTCGGCATCGACGCCGCATCAGGCGACGTGCTCGTCTTCGTCGACGATGACGTTCAGCTCGGCCCTCGTACGTTCGCCATCCTCAGCGAGACCTACCGTGATCCCAGCACGACTCTCGGCGCGACCGGCTGGGTGCGGGAGGAGGAGCGCCGGGCGCTCGGCAGGTCACGATCGATTGCCCGGCGACTTGTCCTGCCCGGTCGCGAGGGCACGATGACGCGCTTCGGTTACCCGCGCCGGATCCAGGATCCGACCCGGTTCCGCGATGTCGAGTTCATGACGGGCGCCTTCATGACCGTTCGCACCGCTGCCGCACGGCAGGTTCGCTTCGACGAGACGCTGCCCGGCTACGCGCTGGCGGAAGACGAGGATTTCTCGTACAGGGTGTCGCGGCTGGGCCGCATCCGCTACCGCCCGGACCTGGTGGTCGACCACCACGCCACCGGCTTCGGCACGGCGGATCTGCGGGAGTTCAACCACCGTCTCGTCGTCAATCGCGCGCATCTCTTCCGAAAGAACTTCCGGCGTACGCGCCGGTCCCGGCTCCAGTTCGCGTTGATGGTCGCGCTGCTCGGAGTGCATCGCGCGGCGAACCGCGA
>Ga0183260_10003664_pt1 | contig 12359 bp, 11 predicted proteins | sample AntDrymUQ4972206_2_FD_129768 | JGI IMG/M metagenome (GOLD analysis project Ga0183260, IMG submission 129768) | Polar desert sand microbial communities from Dry Valleys, Antarctica - metaG UQ497 (22.06) (version 2) (version 2) | ecosystem: Environmental > Terrestrial > Soil > Desert | place...
CAGCGACATCACCGCCCGCACCGAGGTCGTTGATGAGCTCCTGGGCATACTCGAAGACGTCGCCGGGCGCCGCAAGCTCGGGCTCGAAGTCTCGACGATCTCGCGAGATGTTCCGGCGGCGTGTAGCCCGAGGGTCGTCAGCGCCGTGCGTCTGGCGTGCGAGGAGCTCGCGTTGCCGTATCTCGCGATGACCAGCGGCGCCTACCACGACGCGATGGTCCTCGGCGCGATCGTCCCGATGGGAATGATCTTCGTGCCGAGCACGGGCGGGATCAGTCACCATCCCGATGAATACACCGATCCCGAGGATCTCGATCGCGGCGTCGCCGTCCTCGCTCGCACGTTAGCGCGACTGGCAGCATGAACGTGCGCCGGTGCCCCACGGGTTTCGCCCAGCTGGGGCGAGACGCGCGCCCCCCACTTGGGGCAAGTGCTCCTGGCGGTGGGAGTCACTACGCGGCCGCGGTCTCCCGGTGCGACCCCCGTCCCGGTCCCCGCGTGCGCGTCTCGCGTGATGTGCGGTGACTGAGCTCGATCTCGTTGTCCGAAGCGCCCGTCTTCCGGGACGAGGCGCCGATGAGCTTGTCGATCTTGGGATCGCGGATGGAGTGCTGGTCGAGATCGACGCGTCGATCAGCTCTACCGGGAGCGAGGAGATCGACGCGCGCGGGCTGCACGTCTTCCCCGGCGGCGTCGATCCCCACGTGCATTTCAACGAGCCGGGAGAGCGAGCGCATTGGGAAGGGTTTGCGTCGGGCTCGAGCGCGCTCGCCGCCGGCGGGGTGACGACGGCGCTTGAGATGCCCCTGAACGCGAGTCCGCCGACCGCGGAGGACAAGCGCGGCGTCAACCCGCTCTTCACGTCGAACATGACGCCCTACGGCGAGGTCAAGCTCAACATGACCAGCCGTCTCGACCTCTCCGACCCCACCCCGCCACCCGAGACCGAAGCCCTCGCCGCCTGACTGGCGATCCCACGGGCACGCACATTGCCCCTCATGACAGCTTCGTTAACGGCACCCCATGTGGGCGGCCCTGCGGGCAAGCATGCCGAGGAGCTGTTGCAGGCCGCGTGAGCGCGACCGGCGCCGCTGTTGTCCAAGTGGTCAGACCACCGGCGGCGCAGTTTGGACGCGAGGCCAACGCCGTGGCGGCGCGGCGGTCTCGATACTCGACAGGTGCCCGACCTTGACCTGATCGTGCGCGCCGGCCGGATCGCGACGCAGCCCGGGGCGCCGGTCGCAGACATCGCGATCGCCGGCGGGGTCATCGTCGAGATCGCCGCCGAGATCGAGGAGCCCGCGGCCGAGGAGATCGACGCTTCCGGGCTGCACGTGCTGGCCGGCGGGATCGACCCGCACGTGCACCTCGACGACCCGGGCCGGACGCACTGGGAGGGCTTTGCGCTCGGTACGAGCGCGCTCGCCGCCGGCGGTGTGACGAGCGCGATCGACATGCCGCTCAACGCCAGCCCGCCGACGGTCGATGGCGCGAGCTTCGACCTCAAGCTCGCCGCCGGCAGCCGCGCGTCGATGGTCGACTTCGCGCTCTGGGGCGGCCTGATACCCGGAAACCTCGACGACATGGACGATCTCGCCGAGCGTGGCGTCATCGGCTTCAAGGCGTTCATGTGCCAGGGCGGCCTCGATGACTTCCCGGCGGCCGACGACCTGACGCTCTACGAGGGAATGGAGCGCGCCGCCGGCCTGGGTCTGCTCGTCGGCGTGCACGCCGAGAACGAGACGATCACCCGCGAGCTGACCGTCCGCGCCCGCGCCGCCGGGAAACACGCGATGCGCGACTGGGCGCTGGCACGGCCGATCGTCGCCGAGACCGAGGCGATCCGCCGCGCGATCGGCCTCGCGGAGGAGACCGGCTGCGCACTGCACGTCGTGCACGTCTCCACTGGTCGCGGCGTCGCGCTCGTGACCGAGGCGCGCGCCCGCGGCGCCGACGTCACGTGCGAGGTCTGCCCGCACCACCTGATCCTGACCGAGGAGGACGCCGAGCGGCTGGGCATGATCGCCAAATGCGCGCCGCCGCTGCGCGCCGCCGCCGAGACCGAGGCCCTGTGGCGAGCCGTGATCGACGGTGACGTGGCGATGGTCGTCTCCGACCACTCGCCGGTGCCCGCGAGCGCCAAGCGCGGCGACGACGTCTTCGCCGCCTGGGGTGGGATCGCGGCCGGGCAGTCGACGATGGAGCTGTTGCTGACCGAGGGCTGCGCGACGGGCCGGATCGCCCTCGAGCATGTCGGCGAGCTCTTCGCCGCCGCTGCTGCGCGGCGCTTCGCGCTGCCCGGCAAGGGGCGGATCGAGCCGGGCTACGACGCCGACTTGGCGCTCGTCGACCTCGACGATACGCGCGAGCTCAGCGATGCCGAGCTGCGCCAGCGCCACTCCTACAGCCCGTTCATCGGGCGTACGCTGCGCGCGCGCGTCGTGCGCACGATCCTGCGCGGGCGCACGATCAGCCGGGTCGCGCGGCCGGCGTCGGCGAAGCCGACCGGGCGCATGATCGACATCCGCGCGGTCCGCGTCGCGCTCGCGGTCACGCCGTCGCACGCATGAGCGACCGCGGCGCCCGCGGCGCGCACTACACGCTGGTCACGCCCGCCAACCACTATCCCTGCCGCCTGCCGAACCTGCCGGGCGCGCAGGTCGTCAAGCTCGTGACGCCCCGCCTCGCGCCGGCGCGGTTCGCGCAGTATCTCGTCGAGCTGCCGCCGGGCGATGGCACCGGCGGCGCGATCCCGGCCGGCTTCGAGCACTTCTTCTACGGCTTGGAGGGTGAGGCCGTCGTCGAGCTCGATGGCCGGTCCGTGTCGCTCGGCCCGGGCGCGTTCGCCTACGGACCCGACGATGTCGGCGTCGCGCTGCGCGGCGGCGCCGCCACCGGCCGCGTGCTGTGGCTCAAGCGCAGCTACGAGCCGTTCCCCGGCCTCGACGAGCCGCCGCCCGTCGCCGGCCACCGCGACGACGAGCCGTTCGAGCCGACCGCCGCGCCCGGCCTGCACCGCCGCGAGCTGCTCGACCCCGGCGACCCGCGCCACGACTTCAACATGAGCCTGCTCGCCTTCGATCCCGACGCGGGCCTGGACAAGATCGAGATCCACGACGAGGAGCACGGCCTCTACATGACCGCCGGTGAGGGCCGCTACGAACTCGACGGCGACCACCACGAGGTGCGCACGCACGACTTCATCTACATGGCGCCGTACTGCCCGCAGGGCTTCGCGTCGCGCAACGACCTCGGCGCCGAGTACCTCCTCTATAAGGACGTCCACCGGGACGGGTTCTGACGGCCCTAGCGAAACACGGGCCAGTCGCGCACGCAGTATTTGTGCGTCCAGGCCAGTGACGTCATCTGCAAAGCGGACGAGTATCGCGGCACTGAATGATCGCCCGGCGTCACAGCCAGCATGGGTCGCACCCGGGACAAATCAACGAGATAGGGGGTGCTCCATGGCGACGGTAGTCGCGCCTGCGGGCGATATCGCCGAAACTGCCGGCTGGGTCGAGAAGGGTTATGACCCACGACTCGCGAACGAAGACCTCGCTCCGCTCGAGAAGCAGAGCTGGAGCACGTACAACATCTTCGCGTTCTGGATGTCAGACGTGCATAGCGTCGGCGGCTATGTGACCGCCGGCAGCTTGTTCGCCCTCGGCCTGACGAGCTGGCAGGTGTTCGTCAGCCTGATCGTCGGCATCTGCATCGTGCAGTTCTTCTGCAACCTCGTGGCCAAGCCCAGCCAGGTCGCGGGCGTGCCCTACCCGGTCATCTGCCGCGCCTCGTTCGGTGTGCTGGGCGCCAACATCCCTGCCATCATCCGTGGTCTGATCGCGGTCGCCTGGTACGGCGTGCAGACGTTCCTCGCCTCGACCGCGCTCAACATCGTCTTCATCAAGCTGTGGCCGGGGCTCGGCCCGTACGCGGACGTCGACCTGTACGGCTTCCTCGGCCTGTCCGCCCTCGGCTACCTGAGCTTCGCGATCCTCTCGGTCGCGCAGGCAGCGGTCTTCTGGCGCGGCATGGACTCGATCCGCAAGTTCATCGACTTCTGTGGTCCAGCGGTCTACGTCGTGATGTTCGTGCTGTGCGGTTACATGCTCTACAAGTCGGACTTCAACGTCAGCCTCAACCTGTCGGACGTCCAGCTCAGCGGGTGGCAGACGGTCGGCGTGATGCTCGGCGCGATCGCGCTCGTCGTGTCCTATTTCTCGGGCCCGATGCTGAACTTCGGTGACTTCGCCCGTTACAGCAAGTCGTATCAGTCGGTCAAGAGGGGCAACTTCTGGGGCCTGCCGATCAACTTCGTGATGTTCTCACTGCTGGTCGTCCTCACCGCGTCGGCGACGCTGCCGGTCTTCGGAAAGGTCCTCACCGATCCCGTGCAGACCGTCCAGGCGATCGACACGTACACGGCCATCCTGCTCGGCGGTCTGACCTTCGTCATCGCGACGGTCGGCATCAACATCGTGGCCAACTTCATCTCTCCGGCGTTTGACTTCTCCAACGTCAACCCACAGAAGATCAGCTGGCGCACCGGCGGCATGATCGCGGCCGTCGGCTCGATCCTGCTGACGCCGTGGAACTGGTACTCCGATCCCGAAGCGATCTTCTGGACCCTCGGCGTGCTCGGCGCCCTGATCGGCCCGCTGTTCGGCATCCTGATCGCCGACTACTACGTCATCCGCAAGCAGAAGGTCGTCGTCGACGACCTGTTCACCCTCGACCAGGACGGGGGCTATTACTACGAGCGCGGATACAACCCTGCAGCGGTCTACGCGGTCGTCATCGCTGGCGCTCTCTCGATCGCGTCCGTGGTCATCCCCAAGCTCGGCGGCGTCGTCACCTGGTTGCCCGACTACAGCTGGTTCGTCGGCTGTGGTCTCGGCTTCGGGCTCTACTACATGCTCGCGCTGAGGATGAACGTGGCCGGATCTGCCGACGCCAAGGCCGCCCTCGCGCGGGTCCCCTGATGCGAAGCGGTCGCCCGGTGCACGCCGGGCGACCGCTCGCCTCGCTACCCGGTCGCCTCCGCCAGCCGCGCGAGCACGCCCGCGAGCACGTCGACGCCGGCGTCGATCTCGGCGGGCGCGGTGTACTCGTCGGGGTGGTGGCTGATGCCGCCGGCGCTCGGCACGAAGACCATCCCGATCGGTACCTGCGCGCCGAGCACCATCGCGTCGTGGTATGCGCCGCTGATCATCCGGCGGTAGGAGAGACCCAGCTCGGCGCACGCGGTCTCGGCCGCCCCGATGACGAGCTCGCTGCAGGGCGCGGGCTCGTCGCGCGCGATCGTCTGCACCGACAGCTGCAGCCCGCGGCGCGCGCACAGTTCCTCAGCGGCACGCAGCAGCCCGTCGACGACGGCCTCCCGCGCCGCGCCGTCGCTGTCGCGAATGTCGACCTCGAGCTCAACTTCGCCCGGCACAACGTTGATCGCTCCCGGCAGTGCCCGGATCACGCCGACGGTGCCCACTGTCGTCCCGCTCGGCGAGTCCTGTGCGAGCGCTTCCACGGCGAGCACAATCTCCGCGGCACCGGCGAGCGCGTCATGGCGCAGCCGCATCGGCGTCGCGCCCGCATGGGTCGCGACGCCACGCAGGCGCAGGCGAAACTCGTGCGGCGCGGCAATCCACGTCACGACGCCGATCTTCTCGCCTCCGGCCTCGAGCACGCCGCCCTGCTCGACGTGCAGCTCGACGAACGCGTGCACCGCAACGGGATCTATCCGCGCCTCGCCGATCCGGTCGGGATCAAGGCCCGCCGCCCGCAGCGCCTGCGCCACAGTCACGCCGTCGCGATCGACGAGCTCATCGAGCATCGCGCGCGTCAGCTCGCCGGTCATCGCGCGGCTGCCGATGCAACCAGCGACGAACCGCGGCTCCTCGCCGGCGAAGCCGATCACCTCGATGCTGCGCCGCGGCCGCACGCCGCCCTGGCGCAGCAAGCGCACGGCCTCGATCGCGCCCAGCACGCCGACGACGCCGTCGTAAGCCCCAGCGTTCAGCGTCGTGTCGAAGTGCGATCCAGTCAGAACGACGGGGGCCGCCGAGTCGCTGCCCTCCCAGCGGCCGAAGAGGTTGCCGGCGGCATCAACGCGTACCTCAAGACCCGCCTCGCGCATGAGCTCGGAGACGAACTCCATGCCGGCGGCGTATTCAGGCGTGTAGACCTCGCGCGTGATCCCGCCCGCCGCCGGATCGGAATTGAACGTCGCGAGATGGGCGAGCGCCGTGTGCAGACGCGGGTGCGGTTGAGCGGCCGACGTCAACGGCGCGGAGTGCGGGCCGGTCGGGCTCATGCAAGGCCCGGGGTGAAATTGCGGGACATCGCAAGGGTCATGCCGCGCGCCCGAAAGGTCGAAGTGCTTCGGTGCCGAGCGAGGGTCCTACGACCTCGATGTCCTGTCCACTGCTGGCGATAACCTCTCGGCAGCTTAGCGCGAAACGTGGTCCCTTGGGGAGCAGCGCGCGGAAGTCGGGTTCCGCGGCGGCGAACACGACTCTGTGGACGCCGGCCCAGACCAGGGCGGCGCTGCACATCGGGCAGGGCTCGCCGCTGGCGTAGACGGTCGCTCCGATCAGGGCGGCGGGTGACGCGGTCTGGGTGATCGCGTCGATCTCGGCATGTGCGATGACGCTGGCGCTGCTCGTCGCCTGGTTGATGCCTTCGGCGAGCTCGTCGCCGTTGGCCGAGACGATGAGGGCGCCGAACGGGCGGTTGCCGAGCTCCCCGGCGCGAACTGCGAGCTCGAGGGTGCGCTCCAAAAACGCGACGTCGGCAGCGGTGAGATCAGTGTTGCTCATGCGCGGAGGTCCACCTCGATTCCGATGCCGGTCTCGCGAGCGCGATCGAGCACGATTCGACCGGTGACGACGTCTTGCAGGCCGACGCCGACCGAGTTGAACAGGGTGATATCAGCGTCGGTCTCGCGACCGGGTTTCAGTCCTGCGATAACGGCGCCCAGCTCGGTTGTGACGTCGTCTTCGGTGATGGCTTCCTCCTTCAGGGCGAGGAGCACCTCGCCCGACTTTGCGTAGGCCGTGGTGAGGCTGTCGACGACGAGGCGCGCGCGGCGCAGCCCTTCTCCGTCGATCTCGCGATGATCAGGCCGTGGCGGCGCTCCGACGGCGTTGACGTGCAGGCCGGCACCGAACCACGCGCCCCGCACGATCGGTTCGCGTGACGGGGTGAGGGTGCAGAGCACATCGACGGAGCGCGTGACCTCCTCAGGCGAACTCGCCGCTTGAACCGTGAGATCCATGTCCGCGACAGTGGCCCGATACGCCTCGACTGTTTCGGTCGAGCGCGACCACACGAGCACAGTCGAGATTGGCAGGACGCTGTGGATGGCCCTCGTGTGCTCGACCGCGAGGGCGCCGGCGCCGACCAGTCCGAGCACGGTGCTGCCGGGGCGAGCCAGGTGCTTGGTGGCGACTGCGCTGACGGCCGCCGTGCGTACGCCGGTGATGTGACGGCCGTCGATCAACGCCTCGCACGACCCGTCGCGCATCGAGGTCAGCATGATCGAGGAGCGCTGGACGGACAGCCCGCGGGCCGCGTTGGCGGGCATGTCGGCGAGCATCTTGACCCCGGCCAGCTGCGCAGACTCGGCGGCCGCGCTCATCGCGATGAACGTGGCATCGCCGACCGTCATCGCGACCGGCGCGGGCGCGATCGCGCTGCCGAGGGCGAGCGCGGCGTGCGCCTTCTCGATGGCGTCGAACACGTCATCGCGGCGCAGCAGGCGTATGACGTCTGAGTGGGTGAGGACGAGCGTCATGCGCCACGGGTGAAGGGCCGGGTCAGGCAGGTCGGCGCACGACTCGTGGCCGCGAAGCCGCTGACGGCGACGATCGCGAAGACATAGGGCAGCATGATGAGCAGCGCCGAAGGGACGTCGACGCCGACTGCGGGCAGCGCGAACTGCAGCGCCTGGGCGACACCGAACACGATCGAGGCCACGATGACGCCCGTCGAGCGCCAGCGCCCCGCGATGACGGCGACGACCGCGAGGTAGCCGATTCCGGCCGTCAGATTGTCGGTGAAGGAGCGCACCTCCGACAGCGCGAGGTGAGCGCCGGCCAGCCCCGCCATGCCGGCAGCGAGCAGCACGCACAGATACCGGATCCGGCGAACAGGGAGGCCGGTCCAGTCTGCGGACTTCGCGTCCTCGCCGACGGCGTCGATCGTCAACCCTCGTACGGTTCGCGGGGAGAAGACGATGACCACCGCCACGATCGCGGCGATGCAGACCCACCCGAGCGCGGTTTGGGAAAACAACGCGGGGCCGAGCACCGGGATGCTGTGCAGCAGCGGAAGCTTGATATCCGCGAAGCCCGCAACGTCCTGGCCCTTGCCGTCAGCGAGCAGCAGCCGCGCGCCGAACGTGGTGGCCCCGAGAGCCAGCGCGTTGGCCGCGATTCCGACGACGATCTGGTCGGCGAGCAAGCGGATGCTGAGGACGGCCTGGGCGGCACCCAAGACAAGGGCGGCGAGGATGCCCGCGAGCGCACCGAGGACGGGTGATCCCGTCGTCACCGAGCCGAGCACACCCGCGAACGCGCCGGTCAGCATCATGCCTTCGAGGCTGAGGTTCAGCACACCGGCGCGCTCGCTGACGAGCTCGCCGATCGCTGCGACGAGCAGCGGCAGCGCGAACGCGACGCCGCTGGTGACGATCTGGGTGAGGACGTCCATCGCCGCTCACGCACCCGTCGGCGCGCTTGCCGCTGGTCCTGGCGTGGGCGCCGGTGTCGGGCGCCGGCTGAAGTTGGTCATGGCGCCTTGAGCGGCGGCGCCGGCGATGAAGATCGTGATCAGCGCCGCCACGATCGTCACCGTCGATGAGGGCACACCGGCGACGAGCTGCAAGTTGATCCCACCTGACGTGAGGAACGCGAGGAGCAGGGACACGGCGATCACGGCGAGCATCGATCCGCGGGCGAGCAGTCCGACGACGAGGCCGGTGAAGCCGTAGCCGCTCGTAAAGCCTTCGACGAGTACGAACGGCGATGTCGCGATGAGGACGCCGCCGGCCAGTCCGGCCAGGGCACCCGCCGTCGTGAGGCTGACGAACAGGTGTCGTGCGACCGGCATGCCGAGTCTGGACGCAGCTGACGGCGACAGCCCGACCGTGCGCAGGCGCAGCCCGGTCGCCGTCTGGCGCAGCACGATCCCGAGCGCCAGGACGACGGCGAGCGCGAGCAGCAGCGCCACCGTCGTCGGGGAGCTGTCGAGGCCGAGCAGCGGTATGTGGGCCGAGTCGATCAGCGGTGATGACTGCGGCAGGGTCTCCGAGGACGTCTGCGGCTGGCGCAGCAGGCTGGGCTCATTGACCATCAGCGTGATCAGCGCGAGGCCGACGAAGTTCAGCAGCAGCGTGGTGATGATCTCGCTGGCGTCGCGACGCACGCGCAGGTAGGCGGCGATGGCTGCCCACAGCGCGCCTCCTGCGGCCCCGGCGGCGAGCACCGCAGGAAGTGCGATCACGGCTGGGGTTCCCGCGCCGAGCGTCGTGCCGACGGCGGCGGCGGCGACGCCGCCGGCGGCTAGCTGACCCTCGCCGCCGACGTTCACGAGGCCCGCGCGGAAGGCGATCGTGAAGCCCCCGGCGATCAGGATCAGCACCGACGCGGCGTTGAGGGACGTGCCGATTGCAAAGGGCGTTCCGACGGTTCCCTCGACGAGCGCCGAGATCGTCTGCCCGGGACCGGCACCGGCGATCAAGCAGAGGACCAGGCCGACCAGGGCCGCGGCCGCGATCGCCGCCAACGCGACGGGCAGCGGATGGCGGCGCCAGCTCCAGCCGACGCCCAGCCTGCGGGTCAGCGCGGTCATGTGACCGTGCCGGTCATGAGCTGGCCGATCGTTCCCATCGCGTCCTCGGACGACGGGTCGACCGGCCCAAGCAGCTGACCGCGATAGCTCACGAACACGCGGTCGCAGAACGCGAGCAGCTCCGGGATCTCGCTGGACACGACGAGCACGGCCACGTCCTCTTGTGCGGCCGCACGCAGCTGGCCGTGGACGTGGTCAACGGCACCGATGTCCAGTCCGCGTGTCGGCTGCGCGGCGACGAGCGCTCGCAGGCCGTCGACCGCGAGCTCGCGGGCGAGCACCACCTTCTGCTGGTTGCCGCCAGAGAGCGAGCGCATCGGGGCTTGCGGGCCGTCGGCGCGAATCGAGTACTGCGCGATGCGCTCGGCCGCAGCCTCTTCCATCCGTTTGCGGCTCACCAGCCCCCACCTTCGGAAGTCGCCGAGGCGCCCGAGGTACAGGTTCTCCGCCACGGAGAGCTCGGACACCATCGCCTCCGCCTGGCGGTCTTCGGGCACGACGCCGACGCCGAGCGCCGTTCGCCGTGCCGGTGACGCGTTGGTGATGTCGACGCCGTCGACGCTGATCGCGCCCGAGCTCGCCCGGATCGATCCGGAAAGCACCGATACGAGCTCGCTTTGACCGTTGCCCTCGACGCCGGCGACGCCAACGATCTCGCCGGGTGCCACCGACAGATCGGCGCCGTCCAGCGCGACCGTTCCGTCGCGGCGGCGCACGCAGACCGAGCGCAGCTCGAGCACCGGCGCCGTGGCTGCGCGGTCCTGAGCAGCCGGCTCGGGCTCAGTAGCGGCCTGCGCGCCCTCGACGCCGAGGGTCGCGGCGAGCGCCGGGTCGAGCTCGGACGCCTCGCGCCCGACCATCATGTCCAGCAGACGCGGGACCGAGACCTCGCTGAGGCGCCCGCCGCCCGCGACGTGGCCGCCGCGCAGCACCGTCGCAGCGTCCGCGACCCGCGCGACCTCGCCGAGCTTGTGGGTGACGAGCACGACCGCGCGGCCCGACGCGGCGATCGCCTGGCAGGTCGCGATGAGCGCGTCGATCTCCGCAAGATCGAGCACGCCCGTCGGCTCGTCGAGCAGCAGGAGCTTGGGGTCGTGCAGCAACGCCTTGACGATCTCGGCCTTCTGCCGCGCGCCGACGGGCATGTCCGACACCCGAGCCGAGGGATCCACCTCCAGCTGATACTCATCGGACAGCCGCCCGAGACGCCCGTCCAACTCGCCGGCCGGGACACGCGACTGTCGGCTTCCGAGCAGCAGGTTCTCGCGCACGGTCATGGTCGATACCAGCGAGAAGTGCTGATGCACCATCGCGACGCCGCAACTGAGGGCATCTGCCGGGGACGTCGGCGCGTAGCCTGCGCCGGCGAGCTCCATCGATCCTGAGTCCGGCGCGTAGCCACCGTAGACGAGATTGCAGAGCGTCGACTTGCCGGCGCCGTTCTCTCCGAGGATGCAGTGAACGGTTCCGGCCTCGACGCGCAGGCTGACGTCTCCAAGCGCGTGTACGTGGCCGAAGCGCTTGCCCAGTCCGCGAACGCTGAGCGCGGGGTTCACGGTCGTATCTCCCTCCGAGCCACTACTAGTAGCTAGCTAGAACGGCGAGGTCCCGGAGACAAGGGCCTTCTTGGCCTTCTCCAGCGCCGCCTTGGCGGCGGGCTGCGTGCCGCACAGCACGAAATCGGTGGCGTCGTTGCCCGACGTCAGGCCGAACGTGACCTGCTTGGCAGCCCACGTGCCGTCGCGGACGGCAGCGACTGCGTACTCGATCTCCTTGCCGAGGTCCGTCACGACGTACCCGACATACGTCTTATCCGTGCAGTCACCGGCGATCGGCCCGCCGACCAGCTTCTTGCCGGCATCACGCAGTGCCTGCTCGAGTCCCTGCTTGCCGAGATTCAGCGCCTGGCCCAGTACGGAGGCACCCGCGCCGATATCGGCGGCCGCGGCCTGCTTGGCCTTCGCGGGATCGTTGAAATCGCCGACGAACTGGGGTGCCAGCACCTTGACCTCGGGGCGGGCCAGCTTCGCGCCGTTGGCATACGCCTTGGCTGCGTTGACGATCGCAGGCAGCTCGAGGCCGCCGATGAAGCCCACGTGACCGGACCCCGCCGAAGCCGCCGACACTGCACCCGAGAGAAATTCCGCCTCCGCCTGCTGCGGGTCGTAGTAGGCAAGGTTCGGCAGCGGCTTGGCGTCGCTCGGGCCGCCGATCTCGACGAACTTCACGTCCGGAAACTGGGGCGCTACCTTGCGCAGATCGGCATCGGTCTGGCCGCCCATCGACACGACCAGCTTGTTGTTGGACGCAAACCGGGTCAGCGCCTGCGCGTAGTCGGCCGGAGCCACCTGCTCGACATAGCTGAGCTTGACCTGGCCGGCCAGATCCTTCTCGATGCGCTTATAGCCTTCAAAGTAGTCGGGGCCGCGAGCGGCCATGCGGGCATCGTGAGAATCGCCTCGTGACACCGGTTAGTAGAGCATCTTGTAGTGCGGCTATTTTCCTACCAG
>Ga0183260_10003665_pt1 | contig 12359 bp, 11 predicted proteins | sample AntDrymUQ4972206_2_FD_129768 | JGI IMG/M metagenome (GOLD analysis project Ga0183260, IMG submission 129768) | Polar desert sand microbial communities from Dry Valleys, Antarctica - metaG UQ497 (22.06) (version 2) (version 2) | ecosystem: Environmental > Terrestrial > Soil > Desert | place...
CCTCGCCGATGACGCCGCACCAATTTCGGCTCCTGTCTGGGCGGCTGCTTGGCTACGCCTGGCCGAAGTGGGCACGGAGCGGCGACAGCGTCGAGCTCCGCGTCAGCGCCGTGCAGCCATACCGGGCCAGCTTGTGGCGCTACGGGTGGAACAAGGAGCACGTAAGCGACGTCGGGCGGTTCGAGTCGTTCGGGCCCGGGGGCGATCAGCAGTTCGTGCCGGACGGGGACTTCACGTCGACGGGCGTCGGTTGGAACCATCACGGGCGCCGCTTCCCCCCAGACGGCCGGTCGTTCATCACCGCGCCGGAGCGGACTGGCCTGTACTGGATCCACCTCGAGGGCGAGCGGACGGACGACTTCTTCTCCTTCCCGCTGATCGTCGCGCCTGCCGAGCCGAGTGCTCCGGTCGCGGTCCTGTGCTCGAACATCGACTGGAACGCCTACAACGATTTCGGCGGCCGAAGCAACTACGTCGCCGCCTGGGGCCTGCCGCAAAAACCGGTCGTGAATCCGCACCAGGACGGGCCATACCTGCGGGACACAGGTGGTCGCTTCTGGGACCGCGACGAGTACGACCCCCTCAGCTTCGACCGGCCGGAGCCGGTCAATCGTGTCGAGCGCGACACCCGGATCACGGACCCGATGCATCGCGTCGGCGAGGAGCATGTCGCGCCGGCGACGTGGCGCCTCCTCGGCTGGCTCGAGCGCGAGGGGTTCGCCCACGACGTCTGGGCAGAGACGCAACTCCACGAGGGTACCCTCGACCTGGACGCGTACCGGGTCGTGATCCTCGACCAGCACCCCGAGTACTGGTCGCGGGACATGTACCTGCGTCTCAAGTCGTGGGTCTTCGAGCGCGGCGGGAAACTCATGTACCTCGGCGGGAACGGGATCCACTGTGAGGTGGAGTTCGTGACACCGACAGCGACGGTCCATCGGAACACGGATCTCTCGACGTGGATCGAGCAGCGCTCGTTCGAGGACGTGCCCGCATCGCGCATGCCGAGCCGCTTCAGTCGCACGGTTGAGGACGAGGCGAACCTGCTCGGTGTCTCGACCACGTTGACCGGCATGGGTACCGGCGCCCCGTACCGCATCGTGGAGGGTGGGCACTGGGCGTTCGAGGGGACCGGCCTGGGAGCAGGCGACATCTTCGGCGAGGCGTGGCTCGACGTGCGGAACGAGGGCGGTGGCGCGTCGGGGCACGAGACCGACAAGCGCAATGCGTCCACCCCGTCGAACGCTGTGCTCCTCGCCAAGGGACTGAACCCCAACAACGGCGGCGGCGAGATCGTGACGTTCGAAACGCCGTCGGGGGGCGCGGTGTACTCCGTCGGATCGATCAGCTATGTCTGCTCGCTCCCGGTCGACGATCACGTCTCGCGCGTCACGGCGAACGTGCTACGCCGCTTCCTGGGTTGACGGAGCGACTCGCGATGCTTCCCGATGCCGGTACGTATGAGGAGCTCCGTCGCGCGTTCCGCTGGGTCCTGCCCGCCGCGTACAACATCGGCGTCGACACGTGCCACCGCTGGGCCGCCGCCGAGCCCGACCGGCTCGCCCTGCTCCATCGGGGCCCCAATCGGGTCGACCGCTGGACCTTCGGCGATGTCAGCCGTGCGGCGAACCGGCTCTCGAACGTGCTCCGCGGGCATGGGATCGAGCGCGGCGATCGCGTGGCGATCCTTCTGCCCCAGCAGCCGGAGACTGCGATCGCCCACGTCGCGGTTTTTTCGATGGGCGCCGTGGGCCTCCCGCTCTTCGCCCTCTTCGGCCCGGACGCGCTCGAGTACCGCCTGGCCGACAGCGGGGCGAGCGCGCTCATCACGGACGCCTCCGGCGTGGAGAAGGTGGCAGAGCTCCGTGACCGCCTGCCGGCCCTTCGCCTGCTGATCAGCGTCGACGGGCCGGGCGACGGCGCAGCACTGGGATGGGCGGACGAGATCTCGCGTGCGTCAGACCGGTTCACGCCGGTCGGCACGTCGCCTGACGACCCGGCGTTCATCTCCTACACCTCGGGCACGACAGGCCCGCCGAAGGGCGCCCTCCACGCCCACCGCTCGCTGCTCGGCCACATGCCCGGCGTCGAGATGCCGCATGACGGCTTCCCGCGCGACGACGATCGGTTCTGGACGCCGGCCGACTGGGCGTGGATCGGCGGACTTATGGATGCGCTGCTGCCGGCCTGGCACCACGGCGTGGCTGTCGTCGCCCATCGGCCGCCGGGACGGTTCGACCCCGAGGACGCGTTCCGGCTCATGGCTGAGCTCGAAGTCCGCAACATGTTCCTGCCACCGACCGCGCTGAAGCTGATGCGCCAGGTATCGCGCCCTCGCGAGCGCTTCGATCACGACATCCGGTCGATCGGTTCAGGCGGCGAGCCGCTCGGTTCGGAGCTGCTGGGTTGGGGACGCGAGACGTTTGGCCTGACGATCAACGAGTTCTACGGCCAGACCGAGTGCAATCTCGTTGTCTCAAACCGAGCCACGATGATGCCCGTCCACCCCGGCTCGATGGGTCGTGCCGTTCCGGGCCACGAGGTCGCGATCGTCGACGGCGAGGGACAGCCTGTCGGGGCTGGTGTCCTCGGCCAGGTCGCCGTGCGCCGCCCCGATCCCGTGATGTTCCTCGGCTACTGGAACGATGCCGCGGCGACCGAGCGGAAGTTCGCGGGCTCCTGGCTCCTGACCGGCGATACCGGCACCCAGGACGAGGACGGCTACCTATGGTTCGCGGGCCGGGACGACGACGTCATCACCTCGGCCGGCTACCGGATCGGGCCGGGCGAGCTCGAGGACTGCCTGCTGACGCACCCGGCCGTCGCGATGGCGGCGGTGATCGGGGTCCCGGACCCCGAGCGAACCGAACGGATCAAGGCCTTCGTCGTCCTCCGAGACGGCACGGGGCCCGCGGACGCCGCCCTTGCCGAGGACGTACGCGACCACGTGCGCCGCCGGCTCGCTGCGCACGAGTACCCACGCGATGTCGAGTTCGTCACCGAGCTCCCCCTGACCACGACCGGCAAGATCATGCGCCGCGTCCTCCGCGACCGGGAACGGGAGCGAATCGCCGCGGCTGGAACAATCCTGCTTGAGGAGGCCCCTGCGTGACCGTCATGGACGACCTGCTCTCGCGCGTCGACGCCCGCCGCATCGTCGAGACGACGCGGACCATCACCGCGCTGACCGTACCCGACGGATCGGAGGGCCTCCGCGCCAGGGCGGTCGCCGATCTCCTGGCGCACCCGCGCATCGAGGTCCATGTCGACCCAGTGCTGCCCGGCCGCCCCAACGTCATCGCGCGCGTCCGCGGCACGGTCTCCGGCGAAGTGCCGGGACTCCTGCTCAACGGCCACCTCGACGCGGGATACGTTAATGACGGCTGGCGTCATGACCCGCTTGACGCCTGGGAGGAGGACGGAAAGCTGTATGGGGGCGCAGTGAGCGACATGCTGGGCGGAGTCGCGGCGATGATGGATGCGCTGCTCGCCGCCGCCGATGGTCCGGCACTTCCCGGCGACGTCGTCCTGCTCGCGAACATGTACCACGACAGCAATGGCCTCGGGACGAAGTACGCACTGGCGTCCGAAGGGGGCTGGCCGCGCTACGGCATCAATGGCGAGCCGACCTCGAACACGATCCTCACGCGGCACGGCGGATGCGTGAAGTTCGAGATCGCCTTCACCGGACGGGTCGCCCACATCTCGCGGGCCGAGGAAGGCGTCGACGCGCTCGCGGCAGCCGTCCGCGTCTACGACCGGGTCCGTTCGCTCGACTTCAGCCACGAGCCCGATCCCGATCTGCCGACGCTCCCCCGGGTCCAGGTGGGCGTCCTCCAGGGCGGATTCGCGGCGGCCGCTGTCCCACCCTCGGCGATCATCCAGGGCGATGTCCGGACCGTGCCCGGGATGGACTGGGTCTCGGTCCGCACCGACCTCGAACGCGTCGTGGCCGACACATGCCCGCCGGAGGTCTCGGCCCACGTCGCGTGCCTGGTCCGCCAGCGCCCGCACACGGGTCCGGAGTCGGGCCCGCTCCTCGACGCCCTCCGGGCTGCCCACCGGCGGGTGGCCGGCACTGACGCTGCGATCAACGTCGAGCGCGCCTCGCAATCCTTCGTCACTGACGCCGTAGACATGGCCGCGGCCGGCATCGAGACGCTCGTCTACGGGCCCGGCGCCTGGCACTACGAGCCGAATGAGTGGATCGGCGTGGATGAGATGGCGGACGCGGCGCGCGTCTACCTCGCGACGGCGGCACTCCTGATGGGCGTCGAGGCTGCGGGCGGCGCGGGATGACGCCGGTCCGCATCGGCATCGTCGGGATCGGCATGATGGGCCGCGAGCATGCCGAGATCCTGGCGACGTCGCCCAGGGCAGAGCTGGTGGTCGCCTGCGACCTGGACCCGGCGCGGCGGGACGCTGTCCCCGGGTCCGTCCCGTTCACGACCGAGATGGATCGGGCGCTTGACACCGCTGGCCTGGAGGCGGTGCTCATCGCCACGCCACAGGCGCACCACCTGGCGGCCGTGAATGCTGCCCTGGAGCGGGGCCTCGCCGTGCTCTGCGAAAGCCGATCGCGGACACGCTCGCGGCGGCGGATGCGCTGGTCACGCTAGGCTCGCGCCCCGGTGCGGATGTGGTGATCGGCCACATGTACAGGTTCGACCCGCGGTATCGCGCGATCCATGAGGCGGTCGCGGCGGGCTCGATCGGCAGACCGGTCCAGCTGACATCTCGGGGCAACGTCCCCGATTTCGAGGGACGGCTGCTGGCCGGCCGGACGACGTTGGCGGTCGAGAATGGGGTCCATACCTTCGACCTAATGCAGTGGCTCGCCGGCCCAATCATCCGGGTCTATGGCGAGGCGGCTTCCACGCAGACGCTCGGTCCCGACCTCGTCGACTCGATCGTGGTCACCGTCCGCTTCGAGTCCGGTGCGACGGGGATGTACGCGACGTCATGGATCATGCCCTCCGCGACGGGGCACGCGTCAGAGCATGCGTTCTCGATCCTGGGGAGCGAGGGGATGGCCTGGATCGACGGCCGCGATGCGGGTGTCGGCATCGTCGGCAGCGCTGGTCACGCATTCCCGCCGACCATCGCTTACCGGGACCCGTCGGGCGTGCCGTACGGGTTGTATCGCACCGAGGTCGAGCACTGGCTCGCGCACGTCCGGGACGGACGGCCGTGGCCGGTGACCCTGGAAGAGGCGCGGTCCGCGCTGGCATGTGCGATCGCAGCGGACCGAGCGATGGCAGAGGGGCGGCCGGTCGAGCTGCCGGAGGTCGCAGCGTGACGGAGGGCAAGGCAGCGCGGATCGACTACACGGTGCGGAGCATCAGCGTCGGCACATTCGAGGAACCGGGCCCGGCCGTGTTCTGGCAGAGCCGTTTCGAGGATTGGATCCGGCTTCGGCTCCAGCTCGTGATCATCCAGGGCGGGGGCATCACGGCACTGGTCAACACCGCGCTACCGGACGACCTCTCGGAACTGCACGCCGAGTTCCCGGGGGCGCTGATGTGGCAGCCTCCCGGGACCCGGGGCGCCACGATCCGGACCCCGGAAGAGCTCCAGGGGCCGGCGCTCGCGGCCGCCGGTCTCCGGCCGGACGACATCACCCACGTGATCCTGACACCGATCGTCCGCTATACCACGGCGACCCTGGACGACTTCCCGAACGCGCGCATCTGCCTCTCCAGGCGCGGCTGGATCCATTACCACACGACCCACCGGCACCCGCACGACCACCGCGCGGCGTTCTCACGCGAGACGCTGGTCCACCTGGTCACGGACTGGTGGGACCGCGTGGAGCTGCTGCACGACGAGCACGAGATCGCGCCGGGACTCCGGACATGGCACTCGGGCGTCCACCATCGCTCCCCGCTCGTGGTGGAGGTCGACACTGCCGACGGCGTGGTCGCCATCTCGGACTCGTTCTTCGTCTATGAGAACATCGAGGGTGCCGACTGGCGCCCGCTCGGGCTGAACGAGAGCTTCGAGGAGGCGTTCGCGACGAACAGTCGCGTCCTGCGGACGGCGCGCCACATCGTCCCGCTCTACGACGAGGCCGTCTTCGAGCGCTATCCGAACGGGTGGATCGTGCCTCCACGATCGACTGGCTGATCGCTGGGACGATGGGCGCCGTTCGGAGGATGGCGAGACGCGAGCAGCCGGACGGGCGTGGCTACGACTTCACCCTCGCCTTCCGGGCGCGCCGCGTCCGGCGCACCGTGTCGACCGAGCCAGGAGCGACGCCGTCGCCGCTGAGCTTCGAACGGTCCAGCTGGCGCCAGTATTCGCGCTCCAAGTTGAAGTGCTCGAGCATCAGCCGCTCCGCTGCCAACCCGTCCCGGGCCAGGAGCACTGCGCAGATCCGCTGGTGCTCCTCCAGGATCCGCCGAGCCTCCGCTGGATCCAGGTACTCCTTGCGATGTACCCGCTCAAACGGCGTCAGCGTGTCCACGAAGCGGACGATGAAGTCGTTCCGGCTCCCGTTGCGGATGAGCCGATGGAACTCGGCGACTTCATCGATCCGGGTCTCGGGGTGGCTCATTTCGAGCGTCAGCACGGTCATCTCCTCGGTCAGGAGGCGGAGACGATCGCGCTCGGCGTCGGTCATTCGCTCGGCGGCGAGCCGCGCGGCAATCGCCTCGAGCGCCCCACGAATTTCCTCGATCTCCTCGACTGGGATCTGGACGAGTCGTGAGACGACGGCCCCCCGGCGCGGTTGCGAGACGACGAGACCCTCCTGCTCGAGGCGTCGGAGCGCTTCCTTGACCGGCGTCGTGGAGATCCCCATCTGGGCCGCCACGTCGCGTTCCTTGACCCGCTGCCCGGGTGGCAACGTGCCCTCGAGGATCGCCTCGCGGATGTCCCCGTACGCGATATCGCGCAGCGACCGCACGTCGGCCGGCCGGAACACCCGACCAGGATCGTCTACCGAGTCGAACGACATCGCTACACCTCAGGCGTCCATGCGCCAGCGCGCGAGGACTTCTTCATTCAGGGTGACACCGAGGCCCGGTGCCGTGGGTGGCCGGATCGCACCATCGGAGTAGTCGAGATCCTCGTTGATGATGTCGATGGGGTATCGCAGCTGCCCGGTGATGTCGCTCTCGTATGCAAGGTTCGGCATGCAGACCGCCGCATGCGCCATTGCGGCTGAGCCGATGCCTAGCTCACATTGGCTGCCGATCGCCACAAGCAGGCCGGCCGCTTCACCGATCGCGGCGGCCTTCATCGCGGCGAGCAGGCCACCCGCCTCGCTGACATAGATCGCGAGCACGTCTGCCGCCCCTTCCCGTGCGATGTCGAACGCCTCGCTCCAGTGGCGCATGGACTCGTCGGCGAGGATCGGCGTCTCGATCCGTGCGCGGACCCAGGCAAGGTCGCGAAGGTGCCGCCGGCTGACGGGCTGCTCGACCAGTTGCAGTCGGTGGCGCTCGAGGCGGTGCAGCTCCTGCACGGCCTCCTGCGGGGTGCGAAAGCCCGAGTTCGCGTCGACGACGATGTTCACGGCGTCACCGAGCGCCGAGCGGACCGCCGAAACCATCTCGTCGTCGAGACCTGTGCCCGGGCGGCCGATCTTGATCTTGATCGTCCTGAAGCCCTGCTCGACGTAGCGCTGCGCCTCCTCGACGCCTGTCTCGGGAGGTCCGAACGCCAGGCCCCAACGCAAGTGGACCCGGTCCCTGACCTTGCCACCCAGCAACTCGTGGACCGGAAGCCCGCGGACCTTGCCCGTGATGTCGAGGAGCGCCATCTCGACGGCGGCCTTCGAGGGCTCGGTCGCCGGCCACGGCAGTACTTCATCCATCAGGGCGAGCGCGTCGTTCAGCTGGGTCGGGTCGCGGCCGAGCAGCGCCGGGCCGAGGATCCGGGTCACGTCGTCGCACTGGATCGCGCCGGTACGACCGCCGTTCATGGAGATCTCGCCAAGGCCCTCGACACCGTCGGACGTTCGAACCCGGACGATGCCGAACTCGGAGACGCGCAGAGGCCCCATCCCGCCCGCCGAGATCATCGGCTTGGTTCGGTGTGCGGCGACCGGGATCGCCTCGATCGAGGTGATCGTCAGGCCCACTCGGGGAACAGCTCCTTCCAATTCTCGCCGATGATCCGGTCCTGGATGTCGGTGGGGATCGTCGGAAGGCGTGTGCCCGCGACGACGTCGTTCACGGCGCGAAGCCCCTCAATGACGTTCTCGATCGTCGCCGATGGGAAGTCGGAGGCCAGGAGCAGCTTGTGGGTGACGCCGTACTCCATTGCGGTGACCATCGCGTGCCAGTAGCGCCACGGGCGGTAGTGGACGGCGGAGATGTCGACCCAGACGTTGGGGGCCTTGCGGACCAACGCGATCAGGTCCTCCTCCCAGGGGTGACCGAGGTGCGCGACGATCATCCGGAGGTCGGGGAAGTCCGTCGCGACATCCTCGAGCTGGAGCGGCGAGGCCCAGCGCAGCTTCGCCAGGCTCGGGAACGTGGTCCCCTGATGCCACATGATTGGGATGCCGAGCTGGTCAGCACGCGAGAAGAGCGGCCAATGCCGCCGGTCGGTCGGGTCGAAGTGCTGGTACGCCGGCCCCAGCTTCAGGCCGCGTAGCCCGAGCGTCATGACGGCATGATCGAGCTGCTCCACGCAGTCCTGTTCGCTCGGGTCGACCGACGCCCAGCCGACCAGCTTCTCCGGATGCTGGGCGACATACTCCGCGATCAGTTCGTTCGGCACCCAGACCCCTGTCGCCCGGGCCTGCAGGCCGAAGACGACCACCTTATCGGCCTGCTGCGCCGCGGCCCAATGGGTCTCCGGCGTCGAGTCGTACGAGTGCAGGTCGAGCGTGGGGGCTTGAGCCAGGCCACCCGACATCCGGAGCTTGACCAGCTTCGAGGCGAGCGCCTCGCTCGCGAACCGTTCGCTGATGTGTTCCGGATACCACATGACGTGGGTATGGACATCGACGATCATGCGCCGGCACCCGCGTCCATCGGCTAGGCCCCCGGCTCCAGGTGCCACGAGCGGGGCACCTCGAGGCGGAGCGTCATCGGGATCGCCCCACCGAATGCTTGGCCGATTCGCAGGTCGCCCGCCAGCGAGAGCAGGGCCAGCGCCTCCGCGGGCTCCAGGCCGTGTTTCGACTGCAGAGCACCTACCATCGCTTCGACGGCCTCTCGTCGGGCGGTCGGGAACTCGTCGGCGGCGGTCATCACGGCCAACCGGTCATCCCAGGCGACCCACGGCCACGCGAGCGCCGCGCCACGAAGCAGGTCGACGCGCAACGTCACTGTGCTCGCGATCTCCAATGCGACGCCCGACAGTTCGCCGTCGCCCTGGATCGCGTGGACGTCGCCGACGAACAGCAGCGCATCGTCTACCGAGACCGGGAGCCAAACGCGCGCCCCGGCCCTGACGACCGGGTGGTCGAGGTTGCCGCCGTGACGCCCCGGGATCCCCGCGTGGATCGGCGCGCCAGCAGGTGCGGTCCCGATGCAGCCGATCATCGGACAGGCGGGAAGCTCGAAAGCGTCGGAGAACGCGGCGCGGCCACCCGCGACGCCGACTCGCCGACCCAGGGATCGGGGGACGCGGCCCGGCGCGAGCGGGTTCACGTGTGCATGGCCACCCGCCCAGCCGGCGGGCTCAATGGCGATGTCGAGCACATCGATGACGACAGCGTCGCCTGGCCGTGCACCCTCGACGGCAATCGGTCCGGTGAGCGGGTTTCCGCGGGCGGGGTCGGGTTTCGGGAGCTCGAACAGTGAACCCACCGCGCGGTCGTCGAGCGCGCCTCCGCGAGCGTCATGGGTCTCGACGACGATGGTCTCGCCGGGTGGAATCGTGGCGCGGGCCGGCACACCGCTGTCGTAGGCCGGTGTCAGTATGTCGCGCGTCAGGCGAAGCACCGGCTGGCTGGCCGTCACGCGCTGACCGACGCGGGTTCGGTGACCTCGGCTCTCGGCGGCCGCTCGATGGCCTGCCACGACCGAAGGATGCTCGCGATGGCTTCCTCGTCGGCGCGCGTGACCTCGGATGCCGGCGCGCGGACTGGTCCCGCTGGGCGGCCGACCCTGCGCATCGCCGCTTTGACGACCGCGACGTTGTGGCCGTCCGCACTGAGCGCTCGCAGCCGCTCGAACGGCTCGACAAGCGCCCAGATCCGCATCGCCGCTTCACGGTCCCCGCGCTCGAGGGCGGCCAACATCGCCAGGGCTGGAGCGGCGGTGACGTTGACGAGCCCCGACGTGAACCCGACTGCCCCAGCCGCCCAGAAGAACGGCGCCCAGCGTTCGGCGCTGCCGCAGATCCATCGGAGCTCCGGTCGGTCACGGGTCGCGTCGACGGCTGCCGCAAACGCCGGGAGGTCGTTGACCGCGTACTTCACCGCGACGACGCCGTCGATGTCCGCGAGTCGACGAACGCCGTCAGCGTCGAGAACGGCCGAACGCAGGTACGGGATGAGCGGCAGCGGGCTCGCCTCGGCGATGACACGGCAATAGGCCACGAGCCCATCGGAGGTTATGTGCGGGTTGGCGGGGTGATGGACCATCACTGCGTCGGCGCCGGCCTCTGCCGCGTGACGGGCCTCCGCCGCCGCGTCCGCCGGAGCGCCGCCTACGCCGACGACAACGAGCGCCGCTTCACTGCCGCTCCGGTACTCCCCAGCCGCCTCGACGGTCACGGACGCAACGCGGCGACGCTCCGTCGCGGTCAGCGCGTAGTACTCGCCCGTGTTCCCGCAGGCAGCCAGGCGGTACACCCCGTCATCGAGCAGCGCGGCCACAAGGGAGCGGATAGCATCTTCGTCGACCGAAGCCCGGTCGGCAGTGAACGGCGTCACGGTCACGCCGAAGACGCCGCGATATCTCTTGGTGTCCAGCGCTGCCTCCCTCAGGACGTCCGAGCCGCCTGGGTCCGTTTGTGGCCCTTGGTCGGATGCTAGTATCTGATACCTCAAAAGGCAAGAAGTGTCTTTTGCCGCACGCCAGGAAGGAGGCCCACCCCACGCGCGAGCCCCGCCTGCACCGTTTCGACGAATCGACCCGGGAGACGCTTCGCAACGTCGCTGCGGACGCCCTCCTGGTGTTGCCGGTTGGAGCGATCGAGCAGCACGGACCCCATCTACCCACCGGCACGGACACCTTCCATGCCGTCTGGGTGGCGGAGCGCTCTGCTGCGCTCGCCGCAGAGCGCACACCGATCGTCCTCGCGCCTGCGCTTCCGTTCGGGTCGTCCGGCCATCACCTGCCGTTTGGTGGCACGATGTCGCTGACGACGACGACGTATTACGCCGTGCTAACCGAGCTCGTCGAGTCGCTCGTCGGATCCGGGTTCACGCGGATCTTCATCCTCAACAGCCATGGCGGCAACCACGAGCTCGTGCAGCTGGTTGCACGCGACGTGGCCCTGCGCTGTGAGGCGCACATCGCCGCGGGATCGTGGTGGGCAATCGCCTGGGACGCGCTCGTCGAGGCGAATGCCGGTCTCGACGGCCGATTCCCAGGGCACGCCGGCCGGTTCGAGACATCGCTCGTCCAGGCGATGCGTCCAGATCTCGTCGTCAGCGGCTCGCTGCCCGAGCGCGACGAACCGACGGCATCTACTCGCCCCCATTTCGAGCCGCCATTCCGCGCGGAGCATCACGGAGGCTGGCAGGCGATCGACGGATTCTCAGATAGCCCAGTCCTGGCTGACCCGGGGCTTGGTTCCCGGTGGCTGGAGGTCTCGGTCCAGCCGGTCGCGGAGGCGTTCGTCGCGTTCCAGCGCGAATCCGGAGGGCCCGTGCGCGAATGAGGAACGTCGCTCGATTGCCCTGACGCGCGGCTGGTCACGCCGATGTCGGTATGGGTACGGGTCGCGTGGCTCGAGATCGAAGTGATCGGGAGGCGGGATTGAGGGTTACCGCCGGAACTCCTCCGGGTGGCCTTCGATGTAGGCGGCCCGAACCGGCTCCGCGTTGGCGAGGCTGAACCACGCCTCTTCGAACTCTTCCGCGGCCTCCAGGGCGATTCGCCGTGGAAGCCGGACGTGACGAGATCCGCGAGCGCGTCCGCGTTGTCGTTGAGACCGAGCAGCCGAAAGCCCTCGATCGCCACGGGCAGGAGGCCGTCCTCGCCGTTGAAGAAGATCCCGGACGCCCCGTTGTTGTCGATCTCGCTCCCGATGACACGATCGAGGGGCCTCTACGACCGGGCCACGGCCCTCGTTAGGCGAGGTCTCGAGCTTCTTTGCCCCATCGAGAGTTCGCCACCACCGCGCCCGACGAGGAGGGATGATGCACTGGACCGACAATGACCTGTTGGAGGCGCTGGGTCGCTACGAACGGGTCTGCATCGCCAACGGGATGAGCCAGGTGTCGATCG
>Ga0183260_10003666_pt1 | contig 12358 bp, 12 predicted proteins | sample AntDrymUQ4972206_2_FD_129768 | JGI IMG/M metagenome (GOLD analysis project Ga0183260, IMG submission 129768) | Polar desert sand microbial communities from Dry Valleys, Antarctica - metaG UQ497 (22.06) (version 2) (version 2) | ecosystem: Environmental > Terrestrial > Soil > Desert | place...
CCGGGCTTCTGGTAGAGCGTGTACGCCCAGATGCCGTTCTGGGCGGTTGCCCGCGTGACGGGTGCGCCGGTCATGGCGCGGCCACCCTGCCGCGGGTCGATCACCGCTTCGCGCAGGAGCTTTCCTCGCGCCAGGTCGTAGGCGCGCACGCGATACGTCGGGCTGCCGGCCGCCGCGTGCTCGACGAGGTAGAGCTTCCTCCCGTCGGGTGACAGCGCGTCGTAGGACCAGGTGCCGCGAAGTGCGATCGTGCGTTGAAGACCGAGCGTCCGGGTCGAGAGCACAACGAAGCGCGACCTGCGTGCGATCACGTCCGGCGACGCGAGGACGAGCGAGCGGCCGTTGTGAGCCAGACCGCCGAGCGAGCCGTCGAACGCGACGAGCGGGATTCCGAGGATCCCCGTCAGCGAGCCGCGCCGGAGGATCCCGCCGTCGGCGTCGTAGGCCGTCACCGTGGTCTGCCCCGCACTGACTCGGGCGACGTACCGCAGCGAGGCGTTGTTGGAAGCGATTCCCTTTCCGCCGATCTGGACACCCGGCGACGGGCCGCCCTTGCCTGCGCCGGCGGCTCCTACCGCGACGAGCATGGCGACGAGGGCGTACAAGGCGACAGCGAGACGAGCGAGTGCGGGCATGGTGGGTACCTCCTTCTCCGTGTATCGATCCGTACACCGGCCCGGTGCCAGCGGTTCCCGGTCACGAGACGACGAGACACGCGTCGTGTGCAGCCCGGGCGACCTGCTCGACGCGCCGAACCCGCCCCCTTCGGTCGAGCAGCGCGAGAGTGCCGCGCCCGAGCGAGGGCGCAACCGCCCCCACCGTCGTCACGTCCGTCCCGTACGACGTGACGTTGTACGACCCGAGCGGGACGCGCGACTCGTTGAGCAGGACACCGTCGTGGGCGTGGAGTCGGACTGTGCCGTCGTCCCCGCTCGCGACGAAGGCCGTGCGGCCGCGGAACGCGACGTGCTGCGGCGGCGCGCCGGCGGCGAGCAGCTCGACCGGCCGTCTCCCGTCGCGCTCGTAGATCGCGAGGCGGCGCCGGTCGCCCGACGTCACCCAGACATGGCTCGCGTCCTCCGAGCAAACGACATCGTGTGCGAGGAACGGAGGCGCGAGCGTGCGCACGAGGCGAGGCCGGCGGGGATCGTCGAGGTCGAGCACGGCAATGCGCTCGGCCTTCGTGCCGAGAGCGATCCAGAGGAGCTCACCGTCGGGCGTGACGCCGATGTGGCGCGCGGGGCCGGGCACTGCAGTGCGCCAGAGGATCCGCCCGCGATCGATGTCAACGGTCACCACCTCGTTCCGGGCCGAGTCGGTCACATATGCAAGCACCGCCGCGCTCGGATCGGTGTCGGACGGCCAGCGGGTCGGGTGGACAGCCGTGTAGCGCGGTGCCCGGAGGCCCTCGATCACACGTCTAACTCTCAGCGTCGGTGCGTGAACGATCGTCAGGCGGCCGGACGCGGTGTTCGCGACGACGCCCCAGGTGAGAAAGGCCGCCTCGATGCTGCGCGGCCCTGGCAGGGTTCGAATGCGCCTGATAATGCGGCCCGTCGAGGCGTCGAGCGCGACGACATGCGACTCGAGGTCGGCCGTGACGAGCACGGTCGGCGTCCCACCGGCTCCTCGGGCGTCGCTCCTCGCTGGGAGCGAGAGGGCGAGGGGCGCCGCGACGGCGGCGGTGAGGAGCTCACGTCGGTTCATGCCCAGGGTACGCGGCGCGGCCGGTGAGAGGTCCCGGGACCTCTCGATCATCGCTCTCCGTACTTCGGGCGTGGACCTCCACGGACTACCCATGCGTATGGTCCTGCGGTGGCGCGCGCAGGCCGAGACGAGCGCGCCTGGGTGCGAGGCGCCCAGCGCGGGTCCGCCTCGGACCTCGAGGCGCTTTTCGACGCTCATTGGCCCCGCGCCCACCGCGCGGCGTATCTCGTCGTCCACGACAGCGCGCTCGCCGAGGACATCGCGCAGGAGGCGTTTCTCGCCGCGATCCGGAACCTCGACCGCTTCGACCGCGGGCGCGCGTTCGGGCCGTGGCTGCATCGGATCGTCGTGAACCGCGCGATCGACGCTGCACGCGCGCGGAGCCTGCGCCGGGAGGCGGAGCTCACCGAGGGGGCCGCTGCCGAGGACGCGCGCGAGCCGGCCGATTCCACGGTTCTCGCCGCTCTCGCCGGACTGCCGCCCGAGCAGCGCGCCGTCGTCGTCATGCGGCACCTTCTCGGCTACACACCAGGCGAGATCGCCCACGCGCTCGACCTCCCGCGCGGCACCGTCAACTCGCGGCTCCGGCGGGGGCTCGACGCGATGCGGAGCGAGTTGTGAGACGCGAGCTCGCGCAGGTACCCGTCCCGGACGCCGACGCGGCCGAGCAGCGAGCCCGTGCGGTCGTCGTATCGGCGTTCGCGGCGCAAGAGCCGGTGCCGGCGCGCCGGCGACCCGGACGCCTCGCCGCCGCGCTGGTCGCAGCCGTGCTGGCCGCTATCGTCGCCGGCGCCGCGCTCAGCCCACCCGGTCGGGCCGTCGTGGAGCGGATCCGCGAGGCGGTCGGTGTCGAGGACGCTGAGCCTGCGCTCTTCCGACTGCCGGCCCCGGGACCGCTGCTGATTCACGCCGAAGACGCCGCGTGGATCGTCCGTCCGGACGGCTCGCGACGGCGACTTGGAGCCTACCGCGAGGCGTCGTGGTCGCCGTTCGGGCGGTACCTCGTCGCGGCGCGCGCCAACGAGCTCCTCGCGCTCGAGCCCGGGGGAAGCACGCGCTGGTCGCTTGCACGACGTGCGCCCGGGCACGCGCGTTGGGCGGGTACACAGACGGACACGACCATTGCCTACGTCGATCGCACGGGGCTTCGTGTGGTCGCCGGGGACGGCACCGGCGACCGGCTGCTCTCGCCCGCCGAAGACGGTCCGCTGGCCTGGCGCCCCGGTGCGCGCCATGAGCTCGCATATGTGAAGGCAAGCGAGGTGCGCGTGCAGGACACGGAGAGCGGACGTGTCCTCTGGCGCGGGAATCGCGGTCTGAACGTTCCGGTGCTCGCGCTCGAATGGTCGACCGACGGGCGTCGCCTGCTCGTCGTCTCCGCCTACGCACTTCGCGTGTTCGACGAGCGGGGCCGGGTGGTCGCCCAGGACGACCCGTCCGATGGAACCCTGGAGGTCGACGCTGCGTTCCGGCCCGGCACGCACGAGGTCGTTGCCATCCGTCGCCACGGCTCCCAGAGCACCGTCTTCCACCTGCGGTCGGGTAAACCCGTCTTCAGCGGCACGGGGGTGTTCACGGAGCTCGAGTGGTCGCCCGACGGTCGCTGGCTCCTGATCGGCTGGGAGACGGCGGATCAGTGGGTCTTCGTGCGACCCGCGGCGCCGCGGCGGATTCGCGCCGTCGCAGGCATCTCGGCGCAGTTCGACTCACGTGGCTTCCCGCGCGTCGAGGGGTGGTGCTGTCCAGGTTGAGCTGATAGGCTTGGTTGGTAATACACTTACTGGTATGTCTCTTACAGCCATGTCCAGGAAGGTCACCACCAAGGGCCAGGTCACGATCCCGCAGGAGATTCGGGACCGGCTCGGCATCCACCCGGGCTCCACGGTCGAGTTCGACGTCCGCGGCGACGGGGTGACGATGCGCAAGTCACCTGAAAGCGGACGAGGGCGGAACGTCGTCGGGCGGATGCGAGGAGCCGCGACTGCCAGCTTCACGACCGACGAGATCATGGCGCTTACCCGCCGTTGATCACGCTCGTCGACTCCAATGTCCTGCTCGACGTCCTCACCGACGACCCGCGGTGGGGCGATCGGTCGAGCGAGGCGCTCGCGAAGGCGGCGGACACGGGACGGCTGGCGATCAACCCCATCGTGTACGCGGAGGTGTCCGTCGGCTTCGCCCGCGTCGAGGAGCTCGACGCTGTCCTCCCGGCCGACGTCTTCGAGCGATTCCCGCTGCCGTGGGCGGCCGGCTTCCTGGCCGCAAAGTGCTTCGTCCGGTACCGCCGGGGCGGCGGAGTCCGCCGCTCGCCGCTTCCCGACTTCTACATCGGCGCCCATGCGGCGGTCGAGGGCATGACCTTGTTGACCCGCGATCCGCGGCGGTATCGCAGCTACCTGCCGCGGCTGGCGCTCGTGACTCCATGACAGCGGACGTCCATGCGATGTCGCAGCGACCTGCTAGCGGCGATCGGTCGCCAGCCGTAGCCCGAGCGCCACGAGCACCGCACCGGTGATCGCATCGAGCGCGCGCCTGACGGAGGTCCCTCGTAGGAGATGCGAGGCGCGCGCGACGAGGAGCGCGTAGGCGGTCAGCCAGGCGAGACCCATCGCGCAGAAGAGGAGACCGAGGCCGAGGATCGGTAGGAACGTCCCGTCCGGGGCGAACTGCGGCAGGAGGCTCGTGAAGAAGACGACAATCTTCGGGTTCCCGAGGTTCGTGAGGAATCCCTGCCGGAAAGCGACCAGGGGTAGGAGGCCACCGGCCGGTCGCAAGACGCCCTCCTCCGTTCGGCCCCTTAGCGCCTGCTGGAGGGAGCGAAGTCCGAGGTATACGAGGTAGAGCGCGCCGACGAGCTTCAGGATGAGGAAGACGCGCTCCGACGCCACGACGAGCGCCGCCAGGCCGGCACTCGTCGCGAGCACCCAGACGACGAGCCCGGCGACGATTCCGAGCGACGTCGCGATCCCACCCCCGCGTCCGCCGGCGAGCGTGTTCTTGATCAGGAGGGCGGTGTCCTGACCGGGCGTCACGATCACGACCGCCGAGACCACGAGGAAGGCAAGCAGCGTGCTCATCGGGTGGTCGACGTCCTTTGTAGATTCCCCGCGGTGGGCACCGCCACGGAGTCTGCACGATCCGCCCGGTCGCGCCCGGCGTTCGTCGTCCTCGCGATCGCGCTCTACGCCGCCAGCGCGGTGTGGGCGACGTGGCCAGCGATCCGCCACGCGGACGGGCACTACCTCGCTCGCCCGGCGGCGGGGTACGGCGAAGCGGCGGCGGGCGATCACCTGCAGCTCGGATGGTCGCTCTGGCTCGTCGGCCACCAGCTCGAGCAGGGCGGCTCCCCGCTCGCCGACCCGTACTCGTTCCAGCCCGAGTCGGAGGCGCCGCCGAGCCTCCAGGGATGGCTACTGGGCCTCCCCTACTGGCCGCTCGCGCACGCGTTCGGCGACATCTGGGCCTACGACGCGATCGTGCTCCTCTCGTTCGTCGCCGCGGGCGGTCTCGCCTGCTGGTGGCTGCGCGCGCTCGGTCTCGGCCACCCGGCGGCGCTCGTCGGCGGTGCCGTCTTCGTCCTGATGCCGTATCGGGTCGGCCAGTCGACGGGGCATCTCCTCGGGCTCGCCGCCTTTCTCCTTCCTTCGCTGCTCCTCGCCCTCGAGCGGCGACGGCTCCTCCTGGCCGGCGCGCTCGCGTGCGCGGTTCCGCTCTCCGCGCAGCTGCACCTCGCGCTCGGAGTGATCCCGCTCGTGCTCGGCTACGCGTGGGCGCGGCTGCCGCGAGCGCTCTGGCCGCACGCCGGTGTCGTCGCGCTCGCGACCGCGGTCGCCGGGACCGTCGTCGAACGATGGGCGATCGCGGGCTCGATCGGGACGGGACGCTCGTTCGCCCAGGTCGAGCGCTACTCCGCCGAGCTCTCGGACTTCGTCGCCCGTAGGGTCGGCTCGGGTGTGGAGGAGCTCGTCTTCCTCGGCTGGCTGACACCACTCCTCGCGCTCGCCGGGCTCTGGGCGATTCGTCGGCGCCGAGGGCTCGCTGCCTTCCTGCTCGTTGCGACACTCGTGCCGTGCCTGCTCGCGCTCGGCGGCAACCTTCCCGGCTACGAGACGCTGTGGCGCGTGATCCCCGGCCTCGACGCGACCCGGGTACCCGAGCGCCTGATGCCGATCGCCTGTCTCGCGCTCGCGGCTCTCGTTGCCTTCGCGGCGGACGCGGCGCGGACAACGCTTGTGTTGAATCAACACAAGCTCGCCGTTCGCGCTGCGACCGGCGTCGTCCTCGTCCTGCTCGCGCTCGATCTCCGCGTTCCCGTCTTTGGCGCGGTCACCGCCGACACGTCGAATGCCGCGTACGCGGCGATCCGGGGGGAGGGACGCCTGCTCGAGCTCCCCGTCTTTAGACCCGACGTCCATTTCGGCAGCGTCTATCTCGGCTACGCCCGACAGAGCCCGCGCGAGCGTCCACTCGGGTATTCGACGACAGCGCGCACGCGCGCGGTCGGGGTGTCACGCGAGTTGCGCGGTCTTTCGTGCGGGCGCGGGACCGTCCCCTCGGAGCTCGGCGTCCGCTTCGTCACCGTCCATCGCGGTCTCTACGAGCAGAGCCGGTTCTTCGCTCCCTCGTGCCCCGGCCGGGCCGAGGCTGCGCTCCTCGCGGCCGGTTGGCGCCTTCTCGCTCGCGACGGCCCGATCGCCGCCTACGCGCGAAGGTGATCCGTGCCGCCGCCCGCGGCGAGTGTCCGGGCGACGACGGCGAGGTTCTCGCGCCAGATCTCCTCGGGGACGGGTGGGAGGATGTCGTCCCAGATCGCGGCGAAGCTCGTGCGGAGCTGCGGCAGCCGGGCGGGGCGGGCGATGAACCACCAGTGGAGATGGGCGCTCCCGTCGCCCCACCGTCCGACGTGCACGCGACCGATCTCGCCCACCGCGTCGACTGCCCGCTCGACCCGGACGATCAATGGGCCGAGCTCGGCCGCGAGGTGCGGCGGGAGGTCGCCGAGGTCGCAGTGCTCGCGCGGTTGGAGGATGACGAGCACGGGCAGTCCGCTCGGCTTCTCGAGCGGCGTCACGTACCAGCGTTCGTCGCTCCAGATCGCCTCCCCGTCGCCGTGCCGGCAGCGCCAGCAGTCGCTCGGGTCCTCGCCGGCTCGCGCCGGCTCGTCGCCCGGAGGATGGAGCGGCCGCGTCCGGATCTCGCCCTCGAACGGGAAGGTCTCCCACTCGGAGAGCGGCGGGACGGGCAGGCGGCCCTCCGCGTCCGCAGCTTCGAGCGCCCGACGATAGAGGTCTTCAGCCGACTCACCCATCGGGGGGATCTTCGCATCGATCACGCTCACGGTTGATCCGGTCGGGCGACCACCGCGAATACGCGCCCCTGAACCCTCACGAAGGAGAAACTCGATGCGCGGAACCATGATTTTCTCTCTCGCCACCGCTGCTGCAGCGGCGCTGACGGTGGGCGTCCTGGCAGCAACCGCCGGAAACGGCACGAGCGGAACCACCCACGCAGGTCACGCGACGCTCTCGACGAGCGCCCAGTCGGTCACGCGATCCGACCTGCGCAACACGCTCAACAAGCTGCTCGGCGAGCACGCCATCCTGGCGATGAACGCCACGAACATGGGCGTCACCGGCTCGAAGAGCTTCCCGGCCGCTGCGAAGGCGCTCGACCGCAACTCCGTCGAGCTCTCGAAGGCGATCGGCTCCATCTACGGAAACGCCGCCGCCAAGACGTTCCTCGACGGCAAGTTCCAGTGGCGTGCCCACATCAACTTCTTCGTCGACTACACGGTCGCGCTTGCGAAGAAGAACAAGGCCGGCCAGAACAAGGCCGTCGCCAACCTGACCACCTACACGAAGATGCACGGTGCGTTCCTGGCCGGCGCGACGGGCCTCCCGAAGCTCGCCGTCCAGAACGACCTGCTGGGTCACGTGCTCGAGCTCAAGAACCAGCTCGACGCGTACAACGCCGGGAACTACACGAAGGTCGCGAACCTCTATCGCGACGCCTACGCCCACATGTTCATGACGGGCGATCTGCTCTCCGGCGCGATCGCGAAGCAGAAGAGCCTCAGGTAGGGGCGAGATATATCTCGCCCGAACGGGCGGGAGGGAATGTCACACGCATGGAGAGCGGGCCCGACGCGGCCCGCTCTCTTTCTAGGTCCCCTCGACCGCGAGTGGGACGAGCTCGAACCGGTCTACGTCGACGAGTCCTCGATCGGTGAGCTTCAGCGACGGGATGACCGAGAGCGCGAGGAACGCGAGCGTGAGGAACGGTGTCGCGCCCGTCCAGCCGAGCGCCGCGGCTGCCTCGTTGCAGGCACGGCTTTGCGCCACGACGACGTCGAGGGGCTGGTCGGAGAGCAGACCCGCGACGGGCAGCGGGCATTCGGCCACCACCCGGTCCGACTCGACGACGGCGATCCCTCCACCGACCTCGGCGAGGCGCGCAACGGCGAACGCCATGTCCTCGTCGTCGACACCGGCGATCACGAGGTTGTGCGCGTCGTGGGCGACCGACGAGGCGAGAGCGCCGCGCCGGAGGCCAGAGCCGGAGAGGAAGCCGAGCCCGATGCGACCAGTGGCCAGGTGCCGCTCGACGACGGCGAGCTTGACGAGGTCTCGCGCGGGGTCGGCGACCGCACGACCGTCGCGCACGAGCAGCTCGCGCACGAGCGACTCGGTCACGACCTGGTCGGGGACGAGACCGATCACCCGCGCGTCGCCACCCTCCCACTGCACCTCGAAGTCGGTCGCGGCGACGGGGGCGATCCGGATCGTCTGGCGCACCCACTCGGGAACCTCGCGTCGGGGCGCATCCTCGATCGGCCGCCCGCGCTTGAGGACGAGGTCGGGCTCGAAGCGCTCCAGGTCGGGGAGGACGAGCAGGTCGGCGGCGTAGCCCGGGGCCACGGCGCCCAGCGTGTCGAGCCCGTGCCAGAGCGCAGGGTTCCACGACGCCATCCGAACGGCAGCGGCCGGGTCGATCCCCGCGGCGACCGCGTAGCGCACCATCCCGTTCACGTGACCGCGGTCGACGATGTCCTCGGGATCGCGATCGTCGGTGCAGAACGCGATGCGCCCCGGCCCGTACTCGGCCACGAGCGGCAGCAGCGCCTCGAGGTTGCGCGCCATCGACGCCTCCCGGACGAGGAGCCACATCCCGGCGCGGAGCCGCTCGCGACCTTCCTCGACGGTCAGCGCCTCGTGGTCGGAGCGGACGCCCGCAGCGGCGTACGCCTGGAGCTCCTTCCCGATCACGCCGGGCGCATGCCCGTCGACGTGCGCGGCGCCCTCGAGCGCGAGCTTCTCGAGCTCGCGAGGCTCACCCGCGATGACCCCGGGAAAGATCATCATCTCGGCGAGACCGAGCACCCGGCTTCGGCGCATGAGCGCCGTGAGGTCACCGGCATCGAAGGGCCGTCGCGGCGACTCGTAGACCGACGCTGGGACGCATGAGGGCGCCATGAAGAAGACATCGAGCTGCAGACCCTCGGACGCGTCGTGCAGCCAGTGGACGCCGTCGGGGCCGAGCACGTTCGCGATCTCATGCGGGTCGGCCACGACCGCGGTCGTGCCGAGGGGGAGCACGAGCCGGGCGAACTCGTCGACGAGGAGCTTCACCGACTCGAGATGCATGTGGGCGTCGATGAAGCCCGGCACCACGAACCGCCCGCCGGCCTCGATCGTCTCCTGCCCCTCATAGTCGCCGAGACCGGCGATCGTGCCGTCGACGATCGCGACGTCGATCTCGAGCCACTCCCGGGTGAAGACCGACAGCACACGGCCACCGCGGACGACGAGGTCGGCCGGCTCGTCGCCGCGGGCGACGGCGAGACGGCGCTGAAGGCCTGTCATCGGGCGCACCCTAACCGAGAGGGTTGCTGCGTTCTCGGCCCGTCAGGTGGTGCAAACGGCAAACGGCCGGACGGTGATCGTCCCGAGGTCGATGATCTTCACAGCGCAGGCCTCCCAGCCCCTGCAAGCTCGGCGGTCAATCGCTACATGCCCATCGCGTGGTATCCGGCGTCGACGTAGAGCATCGTGCCGGTCACGTTCCGCGCATCCTCTGACAGCAGGTACGCGGCCGCGGCGCCACAGTCGCTCGAGTCGATCCCGCGGTGCAAGGGGGCTCGCTGCTCGAACGTCTCCTCCATCGTCGTGAAGCCCGCGATCGAGCGCGCCGCGAGCGTCCGCACCGGCCCCGCGGAGATCGCGTTGACGCGGATCCCTTTCTGCCCGAGATCCCAGGCGAGGTAGCGCATCGAGGCGTCGAGCGTCGCTTTGGCGACACCCATCACGTTGTAGTGCGGCACCGCCCGCACGCCGCCGAGGTAGGTCATCGTCACGATCGCGCCACCACCCCGCGCCACCATGAGCGGCTCGGCCCGCCGCGCGCAGGCGACCAGCGAGTAGGCGCTGATGTCGACCGCCATCCAGAAGCGGTCGCGCGGCGTATCGGTGAACCGCCCCTCGAGATCCTCGGCGGCAGCGAACGCGACTGAGTGGACGAGGAGGTCGAGACCGCCACCGAACGCGTCAGCTGTCTCGGCGAAGACACGATCGAGATCCTCCTCCGAGCGGACGTCACAGGCCGTGACGAGCTTCGTGTCGACCGTGGCAGCGAGATCGCGGACGGACTTCTCGATCCGCTCGCCCTGGTAGGTGAACGCGAGCTGGGCTCCCTCGGACGCCAGCCGCTCGGCGATCGCCCAGGCGATCGAGCGTCGGTTGGCGACGCCGAGGACGAGCGCCTGCTTGCCTTCGAGCCTCCCTGGCATCGGCCGATCCTAACGGCGCAGCCGACCTCGCGAGCACCGCCGAGCAGGTTGCAACTTGTACCTTGCGTCGACCGGCATGCGGGCATTCGCGCACGACGTTTTCACGTACCCGCTTCCCGAAGGCCATCGGTTTCCGCTCGCGAAGTACCGCCTCGTTCGCGAGAGTGCCGAGCAGGTCGACGGTGTGGACGTGACGGACGCCGAGGCGGCGGGCTGGGACGACCTCCGCCGGACGCACAGCGACGATTGGCTCGACCGGGTCCGTGACGGCCGGCTCGAGCGACGGGAGGAGCTCGCGCTCGGCCTCCCCTGGTCGCCCGAGCTGGTCGAGCGGTCGCGCCGTGCGACGGGCGCGACCCTCATGGCGTCGCGCGCCGCGCTCGAGGACGGGGTCGCGATGAATCTCGGTGGCGGCACGCACCACGCCTTCGAGCACGTGGGACGCGGCTTCTGCGTCTTCAACGACGTCGTGACCGCGATCCGCGCACTCCGCGCGGATGGATGTCTCCGGCGTGTACTCGTGGTGGACGTCGACGTCCACCAGGGTGACGGGACCCACGCCCTGCTCGCCGGCGACCACGCTGCGTTCACGCTCTCCCTCAACGGCTTTCGCAACTACCCGTTCCGCCGCGTCCCCGGTGACCTCGAGGTCGAGCTCCCGGACGGGACGGAGGACGCGGAGTACCTCTCCGAGCTCGCCCGCGTGCTTCCCGAGGCAGTCCGCCGCTCGCGGCCCGAGCTCGCCTTCGTGCTCGCCGGTGCGGATCCGTACGCGGGTGATCGCCTGGGGCGCCTCGCCCTCTCGAAACCCGGACTGATCGGGCGCGACGAGCTGATCCGCGACACGCTCGCCGCGGCGGGTGTCCCGGTCTGCGTTACGCTCGCCGGCGGCTATGCGGAGGACATCCGGGACACGGTCGACATCAACCTGGGGACGGTGAGGGCATTCAACGCATCGCGGTCGTGACGGGTGCCTCGTCGGGGATCGGCGAGGAGACGGCGCGGCTCCTCACGGCGAAGGGATGGTCGTGCGTGCTCGTCGCCCGCCGCGAAGACCGGCTCCGGGTGCTCGCCGAGGAGATCGGCGGCGAGGTCGAGCTCTGCGACATCGGCGACCGCGAGGCGGTTGCGGCGCTCGGAGAGCGCATCCTCGGACGGCACCCCGCGATCCAGCTGCTCGTCAACAACGCCGGCATGCCCGCGCGCGGGACCTATCTCACGGTCGAGCCGGAGCTCGTCGAGCGGGTGATGGACGTGAACTACCACGGTGGAGTCTGGTGCACGCGAGCGCTGATGCCGGGTCTTCGGACGGCCGCGGCAGCCGGCGGTGCGCACGTCGTCAACCTCGTCTCCGTCGCGGGAACCGTCGCGTTCGCGCCCGCCGGTGCCTACGCAGCGGCCAAGCACGCGCAGCTCGCGTACTCGCGCTCGCTCGCCGCCGCCCTCCGTGGCAGCGGCATCTCCGTCCACGCGGTGCTCCCCGGCTTCGTCGAGACCGAGGGGTTTCCGCAGAAGGGCGTCCTGAAGAGCCGCCTTCTCGGTCGCTTCGTGATCGAGCCGCCTCGCGTCGCCGAGGCGATCCTCGCGGCAGTCGAGAAGGACAAGCGCGAGGTGACCGTTCCGTGGTTCCCCTACCGCGTGATCGCCGTCCTGCAGGTGCTCGCGCCGGGGCTCGTCGGCCGCTTCACCGGCATGTCGGGCTACCGTCCCGGGTCGATCCCCGAGTCGTAGTCCGGCCGGTCTGAGAGACGGCCGACCCAGCCCGCAAGCAGCGGGTCGACGATCTCGTACCCGCCCTCCTCGAGCTCCTCGATCACGGCGGTCGCCGCAAGGCGCGGAAGCGCGCGGCGAACGACGTCCTTGGTC
>Ga0183260_10003668_pt1 | contig 12353 bp, 10 predicted proteins | sample AntDrymUQ4972206_2_FD_129768 | JGI IMG/M metagenome (GOLD analysis project Ga0183260, IMG submission 129768) | Polar desert sand microbial communities from Dry Valleys, Antarctica - metaG UQ497 (22.06) (version 2) (version 2) | ecosystem: Environmental > Terrestrial > Soil > Desert | place...
CCGCCGAGCTCGACCACCTCGCGCCGCAGCTGGCCGTCATTCTCGAGTCGGTGGCAAAAGTGGCCGAGGTCGCGCACGGTGACGTCCCTGCCACCTCCCACCCGTTGCCGCTGAGCAACGTATTCCGGTCCGACGACGTACGCCCCGGTCTCACCGCGGAGGAGGCGCTGGCGAACGCCCCGGAGGTCGAGCAGCAGCGGTTCAGCGTGCCGCGCATTCTCGGGGCGGACGAGTGATGGATGACACGATTCGCGCCAGCGCCGCCGATCTGGCGGCTGCGATGCAGGCCGGTGAGATGTCATCAGTCGAGATCACCCAGGCACAGCTGGACCGCATCGCCGAGGTCGACGGCGACCTCCACGCGTTCCTTCACGTCGATGCCGACGGTGCGTTGGCTACCGCCAAACGCGTTGACGACGCCCGAGCCGCTGGCGAGGCAGTGGCGGCGTTGGCTGGCGTGCCGATCGCGATCAAGGACGTCGTGGTCACGCGTGGGCTGCCCACGACGTGCGGCTCGCATATCCTCGAGGGCTGGATCCCGCCGTACGACGCGACGATCGTGACTCGGCTGCGACAGGCCGGTCTGCCGATCCTCGGCAAGACCAACATGGACGAGTTCGCGATGGGGTCCTCGACCGAGCACTCGGCGTACGGCCCGAGCCGCAACCCGTGGGACCTCGGCCGGATCCCTGGCGGGTCGGGCGGGGGTTCGGCGGCGGCAGTGGCCTCTCACCAGGCTCCGCTCGCGATTGGCACTGACACCGGCGGTTCGATCCGGCAGCCGGCCGCGGTGACTGGGACGGTGGGCGCAAAGCCCACGTACGGCGGGGTGTCTCGCTACGGGCTGATCGCGCTCGCGAGCAGTCTCGACCAGGCGGGTCCGGTGGCTCGTACCGTCCTCGACGCCGCGATGCTGCATGAGTTGCTCGGCGGCCACGACCCCCTCGACTCCACCAGTCTCGACGCCCCGGTACCCGCGCTGGTCGACGCCGTCCGCGACGCGGATGTTGCGGGCCTGCGGGTCGGTGTCGTGCGCGAGCTCGGTGGCGAGGGCTACCAACGAGGGGTGCGGGCGCGATTCGACGAGGTGGTGGGGCTGCTCACCGACGCCGGCGCCGAGGTGACCGAGGTGTCTTGCCCACACTTCGACTACGCGTTGGCTGCGTACTACCTGATCTTGCCGAGCGAGGCGAGCAGTAATCTGGCGAAGTTCGACGCGATGCGTTACGGCCTGCGGGTGCCGCCCGACGGCGTCGCCGACCCCAGTGCAGAGCAGGTGATGGCGGCTACCCGTGCGGCGGGTTTCGGCGACGAGGTCAAGCGTCGCATCATCCTCGGCACGTACGCGCTGTCCAGCGGCTACTACGACGCCTACTACGGGTCGGCGCAGAAGGTCCGGACTCTCATCCAACGGGACTTCGCGGCTGCGTTCGACCAGGCCGACGTGCTGCTCTCGCCGACGGCACCGACGACGGCGTTCCGCTTCGGCGAAAAGCTCGACGATCCGGTTGCGATGTACCTCAACGACATCGCGACGATTCCGGCCAACCTGGCCGGGGTCCCCGGCATCTCGGTACCCAGCGGCCTTGCCGACGAGGACGGTCTCCCGACCGGTGTGCAGGTGCTCGCGCCGGCCCGAGCCGATGACCGCGTCTACCGCGTGGGCGCGGTGATCGAGGCCCTGCTCGTCGAACGGTGGGGCGGCACCCTGCTGGCGCGGGCGCCGAGCGTGACGGGAACCAGATGACTGCCGCCACGTTGCTCTCCTACGACGATGCGCTGGCGCGGTTCGATCCGGTGCTGGGGCTCGAGGTGCATGTCGAGCTCAACACGGCGTCGAAGATGTTCTGTGCCTGCCCGACGACGTTCGGTGCCGCACCGAACTCGCAGGTGTGCCCGGTATGTCTCGGCCTGCCCGGTGCGCTGCCGGTGCTCAACGAGCGGGCGGTGGCGGCCGCGATCCGGATCGGACTGGCGCTTAACTGCTCGATCGCGGCTGAGTGCCGCTTCGCCCGCAAGAACTACTTCTACCCGGACATGCCGAAGAACTTCCAGACCTCACAGTACGACGAGCCCATTGCGTACGACGGGTGGACCGAGGTGGCCGTCGATGAGGCGGCGTACCGGATCGAGATCGAGCGCGTCCACATGGAGGAGGACACCGGCAAGTCGCTGCATGTCGGTGGCGCCACCGGCCGCATCCACGGTGCCAGCCACTCGTTGGTCGACTACAACCGTGCGGGCATCCCGTTGATCGAGATTGTGACCAAGCCGATCATCGGCACCGGAGCGGCGGCGCCGGTGGTGGCACGGGCGTACGTCACGCACTTGCGCGAGCTGCTGCTGTCGCTCGGTGTCTCGGACGTGCGGATGGAGCAGGGGTCGCTGCGCTGTGACGCGAACGCGTCGCTGCGGCTGGGGCAGGATGCGCCGTTCGGGACGCGGACGGAGACCAAGAACGTGAACTCGCTGCGCTCGGTGGAGCGGGCGGTGCGGTACGAGATCTGTCGGCAGGCGGCGGTCCTCACCGACGGCGGGACGGTCACGCAGGAGACGCGGCACTGGCACGAGGACACCGGCATCACCACCCCGGGTCGCAGCAAGGAGCAGGCCGAGGACTACCGCTACTTCCCGGAGCCGGACCTGGCGCCGATCGCACCCGATGTGGCGTGGGTCGAGCAGTTGCGCGCCACGTTGCCGGAGGGGCCGGGTCGGCGACGATCGCGGCTGCAGGCGGCCTGGGGGTTCAGCGATCTTGACATGCGGGACGTGGTCGGGGCCGGGGCGCTGGCCTTGGTCGAGCAGACCATCGGTGCCGGCGCGGCGCCGGCTGCGGCAAAGAAGTGGTGGCTGACCGAGCTGGCCCGCCGCGCGAACGAGCAGGGCGTGGAGCTGGCGGAGCTGCCGGTCGGTCCGGAGCAGGTAGCGCAGGTGCAGGCGTTGATCGACACCGGTCGGATCAACGACAAGCTGGCCCGCTCGGTCTTCGACGGGCTGCTGGCGGGGGAGGGGACCCCGGAGGAGATCGTCGCCGCCCGCGGGCTCGAGGTGGTATCGGACGAGACGGCGCTCGGCGCGGCCGTTGACCGCGCGATCGAGGCGAACCCCGGCGCCGCGGACAAGGTCCGTGCCGGCAAGGCTGCCGCCGCCGGGGCGCTGATCGGCGCGGTGATGGCCGAGATGCGCGGCCAGGCCGACGCCGGCCGCGTCCGCGACCTGATCCTGGCGAAGCTGTCCCCATGACAAGTCCGTGGCTGAACGTCTGGGTCAGCGGAGGGCGAGCCGCAGGATGCGGTCGTCGTCGGAGGCGGGAGCGCCGCGGCCGTCGGTGTTGGACGTCGTCAACCACAACGACCCGTCCGGCGCCCGCTGCACCTCACGCAGGCGCCCGTACTCGCCGGTGAAGAACTCCTCCGGCTTGCCCACCACCCGGCCGTCATCGACACCGATCCGCCACAGCCGCTCACCGGCGAGACCGGCCATCCAGATGGCGCCGTCGGCGTAGGCCACGGCCGACGGGGACGCCTCGTCGGGGCGCCACTGCACCAGCGGATCGGTGAAGCCGTCGTCCTGGTCGGTCGCGCCTTCTACCTCGGGCCAGCCGTAGTTGTTACCCGGCTCGATGAGATTGAGCTCGTCCCAGGTGTCTTGACCGAACTCGCTGGCGTACAGGTTCCCCGCGTCGTCCCAGACGAGGCCCTGGACGTTGCGGTGGCCGTACGTCCACACCGGCGAGCCGCCGAACGGGTTGTCCGGGGCGGGGTCGCCCTCGGGGGTCAGTCGCAAGATCTTGCCGCCGAGCGAGGACCGGTCCTGGGACCGCTCGCCCGTGGAGCCGTCGCCGGTGGCGATGTAGAGCATGCCGTCAGGCCCGAAGGCGATGCGGCCACCGTTGTGGATCTGCGACGAAGGGATGCCATCGATGAGCAGCTGTTCGGGACCGAAAGATCCGCCGGGGGCGTACTCCAGTCGGACCACGCGGTTGTCAGTGGCGGTGGAGTAGTAGGCGTACAGGTACGGCTGCTCGGGATACTCCGGATGCACCGCCAGGCCGAGGAGACCACCCTCGGACGACGGCTCGGAGGCGGGGATCTCACCGACGACTTCCGGATCGCCGGATGCCTCGATGCGCTTGACCACCCCGGTGTCGCGCTCGGACACCAGGGCCGCGCCGTCGGGCAGAAAGGTGACGTCCCAGGGGCTGGTCAGTCCGGTGGCGATCGTGTCGGCGACACGGGGCACGGGTGGTGCCGAGTCGGTCGACGGTGCCGAGCTGGGTTTTTCGCCCGGCTCGCCGCTGGGTTCGGTACTAGGCTCTTGCGACACCACGACTCCGCCGCCTTCGGTCTCGTCGTTCGCACCACAACCACCGAATGCGACCGCGAGGGCGACAGCCAAGATCAGAGTTGGTGCTGTGCGACTCCCCACCGCGTCAGCGTGTCACACCGACCCAACGCTTCGGGGTCGGCGCTGCGGCTAGGGTCGGGCGACGTGGCGCTGGTATGGGTTCCGTTCGACCCGGATGGGCTCGGCGAGCTGCCAGTCGACCTCCAGGTCGTTCGCTACCCGACCGAAGAGTTTCCGGACTCCATCGCAGACGTCGAGTTCTTCGTGCCCACGTACGACGCCCGCCTTGACGTGTCCGAGGTGTTGCCGAGGATGCGTCGGCTGAAGGTCATCCAGACGCTGACCGCCGGCGTCGAGAACATCGCGCCACTGGTCCCGGACGGGGTGGTGCTGGCCAACGCCCGTGGGGTGCACGACGCGTCGACAGCCGAGCTGGCGGTGGCGCTCATGCTGGCGTCACTACGCGGCCTGCCCGACTTCGTACGGGCGCAGGCGCACGGTGAGTGGGCGTACGACCAGCGGCGAGCTCTGGCCGATCACAGCGTCCTCATCGTCGGGTACGGCAGCATCGGGGCTGCCTTGGAACGGCGGCTGATGTCCTTTGAATGCCATCTCGTGCGCGTTGCTCGGTCCTCTCGAGACGGAGTGCACGGGTGGGAAGCGCTGCACGAGCTGCTGCCGCAGGTGGATGTCGTCGTGCTGCTCGTGCCCCTGACCAATGAGACGACGCGACTTGTCGATGCCGCGTTCCTGGCTGCGATGAAGGACGGCGCAGTGCTGGTCAACGTCTCTCGCGGCGGTGTCGTCGACACTGACGCCCTGGTGGCGGAGTGCCGCACTGGTCGGCTGCTTGCGGCGTTGGATGTGACCGAGCCCGAGCCGCTACCCGCCGACCACCCGTTGTGGCGTACGCCCGGAGTGCTGATCACCCCTCATGTCGGGGGTGCGACCACTGCCATGGCCCCGCGCGCGTACCGGTTGGTCCGCGATCAGCTCCGCCGCTGGGCTGCCGGTGAGCCGCTGCAGAACGTCGTCCGCGCAGCGGGCCACTCACCCGTGCGGTGACTGACCGAGCACGGATGCCTCACCTTCCCGCTTCAGGACGATTCCCCTGAGCTCTGCGGCGTCGAGACGCTAGCTCGCCGGCGCTACGGCCCACCGGATGGTTGCCGTCGCCAGGTGGCCAGCGGCGCGGACAGCGGTGGCTTCCGTGACCGGAAGATACGGCAGCCGTAGCGGCCATCGGGCCCAGCGGGGCAGGAGGCCCACAGCCGCGGCCGCCAGCAGAGCGTAGGGAGCACGCGCGGGTAACGGCAGGGGGGGATGCAACAGCAGAAAGCGCGCGGCTGCCCGAGCCTCCGGCGTGCTGCGCAGCTCGGAACGGAACGCCGTCAGCGCCTCATCCAGCCCTGCCTTCGTGGTGGGCAGGTCCGCGGCGCCGAGAGCGGTGCCCACCCGGGCCACCTGAGCGACATAAGCGTCGCAGTCGGTTGGGTTGAGCGGCTCGGCTCCGTAGCGCTGGTAGGCGCCCAAGAAGCTGTCGGCCTCCGCCACGTGCACCCATGCGAGCAGATGAGGGTCCGACGCGGAGTACGGTTCACCGTCCGCTGTCAGGCCGCGAATCCGAGCATGGATGGCGCGTACCCGCGCGATCGCCCGCTCGGCGTCGGCCGTCGTACCGAAAGTCGTGGTTGCCAAGAACGTGCTGGTGCGCTGCAAGCGGCCCCACGGGTCGCCTTGGTAGCCCGAGTGTCCGGCCACCGCCGTCATCGCCAACGGGTGCAGCGACTGCAGCAGCAGCGCTCGGATACCTCCGACGAACATCGCGGCGTCGGCGTGGACACGCCAAATGGCGCTCGACTCGTCGAAGTCCCGCGGTCCCGCGGTCCCGTGGATCCGGTCCCGCCGTTGCGGTCCCTCCTCACCGGCGACACGCTCGAACAGCATGGCGCCGAGTCGATAGCGCACCTGCTCGATCGGAGACGTCATACCAGCATCCTTACCCGTGTCGCGCCGCCTGGCATCTCCGGCGACACTCGAGCCACGTGGCAGCGGCGGCGTCCTTCCCATGGCTGAGGAGCACTTCCAATGGGTTCGAACCCATTGGAAGTGCCCCGATCCCACGTGAACGTGGGATCGGGACAAGCGCCGCGCCGGCTCCAGGGAGCTGCCGATAGGTCCGCAGCCACCCGCCGAGACGGGTACCGGCGAACCAGCCGATCCGAGGCGTCGTACGATCGGCGGACGCAGGGCCTTGACTCGCGACGCGAACCCTCCTATGCCTGGACGGGACAGCTCGAACAGGAAGAAGCCGCCGTGATCACCAGCGTGGATTTTGTCTCCATCGACGTGACCGACCAGCAGCGTGCGAAGCGCTTCTACACCACGGTCCTCGGCTTCGAGGAGCTGATCGACGTACCAATGGGCGATCCGGAAGGGCCGCGCTGGATCGAGCTGCGACCGCCCGGCGCGCGTACCCGCGTGGTGTTGTTCCACAACCCTGGGGGCACCGGCAGGTTCGCCCCGTGCGTGTTCGACACGGATGAGATTGTCCAGACGGCTAACGAGATCGAAGCGGCTGGCGGTGAGATCCTCGAGCAACCGCAGTTGGCGCCGTGGGGGTCGTGGTGGGGGCGCTTCCGTGACTCCGAGGGCAACGAGCTCGGGCTCAGCCAGCGTGAGCGGGAGATCGCATGAGCGAGGCGTTACTCCTCATCGGTACGCGCAAAGGGCTGTGGATCGGTCGCTCCGACGAGTCCCGGCGGAGCTGGACCTGGGACGACCCGCACTTCTTGATGAACGCGGTCTACTCGGTCTGCATCGACGTCCGAGGCGATGCACCGCGGTTGTTCGCCGGGGCGACGAGCGAGCACTGGGGTCCGCAGGTCTTCCGTTCCGACGACCTCGGGCACACCTGGACGGAGACTCCGAACGGCGCCATCCGCTTCCCGGAGGACACCGGATCGGCACTGGAACGGGTCTGGCAGATCCAGCCTGGCGGCGAGAACGAGCCCGAGGTCGTGTACGCCGGCTCCGAGCCGTCTGCGTTCTTCCGTTCCGAGGACCGCGGTGAGACGTTCGCGATGGTGCGACCGCTGTGGGACCACCCCCACCGGACCGAATGGGAAGCGGGAGCCGGAGGGCAGGCCATTCACACCGTCATCCCCCATCCCACCGACTCCGACCGCGTCCTGGTCGCGATGTCCACCGGCGGTGTGTACCGCACCTCCGACGGCGGCGCCTCCTGGGCGCCGGCGAACACCGGCATCAAGGCGTACTTCCTGCCCGATCCTTGGCCGGAGTTCGGACAGTGCGTCCACAAGGTGGCCAGCAATCCGAGAGCTCCGGACCGGCTGTTCGCCCAGAACCACCACGGTGTCTATCGCACCGACGACGGAGGCGATTCGTGGCAGTCGATCGCCGACGGGCTCCCGAGCGACTTCGGGTTCCCGGTCGTCGTGCACCCGCACCGCCCGGAGACCGTGTACCTGTTCCCGCTGGTCGCCGACAGCGAACGCATCCCCCCTGCCGCCCGCGCCCGCGTCTGGCGTTCCGACGATGCCGGGGATACGTGGCGCGAACTCGGCACGGGTCTGCCGGACCACTTCTACTCAGCCGTCATGCGCGATGCTCTGTGCACGGACTCAGCCGATCCGGCAGGCGTCTACTGGGGCGCTCGCGACGGGTCGGTCTTCGGCAGCGGCGACGACGGTGACAGCTGGTCACACCTCGCGGCGCACCTACCCGACGTCTTGAGCATGCGCGCTGCGATCGTGAGCTGAGGCGAAGATGGCGCGTCGAGCATCGTCGCTGTCGGTCCCGGAACGTAGCCTTCGCCGCATGGGAAGAGGTCGACTTCGAGCGGCGATCACGGTGGCCGGGCTCGCGGCTGCGGTTGGGTTTGTCTCCGCACCCCCGTCCGAGGGCCTCGGCACTGCGCCGCCGGCGGCCAGCGCTGCTGGGCGGGAGACCCCCTCGGCTCTCGGCGATCGAAACATCTTCCCGCGCCGGATCCTGGTCGCCTACTACGGTACGGCGACGACCGCCTCGCTCGGTGTGCTCGGCGAGGCTCCCCCGGACGAGATCACCAAGAGGCTCCGCCGGGCGGCCCGGCCCTATGCGCGCTCCGGTCGCAAGGTGCAGATCGTCTACGAGTTGATCGTCACGATCGCCGACGGCAGTGCCGGCTCCGATGGTGACTACAGCCATGACATCGCCCGCAGCTCGGTCAAGAAGTACATCCGGGCCGGGCGGCGCAACGACGCGCTGGTCGTGCTTGACGTGCAGCCCGGCCGCTCGACCTTTCCCTCGGTTGCCCGCCGGTGGACGTGGGCGCTGAAGAAGCCGCATGTCGGCCTCGCGCTTGATCCGGAGTGGCGCATGGGACCAACCGAGGTGCCGGCCCAGACGGTCGGGTCTGTCGGCGCAAAGGAGGTCAACCGCACGTCCCGCTGGCTGGCTCGGCTGACCCGGTCCCACGGTCTGCCGGAGAAGGTGTTCATCATCCACCAGTTCCGCACCGACATGGTCGAGCACATCCGCCGGGTCAAGGACCGGCGCCCGCTCGCGATGATCCAGCATGTGGACGGCTTCGGCTCTCAGGCGCAGAAGAAGGCCACGTACCATAACGTGGCCAAGCCGCGGCAGTTCCACATGGGGTTCAAGCTCTTCTACGACGAGGACAGCGACATGTTCCGCCCGCGCGAGGTGCTCCGGCTGCGGCCGCGGGTCGAGTACGTCAGCTACCAGTAGCCCCGCATGGCCACCGTGTATCACGACGACGATGCCGACCTGAAGATTGTCCAGGGCCGGCATGCAGCGGTTCTCGGCTTCGGCAACCAGGGCCGGGCGCAGGCGCTGTCCCTGCGGGACTCCGGCGTCGACGTCCGCGTCGGGTTGCCCTTGGACTCACTGCGCCGGCCGTCGGCCGAGGCCGAAGGACTGCGGGTGGTGACACCGTGCGAAGCCTGCGAGGAAGCCGACCTCGTCGTCGTCCTCGTGCCGGAGCAGGCGCAGCGGGGGGTGTACGGCGAGGCGATCGGACCTAACTTGGTCGACGGTGACGGAATGATCTTCGGCCACGGCTTCAACCTCCACTACGGCTTCATCCAGCCGCCGCTCGAGGTCGACGTGGGCCTGGTAGCGACCACCGTGGCCGGCAACGTGGTCCGACGTGAGTACGTCGAGGGTCGCGGCGTCCCCGTGCTTGTTGCCGTCGACCAGGACGCCACGGGGCGGGCCTGGCCGCTCACGCTGTCGTACGCGAAGGCGATCGGGGGGCTGCGTGGCGGCGGCATCGAGACAACCGTGGGGGAGCAGACCGAGACCGACCTCTTCGGTTCCCGGGCGGTCCGCGGCGGTGGCGTCACCCAGCTCGTGATCGCCGGGTTCCAGACGTTGACCTCGGCCGGCTACTCACCCGAGGTCGCGTACCTGCAGTGCCTGCAGGGGGTCAAGGAGATCGTCGACCTGATGTACGAGCGCGGGATTGCCGAGCAGCGGGAGGCGGTCTCCGCGCTCGCCCAATACGCTGGCCAGTCCGGTGGGATGGGCCGGATCGACCCCGGCGTCGCCTCCCGCCTGGCGCAGATCCTCGACAACATTCGTGACGGCACGTTGGCTCGGGCGTTCATCGCTGACCAGGACGCCGGAGCGCCGGAGCTTGCAGCGTCGAGGGCCAGAGCCGAGCGCCACCCCATCGAGGATGTCGGTCGTGAGGTGCGCGCGCTGATGCCCTGGGTGCGCCCCGAGCCGGGCCAGGACTTCTGACGTGATCCGCCCGGTCGTGCTCATCGCCGAAGAGCTCTCTCCCGCCACGGTGGAGGCTCTCGGTCCCGACTTCGAGGTTCGCTTCTGCGATGGCCAAGACATCGATGAGCTACTCCGCAACGTGGCGGTTGCCGACGCGTTGCTGGTCCGAAGCGCGACCAGAGTCGACGAGCGGGTCCTGGCTGCGGCGCCGCGCTTGCGAGTCGTCGCCCGGGCCGGTGTCGGCCTCGACAACATCGATGTCCAGGCTGCCACCCACAGCGGCGTGATGGTCGTCAACGCTCCGACGGCCAACATCATCAGCGCGGCGGAGCTGACCGTGGGGCTGCTGTTGGCGTCCGCCCGCCGCCTTGTCAGTGCCAACCTTTCTTTGCGCAGCGGCCAGTGGACGCGTAGCCGGTTCACCGGGACGGAGCTGTACGACAAGACCGTCGGTGTCCTCGGCCTCGGCCGCATCGGCGTGCTCGTGGCGCAGCGGCTGACCGCCTTCGGCATGACGGTGATCGCCTACGACCCCTACGTGCAGGCCGGCCGAGCGGCGCAGGTGGGGGTGCGCCTGGTTGCGCTCGACCAGCTGCTGGCGGAGTCCGACTTCATCTCGGTGCACTTGCCCAAAACGGCGGAGACCGTCGGCCTGATCGGTGACGAGCAGCTCCACAAGGTCAAGCCCAGTGTGATCGTGATCAACGCTGCCAGGGGCGGGATCGTGGATGAGACAGCGCTGTACGCCGCGCTGCGAGATGGTCGGGTCGCCGGAGCTGGCTTGGACGTCTACGCGTCCGAGCCATGCACGGACTCTCCGTTACTCACCTTGGACAACGTCGTCGCCACCCCCCACCTTGGAGCGAGCACCAACGAGGCGCAGGAGAAGGCCGGCGTGGCAGTGGCCAGGTCGGTCCGGCTCGCCCTGGCCGGGGAGCTGGTGCCGGATGCGGTCAACGTCGACGGTGGCGTGATCGCCGAGGAAGTCCGACCGGGTATCCCGCTGACCGAGAAGCTCGGGCGCATCTTCACCGCCCTTGCCGGCGGAATCGCGCAACAACTCGACGTCGAGGTGCGGGGTGAGATCACGCAGCACGACGTGAAGGTCTTGGAGCTCGCGGCGGTCAAGGGTGTCTTCAGCGACGTGACCGAGGAGAACGTGTCGTACGTCAACGCTCCACTGGTTGCCGCTCAACGTGGCCTTGAAGTGCGCCTCGTGACCGACCCGGTGAGCCCAGATCACCGCAACCTGGTCCGGTTGTGCGGGACCCGTACCGACGGCACGCAGGTGTCGGTCTCGGGCACGTTGGTCGGGATCGGCCAGCGGGAACGACTCGTGGAGGTCGACGGCTACGACGTCGACGTCGAACCGACTGACCATCTCGCCTTCATCACCTACGAGGACCGGCCCGGAATGGTCGCGGCGGTCGGGGCGGTGCTCGGCGCGGCGGACATCAACATCGCCGGCATGCAGGTGAGCCGCGACCGGTTGGGTGGTCAGGCGATGGTCGCCATGGCCGTCGACTCGGCGATGCCACCGGAGGTCGTCGCCCAGGTGCGCCAGGCCATGGCGGCGACCGCCGTACGCGTGGTCGACCTCGTCGACTGACCCGCCGCTGAGTCTGACCTCTCGCGGCGCCTTCCCGGCGTCTCACGCCAGAAGGTCAGGCTCAGCGAAATGAGGGGAGCTGAGGCAGTGGTCGGCTACCGTGCGTCCATGACGTCGACGTCGTTTCGGGTCGAGCCGACCACCAGCCCGATGCCGGCATTGCGGCGGGAGAGGATCCTCGCCGACCCGGGGTTCGGGCGCCATTTCTCCGACCACATGGTGACCGCCCACTGGACCCCGGACGCGGATTGGCATGAGGGCCGCGTCCACGCATACGCACCGCTGTCGATGGACCCCGCTACCGCCGTCCTGCACTACGGCCAGCAGATCTTCGAGGGCATGAAGGCATACGCACATGGCGACGGATCGGTGTGGACATTCCGCCCGGAGGTCAATGCGGCCCGGTTCCAGCGCTCCGCGCGCCGCCTGGCGCTGCCCGAGCTGCCGGCGCACTCGTTCCTCGACGCCGTCGACCTGCTGGTGCGGACGGACCGCGACTGGATTCCCACGGGGGGCGAGCGCAGCCTCTACCTGCGCCCGTTCATGTACGCCTCCGAGGTGTTTCTCGGCGTCCGGTCCAGCCAACACGTGACGTTCTGCATCATCGCGTCGCCGGCCAGCTCGTACTTCCGGAATGGGCTCAAGC